>Ga0209105_100003_pt1 | contig 146653 bp, 131 predicted proteins | sample SedPBSmetaG_FD_184158 | JGI IMG/M metagenome (GOLD analysis project Ga0209105, IMG submission 184158) | Freshwater sediment bacterial and archeal communities from Indian Creek, Illinois, USA to study Microbial Dark Matter (Phase II) -... | ecosystem: Environmental > Aquatic > Freshwater > Creek...
TTCTGGTTGAAAGGCCTTAACAAGTAATATTATTATGCAAAGTTGTAGTGTAAAGTTAGTGCGTAACAGGTTGATATAATGTACTGCTTTCGCTTCAACTTTGCATAACGATATGCTTTCCATAAAACATCTTATGTAAAGCTTTACATAAAAACTTCAAAAAAATGAAACAGAACTTCCAACTTCACTATTTTTATGGGGAAAACATAAATGCCATTTACACGCAGGTTTGGTGTACCTTGATAGCCCAACTGCTTCTGACGGTGATCCAGAAAATATCGCAAGCAAAAAAGGCTTTCTCAGTAGTGGCATCTCTAATACGAATTCATCTTATCAGTTTACTGGATGTATTTGACCTTCTACGAAGCACCAAAAGGACTTACAATAAAGCAACCGAATCACCACCATCAATACAATTACTCTTAAACTTTTAGGGGGGTGCTTCATGACAAGCAAAATCCATCAACTGATAATCAGTCGATTAGCGAGCTAAATGGTTGAAATTGTAATTTAGTCGGATGGTAGTGATAAAATATTTGTTATACTGACAACTGGCGGAGGAAGTGCAACTGCGGTTGAGAGATATGTAAATATATTAAGAAAACATTACACAGAAGTAAATTTTATTGTGCCTGATTTTGCTTATAGTGCGGGGACAATATTTTGTATGAGTGGTGATTATATATACATGGATTACTTTTCAGTATTAGGACCAATTGACCCTCAAATTCAAAACAAAGAAGGAAAATTTGTTGCAGCTCTTGGCTATCTCGATAAAATTAATGAATTGATAGAGAAAGCGAAGAATAATGAATTAACTCAAGCAGAATTTTTAATATTAAAAGACTTTGATTTAGCCGAGTTGAGAGGATATGAGCAAGCTAAAGAATTGACAATCTCTCTTCTGAAAAAATGGTTAGTTAAATATAAGTTCAAGAATTGGACTACACATATGACCAATCCAGATTTATTAAATACTGCTGTTACTGATGAGCAAAAACAAGCACGTGCTGAAGAAATAGCAGATAAATTAAGTGATAATAAAATTTGGAAATCACATGGTAGACCAATAAATATCGACTGCTTAGAAAATGAACTTCGTTTGAAAATTGAAGATTATAGTAATAATGAAGATTTGAGAAATCTAATTAGAGGTTATTATGAACTACTTTCAGATTATGTAACTAAGAATAGATTTCCTATATTTGTACACACAAGAAAATTCATTTAAAAATGGGAAAATTAGAGCAAGAACTTATTCAAACACTTGAGAATGAAGCTAAAAAGCTCAAGAATGACCCAGTAATTCTTGAATTTGATAAAGCGGATAAAGAATTCTCAGATTTAGTAAAAAAGGGATTGGCAAAAAGACGTGAAAATAATCAGATGTCTGTTGACCAAGTTCATCTTCGGAGATCTACATTCAATACCTCCATTTAACAATAAACGGTTTACAATCGAGCTGACGGCTCCGCCAGCCGGGCCAGATGAAGCTCGCCTATTACCCTCATTGTACATACGGGTCTCGCATACAGCGGTTCATTAATATGTGGGGCAACTTTGCGTTTGCCTTGTCCCGCTTATAGCAAGGCTACTGCCCGACGATAGGGCGTGCCCTGAGCGAAGTCGAAGGGCACGCCACCTTCGACTTCGCTCAGGGCAAGCCTTCGACAGAGAAGCCGCGGCGGCCTTGCGGCATGCTAACACTTCCCTGCCTTACTCGGGTGTGTAAGGGATTTGCCCACTCCGGAAAAGCAGACACTTGATGTTTTACCCTTTTGTGAAGCGTATTTGGATTTTTAAAACTCTTTTGTATTGCTTGCAACAAGTTGTACACAAGCCTAAAAAACCAATGTACAGACAAACAGCCGACTGACCAAACATAAAAATTCGTAAATTTGATATTAACAATAAAACTGCAGGTTTGAAACCAAGAATTTACATAGACACATCCGTATTCGGGGGATATTTTGACGAAGAATTCTCTGAACACACTATTCCACTTTTTGACAGAATTAAAAATGGAGAGTTCATTTTGCTTTATTCGACAGTTACTCAAGACGAACTTGAAAACGCACCCGAAAAAGTAAAAACCCTTGTAAAAAATCTCAAGACTGAATTTACCGAGTTTTTAGAAACTACTAGCGAAGCGGTTGACTTAGCAACTGAATACATAACGGAGAAAGTCGTTGGACTAGCAGGCTTTGCTGATTGCATACACATTGCATTAGCGACAGTTAACCGTGCAGACTTTTTAGTAAGTTGGAATTTCAAACATATTGTAAACATTCAGCGAATTAGAGGTTACAATTCCATCAACATTAAAAACGGATACAAACCGTTAGAAATACGTTCACCAAGAGAATTTAAAAAATATGAAGACGACTAAAAAAACTTTTGACTCTGTAAAGTTTATGCGGCAACAAAGAGACAAGTTAAGTGAGAAGTTAGGTAAAATGACAAAAGAAGAAATTTTAGAATACTTCAAGAAACGGAAGACACAGACAACAGTAAAGCCCTGTGCATAATCGGGCCGACCTCACCCGGTCGTTTGCCGGAGCACTCAATAATGGAGATGTTACCGTACCGGTAACAAGACTAAATACCGGAGCTTTTCGCGGAGCCAACCTGCTGGGCAATCCTTATCCCTCGTCAATAGACTGGCATCTGGCCGACCGCACCCTGTTTGCCGACCACTTTGCGTACATCTATGACCCGTTCGGGGGTGGTGGAGGCGGAGGCTATGTTCCCCTAAGCGGAGCTAACCCCGGAGCGCTGATTGCTCCCAACCAGGGCTTCTTTGTGTTGAAGAGATATCCGGGCACTGCCAGCTTTACCTTTACCAATGCCATGCGCAGACATGGAGGGGTGTTCAAAAGCGCACCTGCCGATCCTGTCATCAGCATTACCCTTCAGCAGGGCGAATTTTACGACCGTGCACAGATAGTGCAACTGCGGGATGCTACCACAGCGCGGGAGCGCAGCGACGCCCTGAAGTTTTTCAGCTACAACCCCATGATGCCACAGGTTTTTACAATGAGTTCGGATGGGGTGCAGCTTGCTGTGAACAGCACAGGCCCCATAAGCGAAGATGCCTCTTTTGCCATAGGGGTGTTGACCCCTGTTACCGGCATGTACACCCTGCAGGTTGACGGCCTTCAGCAGATACTGGCGGGCAGGCCGGCGTTTTTGCTCGACAAGGTAACGGGCGTATCGCACAACCTGAGAGAACAGTCGCGCATCAGCTTCCATGCTGTGCAGAGCAGCACAGCGGTCGAGAGGTTTGTGCTGAACTTTGTGCAGCCAACAGGCGTTGGCAACAACCTGCCCGAGGATGCCACGGTGGTATATTTTGCCAACGGCATGCTGCATATGCAGTTTGCGGCAGAAGAGCGCAACCGCCAGTTGCAGGTGATAGACCTTAGTGGCAGGGTGGTGCTCAGCAAAAGCCTGCATGGTATGGGCAGCGTGGTATCCGTGCCCTTGCAAATAGACAGTGGTGCCTATATTGTGCGCATCACGGGCGAAACATCGGCCGTAAACCGCCGTATCTTAGTACGGTAGGCTGCCTTTGAGAAACGAGAAGCATTAACAAAACAGGAACACAGCCCGTGACCTGCATGGTTTTTTTTATTATCACATTTTTTGGCTGTTGGCCGTTAGCTGTTGGCTGTTGGCTGTTAGAAGTCAAAAAACCCCGCAGATTACGCAGATTGAGCAGATTGGCGCAGAAAAATGCTTATTTTGATGATTAGCTGATTATCCTCACATCAACACATTATCACATTATTTTGTTATCTTGCTTTTGGCCGTTAGCTGTTGGCTGTTAGTCAATCGAAAGCTCCCGCAGATTACGCAGATTGAGCAGAAAAATGCCTGTTATGATGATTAGTTGAGTAGATTATCTCATATCCGTGTTTGGGTAATAAATCATACTCAATTCATCGGATTTGAAGCGATGGATGAACTGAAAAAATCTTTCTCAACTCAACTCAACTCCCTTCAACTATTCAACTGCTTGCTAAGAAGTCTGCGATAGCATTTTTTTTGGGTTTTCTGATGCTAATTCCGGAATATTCAACCAAATTTCTAAAAAAACCGTTTACTTTGTCCATTAAACAGCATGATATGGCCAATCTTCAGGAAGTATTTTTGAGCGTGATTCTTCTTTTCGTTTTTTTACTGATAGGAAAAATCCTTCGCGTAAAAGTTAAATTCTTTCAACGCATTTTCCTTCCGGCCTCAGTTATAGGAGGTTTTGCAGCATTGGCATTGGGTCCATTCCTGCTCGATGTTATTCCTCCCGAAATGGTATTGGAATGGCGGCAAATGCCGGGATTGCTTATCAATGTAGTGTTTGCAGCACTATTTCTTGGTGTTGCGATACCCGGCATTTCCACCATCTGGAAGCTTGGAGGGAGCCAGATTTGTTTTGGATTTATGATAGGATTCGGGCAATATTTCACGGCAATTCTTGTAACTGCACTTATCCTGATACCATTGTTTGATGTGTCGCCATTATTCGCCACAATCCTCGAAATAGGCTTTTCGGGAGGGCACGGCACTGCAGCGGGCATGCACCAGGTTTTTATAGACCTGGGTTGGCCGGCCGGATCGGCACTGGGGCAAATGTCGGCCACTGTGGGCATTATCACTGCAGTGGTGGGAGGTGTTTTTTTTATCAATGTTGCCATTCGGAAAGGCTATTGCGCCAACTTCAACCCGGAGCAAGGGCTGCCGGATTATAAAAAATCCGGACTGATACCTGAGGAGTTTCGCACTTCAGGCTCGAGAGGCACAGTAGCGTCAGAATCCATCGAACCCTTCGCATTTCATTTTGCTATCGTGGCATTGGCAATTGGCTTAGGCTGGTTGATGTTGCATGCTGTGAAGGCCATACATCCCATTCTCGACGGCTTTCCCCTGTTTCCCCTTGCAATGATAGGCGGAATGATAATCCAGCTTGCATCTAAGCCCCTGAAGGTGGACCGCTTTTACGACCGCAACACCTTTGAGCGCATTCTGGGTTTTTCGCTCGATTTTCTCGTGGTTGCTGCTATTGCTTCACTCCGATTAGATTTGTTTCTGGAGAATTTAGGCCCATTCGTTATTTTGATGGTTGCCGGAATCATTTGGGTGTTTTTCTGTTTGATATACCTGGCTCCCCGTATGTTGCCTATATTCTGGCTCGAACGCGGAGTTACGGAGTTTGGTATGCAAACTGGCGTTACTGCAATGGGATTACTGCTTTTGAGGCTTGTGGATGCTAACTACCGCACCGGAACAGCACAAGCATTCGGGTTTAAGCAAATGGTTTATGAACCCTTTCTGGGAGGTGGACTCATTACGGCAATTTTCCCGTTTATCCTTATTCAGTTTGGATTGTGGCAAAGCTTTCTGGGCGTAGTGCTTTTAATGTTGATTTTTTTCATAATCGCATATTTTAATGGCTTTTTAAATTTCAATCCCAACAAAAAGGCAAAAGCGGATGGATTGTAATTCCGTGTATTAGTGAATATACAAAACCCGATTACCTTTGGCCTCTATAAATTCAGGGCAAAGCCACTTTAGAGGAATTGACGCGGATTTGCCAAATTGATTTAAAATTTACAAAACCTCCTTTGATAATACTGCTATGTCCTGGTACACAAAGACTCCTGACAACAAAGTTTCAAAAAAGAAAACCTTATGGGTAAGGTGCAAAGACTGTCAAAATTTTGTTTGGCAACACGAGTGGACAACCAATCATAATGTTTGTCCTATTTGCAATTACCATGACAGCCTCGATGCCTGGCAACGAATTGCTTTGCTGTTTGATGAGGGAAGTTTTGAAGAAATGTTTGCCGGAATTTATCCGGTCAACTCCCTTGATTTCAACGATCTGAAAGGCAGTTATACCGACAAGATTGAGGAAAACCGCAAGAAGACTCGCCTCAACGAGGCAGTAGTTACCGGGGTAGGATTCATCCATGGTATAAAAGTGTCGGCTGCAATCATGGACTTCCGGTTTTTGGGTGGCAGTCTTGGCTCAGGTACTGGCGAAAAAATTTTTCAAGCCTCCCTTGTTGCGCTAGAGCGAAGAATACCCCTGATTATTTTGTCGGCATCTGGAGGTGCACGCATGCAGGAGGGTGTCTTGTCGCTCATGCAAATGGCAAAAACCTGTGCCGGAATAGCCCGGCTAAATCAAAAAAACATCCCGGTGATAAGCATTCTTGCTAATCCCACTACCGGAGGGGTTACTGCAAGCTATGCCATGATGGGCGATGTGCACATTGCCGAACCCGGTGCTGTAATTGGTTTTGCTGGTCGCAGGGTTATTGAACAAACCATAGGCGAAAAACTACCCAAAGCCTTTCAAACTGCCGAATTTCTTGTAGAGCACGGTTTCGTAGATTGCATTGTAGAGCGAAAAGACCTGAGAGATTTTTTGGGCAAAATCCTTTCGTTTTACAATCGTAAGCATCATCAATAGAATGGGAAATTCACGAAATGTACCGGAAAACAAAATTGCTATGATCCAAAATAACTCAAGTCTTTCCCCATGGGAAATAGTTAAAATCAGCCGTCATCCTTCCCGTCCAGTTTTTCAGGATTATCTCGAACTGTTGTTTGAACAATTCATCGAATTGCATGGTGATCGATATTATGGCGACGACAGGGCGCTCATTGGAGGGTTTGCCCAATTAGGGGGTAAGAAGGGAATGCTGATTGGGCAAAACAAGGGCAAGAATACCGAAGACCAGATTATTCGAAACTTTGCCATGGCCAAGCCGGAAGGCTACCGTAAGGCCCTTCGGCTGATGAAACTTGCTCAGCGGTTTCAGCTGCCTGTGGTAGTATTTATTGATACTCCCGGAGCTTTTCCCGGGCTGGAAGCCGAAGAAAGAGGGCAGGCCGAATCCATTGCACGAAATATCACCGAGATGGCTGCACTGCAAGTGCCCATAGTGGCAGTGGTGATAGGCGAAGGTGGTAGCGGAGGAGCGTTGGGTGTGGGTGTGGGCGACAGGATACTGATGTTGTCAAGGGCAATCTATTCTGTGATTTCGCCCGAAGGATGTGCTTCTATCCTTTGGCGCGATGCTGCTTTTGCTCCCGATGCCGCCCAAGCCCTCAATCTTACAGCCGATGCCTTGAAAAGGCTGGGAGTGATTGACCGGATCATTCAGGAACCCGGCGAAGGTGCTCATACAGATTATATCGCCATTGCAATGGCTGTGAAAGAGGCAGTTCTTGAGACGATAGAAGAACTTGAAAAGATTACTACTGAGCAGTTGATGGAACAAAGATTTCTTAAATACGCCGCAATGGGCAAATTCGGTGTGGAATAGGGGTAGTGTTGCAACTTTCAGAAGAATTTTTTGTTTATACATCGGATACACAATTAATAAGCAAAAAAATATTTGGCAAAACTGGTAAATGCATTTTAAATTATGGAGTCAAACAAAAGGTTGAGGATCACAGATACTACACTGAGAGATGGGCATCAATCCCTATGGGCAACCCGCATGCGCACTTCAGATATTCTGGGAATTATTGATACAGTTGACCAAGCGGGCTACTATTCCCTTGAAGTGTGGGGTGGAGCTACATTCGATGTGTGTCTGCGGTTTCTCAGAGAAAATCCATGGGAAAGGCTGAGGCTGATAAAACAAAAAGCAAAAAAAACTCCTTTGCAAATGCTGCTCAGGGGACAAAATGTAGTGGGTTACAAAAACTACCCTGATGATTTGCTCGATCGTTTCATTGAGTTGGCCGTAATCAACGGAGTGGATATTTTCAGGATTTTTGATGCTTTGAACGATACCCGCAATCTTGAGGCTGCATTCAAATCTGTGAAAAAACATGGCGGCCATGTTCAGGGCTCCTTGTCATATACCATCAGCCCTGTGCACACCTTCGGGAAATATCTGGAATATGCCCGCGAACAAATCCAACTGGGAATAGACTCTCTGAGTATAAAAGATATGGCAGGCATTCTGTCGCCCGGTAAGGCAGAGGAGCTTGTAACGGCCCTGAAAAAGGAATTTGACATACCTATTCAGATGCACTGCCATGCTACAAGTGGCATGTCGGAAACTGCATATATGGCAGGTGTAAAGGCCGGTGCCGGAGCTATTGATGGTGCAGTGGCATCATTGTCGGGATATTCATCTCAGCCTGCAACAGAAACCCTGTATTTCATTTTTACAGGCCTTGGATATGAAACCGGCCTCGACCTTGAGGCTGTACGCCGTGCAAACAGATATTTCGAGGAGCTTACACCCAGAAGAGTCAAAGGAAAAGGTTATGAGCAGGTAGTGGACACCGAAATCTTAGAGCACCAGATTCCCGGCGGAATGATCTCTAATTTTCGTTCGCAACTGCAGATGCAAGATGCGCTCGACAAACTCCCTGAAGTGCTCAGGGAAGTAGTGGCAGTGCGCCAGGACCTGGGTTATCCTCCATTAGTTACTCCCACAAGCCAAATTGTTGGAACACAAGCAGTAATGAATGTGTTGGCTGGTGAGCGTTATAAGATTGTACCACAGGAAGTTCGCAGCTACCTGAAAGGCATGTATGGCAGGTCGCCGGTTCCTATCTCCGAAGAATTCATTGGAAAAATCCTCGGTGATGAAAAACCCATTGACCATCGTCCAGCCGATGACCTTAAGCCCATGCTTCCTACCGCTTCCAAAAATATCTCAGCACCAGAGCTTCTGCACGATGATGAGGATTTGATTTCTTATTGCCTGTTTCCGGATGTGGCCATGGATTACTTTAAATGGAGAGCTTTGCCCGAAGCAAATAAGCCCAAAACTCCAGCCGACCTTGAACTCGAGGAGATATTCGGGAAACCGGTTTCCGAGTCTGCAGCTACCACTGTAGAGGATCACGCTTCTTTGGATAAACTGCTACACCCCGAGGATTATGCAGGCATACAGACACTTCTCGAAAAAGCATCATTGCTCAATCTGAATGAACTGACTATCAGCAAAGGTGATTTTAACCTTACCATGGTTTCGGGCGATGGATATGCACAACAAGTTCCACATCGGCAAAGAGCCAATTCTTCTGTTGCTGAACCTGTTCAAATGTCCCCTCAACCAATAATTGAAGCTGAAAAGGAAAAAACCGCTACTGGAGAAGTCATAGGAGCAGTAATAGCCGGTACCTTTTATCGTGCGCCCAACGAATCATCGCCCCCATTTGTTGAAGAAGGGAAAATCGCGCAACAGAGCGACACAATTTGTATCATTGAGGCGATGAAGCTTTTTAATGAAATCAAGATTCCGTTCCCTGCCCGAATTGTTAAAATTTTGGTGGCTAACGGTCAAAAAGTATCAAAGGGACAGCCTTTAATGGAGGTCGAAAGATTATAGCAAGGAATTTGAAATGGTTTTTTCTGCTGTAAATTTTGCAAAGTAGCTAAACGATTTTGGCCTCAAGCCATTAAAAAGAAACTTTTGATTGCTGTAGCAAGAGTTTCTAATCTTTTGGAAAGCGGCAGGAGTTCTTGTTTTAAGTGTACTTTTGCGGGTATTTTACCAGAAGTAAAACTTTCCTGATTTTGGGACTGTTCAGTTACTGTTTCTAAATTCCCAGATTATCTGATGCGAGATTTAAGTACCGGTCCGGTAGGGATGCAAATTTTCAAGTTTGCACTGCCTATGTTGGTGGGCAATGTGTTTCAGCAGATGTACAATGTTGTGGACACTATTATCATCGGAAAATTTATTGGCACTCAGGCCCTTGCTTCTACAGGCGCTTCCTTTCCCATAATTTTTGTCCTGATAAGTCTGGTGATAGGCATAACAACCGGGTCATCCATTCTTATTTCACACCTTTTTGGTGCCAAAGAACTGCCGAAAGTAAAAAGGGCTATTGACACCACCTTTATTTTCCTGTTTTTCTCCTCTTTGTTGCTCACCGCCTTTGGTTTGCTTTTCATTGATTTCATTTGGGTTTTGATTGATTTGCCCGAATACCTTGTTGCTAATGCCACCTTATATTTCAACATTTATGCCTCAGGCTTGGTATTTGTGTTTGGATATAATGGTGTAAGCGCTATTTTGCGTGGGCTTGGCGACTCCAAAACACCTTTGTATTTTATTATAGTGGCATCAATAGTAAATATCGTGCTCGATTTGCTCTTTGTGCTGGTGTTTGGATGGGGAATTGCAGGTGTTGCATTCGCTACGGTGATTGCCCAGGCGTTTGCTTTTGGGCTGAGCGTCTGGTATCTCAACAAATATCACAAACTCATCCGGATCTCCCACAAAGGGATGGTTTTTGACAAAGGATTGTTTATGCAAAGTTTGCGCATCGGAATTCCCACCGGAATGCAGCATACCTTTGTGGCACTGGGAATGATGGCCTTGTTAAGATTTGTAAACGGATTTGGCACAGCCACTATTGCAGCGTATTCGATTGCCGGCCGCATTGATTCTCTTGCTGCCATACCGGCCATGAATTTCAGTATGGCATTATCAGCATTTGTGGGGCAAAACCTGGGAGCCAACAAACCGGAAAGGGTGAAAGAGGGTCTGCGCAAAACTCTAATGATGTCTTCAGCAGTATCTCTGGCTGCAACACTCGTTGTGTGGCTGTTTGGCCGGCAGATGATGGCTGTTTTTACCGCCGATGCCGAGGTAATTGAAATTGGCTACCAGTATCTGATTATAGTGGGTTCGTTTTACATTTTATTCTCTGCTATGTTTGCAACCAATGGACTGCTGCGGGGTACAGGAGATGCCATTGTTCCCATGATAATTACCCTCTTTTCCTTATGGGTGCTGCGGGTACCGGCTTCGTATCTGTTATCAGGTCATATAGGGGCAATAGGCATATGGTGGAGCATTCCCATTGCCTGGTTTGCAGGTTGGCTAATTTCATATACCTATTACAAATCAGGTAGATGGAAGTCCAACGGATTTTCAATAAAAATCCAAAACGGAACATTTTAGAAAATTCCTGGTTTTCTACTTGTGGTTGTCTTTTTTCAACTTACTTCACTGTAATGGTTCTGTTTGGATAAATAGCATTTTGGTTATCTGGCCATTGTGGTTTTTTCTCCATGAAGCGGATATTATCAGCAACTTCAAAACTTTCAACAGAGTTTATGGTTAATTTTATTTCAAAAATTGCATCTCGATGAGTAGTATAGATTTTACCCACCTGCATGTTCATACCCAATATTCTATCCTGGATGGCGCAGCCCAGATTGAACCTCTGTTGAGAAAAGCCAAAGACGACGGAATGACGGCGCTGGCTATTACCGACCATGGCAATATGTACGGAGCAGTAGAGTTTAGCGAAACGGCCCGAAAAGTTGGGATTAAGCCCATAATCGGGTGCGAAGTATATGTTGCAGAGGGTAGCCGCAACGACAAAAGGGGTAGGGAAGACCGCAGCGGATATCACCTGGTGCTGCTGGCCAAAAATCAGAAAGGATACGAGAACCTTTCCTTTTTAGTGTCAACGGGATTTTTGGAAGGGTTTTATTACACACCCAGAATTGACAAGGAATTACTCAGGATGCACAGCGAAGGGATTATTGCTTCATCTGCCTGCCTCGCAGGAGAAATTCCACAAACTCTAATGGAGAAGGGCAAGGAAAATGCCGCAAAGGTCTTGGAAGAATTTCTGGATATTTTTAAAGATGACTTTTATCTGGAGTTGCAAAGGCACGGACATGCCGAGCAGGAACCCGTAAACCAGGTGCTGCTTGAACTTGCCAGAGAATACGGTGTAAAAGTGATTGCCACCAACGATGTGCACTATATCAATGCAGAAGATGCCCGCGCACATGACATTTTGATTTGCTTGCAAACAGGTAAAGAATTGAATGATCCCCACCGGATGAAATATTCGGGCAATGAGTACCTCAAAAACAGGCAGGAAATGGCCGAATTATTTGCCGATATTCCTGAGGCTCTTGCAAATACCTGTGAGGTAGCTGATAAAATCGAGAATTTTCGACTCACCCAAAAGGATATACTATTGCCGGTATTCCCGCTGCCCGAAGGGTTTACCTCCGAAGACCAGTATTTGGAACACCTTACTTTTGAGGGTGCCCGCAAGCGCTACGGCCAACTAACCCAAGCTGTTGAGGAACGGCTGACATTTGAGTTGCAGGTAATTAAGAACATGGGCTTTGCGGGTTATTTTCTTATAGTGCAGGATTTCATTTCACAGGCCCGAAAGATGGATGTTCTGGTAGGACCGGGAAGGGGCAGTGCTGCGGGTTCGGCGGTGGCTTATTGTACAGGCATCACCAATATTGACCCAATCCGGTACAACCTGCTTTTCGAAAGATTTCTCAACCCCGAAAGGATTTCCATGCCCGATATGGATATTGATTTTGATGATGAGGGTCGGGAAAAGGTTATGGATTATGTGATTGAAAAGTATGGCCGCGACAAGGTAGCCCAAATTGTAACTTTCGGCACTATGGCTGCCAAATCGTCTATCAGGGATGTGGCAAGGGTGCTGAAACTGCCCTTGCCCGAAGCCGACAGGCTGGCCAAGCTTGTACCCGAAAAACCGGGCATTACCCTTGCCCAGGCTTACAAAGATGTTCCGGAGCTGGCCAAAGAGCTAAATTCCTCAAACCCTTTGGTGCAGGAAACACTCAAATATGCCAAGAGTCTGGAGGGCTCCATAAGGCAAACCGGTGTGCATCCCTGCGGAGTGATTATTGGCCCCAGAGAACTCAAGTGCTGCCTTCCATTGAGTACTCAAAAAGATAGTGAGCTTCCTGTAACCCAATACGAAGGAAAATATGTAGAGTCGGTGGGCATGTTGAAAATGGATTTCCTGGGATTGAAAAACCTTAGCATCATTAAGGAAGCCATAAAAAATATCAGGCAAACACGAGGAATCACCATCAATATCGACGAAATACCATTGGATGATGAAAATACTTTTCAGTTGTACAAGCGGGCCGATACCATCGGAACTTTCCAGTTCGAATCGCCCGGTATGCGCGAATATCTGCGCGATCTGAAGCCTTCCAATATCGAAGACCTGATAGCCATGAACGCCTTGTACAGACCGGGTCCCATGGATTTTATCCCCACATTTATAAGTCGCAAGCACGGTCGCCAAAAAATTGAATATCCGCATCCCTGGATCGAAGAATTGCTGAAACCAACCTATGGAATTATGGTATATCAGGAGCAAATAATGCTGGCGGCTCAGATTATGGCCGGATTCTCTCTGGGCAGTGCCGATATCTTGCGCAGAGCTATGGGGAAAAAAAATAAAGAGGAAATGGACCGTCAAAGGGACTTCTTTATTCAGGGTGCCAACAAAAAGGGCATTGACAAGGAAAAAGCCGCAAGCATTTTTGATGTGATGGCTCGATTTGCAGAATATGGCTTCAACCGCTCTCACTCGGCTGCATACTCGGTACTATCCTATCAAACCGGATATCTGAAAGCCAATTACACAGCCGAGTATATGGCTGCCGTTCTTACCAACAACCTGAGCGATATAAAGAAAATAGCCCAGATAATGGAGGAATGTCAAAGGCAAAAAATCCGTGTTTTGGGACCGGATGTTAACGAAAGTAGCTACAATTTTGTAGTAAACAAAAAGGGAGAAATTCGCTTTGGATTGGGTGCGGTGAAAGGGGTGGGAGAGGGGGCCGTAGAATCGGTGCTCAAAGAGCGTGAATTGAACGGACCGTATCAAAATATTTTTGACTTTTCCAGAAGGGTCAATCTGCGAAATGTGAACAAAAGAGTGTTCGAATCATTAGCCAAAGCCGGTGCCTTTGATTGCTTTCCGGAATCTCATAGGGCACAATATTTTCATTCTGACGACAATCAACAAACCAACTTTATTGATAAAATCATAAAACACGCCAATATCACCGCACATAAAGAGGCTACCTCTCAGATGAATCTTTTTGGAGAAACAGAGCAATTCAGTATATCCAACCCCAACCTGCCAGATTGCACGCCCTGGAACAGGCTGGAATTGCTTCGCCACGAAAAGGATGTTACGGGTATGTATGTTTCGGGGCATCCTCTCGACGATTTTAAACTGGAGATGTTGGCTACCTGCAATATCACAATTGCCGACTTGCAGGACCTCAACAGCCTAAAGAACCGTGATGTTTCATTTGCCGGAATCATTACCTCTGCAGCACACAAAATTGGCAAGACCGGAAGGCCTTTCGGTAGTTTTGAAATAGAAGACTACAGCAGTTCATTTCAATTTTTTCTTTTTGCTGAGGACTATTTGAAGATGAAGCATTTTTTGAATAATCAAACTTTCGTTTTGGTAAATGCAAGGATTCAAGAAAGGTTTTCCAATTTGGAATTGAAAGTAAAAAGCATCCAACTACTCTCGGATGTGGCAGAAAAAGGGTTTAGCGAATTGATACTGTTTTTGTCTGTTGCCGACATTGATCCGGATTTTGTAAATAGAATAACCGGCTTAGTGCGCAAGCATAAGGGAAAATCCAAGCTGAGATTATTTATCGAGGATAAGGTGGAGGAAAATTTAGTGGAAATGGGTTCAAAATCTCTTAGGGTTGAACCAATCGGCTTTTTAAAGGAGTTGCAGGTGGAATCATTGGTGCCGTTCAAACTCATATCTGCTCACAGCTAACCGGCTTTTTTTGTAAGTTCCGTTTTCTTCATTTGTCAATGAGGAGTAGGCAGGAGAGCAATAGGGTATTTTTGATTCAAAAGTTTTGCTTACACGGTGAACAAATTAAAAATTTATTTAGGTTTGCGTATTCCAATCTTAAAAACAATAAAATTATGGCCTTAGAAATTACTGACGCAAATTTTCACGAAATAGTGCAGCAATCTACCAAACCTGTGATGATTGATTTTTGGGCAGAATGGTGCGGACCTTGCCGGATGGTAGGCCCGGTAGTTTCCGAAATGAGCCATGAGTATGAAGGTAGGGCTATTGTTGGAAAGGTAGATGTGGATAGCAACCCCGGGATAACTGCAAAATTTGGAATTCGAAATATTCCCACTATACTGTTTTTAAAAAATGGTGAAATTGTAGATAAACAGGTAGGTGCTGTGCCAAAGGCTGTTTTGGTGTCAAAATTAGAGAAGATGTTCTGATTCATTAAAGTGAACGAATCTAATTTGTTATATATTTGCATAAATCGTTGAAGTATGGTCATTGAATTTTGTAATTCCGGCATTTCTCAGGAAGTACTTTCTTTGTGGACCGTAATTTCGGAATTCTATCCATGGACAGTTTACCTTCTATTGTCAATCCTTACTATAGGATTAATTTCGGTTATTATAATTTATGCCCTACTCAATAAGCGGGAAAAGAATAACTACGAGAAGCTGCTGAATGATTATCGGGCAGAAATGGAAAAAAACCGCAAAGAACTCGATTTCATACGCAAACAGCGCGTGGAACTCAATAGGCTTCTAACCGAAGGTTTGTTGGTAATTGATGAAAATTGGGTGGTGTATCATGCTAACTATCAGGCATTCAATTTATTGGGAAAGTCGGCCGACGAGCTGATGTTTCATAAACTTCCCGATTGGTTCAGAAGGGAGGCAGAGGCCGGTATTGGCGAAAGTCTGGAATTCACTCCCAGCTTGGACAAATATGTCGTGGTTCAGATTTTTCCGCAAAGTGGCACAAGACATATAAAAACCATCTGGAAGTATTTTCCTACAGAGGATGGTAAACCGGGAGCAGCTATCTTGCTTCAGGATTATCAGGAATTATTGGGGTGCCATGTCAAAATTCAGACTCTGATTTACGAAAAAAATGAAATCAATAAACAGCTGGATTGTCTTTTTGATATTTGCGATATCTGCGGTGTGCCTGACATAACCATCGAGGGTGTTTTTCAAAAGGCACTTACAACTATTCCCAATGGATTGAAGTTTACTAATGATGTGTGGGTCGAAATTACTTTTCACGAAGAACGATTTGCCACGGCCAATTACAAGGATACTCCCTGGCACTTTGAGGCCCCGATTAAGGTCGATAGGTCAAAGGCCGGCAATGTTAGGGTGGGTTATCTGAGTCAACATCCCAAGCATATTCGCGATGTTTTTCACCTGCATGAGAAACTCCTGATCAAAAATATCGCCGAGAAATTAGGGCAGACAGCTTCATTGTTTCTGCTGAGAGATAAGTTCAACGGCTTACAAGGGCAATCCTCTGCCCCAAAAAAGCGAAACCCGCCGAAAACCTGATTTGTCCGGCGGATTTTCCCAAAAAAAGCTCAAAATGCTTATTAGTGAATGTTCACAAATTGCCCTGATTTGTACTTGCCAGAGTCCAGATTGTGTTTAATATTCGCAAATGCTTCAACGGTGTATTCCACATCTTCTAATGTATGCATTGCTGTTGGGATGATCCTGATAATGATTACTCCTTTTGGAACTACAGGATATCCCACCACAGAGCAAAAAATATTGTAGTTTTCTCTGAGGTCGTGGGCGAGGTTGGCTGCTTCTATGGGGTCGCCGTTCATCACAACAGGTGTAACGGGCGATTCGGTGTTGCCCAATGAGAACCCACGGGATTTCAGCCCGCTTTGCAAAGCATTGGCTATTGTCCAGAGTTTGTCCCGATACTCAGGGTGCTTACGCATTAGTTCAAGTCTTTTCAATCCACCAATAACCAACGGCATAGGTAGCGACTTGGCAAAAATCTGACTGCGCATATTGTATGCAAGATAGAATATTACATCCTTGGTAGCAGCAACAAAGGCACCAATTGAGGAGAAAGCTTTGGCGAATGTACCAAAATAAATATCTACACCGTCTTGCACACCGAAATGCTCATCAGTTCCGGCTCCTGTTGGCCCCATTATGCCTACCCCGTGCGCATCGTCCACCAAAAGACGGAAATTGAATTCTTTTTTCAATTCCACAATTTTGTCAAGCTTACCCAAATCGCCCGACATGCCAAACACACCCTCAGTAATCACCAGGATGCCGCCACCGGTTTGCTGGGTAATCTTGGTAGCGCGCTCCAACTGTTTGCGCAGGCTTTCCATATCGTTGTGCGGGAAAACAAAGCGCTTTCCAAAGTGCAGACGAACCCCGTCAACAATACATGCGTGAGATTCCGAATCATAAACAATCACATCGTGGCGGTCCACCATTGCGTCAATAATAGATACCATGCCCTGATATCCAAAATTGAGAAGATATGCCGCTTCTTTATTCACATATGCTGCCAGTTCGTTTTCCAGTTGTTCATGGTAATCACTCTGACCCGACATCATGCGTGCGCCCATGGGATATGCCAATCCGTATTTGGCGGTTGCTTCTTCATCGGTTTTTCTTACCTCCGGGTGGTTGGCAAGTCCCAGATAATTGTTCAGGCTCCATACAAGCTTTTCTTTCCCGCGAAATTTCATCCTCGGTCCAATCTCTCCTTCGAGCTTTGGAAATGTCCAATACCCATGAATACTTTTGGCATATTGGCCTATGGGTCCCAGATTAGTTGTTGCTTTGTTAAAAATGTCCACAGTAATGAGATTTGAATTAAAGAATTGCAAACTTAATGTTAATTAGGAAACCGGCAAATTTTATTTTCTCGCAAAGGTAATGCAGGCTTTGATTTAGTCATAATCAATGCAAATGCAAATTTTTGAAAAAAACTGCCGGGTTCGGGCAGTTAGCAGCAAAGCAGGGTAGGTCGTCCTCCATACATACTCCTGGAAAATCTCCAGATTTACCCATTAAATCGCCAATTACCTGAAAATGTAAATGGCATGGCCATTGCCCGTTTTCTGCAGAATTGCCCAATGTGCAAAAATTGATTCCTGCTTTGATTAGCTGCCCTGGTCTGAGGTTCGAAAGGGATAGTTTGCTCAAATGACCATAAAGCGTGAAAAAACTGCATCCACTCAGGGAATGTTGCAGAATAATTGTTGGTCCATAATCCCCCAGAGCATCATTGTCGGCAAAACTGTGCACGAATCCATCAAGTGGAGCAAATACCGGGGTTCCTGCAGGTGCCCATATATCAACCCCAAGATGAATGTTTCGATATCTGCCCGATTCATCTTTAAATACAGATCCTCTCCTATAGATGTGTCTTTTTTCCAAGTATCCTCCGTATCCGTATGTTTTGCCGGCAGTGGCAATCTGATTCTCCACGAAGCTGTTTAAAGCGGCAGAATCGGTAAACTCAATCTGCATCAGGCTTTGGTTTTCTGAAGAAAAATCTAACGAAAATGTGTTGCCGGGGGTTAAATCCGGGTGAAACAGGGGTTGGGATGTGAAATGCTCTTGCGAAAGAAATTGGGAAAGTTGCATGGTTTGTTCAATTATATTTTTCATTAAAAAACTTTTGCAGCCCGAAAAGTTCATCGCGCCATTTGGCAGCCTCCACAAAATCGAGAGCTTTTGCTGTTTTTTCCATTTGCTTGCGGGCTTTTATAATGGCCTTTTGCAGCGCTTCTTTACTCATGTAATGCACTATTGGGTCGGCTGCAATCTGGGGCTGCTCATTTTCCAGATAAGGCTTTCCAACTGTATCGGTATTGCCCGCTATGGCGGTTTGACCGTGAATAGATGCAACCGATTTGCTGATTTGGGTTGGGGTGATATTATGCTCTTGGTTGTAACGAAGTTGTTTTTCCCTCTTACGGTTGGTTTCATCAATGGTTAGCTGCATGCTGCGGGTTATCTTGTCGGCATACATGATAACCAGGCTGTTGAGGTTGCGCGCGCTTCTTCCGGCAGTTTGAATCAAAGATCTTCCTGAGCGCAGAAACCCCTCCTTATCAGCATCCAAAATCGCCACAAGCGATACTTCTGGCAGGTCTAATCCTTCTCTCAAAAGGTTTACTCCTACCAGTACATCAAAATTGCCAAGGCGCAAGTTGCGGAGGATTTCTACCCTTTCCAGCGTGTCAACATCTGAATGGATATAGTTGGCCTTCACATCTGCTTGGGTTAAATATTTGGTGAGTTCTTCAGCCATTCGTTTGGTGAGGGTTGTTACCAAGACCCTCTCGTGTTTGTCCACCCTGAGCTGAATTTCTTCGAGCAAATTGTCAATTTGGTTCAAACTGGGGCGCACCTCAATGGGAGGTTCCAGCAAGCCGGTTGGCCGTATCAATTGTTCTACAACCACTCCTTCACTTTTAAGCAATTCGTAATCAGCCGGAGTGGCACTCACATAAATTACCTGTTTTGTGGCCGCCTCAAACTCATCGAACTTCAAGGGGCGGTTATCCATGGCGGCAGGCAACCTAAAACCATATTCCACAAGGTTTTGCTTGCGCGAAAAATCGCCCCCAAACATGGCGCGCACCTGGGGAATGGTTGCATGGCTCTCATCAATAATCAGCAAAAAATCAGATGGAAAATAGTCTATGAGACAAAACGGCCTGCTGCCGGGTTTTCTCCCGTCAAAGTACCTGCTGTAGTTTTCAATGCCCGAACAATATCCCAACTCCCTGATCATTTCCAAGTCGTAGTTCACCCTGTCTTCTAAGCGTTTTGCCTCTAACTGTCGGCCTGAATTGATAAAAACCCCCTTTTGCTTTTCCAAATCTAATTGAATCTGCCGGATGGCCGTTTCCATACGATCCTTAGAGGTAACAAAAATATTGGCCGGATAAACAGCAAGGTTGTCAATTTGCTGAATCCTTTTTGCACTTACAGGTTCAATAGATTCTATGGTTTCTATTTCGTCGCCCCAGAAAATAATCCGGTAGGCAATGTCGGCGTAAGCCGGAAAAACATCAATTGTATCGCCCTGTACCCTAAAGTTTCCGCGATTGAATTCTCCATGTGAGCGCACATACAAACTGGTAACCAGGCTGTGCAAAAATTTGTTTCGTCCCGGCTTGTCGCCCTTTGAAATTCTAATAATGTTCTCGCTGAAATCTTCTGGATTGCCAATGCCGTACAAACACGAAACCGAACTAACCACAATCACATCCCTTCTACCTGAAAGAAGTGTACTTGTTGCACTTAACCTTAGCTTTTCAATTTCTTCGTTTATAGAAAGGTCTTTTTCAATATAAGTGTTCGTTGTAGGAATATAAGCCTCAGGTTGGTAATAGTCGTAATAGGACACGAAGTATTCTACTGCGTTTTCAGGAAAAAACTGCTTGAACTCCCCATACAATTGTGCTGCAAGGGTTTTGTTGTGGCTTAGTACCAATGCAGGCCTGTTGACCCGTGCCAATACATTGGCAATGGTAAAGGTTTTGCCTGATCCGGTTACCCCAAGGAGCGTTTGAGCAGGAACACCTTGGCGTATGCCAAGCTCCAATTGAGCAATTGCTTCGGGTTGGTCGCCCGTGGGCGTAAAATCGGCAACCAGTTTGAAATGCATTTTTTTATGCAAATTTAGAATACTTTGCCTAGAACAGAAAAGGGTTGCCCATGCAGACAACCCTTTTCGAAAATGAGTTTTGTAAGGTCAAAAAACATATCTCAACACAACATTGTAGCCAAACCATGTATTTAAAATAGGAGCTATATCAATAGCCGGAGTAAAATCAATGCCTATACTCACAGGTATTTCGTCAATTTTGTATTCCAGGCCGAGCACTCCCATGACTCCTAAAACGGTGTGCCTGCCTTCTGCACGCCATGATGGGTGGAATCTGCCATCATAAAACCCTATAAAACCACCCCCACCATAATACCAATTCATTCCCTGAATGTCAAAGGCTCCGGCATGACGCTGATACAGAACTCCTAACTGTAAACTTTGATGGTGGAAGCTTGCCATAAGGTCAATTGCATCAAAATTTGATATAAAGTGCTTGAACGAAATACCACTTGCAACACCAGCCCGTATGCCAATGGCATTGTCGTAGTATTGAGCCTGGCTTGTCTGGGTTGCAAAAAATGTCAATATTGCAAGCAAAATCATTTTGTTAAAACTGGCACGAAAAACTTTTCTTCCGTTCACAGTGCCATCAGCGGAGTTACATGTTTGTTTCATAGTTGTTTAGTTTTATAAGTTAATGCTTTATCGCTGAACTGTACCAAATGATACATTCCCCTAAGGTTTATTCTTGCGGCAAATGCAATGTTACCCTTACCGGGAAATGGTCAGAATAGGGGCGTGCCTCTGTTATGAAGTTGAAAGGCGTAAATTCATCGCTGTAAAAAATATAGTCGATCCTGAATCCGGGGACTGCGATCATGTAGGTCCTGCCCATACCCATTCCACTACGAAACGCATCATTGAGTTGCTTTGCTATCTGATGATACACATAAGACATAGGCGTATCGTTGAAATCCCCGGCAAGAATCACCGGATGGGGACTTGTGGCGATATGCTCTGCAACCTTCTTTACCTGAGCCGCCCTGTAAATAAATGCGCGACGGAGCCTGTTGTATATCTGCCGGCTATATTTGGTGATATTTTCAGGTTGATCCGTTGCGATCGTGTTGGTCATTGATTCCACAAACAGGTGGTCCTCCTCACTAAGCCCGATGGATTCGAAGTGTACATTGTAAACTCTTATGGTATCAATTCCCATATCTATATCAGTGTATATGCAAAGGTTTCCGGCATTTGTTCTGAAAAATATCTTTCCTTTGTTTACAATGGGGTAAGCACTGAAGGTTGCCAGTCCGAAATAATTCTGAAACCTTGACGAACGCGTATATTCGAAATGATAATGCCTTGCCCTTAGTAAGCCCGGCAGGGTATCCAGAGTGCGGAATTCTCCCTTTCGGTCCAAAACAAACTCCTGAAAGCAGATAATGTCAAAGTTTTTTTCTTGCAAGTATCTGAATATATTATTGCGATAGGAGAAATTGAGCCTGTAACCAGGATGGTAATTGTAAAGTCCGAAATTTCGGACATTATAAGTAAGCAGATGAATATTTTTGCCTGTTTCGGGTAATTCCCGGCTGGTATTGCTTATTTGAAACAGGTCCAGCAAATGACCCAACCCCAACAAGATAATAGAGAAAGATAGCAATGCCCATTTTTTGCGGGTAAACAACCAAAAGACTACAAAAAGCATATTTGCAGCTAACAGAAATGGGTAAAAAAGTCCTAAAAAGGCTATAGGCCAGAAATCAGCAGGGCTAACTTTGGGCACTACATAGCTTGTCAATAGCAAAATTGCTGCAATTGCGTTGATTAACAATACAATTCTCAGTAAAAACGGAAGCGATTTTTTAGAAGATTTCCGGACTTTTTTCAATAGTATTAAAATTAGCTGCTTTTAAACAAGGTTTCTTTCTCTCTCGCCGTAAGGCTATCATATCCACTTTGCGAGATTTTGTCCAAAATGCGGTCTATTTCCCTTTGCTTTTCTGCTCTTTGTAAATTGTAATTCTCATCGGTTGTGGGCCGGGTTGTGCTGTAATTTACCTTCATGCGGGGCCTGCCTCTTAGCACAGTTTTCCACCCCTTCATCCATCTGTTGACAGCCTTGGCAGGATCCACCTGTTTTCTTACCATATAAGCATACACAAAGCCCCAGAACGCGCCACCCAAATGGGCAATGTGGCCTCCGGGGTTCCCTCTGGAAATACTCAGAATATCTATCACAACAATAAATATTGCAATATATTTTAGTTTTATAGGTCCGATTAGCAGCAAAGGAAGTTTGAAATCGGGTGCGTAAGAGGCAACAGCAATGAAAATGGCCAGTACCGATGCCGATGCCCCTATTGCTATAGCTTGGGTACGCACAGTTTCAAATACCGGAAAAATATTAAAGGCTGCAATAAAAAACAATGCACCGGTTAATGCCCCAAAAACATAAGTGGCAAGAAGTTGCTTTCTTCCCAGAAAATCTTCAAACAAGCGCCCCCCTACATACAGCATAATCATGTTGAAAACAAAGTGAAGGATGCCAAGATGCACAAATGAGTAAGTTAAAACAGTCCAGGGGCGGTTTATGAGAGCCTCAAGGTGGGATGGCACACTTAAAAATCTGGTGAGATCATCGAATACACCGGATATGTCGAACAAATACATTACCAGGCGTATCAGGTTGAGCCCCAGAAAAACTATGAGGTTTAGACCAATAAGTCGGGCAAGCAAAGGACTTTTTGCAAAAAAATACCGTATTTCCGTCAACATGACAACACAATTGATGGTTGTTTTATTAAATCAGTGGCCGGTTCATCCTTTTTTTCCAGTACTGGATCAGGAAGAAACCAAAAAGCATGCCCCCCAGGTGGGCAAAATGCGCGATGTTTCCACCTCTGGAAAACAATCCTGCCCCCAATTCCAGAGCACCGTAAATCATTACAAAGTATTTAGCTTTTATGGGGATAGCGAAGAATACATAAATCAGAGCATTGGGAAACATCATACCAAAGGCTAATAGAATACCAAAAACTGCGCCTGAAGCCCCAACTACTACCGGTGCGTTGAGAAAATCTATTCTGTATTGACCCATAAAGCTAACTGCCTCTACGAGAGCTTGCTGCCGGTCGGTGCCCAGCAGTTGGTTGTACAAATCAACAAATTGCCCGATAGCCACTTGCGATTGGGGCGAAACTGCCTGAATAGTCCCATCGGCAAATGCTTGTTGCAATGCCTCATGGGTGGGGTTTATAAGAAACTGATTTATGGCCGTCAACTCCGGAAGCATCTGAAAATACACTACGATGTAGTGAATTATGGCTGCTCCAAAACCTGTTACGAAATAATACACCAGAAACCTTCTGGGTCCCCAATAGTTCTCCAATACATTGCCAAACATCCACAGGGCAAACATATTGAAAAACAGGTGGGAAAAACTACCGTGCATAAACATGTAGGTAACAAACTGATAGGGCGAAAAGTAGCTGGCACCAAAAAAATGCAAACCCAAAATTCTGTAAAGGTCAATGCCGAATGCCGAATTCAGGGCATAGGTTGCCAAAAATAAAATCCCATTAATTATCAACAGGTTTTTTACTACTACCGGAAGTATTTCAAAGCCACCAGGTGCTATTCGCATCAAAATATGATTTTTGTGTTCATGAAAGCTGGCATAAAGGCAAAACAGATATACGCCTTACAATGTTTCACAAAGTTAAGAATTTTGCTTATTTAAAACGGGATGCCAGATCCTGAATTGGAATAATGGTCAGAACCGGTTTGCCTGCCGGGGTGGAATCAGGAGTCCGGCATGCAAACAGGGCATTGATAATGTGCATCATTTCGGAGTCGCTCAGCGTTTTGCCATGCTTTACTGATAGCCTGCGGGCCAAGGATCTGGCCACATTTGTGGTGGCATCGAGCTTGGATTCAATCAAATTGAGCATGAAGTTCTCCAGAATTTCTTCAACTGCATTCTGAATGTTTTCGTTTTCCAACATCTCCACCGGCACTGCTCCAACTACAAAGGAATTTTTCCCTAAAGGGTTGATGGAAAATCCAAAGCTCCTGACATGAGGTAAAATATCGCGGAGCAAATCGGCATCAGGCTCTGATAAGTGAATGTTTTCCGGAAACAAAAGATGTTGGGATGCAATTCTGTTGGACTCAAATTTCTTTAAAAAATCTTCAAAAAGAATTCTTTCGTGTGCTCTTTGCTGGTCAATAACCAGCAGGCCCGATTTAACGGGGGAAATGATAAACCGTCTTTGCAGTTGTACAACCTTTTGCGCGTCAACCTTATCATTTGCCTCATCCCATTCGGGTGCGAAAGGTTGCTGAGGCATGGGAATACCTGGAACTGGTAATTTGTCGGACTGATCTCCTGTAAGTATGGTGTCGTGATACAATTTTTCCCATTGGGCTGGGTTAGACCTTTCTGTGAGGTTTACAGGAGGCCGCGTTGGCACTCCTTGGAGGCCAAACGGATTAAAATCGGGGTTAAATGAGATTGATGGAGCAACGATGGGCTTATCCTTCGGAAATATCAGATCGCCAAAGCCGGTTTCCTGCTCAAAATCGAGAGTAGGGGCAATGTTGAACCTTCCTAAAGCCTTTTTCACGGCTGCCTTCAATACCTGATAGATATACCTTTCGTCTTGAAATTTGATTTCCGTTTTGGTCGGGTGCACATTTACATCAATCTGCGCGGGGTCGGTGGTGAGATACAAAAAATACCCGGGATGCATATCGGCACTAATCAGCTCATCAAATGCCCATTGCACCGCATTGTGGAGGTAGGCAGACCGGATAAACCTGTTGTTGACAAAAAAATATTGCTCCCCTCTTTTCTTTTTCGAAAATTCCGGTTTCACCACATATCCGGCTATAGACACCAATTCTGTATTTTCTTCTACAGGAACCAGGCGCTGACTGTAAACATTTCCAAATACATTTGCAATCCGTTGTTTCAGATTCGTCTTTTCGAGCTGATAAATCAACTCATTGTTGGTAGAAAACGAAAAACTGATTTGAGGATATGCCAGTGCAATTCGAAAAAATTCCTGCAAAATATGACCTTTCTCAATGGTGTCGTTTTTAAGAAAGTTTCTTCGGGCCGGGGTGTTGTAGAAAAGATTTTTTATTTGAATGTTGGTTCCCTTGGCAGTATTGCATGCCTTTTGTTCCAGCAAGGCTGAACCTTCCATAACAATTTCTGTTCCCAGAACATTTTCGGAGGTGCGGGTTTTGAGTTCTACCCGGGCAATAGCTGCAACAGAGGCTAAGGCCTCGCCCCGAAAACCCATGGTGCGAATGGAGAACAGATCGCTGGCATCGTTGATCTTTGAAGTAGCATGCCTCTCAAAACACATCCGGGCATCGGTTTCGCTCATTCCCTTGCCATTGTCAATCACTTGTATAAGTGTGCGCCCTGCATCTTTTATATGAAGCTGTATTTGCGTGGCATCCGCATCTATGGCATTTTCCATAAGTTCCTTCACTGCCGAAGCGGGCCTTTGAATTACTTCTCCTGCAGCAATTTGGTTAGCCACCGCATCAGGAAGAAGTTTGATGAAGTCTGCCATGTAGTAGAAAATCAGAAAATCTTTGTGACTAAAAGAAAACCAAATATGCAATCAGCGATAACACAATTATAATGATAATGAGTCTCTGATTGGAAGCCTTTCTTTCATTGGTGCGGGACATGCGTCTCCAGCGCATATCCATCCGTTCTCTCAGACCTGCTTCTACATTGTCCGGATTTTCCTCAACGGCTGTTTTCAGACGCTTTTCCCGTTCCTCCTTCTTAGGGTCATAATATAGCGGCCGGTATCTGAATTGTTTGTTTTTTTGGGTTTTGAAAAATGTTAAGGCCATGGTGGTGCTGTTTCAGGGAATTAACAAATGTAGTAAATTCTTGCGTAAGAGTCAAGGGTTTCCTAAAGGAGGAAAGCCCTTGCTCCATCAAGCCATTAGGATTGAAACAGATTATCAGGCTTGCCGAAGGGCAGGATAGTATTTGCCAATGGCATAAAAACTGCCAAAAAACAGGCTGCTATACAGCAAGTCGCCCAGCAGACTGGTATGGAAAAATGGTATGGCGGCTACATAGCATTGTACCAATCCTGACAAGGTCATTGGATACAAAGTGCCACTGAGCCACACCCCAAAATTGGTAATAACAAAAAACACCAACGACCCGGCAATGGCTCCTCCGGCTACAGTAGCAACCTGAATGCGGTTGCGTAACAGAGTGCCGATCAACACCATCAGCACAAAACCCAAATACACAGGTAGCATCATCTGGTGAAAACCCAGGAAAATATCGCTCAGAAACATAGCCAAAAGCGGTATGCCTATTGCCAATTTGCGATTGGCTATGTGCGCACCTGCAAACAATGCCATGGCTCCAATGGGAGTGAAGTTGGGATAAATAGGTGCCAGACGCATCAATGCTGCTAACACAATAATGCCACCAATTGCCAATACTTTGGGAGTGAATATTTTTTGAACCATTTGTGCTGCATTTTAAAATTATCAGGGCAAAATTATAAAAACCTTTTAAATATTTATGTTTTGAGAGATTTTTTTGTCAATCACTTTCTACTGCTGGGTTGGATTTGGAAGAGAACCCGTGTGTGGAACCTGGTGGTATTGCGGACCCCCGCAGGTAGTTGTTGACTATGCTGCAATGGTTGGCACCTTTGGCGCATTTGTTTTTTCTCTGGTGCTGAATTTCCGCGATTGGCGCCACCGGAGAAAGCCTGTGCATTAAAGGCTATTGGGGCAAAATGGGTTGTGTTTGACCTGAATTTTTATAGGTTTTTATTTCTCGGACAGTATTTTGGTGATAAGGATTTTGTCTATCTTATTTCCGTCTATATCAATTACTTCAAATGTATAGCCCGGTATTTCACATTTTGCACCCAAAACAGGAATTTGCCCTGTCTGGTCAATAAAAAATCCGGCAACTGTAGAGTATTCCCTTTTTTCAAAATCCACCTCGAAGTTTTCAATGATATCCGATAAGATGTCAATGGGTGCATCACCGTTTACTAACACCGACTTATCTTCGCGCACAAACAAATCCGGCTCAAAAGGTTCCCTTCCATCGGGGATTTGTCCCAACAGGTTTTCAATAAGGTCGTGTAGAGTAACAATACCCTCAAAACTACCGTACTCATTGATGACACAGCAAATATGTGTTTTGTTTTGTCGCATCAGGTCCAGAACCTTCAGAGCATCGGCATTTTCGGGAACAAACAGCGGCTTCTGCAAAATATTCTGTATATCGAACGCAGCATTAGTACTCAATGATTTATAGTAATCCTTCAAATAAACGATGCCTTCAATATTTTCCGGGTCGCCTGAGCAGCACACCAATTTGCTGTGTTGGGCATTCATCAGATCGTCGGAAATTTCTTTAGCTGGCTGGTTGATATCTATCCATTCCACATCTGTACGATGGGTCATCATGTGGCGGGCCTTTTTGTCGGCAAAATAGAAAACTTTCTCGTGCATCATATTCTGCACTTTTTCTATAACACCTTCGCTGGAGGCATGTTTGAGCAGCAGTTTCAGGTCGGCCTCCGATAATTTCTGGCTGTTGTTTTTGATGTTCAGCAACTTAAGCAGCATGTTGGTAGAACCTGAAAGCAGTTTTACAATAGGATAGAACGCCAAACTGAAAATATGGATAGGGCGAGCGACCTTGATAGCTATTTTTTCGGGATTCCCGATTGCTATAGTTTTGGGCACCAGCTCACCAATAACAATAGAAATATAGGTAATTATCAAAACTGTAAGAGTAAGTGCTATTTCTTTGGCAAATGGGGCTAACGACTCAAATTGCATAAAGAAGGGGGTAATATTGTCTGCGATGCTCACACCTCCGTAAACGCCTGTAACAATACCAATAAGGGTGATGCCCACTTGTATGGCTGAAAGAAAGTTTTCGGAATTGTCGAGCAGTTTCAGGGCAGTGGCTGCGCCTTTGTTGCCTTCCGATTTTTTCTGTTCCAGCCGTGCCCGTCTTGATGAAACTAAGGCCAATTCTGACAGGGCAAAAAATCCGTTTAACAGAATTAATAAAGATAAAATTATGATTTCCATATTTTAGAAGTCAAGGCATGATTGCTTGGAGAATAAATATACCTCCCTCTGACAGAGAAATGAAGAACAAGGCGAAAAGAAAAGTACAATTATAGCATCTTGTTTGAAACAAGGCTCATTATTGCTCGGCATTATGTAATTCAGATGGATCTAATCAAACAATTCCTTTAGCCAGTGCTTTCCCGGTTTGTGCGGATAGCGGGGATCGTGGTGCCGTGGGTCGGGTTGTCTGAAATCCTGACGGCCTGGGGGCTGGCTTGAGGGCTGGCTTGAGGTTGCTTTGTCCAGAATCTTGTCGAGTTCGCCACGATCGAGCCAAACCCCCCTGCAATTGGGGCAATAGTCTATCTCAATCTGGCTCCGTTCTGACATTATTAAATCAACTGTAACACATACTGGGCATTTCATGGCAGTTGCTTTTAGGGAATTAAGGAGTTTATATGCTCAGGTAAAATTACAAAAAAACCTAACCTTTTATTAAAGTACGCGGCTGTGTAATTAGGCTTATTATTACAATTATTGCCAAAGATACAGCAAAAGCAGGAATAAGCTCATAAATGCCCGTATAATCCTTGAGCCACAGATGCCAGACAATAACCACTATGGCTCCGGAAAGCATTCCTGCAAATGCCCCGTATTTGGTAGTTTTTTTCCAAAACAGGGAGAGAATTAGGGCCGGGCCAAAAGATGCTCCAAGACCGCCCCACGCAAATAGTACTAACCAAAAGATTAGGTCATGAGCCGCATAGGCTAAGATGATGGCCAGGATACCGGCAATTACCACTACAATCCTGCCCAAATACAGTTTTCTATGTTCTGAAATTTGTTTTTGCGGATACAACACCTTTTGGTAAAAATCTGATGCAAAGGTTGATGCTACCACAAGCAACTGAGAATCTGCCGTAGAAAGTATGGCTGCAAATACTCCTCCGATCAGCAATCCGTAGAGGGGAGGACTCAAATACTGTGCCGACAAAATCAGGTAAACCAATTCGGGATCGTTTCCAGGCAGGGCATTAACATCCGTGAAAATCACACGGGCAATCAATCCGATGCTTATCGCACCCAGCCCCATGGCAATATTCCAAAAAGTTCCAATGATAGCACTGTATTTCAAATCTTTTTCGTGCCGAATAGACATGTATCTTACTACAATATGAGGCTGCCCGGGCGATCCAAGGCCAATACCCACAAACCCGACTATCGCCCCTAATCCTAATGCCCAGGGGTCGAGAAACCCTGATTCAATTCCAGCTAAGCTTTGGTAAAAAGACTGTACGCCTATCACAGAAAAAATCATAATCAAAGGCAGCAAAATCAGCCCGGCAAACATGATGATAGCCCGCAATACATCGTTGAAAGCAACGGCTACATATCCTCCCAAAACCATGTAAACCATTATCAAAAGCCCGCAAATCAGCAGAGCGCCGTAAGTCGGAAAGTTGAGCGCGGCCGACAGGGCTTTGGCCCCTGCATTGAATTGGGCAGCAACATATGCTGTGATAAAAATTGTAATGATTACTACGCCTGTTATCCTGAGCAATTTTGCCTTATCCCTGTAGCGCGCTTCAAAGTAATCTATCAGCGTTATGGAATCCTGCGCCTGCGTTTCGTGGCGGAGTTTTTTTCCCAGATAAAAAAACTGCCATGCTTCAACTGTAATATAACCCACAATTGCCCACACCGCGCCGATACCATTGATGTATGCGATTCCGCTCAGGCCCAAAACCAGCCATGCGGATCTGCCCGTCGAAACAGCCGAAAGTCCAACCACAAAGGCATTCATTGTTCTTCCCCCTAAAAAAAAGTCAGACTGGCTTCGGGTTCTTCGAGCTGCAAAAAATCCCACCCCAATGGGCAGCAATAGGGTAGTCAAAAAAACAAGGAAGGCTACAGGATGTCGAAGTTTATCATACAAAAATGCACCTTCCGGTTCCATAAAGCAAGGGTTTGTTATCGGAAAAAGAAATAGTCAGGAATGTGTTATCCACTGTCCGGCCAAAATTGGCTGCAGTATGTTCACTATCTGATATTTAACAAACCTAATATTTTTTTTGATTCCTCCGGTACTTACCCTGGAATTTTTTTGAAAGTTTAGGTGGGAGTTCAAAGGAGCAGGGAAAAGCCTTTCAGAAATGAATAATAGTTAGGTAGTTTCTCTTCATTTTACTCTAGTTGGGCCCTCTTCGGAACGCATTTTCTATCATTTGCCGAATTTTGCTCTTTCGGTACGCTTCCGGGTCATTCTGTTTTGTAACATCTCGTCCATCGGCAGGATTTCGGAAAATGCGTTCTAATAAGGTAGGCTCGGGCAATTCTTCCAAAAACATTGGGCAGTTGTAAAACTCCGCAAATTCGGGATCAATACCCGGAATATTACCGGAAATGTATCTCCGGGTGCGTCCATTCTGTATCAGACCCGCATGATAGTCGGCCCAAACCGGCACTGCCGATGCCGATGCCCCGAAGGGCAGTGGAAACACATTATTGAATGCAGGATTTTCCAATCCTACCCACACTCCGGTTATGAGCTGGGGGCTAAACCCAATAAACCATCCATCGCTGTTGTTTTGAGTAGTTCCGGTTTTTCCGGCCAGATCGTACTCATGCCCTACAAAATTGCGAATGGATGCTGCAGTACCAGCATTCACAACGCCTCTGAGCATATGGGCCATAAGCCTGCTGGTCTCGGGAGAGATAACGGGCTGATCGGGCTGAACATTTCTGCCTTCATATATCACATTGCCCTCAGAATCTTCAATGCGCAACAGAAAGAAAGGCCTTACAGGAATCCCCTCATTAATAAAAATGCTGTAAGCGGCTGTCATGTCGAGCAATGAAGTTTCAGCAGTACCCAATGCCAACGACGGAACTGCGGGCAGTTTGCCCCGGATTCCGGCTGCGTTGGCCAGTTGTATTACCGCGTCGTATCCGGCAAATGTCAAATAGCGGGTAGAAACAGTATTTACCGATTGCGCCAAAGCTCCCTGCATGCTGTAAAATCCTGAATAATTGCCATCGTGGTTTTGCGGACTCCAATTGTCGTAATTTTCAAATACAGGCGGTTCATTGGTTATCATCTCGCAGGGATTTGCACCAGCCTCAAGTGCTGCAGCATACACAAAGGGCTTAAAGGCCGAGCCCGATTGCCTTCGCGACATTACATGGTCAAACTGGAAAAATCGAATATTATTGCCGCCTACCCAGGCCATCACATGACCGTTGTTGGGATTAATGGAAACTAAGCCTCCATGGAGTATTTTCTGGGATGCAAAAATGGAATCCAAAGGGCTTTTTTTGAGGTTTTTCACTTCCTCCCAATCAAAAAATGATAGATTTATAGGCTCATTCATTGCCTCCATTGCCTTGGCATCCGACATGCCTTGTGCCCTAAGTGACCTGAATCGGCTGCTCCTGCGGGCAAGCTGGCTTAACAGAGGTCTTACTGCCGTTGGGCGAGCATGGGCAAAATGGGAATCTACTCTGCGTTGCAAGGCTCGCATCTGTCGTGCATAAGCCCTTTCGGCAATCATCTGCATGCGGTAATCTATGGTAGTGTAAATCTGCAAACCGCTGGTGTACAGATTGTAGGAAGTTCCATTGCGGGAGTTGTAATCTTCGATGATATTTTTCAATTGGGGGCGGAGCATTTCCCTGAAGTGGGTGGCAGGCCCATGACCGTGTGAAAGCAGGTTGTAATCCGTTTCAAGAGGTAAAGCCATCAATGAGTCGGCTTTTTGTTCTGTGATGTGTCCATAGCGTTCCAATTGCCCAATTACCACATTGCGCCGGTTTCGCGAGGCCTCCGGGTTGAGGCGGGGGTTGAAGGTGGTAGTAGCCTGAAGGGTCCCTATCAATGTTGCGGCTTCTTCGATGCTCAATTGTTTCGGGTGCTTACTGAAAAACCTCTGGGAGGCAGCTGCTATCCCAAAAACATTTTCACCAAAAGGAACCGTGTTGAGGTACAAGGTTAAAATTTCTTCTTTGGAGTACACCCGTTCCAGACGACTTGCAATAATCCCTTCGCGTACCTTCTCACCAACAAGCCAAATAATACCCCTTCGCTGTCGTGGATACAGGTTTTTTGCCAATTGCCGCGTGATAGTGCTGCCACCACCGGCGCTGCGCTGGCCCAACAAAACATTTTTGATCAAAACTCTTCCCAAGCTTATGTAATCAGTTCCATTATGCCTGAAAAAACGGGCATCCTCCGTGCTGATCAGTGCAGGAATTACCCAAGGCGAGAGGTCTTCAAGGGTAACCGCATTGCGATCGTAAATGAAGTACTTGCCAAGTATTTCACCACCGGCTGCGAAAATTTTCGATGAGTTGTGGTTTTCTATATCTTTTAATTCTTCCATACGGGGAACCTCTCCGAAAAATCCAATCCGTGCCAGAATTTGAAAAACCAAAAAGAAGCCAACCGTCGAACCGATGTTCCAAATTAGGACCTTTCGAATCAATTGCTTGGTGGTGTGCCGATTTTTAAAGTTTAGAATTTTGTTTTTTATTTTTTTCATGCTTGTTGCATTATAGTTTTTTTTAAAAGATTGTCAATAGAGTTTTTCAAATAAAAAACAAGGCCACTCCCAATACGCTTACTAAAGCTCCTATAAATTCCTTCCAGCTCACTCTTTGTTTAAACACCAGCCATGTGGGAATCAGAATTAGGATTGGGGTGAGGGCCATCAATGTAGATGCTATACCGGTAGCTGTGTGCTGCACAGCAAAAAGCGATGCAGATACACCAAGAAACGGACCGAAAGTAGCTCCCAGCAGCGTGAGACCCATAGCTTTGGGATTTCCCAGTGCGCTCATTGTTGCGTTCAGCTTATTGGAAAATAATATGATAACCAAAAATCCTGTTATCCCTGCGACAATTCGAATTTGGGTCGCCATAAAGGGGTCGTAATTGCCCATGCCGTGTTTGCTGAGGATTAAACCTAAGGCTTGCCCGGCGGCACCTCCCACGGCAAATAGTATGCCACGAATGGGTATCTTTTTTTGTAAATGCGAATTGCTGTTTTCAGCCCGAAAAAGTAAGACTATGGCAATTCCGGACATTGTAATGACCATGCCCAGCAAATGAATCCATTCCAATTGTTCATTAAGAAACAGCCAACCGGTAAAAGCCGCTATGGGAGGAACAAGGGTCATTATCAGCATCGAAAGGCGGGATCCAATCGTGGTAAAAGCCTTAAACAGAAAAAAATCGCCGATAACAAACCCGACAATTCCTGACAGTAACAACCAAAACCAGTTGAAAGGTGTGGCATCAGCAGGTAAAAACCCATAACCTCTTATTAAGGTAAAAAACCCGATCAGGAAAAAGGCCATAACAAGCCTGATAAGATTTACGACGGTGCTGCCTACTTTGCGTCCGGCCGACTCGAAGGCTACTGCAGAAACTGCCCAGCAAGTAGCTGCAAACAATGCGGCCATTTCACCAATCCTGAATTCCATTTAGGAAAAATTTGCGCAAAGGTAGTCTTAATTCTTCAGAATCAGTTGTTTTTTTCGCGCGTTACATACTGCCGTATGGTGTAGAGAAATTGTTTACCATACTTTTCCACGAATTTTGGCCCGATTCCCTTTGTGTTCTCTAACTCATTGTTTTCCATTGGTTTTTGTACGCAAAGGTTTCTCAGTACGGAATCAATACAAATCATAAATGCCGGAACATCCTCTTCCTCGGCCAATTGCCTGCGAGTGAGCTTAAGTTTATAAAATAAGTCCTGGTCCTCTTCCGATATGTCGGCAACATCTTTGTCCATAATAGCATCGAGCAAATTAAACTCAGGTAAAGCATTGCTGTTTAGAAATTTTATTCCCTTTTGCGAAATTTTCAAAACCGGATAAGTCTCATCTTCAACTTGCAATTGCTCCACATCTATCATTTTCTCGTTAATCAAAATATCGAGAATATCTGATAGCTGGTCTCGTGTAAAGCCCGGAAGGATGGAAAATGTGTCCAGCTTATAAAGCTGGTTGTTGAGCATATATGACGACCTGTTGCCTTTCAGGAAGTCAATTGTTTTTTTTACACCAATTGGAAAAGGAAGTTCTGATAAACAATACAACACAAGTCGGGCAATGGTTTGCTCATAAGTTTGAAGAAGGTTGTGTATGAGCAATTTTCTGTCGGATTCACTCATAAGCGATGAAAAATTTTGATTACCAGGTATATTTTGTTTGTAAAAATAAGAATTTTTTCTGAATTCGGATGTTGTAGCTGCTCTGTCGAAATGTGATTTGCTAAAACATTTGTAAGCTAACAGCAGATAGACCAGTGCGTATTAATGAGGTTGTGACTTTAAATAGAACCCGATTTTTAGGGATGTGAAAAAAATAGCAATACTCAAAAAAACAAACAATTTCAGTAAAATAGATTTACATTTGCGCCAAGTTTCATAAATAATTCAAGACCAATACATGAAAAAATTAGCTTTAGTAATTCTTGCAGCTTTGTTTTTTGTAGCCTGTGGTCCACGGGCTGCCCAAATCGAAGGCACCCAGGTAGAAATTGCACAACTTCTGTCGAATCCTGCAGAGTTTGCAAATCAGCAAGTTCAGTTTACCGGAGTTATTACCCACATTTGCACGCATGCGGGCGATAAAATTAAGGTTGTTGCTCCCGGAGTAGAAGGACAAGCCATAGTGGTAAAATTAGGTGAACTTGCTACGCAGTTTACTCCAGAAATGGTAGGTAAAGAGATTACATTATCCGGATTGGTAAAGGCTAAAACCTGTGCAAAAGATCATGCAGCTGAAGGATGTGGTCAGGCTGCACCTGCTGCCGGTGATTGCTGCGGAACCAAGCCAGAAACTTGCTGCCAGCAAGCTGCTGCTCCTGCTGACGCTGCCACAGCACCGGCACAACCTGTTGCCGAAGCTGTTGAGACTGTTGCAGTTCATCCAAAAGAAAAGCCTTGCGGTGTAAAAGCAAATGTTTATATTGAACTCACTGCTTTTGAAGTTAGGTAATTTATCCAATTGCAGCTAACACAAAGGGAGGTTGCGTACACAGCGACCTCCCTTTGTAATTACAAGAGGCATGATATTTTTTAGAACCTAGAAAGAGCCTTGCAAATTATCCGGAATTTGTGAATTTACTATTTTTGAACACTAAACAAGATATTTTATGCTTTGTTTACTTTTTTGGTAATTTTATTAAACATTTTTAGTCATCCTCCTATTTTTTTTAAACGCCTTAAAGTATAGTCGAAAATGGAGCAATTGTCGCTTACAACCCCTGCATTGCTGTTTTCAGCTATCTCTCTCTTGCTGTTAGCCTTTACCAACCGGTTTCTGGCATTGGCCAACCTTGTACGAACCCTGCACGCCCAATATAAAGAAAACCCACAAGGCACCATTCTTGGGCAAATAGACAACCTCAAGCGCCGGATCAATCTGATCAGGAGTATGCAAATTTTTGGTATTTCAAGCTTGTTGTTGTGTGTGGTTTGTATGTTTTTGATTTACATCAAATGGATACTGGCAGCAGAGGTAATTTTCGGCATAGCACTGATTTTGCTGATCTTTAGTCTTGCTATCAGCATTTGGGAAATCAATATCAGTGTTAAGGCGCTCAACCTGCACATTAGCGATCTTGAAAGCTCTACCAGGCCCTAAAAGGCTGTTTACCTACCATAAGATGCCATTAGCCGATTTTTGTTTGCTGCTGCTTGTTGCAAAAAATACTTTTGCATTGTAATCCATTTTTATTGTTTCATTTTTAATTTTTATCCTATGGAATTTACTAATAAGAGCAGAGCTGTTTTGGGTCTGGGGTTTATTTTACTGGGAGCTATATTGCTCAATAATTTTTTCGACATTCTTCCTTTTAGATTGCCACATGAGCTTTTTGGATGGGAAATGGTACTGATTGTAATTGGTATCCTTCTTATTGTTGGAGATGCAAATCGTACTACGGGAATAGTACTTGTGTCGATAGGTGCTTTCTTTCTGGTAAAGGATTTATTAAATCTGGATTTTTTTGATATAATACAGATTTTGATTCCAGCTTTGTTGATTTTAGCCGGTATAAAGCTGTTGTTGCCATCGAGATACAAATTTTGGAAAAAAAATCATGTTGATACCATGGAATTTTCAAAATCGGACCGCCTTGAGGATGTGAGCGTTTTTGGCGGAGGAAAGAAGAATATTACATCGGGTAATTTTCAAGGTGGCGAAATTGTATGCATTTTTGGGGGAGTGGACTTGAACTTCAAGCAAACCAGCCTTGCACCCGGCCCAATAACGCTGGAAGTGGTATGTATTTTTGGAGGCTGCACCCTGTATGTGCCTGAAGATTGGACCATCCGCACAGAAGCAGTATCCATTTTTGGTGGATTCTCTGATATGCGTTCCAAGTTCAATCCGAGTTTGGTAACCAATCCCGATAAAGTGCTGATAGTGAAAGGTGTGGTAATTTTTGGCGGCGGGGAGATAAAAAGTACCTGGTAAAATCTAATGAAGGAATTCATCCTTAACAACAAGCAGCTGGTTGCGATTTACACAAGCCTGTGGCTAATGACGGCTGCAGGCTTGTTCATCGTTTTGTACTACTTTGGTGCTTTCGGTTATGCTCGCGCTATAGCAGATGCAGCAATCAGTGCATCATTGTTTTTTCTATTCGCTCCTGCAATTTGGTTTGTTATTCGGTTTGCCGACAAAAGCTCTAATGGCGGACTATTTGCCCTGCCGGCTTCCTTGTTGGCCGGTTTATTGATCGTTTTAATCTGGTTGTACATTTCGAAATTTTTGATTGGGATTGCATTGCATGGTGATATGGAATATATGTCAGTGGTGAGGCAGACTCTTCCGCTGCGTGCTATGTTTGGCCTTTTACTTATGCTGCAGGTCTATTTGCTCCTGCAGGTGCATTTGTTAAAACAAAAGAACTCCGACGCCCAGCTTCGCGAAATGCAACTCGAAGAACTGGTGCGCAAAACAGAGTTGCATGCCTTGAAAAATCAGCTGAACCCGCACTTTATTTACAACAGCCTGAACTCCATTAGCAGTCTCACGCATGTAAATCCGGAAAAGGCAAGGGAGATGATTTTGATTCTTTCTGATTTTTTGCGCTATACCCTGAAGCAAGACGCAATGCAAATAACTACTTTGGAGAAAGAAATCGAAAATGTGAAATTGTACATTAGCATGGAACTGCTTCGCTATGGGGATAAACTTCGGGTTCATCTGGATTGGCCCGACACCAGTTTGGCCCAACAGCCGATTCCCGTTATGCTGTTGCAGCCCTTGGTGGAAAATGCAATAAAACATGGGGTTCAAAGCAGCCCGGGACCTGTAACTGTTGAGCTACGCATTGAGGATTCAGGTGGATCTACAATAACTGTATCGGTAACTAATCCTTACGACGGTATTATTGCCCGATTCAAAGGAGAGGGTGTGGGTCTTGAAAATATCAGAAACCGCCTCCGTTTAATTTATGGCAACGGTAAATTATTAACCATTACTGCCACACCTACAGTTTTTAAGGCAACCATTATGCTTCCCAAAACACAATATTATGGATAAAATAAGTGCCATAATTGTTGATGATGAACAACCTGCACGAGAGCTGATCCGGGTTTTGCTGAGCAAATACCCTCAAATTCAAGTCGTGGCCGAATGTTGCGATGGGTTTGACGGCGTAAAGCAAATTGCTGCCTTGCAACCCCAGCTGGTGTTTTTGGATATTCAAATGCCTCGGCTCAATGGTTTTGAAATGCTCGAACTTATTGAAGATGCTGCTTCTCCGGTTGTGATATTTACAACTGCATTTGACCAGTATGCGATAAAGGCATTTGAACACAATGCAGTGGATTATATACTGAAACCCATCTCAGATAAAAGGTTTCACAATGCGGTTGATAAAGCATTGCATTTGCTGCAGGGATCACTAGGGGCCGAAAGAAGGCAACCACAAATAATACCTCCGACCCAAGACTCTGGAAAATTTCTGGAAAGGGTGGTAGTACGACAAGATGAGGCTATGCATATTATCCCGGAAGAAAAAATTCTCTACATCGAATCCATGGATGATTATGTGAGAATTACAACCGAAACTTCCCAATTTGTTAAAAAGAAAACATTAAAATTTTTCGAAGAGGCTCTCAACCCTTCCTGTTTTATTAAAGTCCACAGATCTTTTATTGTTAGGGTTGATTCCATACAAAAAATTGAAGCTTACACCAAGGATTCCTATCTGGCATTTATCAAAAATGGAGATAAGATTCCGGTGAGCAAGTCCGGGTTTGCCAATCTCAGGCAAATTTGCAGATAAGCAGCCAAATTTTCTAAACTTCCCCATTTTGCTTTTATGGCAATGGGCGCCATCTTGTATGAATAGTAAAATTGCCCGTCCAAAAAAAAATTATTAGCATCTGGATGCTATCAATTTTATTTATGAAGAGTTGCGAATCATGGATGTATCAAGTTTTTCAATTTTTGCAATTTCGAGGAGCATTCCAATTAGTTAAAAATTGTTACCTTTGCGAATTGTTCTGGCGTATTCCGTTACTTTGTGCCAAAAAACCAATAAAAATATTTTTCGGTTCATGAAACTTACCATCCCCCAACCAATTCTCATCCTCGCTGTTGTGATAATGGTATTTGCCAGCTCTTGCAGTGGTTATCAGCGGCTTTTGCGCAGCACTGACCATGAGTTGAAGTTAACAAAGGCAAAAGAATTTTACGAAGAAGGAGAATATACCAGAGCCCTTGGGCTGCTTACCCAGCTTATTCCGGTATTCAGAGGAACGGCCAATGCAGAAGTAGTAAACTATTACTTTGCCATGGCGCATTACAAAATTGGGGATTATGTATCTGCCAGTCAGCATTTTAAAAACTTTACTATAGGGTTTCCCAGGAGCAGGCATACAGAGGAGTTTCTCTTCATGGCGGCCTACACTAAGTATTTAATGGCACCTCGCTCGAGCCTTGACCAAAAAACCACAAGAGAAGCTATTAATGCTTTTCAATTATTTGTGAACCGCTATCCCCAGAGTTTGCGGGTAGATGAAGCCAATGCATTGATAGACAATCTAAGATTGCGTCTCGAAGAAAAGGTTTATAACCAGGCAATGCTTTTCTTTAATCTGAGCGACTATACTGCTGCTATTACAACATTTAACAACCTTATCAGGGATTTTCCCGATACCCGGTTTCGCGAAGAGGCATTATTCAAGATTGTTCAGGCTAACTTCGATTTTGCGTCCCATAGTATTGTACAGCGGCAGAAAGAGCGCTTTAATGCTGCTATTGCTGCCCACAACAGACTGATAAGACATTTTCCCGAAAGCCGGTTTAAGGCTCAGTCGGAAAGATTGCGCAATCAATCACAAGTAAATATAGAACGCCTCGCCGGCACCGGCATACTTTCAGAAAATCAATAGTATCACATGGAGCATAAAAAAACAAAAATCGAAAGCACTACCGTTACCCGCGATATACGGGAGTTTGACAGGGAAACCGAGAATATCTATCTATCTGTGGTAATCCTTTCTAAAAGAGCCAATCAGATTTCTGTAGATATGAAAGAGGAGCTGAGCAGTAAGCTGGAAGAATTTTCAACTTCTACTGATAATCTTGAAGAAGTATTTGAAAACAGGGAGCAAGTAGAAATCGCGAGACACTACGAGCAACTACCCAAGCCCTCACTGGTGGCTATTAACGAGTTTCTCAACGGAAAAATATCTTATCGCATTCCGGAAACTACTGCTGCTAAGAAGTAGCTTTCACAAATTTTCTTCTTCTCAAAAGCATTGCAGGGCTCTGATTTTGTGTCGCAAATGGTTCACCTTCGCAGTTGAAAATTTGTACCTAAATACACTCTGCGCACCTCTTCATCCAATGCCAAATCTTCGGCAGTACCGGATTTTAAGATCGAGCCTTCAAACAACAGGTATGCCCTGTCTGTAATTGAAAGCGTTTCGTGCACATTATGGTCGGTGATGAGCACTCCGATATTTTTGTTTTTCAGTTTTGAAACGATATTTTGAATATCTTCAACAGCAATGGGGTCAACACCTGCAAATGGCTCATCAAGCAAGATGAATTTTGGGTCTGCTGCAAGAGACCTTGCAATTTCTGTCCGTCGCCTTTCTCCGCCCGATAGGGTTATTCCCTGGCTTTTTCTTATTTGCTGCAATCCAAACTCATCGAGCAATGTTTCGAGTCTTTCCTGCTGCTGAAGTTTAGATAGTTTGGTAAATTCCAGAACTGCCCTGATATTGTCTTCAACGCTTAAGTTCCTGAAGATACTGGCTTCCTGTGCCAAATACCCAATACCCTTCTGGGCGCGTTTGTACATGGGCAAATGGGTGATCTCTGAATCATCCAGATAAATTTTACCTTCATTTGCCTTTATCAGGCCCACAATCATGTAAAAAGTAGTGGTTTTGCCAGCACCATTAGGTCCCAGCAGCCCCACAATTTCTCCCTGGCTTACTTCGATGGAAACATGGTTTACCACAACTCTTTTCTTATACTTCTTTACCAGGTTGTCGGAATATAGCTTCATGAATATTATAATGCTTAATGCACAAGTTGTTTTTAAGAAAAAAAATTAGTCATTTTGCAATGCTTCCCAGAATTCAACTGCTCTTCTCAAGTGGGGAATTACAATCGTTCCTCCAATGATATTGACAATTGCAAACACCTCAAATACCTCTTGGTTGCTAACCCTGGCCTGGTGGCATTTTTGCAGGTGGTATTTTACACAATCGTCGCACCTTAATACCATAGACGCTGCCAACCCAATCATTTCCTTGGTTTTACTGTTTAGTGCTCCTTCTTTATAAGTTTCTGAGTCGAGGTGAAACAATCGCTTGATCACCAGATTGTCAGTTTGAAGGATTTTTTGGTTCATACGGCTTCTGTAATCCTCAAATTCACTAACACGATTATCCATTTTATTTAAGTTTATTTAAATGATGCCTTCCTTTAGTATGTCGTGTAAATGCACAACGCCTTTGTATTTCCCTTCGTCTAAAACCAGCAATTGGGTAATATTGTATTTGCGCATTACTTGCAGAGCCTCTACCGCAAGGGTATTTACAGCCACTGTTTTCGGATTTCTTGTCATTATTTCGGTTGCTACAACCGAGGAGAGGTCTGGATTTTTCTGCAACATGCGTCGAAGGTCGCCGTCTGTAATTACTCCCTGCAAAATATCGTGGTGATCCACTACTCCTGTTATTCCTAATCTTTTTCCCGAAATTTCCATTATGATCTCTTTCAGAGTGCTATTGGGGCTCACAGAGGGCTTCTCGTTATGGACATACAGATGTTCAACCTTGACATATAGTTGCTTACCGAGCGAACCTCCCGGATGGTATCTTGCGAAGTCTGCAACCGAAAAACCTCTGCAATGGAGAATGGCAATAGAAAGGGCATCGCCCATTACTAACTGGGCTGTTGTGCTGGAAGTAGGCGCTGGGTGCTCAGGATATGCCTCTTGTTCAACGGTGGTTTGAATGATCAGGTCGGCCTGCCTTCCCAAAAACGAATCCTTGTTGCCCACCATCCCGATAAGCATGGCACCAAAAGATTTGAGCATGGGGAGCAACACTTTGATTTCGGGCGTATTGCCGCTATTGCTCACGCACAACACCACATCCTCTTTTTGCACAATTCCAAGATCGCCATGTATGGCATCAGCTGCATGCATAAAAATCGATGGAGTACCTGTTGAGTTGAGCGTAGCTACAATCTTTTGGGCAATGATAGCACTTTTGCCTATACCCGTTAAAACCACCCTTCCTTTGCAATGCAAAATAGCTTCCACACAGGAGGAAAATTCTTCGTTAATGAAATTTTTCAGGTGGGAAACAGCAGTGAGCTCTGCTTCTATGGTTTCCAGGGCAATCTTTTGAATATCTACGGGTGATTTCAGTTTTTTTTTTATTATATTTTGCTTCTGCATGAAATATCCTTAAATTTACTTTACAAACCTACAGGAAATTTTATTCGGATTGAAACTCGCTTAAAAATTGAATTTTGCATTACAATCCGTCAAAATTACCTTAACTTAATTAATCATTACTTTTTTGTTTAGAGTTTGTTCATAATGCATACTAAGATTGATGTGTCGTTGAAAGACCTACTGAAGGAAATTTTCGGGTACGACACATTTAAAGGTCAACAGGAAGAAATCATAAGGCATTTGTTATCTGGAGGAGATGCTTTTGTAATAATGCCCACCGGAGGAGGCAAATCTATGTGTTATCAGCTTCCGGCGCTTATAAGCAATGGCACTGCTATTGTGGTGTCGCCCCTGATTGCTTTGATGAAGAACCAGGTTGATGCCATCAGGCATTTTGCCACATACAATGGGATTGCCCATGTGCTGAATTCCTCTCTTACGAAGGGCGAAATTCTTCAGGTAAAAAAAGACCTTACCAATGGCATCACCAAATTGCTGTATGTAGCTCCCGAGTCCCTCACCAAAGAGGAAAATATTGAGTTTCTTAAGGATATTGATATTTCCTTTTTTGCAATAGATGAAGCCCATTGTATTTCGGAATGGGGACACGACTTCAGGCCGGAATACCGCAAATTGAGGCCTATGATGCAAACTTTGGACAAAAATGTACCGGTTATTGCCCTAACTGCTACTGCTACACCCAAAGTGCAGCAGGATATTATGAAAAACCTGGGAATGACACATGCCAGGTGTTTCCTGTCTTCGTTCAATCGCCCCAACCTGTACTATGAAATCCGGCCAAAACATGCAAATACTGTTAAAGATATCATCAGGTTTGTAAAGGGACAGGAAGGTAAATCAGGAATCATCTATTGCCTGAGCCGCAAAAAAGTAGAAGAGCTTGCAGAAACACTTAAGGTTAACAATATCAAGGCATTACCCTATCACGCAGGACTCGATTCCCATACCCGAATTACCAATCAGGATAAATTTTTAATGGAGGATGTGGATGTAATTATTGCAACCATTGCATTTGGAATGGGCATAGATAAACCGGATGTGCGCTATGTGATTCACCACGATATACCAAAGAGCTTAGAGGCATATTATCAGGAAACCGGCAGGGCAGGCCGCGATGAGGGGGAGGGGAACTGTATCTTGTTTTACTCATACGACGACATTCTAAAACTCGAAAAGTTTCATAAAGACAAGCCGGTGGCCGAACAGGAGATTGGAATTCAATTACTGATGGAGACAGTGGCCTTTGCAGAGTCATCTATTTGCAGGCGCAAAACCCTGCTCAACTATTTTGGTGAGATTTATAAAGAGCCAAATTGTGGCTCATGCGATAATTGCTTGCAACCAAAAGAAAAGTTTGAAGGAAAAGAATATATTTGCCTGATGATTGAGGCCGTATTGGCCACAAAGCAATTGTTTAAATCTAAGCATGTTATAAATGTTCTGATGGGAAAAACCAGCACAACAATCAAAAATTGTAAGCACCACCTCTTAGAGGTTTTTGGCAAAGGTGCAGATAACGACGAAAAATTCTGGAATGCCGTGTTGCGACAAAGCCTTGTTGAACGCTTGCTCGAAAAAGAAATTGAAGAATACGGCACCCTGAAGGTAACTAAAGGTGGAAAAGAGTATCTCGAAAAACCGTATTCCATTAAAATGAGTAAGGATCACGATTATAGCGGTCAGGCAGACGCCGAAGGATTGGCAGGTGCCGGTCAGAAAACAAGCGCCACCGACAAGGTCTTGTTTGCCTTGCTTAAAGACCTTCGCAAAGAAATAGCTCGCAAAAACAACCTTCCGCCATTTGTGATTTTTCAGGATCCCTCTCTTGAGGATATGGCTATACAATATCCCGTGAAACTTGAGGAGCTGAAGCAGATTACTGGTGTTGGTACCGGTAAAGCCGATCGATTTGGCAAGCCTTTTGTCGAACTCATATCCCGCTATGTGGAAGAAAACGAAATAGTTCGACCTATGGATATGGTCGTTAGGTCAGTTATCAATAAATCAGGCCTTAAAGTTTATATTATCCAAAATATTGACAGGAAGGTATCACTTGAAGATATTGCAGCTGCAAAAGGGCTTGATTTTGAGGAACTTCTGCACGAACTGGAAAGTATTGTAGCATCAGGCACCAAAATTGACATTAAGTATTATGTCAACGAAGTGATAGACCCCGATAAGCAGGAAGAAATATTTGATTACTTTAAAACTGCTGAAACAGATTCATACATTGACGCATTGAAGGAACTGGGGGAAGACGACTTTTCTGAAGAAGAAGTTAGGTTGATGCGTATTCGGTTTTTCTCTGAAATGGGCAATTAATTTTACTATCAATACACACAATTTTTTACCCTGAGCCAGCTCAAGGATTAATTATTTTTACAAAATGAGAACAGAAGCCAACCAACAAAACACTATCGCTCCGGTAAATGAAACCCGGCGAAGTTTTACGCCTAAGAGCAACCTCAATTCCATTCTTACCATAGTGGCTTTAATAGGCCTTCTCGGGCTTTATGTATTGCATTTTACCGGCATAGGCAAAGGAGTAATTAATTTGAGAGCAGGGCAACAGACAACTGAAGGCCTGCAAGCCGCCGAAGCTGGAATTAGAATTGCATATATCAATTCGGCCACATTAATGCAGGATTATGAGCTGGCCATTCAGCTCAGAAGGGATTTTGAAGCTGAGCGCACCCGCCTCACCAACGACTTGACTCGAAGGCAGCGCAGTTTTCAAAACGAGGTGGAGCGTTTTCAGCGTGAGGTGCAATCCGGAGCTATTTCAAGCACTAACGCCCAAATCAGAGAGCAAGAATTAATGCAGCAACAGCAGGAAATCGTTCAACTCAACGAAACCTATACCAACAGACTTATGCAAAAGGAAATCGCAATGAATCAGGAATTGCTGGGTGCAATCCATGAGTTCCTCACCCGGTTCAATGCAGAGAGAAACTTCGATTATGTTCTGGGAATGGCTGAGGGTGGCGGAATTCTGTATGCCGCAGAAAGACATAATATTACAGCCGAGGTACTTACCAGGCTGAATGAGGAGTATCTGGCAAGGCAGACTGAGTTAAGAAACTGAATTAGGTAAGCATCCTCTGAGTTTCTGATTCTTATTGGTTGTTGATGTTCTGCCTGCGGTTTGTCGGGATATTTTATTAATGTACTTCAAATATTTTTCCAAAGATGAAAGCCATCACCCTAGTTTTTGCAATTATTTTTGTTTTTATCACCTCCCTTGTAGGTGCGCAGGGCAGTTTCACTCTTGTTATTCACGGAGGGGCAGGCAATATAACCCGTGAGAGGATTGGGCCTGAGAGGGAGGGCGAATTTGAGGCAGCCCTTGCACAAGCTTTAAAAGCAGGAGAGGAGATACTAAAAAACGGAGGCAGCAGTCTGGAAGCAGTTGTTGCAGCAGTAGTAATTCTGGAAAACTCTCCATTGTTCAACGCCGGTCGTGGCGCGGTCTTTACCAGAGAGGGCCGCAATGAATTGGATGCCTCAATTATGGATGGCAGCACTCTTAGAGCCGGGGCAGTTGCCGGGGTTACTAATGTCAAAAACCCTATCAAGGCGGCCCTCGCTGTGATGCAAAATTCTCCTCATGTCCTGTTATCGGGGCGCGGCGCCGAGCAATTTGCGTTCGAGCAAGGTTTGGAAATAGTTGATCCGTCCTATTTTTTCGATCAGCGTCGTTGGGACCAGTATCGTGAATTTTTGCGTGCCACCTCCCCGCTCAGGGGTAATCTCCCAGAAGATATCTCAATGGGAACTGTTGGTGCCGTGGCCTTGGATATGCAAGGCAATTTGGCAGCGGCTACCTCCACCGGAGGAATGACAGGAAAAATGCAGGGACGCATTGGAGACAGCCCTATAATTGGCGCCGGCACTTATGCAAACAATCTTACGGTGGCCGTTTCTTCAACAGGGCATGGAGAGTTCTTTAAACGCAATTTGGTGGCCTACGATATTTCGGCTCGAATGGCCTATCTTGGAGAAACGGTTACCGAGGCTACACATTACAATATCATGGTGAGACTGAAAAACCAAGGTGCCAACGGAGGTGTGATAGCTGTTGACCGCAACGGAAACATCGCAATGCCTTTCAATACTACGGGTATGTTCAGGGGCTTCATCAAATCAACAGGCGAATCTGACATCAAAATATTTAAATAACAAATTACTGGTTTTCGTATTCCACGATACTTTGGTCGAAATACTGCAATTCCACCCCCGCCTCGGCAAACATTTGTTCTGATTCCTGGGGGGTGTGGTATTTTTTTTCGCATACCACCCGTTTTATTCCGCAGTTTATTATCAACATGGCGCACACCCTGCAAGGGGTCATCCTGCAATATAGGGTGGCTCCCTCTATGCTTATGCCCAGTCGCGCTGCCTGGCAAATGGCATTTTGTTCGGCATGTATTGTCCTTACACAATGGGTTGAAATATGCCCGTTTTCGTGTACCACCTTTTTGAGTTGATGCCCAACATCGTCGCAATGCTGCATACCTCTGGGTGATCCCACATAACCTGTTACCAATATTTGCTTGTCGCGCACAATTACGCATCCGCTTCGGCCCCTATCGCAAGTTGCTCTTTTGCTCACTGTATGGGATATCTCCATGAAATAAGCGTCCCAGCTGGGGCGTATATAGACAGGGGTAGAGGGGTCGGTTACCATCGGATTCTTTTGGATTTAAGGGATAAAGTTCGGTACACTGAAATCAGCCGGTCTAAAATATTCATGCCGCATTCATTCATCACACAAAATATTGAATTGATAAGCAATCGGCTCAGTTGTCATTACAATATTCTCACCTCCTGCAAAAATTTCCTTATGGCACTGTGGAGTTCTTCCACATTGCCATTATTGTACATTACAAAATCAGCCTGTTTTATGCATTCGGCAAGATTCTGCCGGGAGCTGTCAGATGCGTGCATTTCCCGCTTCTCGTTTTCCAGAAATGTTTCAAACGATACATTATCTGTTTCAGAGTTGCGGAGTCTGATTCTCTCGTACCGCACTTTTGGATCTGCATCCACTGCAAGCAGGTAAAAGTGCTGCAGATTGCGCAGTGCCGCAATCTCGCCGGGTGTTCTGATGCTTTCAATAATGCAGTTCATGCCTAACTCTGCTGCCTTTGCATATAATTGCCCGATGATAAACGAAGGACTATTCTTTGCCCGCAAATCATTGGCAAATGCAGTCAGAGTATCCCTGTTCACCGGAATGCCCCGTTGCGATAACTCATTGGCCAGATACGACCTTACAGAAAAATGCTTAAAGCCGTAATGTTCTGCCAGATATTCAACAACGGTTCCTTTGCCTGCTCCCAATGTTCCGGTAATTCCTAAGATAAGCATGTTTGTAATCAGATAAAATGATTGTGGGTTATCGCTGTTTGTATGACAAATGAAAAAATTAATACGATCTGCTGCCAAAGACCGCACTCCCAATTCTTACCAAATTACTGCCTTCTTCAATTGCAATTTGATAATCGTCGGTCATTCCCATTGACAATATGTTGAATTTGCCGGAATCGAAGAAGAAATCCTTTTTTACTTTTCGAAAAAAACTGCTTAACCCTCTAAATTCTTCCCTTACCTTCCGGAGGTCATCAGTAAATGTTGCCATCCCCATCAGTCCGTGAATTTCGATATGTGTGAAAGTCTTCAGGATGTCAGACTGCAAAATTTCAAGGGCCTCATTGTAGTCCAATCCAAATTTGGTTTGCTCATCTGCTATGTAAATTTGCAACAAGATGGGAATGATACGGTTGTTTTTTTGTGCTTCCTTATTGATGGTTTGCATGAGTTTCAAACTATCCACAGAATGAATCAAGTCAATAAACGGTGCAATGTATTTCACCTTGTTGCTTTGCAGGTGGCCAACAAAATGCCAGCTGATATCTTTTGGAAGGGCCTCGTATTTAGGAACTAATTCCTGAACTTTATTTTCACCAAAAAGCCTTTGATTTTCGGCATACACCTCAAGTATTTCATCGGTAGTTTTGTTTTTGCTAATTGCAACAAGTGAAACACCTGCCGGAAGACTTCCCATTATTTCATTGTATTGCCTTACATTTGCCATCAGAAATTTGATTATCTTTTCACAAAAATAGTCAAACTGGCATAAATTATGCTAAATGTGGTTGGGTTCTCAGAAGTATTATAGCCTGTAAATTATCTTTGCAGCATGCAAGAAAAAATAATTATCCTCGATTTCGGGTCTCAATACACCCAACTCATTGCAAGACGCATCAGAGAACTGAATGTGTACTGCGAAATTTATCCCTATTCGCATCAGATTGAAAACTTTGCAGGCATAAAAGGACTTATCCTATCGGGTAGTCCGTTTAGTGTACGGCAGCCTGATGCTCCTTATCCATCTATAAACCCTGAGTTGTTGCCGGTTCCGGTTCTGGGGGTTTGTTATGGGGCGCAGCTCATAGCAAAATCAGGCGGAGGGGAGGTTGTAGCCTCCAGTAGCCGCGAGTACGGTCGTGCAAACCTTTCGTTTGCCAACACAGCCGAGCCATTGTTTCGGGGTATTGACCAAAACTCACAAGTGTGGATGTCGCATGCCGATTCTATCGTAAGGCTTCCAGATGGTTTTAGTGTTATTGCCCGAACCAATGATGTGGGAATTGCAGCCTTTCGTTCATGCACCAAACCCATATTTGGTCTGCAATTTCACCCTGAGGTGTATCATACCACGCAGGGCGCTGAGCTTTTGCAAAATTTTGTTGTGGCAGTGTGTGGTTGTAAACAAGACTGGACTCCTGATAGCTTTGTTCAAAGCACGATTAGTCGCTTGCAGGAGCAATTGGGCAACGATCGTGTTGTGCTGGGCTTATCGGGCGGCGTAGATTCAAGCGTGGCTGGCATGTTGTTGCATAAAGCAATCGGTAGCCGTTTGCACTGCATTTTTGTAGAAAATGGTCTGTTGAGAAAAAACGAATTCGAGCAGGTACTGGATAGCTACCGCGATTTAGGATTAAATATTTTAGGTGTTCGGGCAGAGAACAGGTTTTACGACGCCCTTAAAGGCCTTGAGGATCCAGAAAAGAAAAGGAAAGCCATCGGTCATACCTTTATTGAGGTTTTTGAAGAAGAAGCCCGTAAAATCAACTCTGTGAAGTGGCTTGCACAAGGCACTATATATCCGGATATTATCGAGTCGGTTTCAGTCAATGGGCCGTCGGTAACCATCAAATCGCATCACAATGTAGGTGGTTTGCCCGATAAAATGAATTTGAAAATAGTGGAGCCTATCAACAGCCTTTTCAAGGACGAAGTGCGCAGGGTTGGAACCAGGCTGGGTTTGCCCCAATCCTTGCTTCAAAGGCATCCCTTCCCGGGCCCAGGTTTGGGTGTGCGCATACTTGGGGAGGTTACCCCACAAAAAGTACAAGTATTGCAGGAAGCAGATCATATCTTTATTAACGCATTGCGCGATGCCGGACTGTACGAAAAGGTATGGCAGGCGCTGGCAGTATTACTTCCGGTACAAACTGTCGGTGTAATGGGCGATGAACGGACCTATGAGAATGTGGTTGTGCTCAGGGCAGTGGATTCAACCGACGGCATGACAGCCGATTGGGTGCATCTCCCACACAAATTTCTTGCTCAGGTATCAGGCGAAATAATTAATAAAGTAAGGGGAGTTAACAGGGTAGTTTATGATATCAGCTCAAAGCCCCCGGCTACTATCGAATGGGAATAATACACATGGTTGATTGCATAAAGAAATTTTTCTGATATGAGATTTCTGAAAAACTTTATTTTTTTTCTCACACTATTGCTACACACGCACATTGCGTTTAGCCAGTTTGAGCCTACTCCGGTAGAACGGTCAACTTCTACTACCTCTATAAATGGCGTAGAATTTTATTTACATAAGGTGTTGGCCGGGCAAACCCTCTTTGGTATTTCCCGGGCTTATGGAGTTTCAATTGATGAGATTGTGGCAGCCAATCGCCATTTGCCCGAAATTTCAAGCAATCTGCGTGTCGGAATGGAAATTCGCATACCTGCCCAATTGCCGGTCCAGGCGCGAAGTGCCGCACCTCAGGCAGCTCCCCAGGCCGCCCGTCAGCAAGGTGCAACTCCCAATCGGCAATTGCCTCCCCCTCAGATACTCAGGCAGCAAGTTCCTTTAGATACCGTTGTTAACCATACTGTGGCAAGAGGTGAGACCCTGTTTGGCATTGCACGCCAATACCAGGTCGCGCAGGAAGACATATTAATGTTAAACCCTGATGTTCGCCGAGGATTGCGTCCCAGACAGGTAATCCGAATCCCGGTAAAAAGGCTTAGGATGGTGGAATTTTTTCAGTATGAAGTGCAGGCAGGTGAATCGTTGGATGGACTTGCCGGCCATTTTGGAATACCGTTGAATGAGTTGATGCAAATCAATCCGGAGATCCGACCAAACGCCTATACTGCCGGCATATTGCTTCGAATTCCCGCAAGGGCATCAGGTGTGGGTATGCCGCCATTGAGGCAAACCGCTGCAGACATCAACAAACGCCAACAATATCTTACCGCTGACAACGCCTATTGTGCCAATCCCCAATTGAAATCAAGCTATAATGTGGCTCTTCTTATTCCGCTGCATTTAGACCAGTTTCAACCCGAAACCGGCAATATAGCTTCTTCTCATGTGTCGTTTTCATTTTTACAGTTTTATCAGGGAATTTTGATAGCTGCAGACTCCATCCGGCAAAAAGGCGTTGCTATTAATCTGCATGTTTATGATGTGGCAAGAGATGTAAATGCTGTCAGGCGATTGTTAAATCAGGCTGAGTTTCGGCAGATGGATATGATTATAGGACCGTTTTTTCCCGAACCATTACGAGTAGTTGCAGAATTTGGTGAGAGAAACGGTATAGCGGTTGTTTCCCCTTTTTTCAACGACATTTCTATCCTAAGGGGTAATCCAAACCTGATTCAGGTTACTCCTTCCATGCAAACTCAATTGGAATCTATTGCCGAGTACATTGCCAGAAACTACTACAACCAGAATATCATTCTGGTGCACAACAATCAACCCGAGGCACTCGAAATCATTAACAACTTCAGGAGGAGGCTTACCAACGACCTGATGATGACCCGGACAGGAGGCTCTCGCAACTACAACGGTTTTACAACCGAATTTCTGGAAAGGCACATGTTGATAGGAAGTGGTCGGATTGACCAAAGTCAAAATTCCGGGTTTAATGCAAACGGCCAGAATCTTTTTCACGAAGTAGTGTACAGAACCGGTGGATTTTCAGCTATTCAAAACCGGCTGGAACCTAACCGGCGAAATGTCATTGTTACTCTGATAGGAGGAGAGGCATTTGTGTCAAACTACCTGCGGCAACTTGATTTGCTGCGGAACAAATTTGATATTGCAGTGATAGGAACACCCCAATGGCTGGAGTATCAAACCATAAATCTTAGGTTGTACGAATCGCTGGGAGTGTACAATTTCACCTTCGACTTTGCGGATTACAGAGATGTGCACACGCAAAATTTTGTTACAAGATTCAGAAATACTTTTAGGACTGAACCCAATTTTGATGCTTTCAATGGAGTCCGTACCGGATATTTCTTTTTCAATGCATTAGGAAGGTTTGGACGGGAGTTTCCCTTATGTATGCAACTACTTAATGAACCATCTTACACCAATAGTTTTCATTTTCGCAGACTGCCCGGTGAAGGTTGGGAAAACATCAAGTTTGTATTGTTTCGTCAGGTAGGGTTTCGCCAACAGGATGTTACGCGTCAGGAAATGTTAATACCTTAAACACGCGTTTCAATTCCGGGTCACTATCAATCATCTTAAATCTACTATTTCAATACCCGGAAACTGATTGGCATTGAAAGTAAAAATTCCCTGAGGAATTCTCGGATTGGTTTCTATTCGGTCAATTCGGTATGTGAATGTCCCTCCTTCACGATCGTAGGCTATGGTGTAAACTACCATTCCTGTGGAAGCATCCACTGCTACACGGTATTTGAAAAAAAGATGCGGACCCCGTGGTACCAAATCCACGATTTCGACCCTACGACCCATGTGGGTTTCCTGGCGAATATGGCGTGCGTTGAATTTTTCTTCAAAATTGTTTAAAATGGAAGTTGGGGTTAAGGTTTCCTCTTCATTTGCAACCAAGTTGATGTACACCTCATTGAGCTCTGCAATATACGACCAGGTAGTTACGCCATCAGAAATGAAACGGTTTTCGCCAACTTTCATGAAATATCTGTCGCCCTGTACCAGAAATTCTCCTGTTAAAGTTTCTGAGATATTTTGATGTGGATTTTCCATGGTGTAGGTAAAATGCAACCGCATGGTCTGTAGTGCCCTCAGTTTGTTTCGGGTATTCTCAAGTATTGTGCGGCCGCGTACTTCAGCAGCTCGTTCAGGTTGGTTTTGTGCTGCCGCAGTAAAATTGGCGAATATTCCCGCCAATATCATAAAGACCATAATCTTTAGGGAAGTGAATCTTTGCTCTGGGATGTTCAATTTGTTTTGCATTATCAATGAGTTTTAAGATTTTGACAAATTTTTTGTCTTCAGATAGCCATCCGGGATTGATTTTAAATACTCTGACGCAAAATTTGTTCCAAAGCGACTGAGTCTTTTATTTTTACTTCACGGGCTTTACTGCCTGTGAAAGGCCCAACGATACCTGCGGCTTCCAGCTGGTCGAGTGTATTTGCCGTAAGGGATTGCGGTGTAGTTTCCTGTCCACAGACACGCAAGTTTGAGCGGGCTACGACGCTTGAATAACCACTGAAACTCTTATGGCATATACACTTTGTTACATGCTGGCCGCTCTTGCCTATCGTCATTTTGTCTCCATTTTTTTTGTTGCATATATTTTAGTCTGTGCGTTTGAAAAGGTAAGCTCTTTTGCAGGGTTTGGTTTTGGGGCGGATTGTGCGACCTGCAAAAGTGCTTGGCTTAGCGTTGGGTTTTCATTCTCTATGATTATTTTTCCATTTATAATTGATGGTTTTTCTGTTGTCTTTTTTTCGTTTTCAAAATCATTTTTTTCAATGTCAGGTTCTTTAGGTATTAATTTTTTATCAATTAATTTTGCTCGTTCAAAGTCAATATTTCTTATTGGATTCGGTATTGAAAAGTATTTTGCAAGATTATTCCAGTCATTATTTCTAATTGTAACAATATCATTCAGATAAAAACTCACCCAGTTTTCACCTAAATTATAATTAGGTTCTGTCCTTTCAAGTTTTTGTCTAGAAATTTCTACATATTTTTTATCTAATTCAAATCCTATATATCTTCTGCCAAGTCGTTTAGCTGAAATAGCTGTCGTACCAGTTCCGGAGAATGGGTCAAGTATAATATCATTTTCATCAGTAGTCATTAGAATTAATCTGTCCATTAAATGAATAGGTAACTGGCATGGATGGGGGTCCCTTTTTGTGTTATGTTTTATCCTGTGAATATCTGTCCAAACATCAGAAACCAATGGTCCAAATGGATGCAGCTGGTCTTTTTTCCCACCGTAATCTTTCCATAAGTAACCTTGTTTTCTATCCCGTTTATGTGGATGTCTTAGTTCATATATCTTCGTGCCCTTGGCTTCCTTTGTGTAAAACAATATTCCGTAATGAGCCGGTTGCAAAGATTTCCCCATTGGTGCAGTCGGAGCATCCCATGATATCCAATGTTTGAAATTTGCATATTTATTTAAATATGTTGTATAGTAAGTTAACCATTTAGGAATGTTATGTAAAAAAATAGAACCGGTTGGTTTTGTTACTCTGACCATTTCTGAAATCCACTGTTCACACCAATCAAGATACTCTTGAAATTCAAGGCTATCTCCATAACTTGTATAATTCTTTTTTAAATTGAATGGAGGGTCAGCAAAGGTAACATCAACAGAATTATCAGGAATGTTCTTGAATAATTCAAGGCAGTCTCCATTGTAGATTTTATTTATGTGTTTCTCAATCATTTTTTGAAAGTTTCAATAATAAGTTCCTCAAATCTCTTTAATTCGTCAATGTGAAAAGTAAAAACATCCTCATAAGCTGTTACCATTCTTTTCAAATCTCCCTTTCTTACATACCAACCTATTCCATCAACAAAACCGATAAAAATTGCTTTCGGATAATGTTCTTTTATAAGAGTATCAATTGAAATTTCCGTTTTAGATTTATCTCCTTGTCCAGACGATGTTGTTGCAAGGAAAGAGCTTTCCGCAATTATGATAGGATTCTTTTTGTTTGGAATTATAAAATCCATTGTTCTTTTGTTGTCAGGAGCATTAGTGATAAGTTCACTTAAATCACCAGTTTCAAATGGAATTCCAAACTTGTCTAATATTTCGGCAACAACAGTTTCTGGGTTGTTTCCTTTCATGCCAGAATAACTGCCTTTTTCCTTATACCGAATGAGAGTGTCAATTAGTTCAGAAATTTCGAACTTTAACTTGGAAATGCTTAACTTTTTTAACTCAAAGAGTGGGATTGTATTCGCTAAAAACGGTATTGATGCTCCCTCAAAGAAAATATTAACAAGACCTTTCCTGAAATATTCATTTTTCTGTATATGCTTTAATATTATGCTGTCAGACCACTCTTGAATATTATCAGGACTTTTTTCATTGTACCATTTTTCTTTATAAACGAGCTTGTTAAGTTCAGGATTGTCAACTATCCGAATTATTGTGGTTAATCGCTTTAAGTATTCATTTGAGAAACCAGTTAAAGCCAATAATGCTCTAAGTCCATTCTCTTTATCGGTTAAAAGCCATTCAAAAATTTCTTTCTTTAGCCCCTCTGTCTCAACCTTGTTTTTTACGATTAAGAGAGTTTCTTTTAGTGAATTGATATATCCTTCGTAATTTTCCTCAAACTTTGAGTTGAAGAAATAAAATGTATTTTTCTGGATTACAGTTGAAAATTTATCGTCAACACTTTTTGCCATACTATCGCTTTTCAAAAATTAATACATATTCTTCTTTCATTGTATTTCTCATTCCTTTGATGGGCTTCAAAATGCTTTTTACTAACGGCATATCAAACTTCTTTGCTGAATTTATTACCGTTTCTTCCAGTCTGATTCCACCAGTCTGATTGGTATTTGAGCCAATTATCAAAACGAAATATTTTCCTTTTTTCAAAACCTCAGAAACTTGCAAACAAAAAGTATCCATGTCTGCAAAATAGTTTTCTAGTTTTTGGTTTTTGGTTTTCCCTTTCAGACCTATTAACCTGTTTTTTAATTCATTTGTATCATAACCTAAGAATTCTAATTGGTCTTTATCATTCTCAACATAGTCAATTGCAAATGAATAGGGTGGTGATGTAATCACAGAATCAACAGAATTATTGCCGAGTTTAATGTTCAAAGCATCCGAATTTGATAAAACATCCATACTGCCAATTTGATTCTGGTCAAAATACTGGTTAGATAAAAATGATTTTACAGTTTCAATATATCTCGGTAAAACTTTATCAAATAATTGTTCGTGATTTGATTTTACAACTCTTTTTGAGTAACCTAAAGCGTCTAAGAATGCCAAGAATGCAAGGTTGTATATTTTGATTTTATTAGTATCGCCAATTTTAGTAATTCTGTTTAAAACATCTCCTTGCTTGAAAAAATTAAAAAATTTCTGGTTTTCGATTTTTGCCTGTTCTAATAATTTCAAGTCAATAGTCAGTGCTTCATATTTGGTTTTAATCATGAATTGACAAAATGGACTAACATCAATTGCCTTGGAATTTATACCCATTAAAGCTGCTTCGACATTTGTTGTGCCACTTCCAGCCATTGGGTCTAAAATTGTTTCACCTTTTTGTATCTTTAAAATATTTATTAAACCTTTTATCAATTGCGGATGAAACTTCCCGCGATATGGAAATAAACCATGCGTGGCATATCCTGTAGAAAATTGTCCTTCTTCAAAATATGCTTGAGTTGCTGACGACCTGTCAGCATGTATTTTTTCTGAATTATTTGAATATAATAAGTAGTGCTTTGAGAACTTATTGTCAACAGACTTTATATAAGCTGTTCTTTCTAAAAGTTGCTCGCCAGATAAGCTCTTGTACTCTAAATGAGCTAATTCTAATTCAAATAGTTCATTAACACTTGGAAAAAGTTCAACCTTGTTTCCAAATGCTTCATTTATAATAGATTCTGTTTTGAAAATATCTTTCATGATATTGCAAAAATACTGAAATAAATAGAAGTTTCATCAATATTACTCCGTCTTTTGTACGAAGGTAAATGAAGGCTTTTTTGGCTGCGAAGCAGTTGGAAGTGAGTTGGGGCCTCCAAATGTGCCGGAATGCGTGTCGGCGTTTTCCGTTATTTTACTATGTCTGTATGTAGTAAAACTTTCATTGTCATTCTGTCGTAGTCTTTTTTCTTCGGCTCGCTTGTAACTGGTCGATAATCCTTCCGAACCGGTTGTATCCCAACTTGAGTTTTCGTTGCAACAATTAGGTGGAGACTTGTTGCATAGCTACAACGATACGGGTGGCATCCTCAAACATACTATCCCTTTAACCGGTTTCTGTGAGTGTGTTTTGCATTATCAATGAGTTTTAAAATTTTGACAAATTTTTTGTTGGCAGATAGCCGTCCGGGATTGAATTTAAATACTCTGACGCAAAATTTGTTCCAAAGCGACTGAGTCTTTTATTTTTACTTCACGGGCTTTACTGCCTGTGAAAGGCCCAACTATACCTGCGGCTTCCAGCTGGTCGATAATTCTGCCGGCCCTGTTGTATCCCAACTTGAGTTTTCGTTGCAGCAATGAGGTGGAGCCTTGTTGCGTAGCTACAACGATACGGGCGGCATCCTCAAACATACTATCTCTTTCACCGGTTTCTATCATTTCGGCATTGCTATCCGTTTCATCGTAATACTCAGGAAGGTTAAAGGTATCTAAATAGGCTCTTTGCGATCCAATGTAGTCAGTTATTCTTTCTATTTCGGGCGTATCAATGAATGCACATTGCAGCCGGATAAGGTCGCTGCCTGTTGAGAGCAGCATATCTCCCCGACCTATGAGTTGCTGCGCACCGCCTTGGTCGAGTATGGTGCGAGAGTCTATTTTTGAGGTTACGCGAAAAGCAATTCGGGCCGGGAAGTTGGCTTTGATGGTTCCTGTGATAATGTTTACAGATGGCCTTTGGGTAGCAATAATCAGGTGGATTCCTACTGCCCTCGCAAGCTGAGCCAGCCTTGCGATGGGAAGCTCTACCTCCTTGCCTGCTGTCATTATCAGGTCGGCAAATTCATCAATAAACAAAATGATATATGGCATAAACTTGTGCCCGTAATTGGGGTTCAGCCTGCGGTCAATATACTTCGCATTGTATTCCTTAATGTTTCTTACCTGGGCATCCTTCAGCAAATCGTAGCGATTGTCCATTTCTATGCTCAAACTGTTGAGGGTGCGCACTACTTGCCGGGTGTCGGTAACAATAGCTTCCTCGGCATCGGGCAATTTGGCAAGATAGTGCCGCTCAATTTTGGAAAAAAGTGTGAGTTCAACCTTTTTGGGATCAATCAGCACGAATTTTACGAAAGCTGGATGCTTTTTGTACAAAATAGACGCAAGTACCGCGTTGAGACCTACCGACTTGCCCTGGCCGGTGGCTCCTGCCATAAGCAGGTGTGGCATCTTGGTGAGGTCGGTGATGAAAGTTTCGTTGGCTATGGTTTTGCCCAAGCCTATGGGAAGCTCGAAGGTGGAGTTTTGAAATTTTTCACTTGCCAAAATGGAACGCATCGAAACAATTTCAGGATTGGAGTTGGGCACCTCAATGCCAATTGTTCCTTTACCCGGAATAGGGGCGATTATCCTAATTCCCAATGCTGACAAACTCAGTGCAATATCATCCTCCAGGCTTCGTATCCTCGAAATTCTGACGCCAGGCATGGGAATGATTTCATAGAGCGTAACCGTAGGCCCCACGGTGGCCATAATCCTGCTAATCTGTATGGAATAGTTGTTTAGGGTTTCTATAATCTTGTTCTTATTGGCTTCAAGTTCTGCCTTGTTGATTTGAATGGTATTGCTACCCTTTTCGTCAAGAAGGTTTAAGTCGGGCAATTGAAAATGAGGCAACTCAATTGTAGGGTCGTATTTTCCCAAATGCGACAGGTCGGGAAAATCTGAAGGTTCGCCAAATGACACCGGGTGGTCAATCGGCTGGTAATTGCTTCCGGTTATCTTTTCACTTACCACCTCCGGCGCACCTGCAGTGAATGTGAAATTGTCGTCGTCTGAAGTATTATCTGATGGCTCTGCCCTCAACTTTGTGTCGGTGCTTCCTACAATAATTTGCATGGGCAGCAGTTCTGATAACGGCACATTATCCTGGAATGAACCAGATGGGTTGAAAACATTTTCCTCAAAAGAACCTTTATTGTCTTCCGATGCATGGGAGGGTTTAGGCTTTCGTGCAAAAAGACCGGCAACCCATTGGCCGATTAGGGCTGTGTTGGGGTCGAAAACCAGAATGAGCAGAACGGCCAACGACATAAAGATCAGCAACACCGTGCCATATAACCCTAAAATACCGCTTAGCCATGCACTTGCTTCAAACCCAAATACCCCACCCAGCAGGCTCATAGGCCCTGAGCGGAAAAAAGTACCAAAAAAGACCGAGAGCCAAAGGATCGAAAACAGGGAAAACCCCAATGTTTTAAACGCCGGCAAAATCCCAAACCCAAACAGCATCCGAAAACCTGCCACAAAAAAAATCAGAACAAAAAAGAATGCCGATACTCCAAAACCGTTTTTGATAAACATGTGGGCACTAATAGAGCCCAACCTACCCATCAGATTTTCTGCAATGATACCGGTGTCGAAAAGCATTTGCCAATTAAACATCCGGCCATTCAAAAGGTCATCGTCAGCCTTCCAGGTAAACAAATACGATACAAATGAAACAAACAAAAAGACAGAAAGCACTATGAAAAACAATCCCAAAGACTTGCTGAGCCTCTTGCTTCTCATAAATCTGCCAAACGACTGCCATGAAAGCTCATTTCCTTTAAACTCGCTTTTTGCACCATTCTTTTTGTCTGAGCTTGTGCGCTTGAGATTTCTAGGCTTATTCTGCATAAGGTGGGTGGGTTTTTATCGCTTGTAAAATTAAGAAAATCTCTTGCTGCACCAAAATACTCCGGGTATTAGTGGGGCGAAAAGCCAAGAGTAATCCGGAAAAAACGGAACCAAAGTTTTGTATAGAAATGTATAGAAAACTGAAGGTCAGAATCCTAATGTTTTCAGCATGGATTTATAGCTCTGTTCCTTTGCAAACAATTTTGTGGTTACTTCCCCATCTTCATCCTTATCAATAATTACCAGTTTAGGTGCCGGGATAAGGCAATGCTGAAGGCCACCAAATCCTCCTATACTTTCCTGATAGGCACCTGTATGAAACATACCGATGTATTGTGTATGCCCTTCTATGATTTTGGGAAGAAAAATTGCATTGGAGTGGGCTTCAGCGTGGTAATAATCCTGACTATCGCATGTGAGACCTCCCAGGTTCACGCGTTGGTACTCAAAATCCCAGTTGTTTACCGCTAATAGAATAAACCTCTGACTTGCAGCCCAAATATCAGGTAGCGTGGTCATAAAACTGCTGTCAATCATATTCCAGTGTTCCCGGTCATTTTGCTGTTTTTGCCCAAGAATGGAGTACAATACTGCACCGCTTTCACCAACAGTAAAAGCACCAAATTCAGTAAAAAGGTTAGGCTCCTCAACTCCGTTGCGATTGCAGATAGTCTTGATCTGGGCTACTATTTCCTCGGTCATGTATTCGTAATCGTACTCAAATCCCAAAGAGTTTTTTATGGGGAATCCTCCACCAATATTAAGACTGTCGAGGTCAGGGCAAATTTTCTTGAGCTCGCAATAAACATTCACACACTTCGACAGCTCATTCCAATAATATGCATTGTCTTTGATGCCAGTGTTGATGAAAAAATGCAGCATTTTGATTGTAAAGCGAGGGTCGTTACGGATTTTCTCGTTGTAGTAAGGCACAATATCATTGTAGCGTATGCCCAACCTGGAAGTGTAAAACTCAAATTTAGGCTCCTCCTCAGATGCAATCCGTATTCCCAGATACACCTTGCGATTTTTGTCTATCAGCTCGTCGTAAGCATCAATCTCGTTTTTATTGTCCAATACCGGAATGGTGTTATGAAATCCACTATTGATCAGTTCGCTGATTTTTTGGGTATAAAGTGCCCGCTTGTAACCGTTGCAAACAATAAACCGCGATTTGTCTATCAGACCTAAATTGTACAACTCCTCTACGATGTAAAGGTCAAATGCAGATGAGGTTTCGATGTGAATGTCATTCTTTAATGCTTCACTCAACACAAAACTAAAATGTGAACTTTTTGTACAGTAGCAATAATGGTACTCTCCTTTATAGTCAACCCGTGCCATGGCCACATTAAACATCCTTTTGGCCTTTTGAATTTGCTGACTTATTTTGGGCAAATAACTGATCTTAAGAGGCGTGCCATATTGTTTTATGATATCCATCAAACAGATGTCATGAAAATACAACTCGTTGTCAATCACTTTAAACTCCTCCTGTGGAAATTCAAAGGTTTGCTCTATCAGATCTATGTACTTGTTCTTCATTTTGTTAATAACGGTTTTCGGGTCCTCAGATTTTTATGTACAACAACAATTTTCAATTCAATGTAATTGTGTTACTTTTTTAGAATGGCATCAATCAGCATCACTTACATTGCATATAAAATTGCAAAATTAATAAAAACCAGTTCTTGAATTCAGATTTATTTCTTTCATGCATGCATTGATTCTGTTGCTTTAAGTGCACATTATTCGCAAGAAGATACCCGAGTTTTTCCAAAAAAAAATGTAAAAACTAAAAGAGATTCTTTTTGATAAAATGTTAATAATGTATAGCAGACAACGAGGTTGAATATCTTTCAACACTGAGATTGCCTCTGTAGTGTTTTGCTAACCCATGTTCGCTAAAAGTTCTGAGTGCCAGTTCTGTGTACAGGGAACGGATCTTGGGATAATCCTGGAAAACGCGAAGCACGCAAAGTGTTTCTCTGCGGTTTTTGCGATTTCTTTGCGCCCTTTGCGGTAAAAAATAGGAATTAATAAATCCCGGTGCCAAGATTCTGAGAGAGGAACGGATATTCCCTCATATTTCAATATCCTCTTCAGTATGTTTTCTATCCCATTGTATGTATTTTGGAGAAATGTAGCAATAGCGGCTAACTCTACAACAGTCCTTTCTTTACGATCTAAAGCTTCCTTTAATGCCTGAAGAGTAGCTACTTAACCTAACCATATTTTCGGTCAGGCAGTGTTGTTTCCCCAGGGTTTCTCTTTGGCCAACATCAATTTCATTGCTCTGGGTTGGCTGGTTGTGTCATTGATTTTCCTGCACCGCTTCAAAATCAGCATCATACTGTGGATTGGGTTAAGCGCATTATTTGGGCTGCTGATGCATCTGGCAGGGGTGGCCTAATGATTTTGCGTGACAACTGATTGCCTTTATCAGCCTGAAATGCACCTGCGCAGGGTGGCTGTAACCCTAAAAAGCAGCATTAAGTGCACAGCCAGGCCTATGGGATGTAGTTCAACCCAGACTCATCGCCGGTTCTTGCAAGGAGCTCAGAGTCATGCTTATAGGCGACTGCCCTTTTCTGTTCAAAATTGCGTATTTTATTTGTTTAAGAAATTTCTTCTTGTGCTATACATCTGTAAATAGCCGCGTTTGGTAGCCTCACTTAAAAATGAGCGACCTACAAATGTCTCTACCATGGGTTGATTTTCTATAAACGGATTCAACAATTTTTCTATTCTGGTGCCCTTTACACCGATTCTTTTGGCAAATTCTTTAAAATCAGCTTTAGAAGGGTGTCCGCTTTTTTTATACTCTTCACTTTTGGTATCGTCTGCAAATAGACCTTTATCCAACGCAAAATCAGAATCGTCCACATGAAGTCTTGTATTGAGCAAATCATAGGCCGGACTGAGCAGATAATCACCTTTCGATGACTCAAGTAAAGAGAAATTTTTTAAATGTGCATCACCGTTTGAGAATAGAAAATTGAAGACAATCATTGAAAAATATTTTTCTATTTCTACTCTCCAGGCCGGAACGAATTTTTGTATCAGCATTCCGATTTCTTCATAACTGGATTCATATTTAAAATTTGCTCCTGCATTATCTTTAGTTTTACCTGCAAGCGACGCGAAATCTTCTACTCCCCACCTGCCTCCTTCATTTTTTACATCAAATCGTTTAGTGATGTATGCCGGTGAGCCATTTCTAAAAAATATCATGGCATTTTCAGCTGAGTTTATTCCATAAACTTGTTTTGCAATTTGCATTGTCAGATGTTCGTTTGCCGGAACCTGGTCAACTTTTTTTAAATCTCCTGGTATAGGTTTAAGTATGTAGGTTCCATGCTCCCCTTCTTTTGTAAGGCGCAATATATTTTTGTCAAGAAGAAAACTTAACTTTTCCTGGACGCCCGATATAGATATGCGTTTGCGGTTTTCCACAAACTGCCCGGCAACTTCTTCGCTTTGTTGTGGCTGTTCATAAGGTAAAATATGATTTACTTTTTTGCCGCCAAACAAATTTCTAAGACAACCTGTACTATATGTTGTGAAACCTTCAGCTAATGTTCCCGGACAGTATATTAATTCATCTGAATTCATTTTGACGATTTTGGTTTTACTGTAACAGCTCCAATAGTGTCATTTTGTGCTGTTGCCATTAATAATCCAAAACTATCTTCTTCATCAATCCGCAACTGGGTGCATTGTAGCATTCTATTTGCGCCTTCGCTTAGCATATTGAAGAAGAATGGAAATAAAAACGCACTTTTATATTCCCGTTTTGATTTAGGCAATGTTAAACTGATAGCTGGTTTGCTTACATCACTAAAATAATTGTCATCATACCTAAATACGAATTGATGACGATTTTCTTCCACCAGTGTCCCTGCAAATGTTCCGTTTCGGTAAACTTCGGCTGTTCTCATTTACTTTAAGCTGTTTTTTTGACCTCTATTGTCAATTCCATTCCCAAAACTTCAGCCAATTTATTTATCACGCCTAACGAAGGATTGCCTTGGCCTCGCTCTAATTTATACAAGGTGTTTGTACTAATTTCAGCCAACTCGGCCAAGTGAGGCTGTGTTATGCTCAATTCCTTTCTCCTTTTTCTAATTGTCTCTCCAAGTTGCTTGACTAACATTTTATTGTGATTTTAATAGCAAATATAAGCTTAAAAATCAAAACAAGCAACAATATCACATCATAATGTGAAATTATTGTGATTACGCTGAAGATTGCAAGAAGAAATGGCTCTAGTTTAATCTAGCGTTTATTTTTTGTATATTTACAGAAAATATTTTCACCAATGACAAAATCCGAAATCACAAGCCTATTCAAAACTTTGCCTTTAGCGGATCAGCAAGAGGTCTTGCTTGAACTAAGCAGGATAAACATTAGCGAAAGCATCAGTCTGATAAAGTCAAGGGGCATTGCATTTGACAACAAAGATGGTACTTGCCCTCACTGCAAGAGCTTGAATTATGTGAAGTATGGTTCAGACAAAGGGAGCAAAAGGTATATGTGTAAAGAATGCAAGAAGACATTTACAGAATTTACCGGAACCTGGATGGCTAAAATCCATAAAAAGCAATTGTTGCTGCCATATTTGGATCTAATGAAGCAGGAGAAAAGCCTTGATAAAATTAAAGAAACTTTAGGCATCAATAAAAAAACGGCATTTGACTGGAGACACAAGGTTTTAAACAGTTTAGAGGAAGTAGGGAAAGATAAGTTTACGGGTATTACGGAAAGTGACGAAATGTTTTTCCTTAAATCCTACAAAGGTTCAAGGAATCTGGACAGGAAAGCCTATAAAAGGGGTCAAAAGTTTGGCAAGTAAGGGATAACATTGTTATATGGGCGATTTTTGTTTTAGTGTTTTTGGTTGAGTATTTCTTAATTTTCAGAATTGGAGAATTTGAAATAAAGGATAAGGATACTCCATTGAGATATTTGACTAGGGAAAAGGATTATTTAAAAGTTGTTTTCATCTGTTGGGCGGCGTTTTCATCAATTTTTTGGTTCGTGATTTTATTTTTACCAGTTTATTTTGACCGTAATCCTTTTAATCCTTAATGGAAGAGCCCAAGTAGATGTTTTCTCCCACTTTGGATATTCAGGCCCATATTGCCCCTTTAAATCAAGCGGGTAAAGGTAATCTTCATGGCTTTTTTGCCCAAAGGTAAAAACCGAAACACTTTTAGAAAATATGGGGTTAGTGGGGGGGATACTCTCAAATCAATTCTTCTTTATTGAAAATGGCCCCGGTTTCTGAAAAATCCATTGTACACTTTAGTCCGAAATACTCAATTATAACAACAGGATTGTAATACTTAACCGCAAAGTTCGCAAAGGTTTACGCGAAGCACGCAAAGGGTTTCTCTGCGGTTTTTGCGGTTTCTTTGCGTTCTCTGCGGTTAAAAAATAAGAATTATAACAACAGGGGCTCAGCAACTCACAAGATGCCTATAGTTGAAGGGTTACGATGTAACTAACAAGAATAAGGGTATTACTGACCAAAAACTAACGAGAGTAAATTTTACACTTATTTAACGAACGAGGGTAATATTATCGTATTTTTGCCCTTGTATAAAAGACGAGAGTAAAATTCACACTTGAACGAAATGAATAAATTTGACCGAAAAATACCGTATAACGACTTGCCGTTGCTACCGCCAATGGCAGATATTGAAACAAAAAACATACTCCGCAAGACGATTACCGCAGGAAGAGCATTGGCTCAACTGAACGGAACTTTACTGAATTTGCCAAATCCGACTTTGTTTTTAGACACCATTTATTTGCAAGAAGCAAAAGCCAGTTCGGAAGTCGAAAATATCATAGCTACTAACGATGAACTTTACAAATCTTTGGTTGCTGACAAAAAGATTGAAAGTACAGCTACAAAAGAAGTTTTGAATTACAAAGAAGCACTTTGGTTGGGCTTGGAAGAGTTGAAAACAAAACCATTTATTACAACAAATCTTTGTATCAAAATCGTTCAATGCATAAAGCAAAACAAAGCCTCAATTCGGAAAACACCGGACACAACATTAAGTAACTCACAAGGAGAAGTGATTTATAGGCCACCAAGTGGAGAAGCAATAATTCGAGAAAAGTTAGCAAACTTAGAGAAGTTCATAAACGAAAATGACAGCATTGACCCCTTGATAAAAATGGCGATAATGCACTATCAGTTCGAAGCAATTCACCCTTTTTCTGATGGTAACGGAAGAACAGGAAGAATTTTATTGTTGCTGTATCTAAAACTCTCAGGTTTGCTTTACACACCTGCAATTTTTTTGAGCGAATACATCATAAAAAATAAAACCGCATACTATATGTGTTTACGCAATGTAACCGAAAAAAACGATTGGGAGAATTACATCTTGTATATGTTGGATATGATTGAAGAAACTTCAATAAATGGTTTAGAACGACTTAACAAGATCACCGTTGCAATGGGAGCTACAGCAGAAGAAATCAAAAGGAAATTACCGAAAATTTATTCAAAAGACTTGATAGAAATTTTGTTCCGCTTGCCTTATACAAAACGCCAACATCTGATTGACGAAAATATTGGAAACTTAAAGACAGTGGGAAACTATTTGATAGCATTGGAAGAAAACGGATTTTTGAAATCAGTAAAAGTTGGAAAAGAAAAATTATACTTGAACCCGCAACTGTTGGCAATATTGGAGAATAGGTTGTAATGACAGCTAAAATCCCGAACCAAAGGGGGGGCAGTTTCACCGGAATGAACAGACTGGCCGCTGGTTTTCCACTTTTCGGCCAAAGATGCCATCTTTTGTTTATGATCAAGATTTTCTGCTATAGATGAGAGTATTGCTTTAGGCTGCAAAAATGCACACGCTTGCAGCAACTCACAAGATGCCTTTAGCCGAAGGGTTAGGTTCCATTGATATCTGTCTTTTAGGGTGAGGCATAACGGGTGGCGGATAAAAGAAGGTGCCAAAGGGAATTTGGGCAGAGCGTAACGAAGCCTTTTATCCGCTATAAGGCGAAATTGCATTTATCTTTTTACTCATTATTTACCCAGTGAAATTTTATGATCCTTATGTCCTGCCAGAGAACATAGCTAATCACATCAATATTGTCATCACCCCACTTGACCTAAAATATTTTTCTGCTTTTAAATATCCTTCTGTCCTAAGCCGACCAATTTGCTTAACGACCTGTATCAGCCGCACGAAACAAAAAGGAGATAACCCCTACAAAACCACATAAGATTTCGATAGCAATTACAATGCTGATAAAAAAGCCGCTGTTTCGTGTCGGCTGATACTGATGTTAGACAAGAATCTATTCTCAGTCACCAAATAAGTCCTTTGCTATACAGTGGTGTTTAATAATTTCAATATTAGGATCTTTTGCCAGTAAAAAGATAATTCCTCTATAGGCTCTTCTGGCATTTTCCTTTGAATTGCAAGTGATAGTAATTTTAATATGATCATACCCATCATTCTTAACTCTTTCAGGATTTTCTGAATTTATAAACCAATTCAGCAAAACCCGCAAAGGAGGTTGGGTAGTGGCAGAAAGTCCGATTTTAGGAACAACCATCACTGCAGTCCACCTTGTAAAGCGAGGGTATGAAGCCATGACGACTACACTAAAGTCTGTCCTCACTTTCAATGTCCCACCCAGTTTCCCAAAGTTTAACGAACCGCTTTAGACCCGTACGCACGGTGGGGTTATTGGCTCTTTCCGCGGTTAGAATGATCGGGGGGTCTGCTCGATTATGTGTCGGCATTAGTCTATTCTAACAAATTCTCTAAAATTATCTCTGTCTATTACTTTTGTCTCAGCATTATATGTTTCTGCAAATGTTTTTGGAAGTTTTTGACCCTTCTTTTTTTTTTGCCATTTAAATTCAAAGCCAAAAATTCTTCCTCCATTTTCTTCAACGAAATCAACCTCCTGCTGTTGTCTGGTTCTCCAAAAGTAGGTACGGGCAAGACTTTGCTTATACTCATTCTGCTTAATTCTTTCAGAAATTAGAAAATTCTCCCAGAGTGCTCCTTTATCTGTCCTTAATTCTAAAGGGTTAAAATTACCTATGACCATATTCCTTATGCCATTGTCATAGAAGTAAATCTTTTTATTGGTTTTGATTTCATTTCTAACATTTCGGCTAAAGCTACCCAGCCTAAAGACGATGTACCCCTTTTCCAGAATGTCAATGTATTTGCTTACCGTATTCTTGTCAACGCTAACAATCTGAGCTAACTCCAAATAGTTTACCACACTTCCTACTTGAAGAGCTAAAGCCTGAACCAACTTATCGAGAACCTCAGGTTTTCGTATGTCAGCATATGAAAGTATATCTTTGTACAAGTAGCTGTTTACTAAGTTACGCAAGACGCTGACCTCATCGCCCACATTATTCAAAACATCAGGATAAAATCCGTAAAGCAACCTATTCTCAATGTTCTGCTCTGCATGTAAATATCCGTGATGATTTTCGTACTCTTCCCACGAAATTGGGAACAGATGGTATTCCCATTTCCTTCCGGTTAACGGTTCATTAAGTTTATTCGATAAATCAAAAGCGGATGAGCCACTTGCAAATAGTTGAACGCTTTTAAATCTATCGGTAATTATTTTCATGGTAAGCCCAATTCCTTCTATTCTTTGGGCCTCATCTATGAAGACATACTTGTGTTTTCCAATAATTGTCCTAATCTGCTCTGTATTAGGCTCTGCCAGCAAAGTCCGGGTTGTTGGGTCATCTCCATCAAAAAGCAAATAATCTTTTGATGCCAGGATAGTTTCAATTAGAGTTGTTTTTCCTGCTTGTCGGGGTCCAATTACAACAATGGCTTTCCCTGAGTGGATACGCGAATTAATTCTATCTTTCAGATACCTTGAATACATGTTTTTTTCTTGCAAATATACTAACAATAAATTATTGTATTCACCAAATGATATGTTTTTTCGTGATTTATTATTGTACACTTTATGCCGGAATGTCAGGTTTTTTTTAAGGGCTTTTTTGCCATTTTTCTCGAAAACCTCTTGAAAAAATTGTACACTTTCGACCGAAATCCGTTGTACACTATACTCCGAAATCCGTTGTACACTTTAGTCCGAAATGTGTTGTACACTTTAGGCCGAAATACTCATTTGGAGAACGACCTGACTTTAACCACGATGCACGAAATACCGGAAGAGGTGCAAAGAATATATGTTCAAAGATGGGCTATCGCTAAAAGAGTGTGGAAAGAAAGGAGAGTGTCTAAAGAAAAGGCTAAAGAGTATTTTGAGAGCGGGAATGCCTACTTTGGCAAAGGTGACTACGACCGGGCGATTGCGGATTACACCAGGGCAATTGCCATCGACCCGAATTATGCAAGGGCCTACCACGGCCGCGGAGATGCTTACTATAAAAAAGGCGACTACGACCGGGTGATTGCGGATTTTACCAAGGCGATTGCCATCAAGTCGAATGATGAGGTAGCCTACCACAACCGCGGGGCCGCCTACTATAAAAAAAGCGACTACGACCGGGCGATTGCGGATTTTACCAAGGCGATTGCCATCAAGCCGGATTTTGCTGATGCCTACAACAACCGTGGGGATGCCTACCGCAAAACAGGCCGGGAAGATACGGCAAAAAGGGATTTTGAAAAATACGAGCAGCTAAAATTATAACAACAGGGGCTCAGCAACTCGCAAGATGACTGTAGTTGAAGAGGTCCAAAGTATGTAAGAAACTTCCAGGCTTTTGTTTTTTTGGCTTTTCGGCTACACTCTATGTGTTATGGGAATTTCGGCAACACATCTATTTACCCCCTAATGAGTTTAAAACTGCCTCCAACTCAGACTCAAAATCGTTCCATAAATCAGGCAAATTTTCAGCAAGCGGTAGTAATTTCTCTTCATCCAATATTATTCCATATGCATGGACGAAGAAATGACGAAACGCTCGATATTCATCTAATCTCCCTGAAAGGTCTGACGAAATTATTTGATGACCAACTGACAGGTTTAATAAATCCCGGTGCCAAGATTCTGAGAGAGGAACGGATATTCCCTCATATTTCAATATCCTCTTCAGTATGTTTTCTATCCCATTGTATGTATTTTGGAGAAATGTAGCAATAGCGGCTAACTCTACAACAGTCCTTTCTTTACGTTCTAAAGCTTCCTTTAATGCCTGAAGAGTAGCTAAGATATGTTCCTTCGTAGCCTGAACCTCTCGCTGTAATTCAGCCATATATTTTTACCCCCTTTTCCTCAATTATTTGGTTAAATAAAGACTTTTTGGATAAATCCACAAGGTCCACGGGTTTAGATAAACTCCTGAGTAATTCACCATAAAACTTGAAAAAAACTTCTGGCCTTATTCCCTTAACTGCTAAGTCAATATCGTTATAATCACTATTCCTATCTAATGATGATCCAAAGAGATAAATCGTAGAGACCTTGTATTTTTTTGCACATTGGGTAATAACCCCCTTTTCCTTTTCACTTATCATATCAATTCACATCGTAATATTTATACTTCTTTGTTGATATTGTTTCTGCTGTTCCGCATTTTCTATAACGGTCAGGTGTTAGTGTGGTGGCGGATTATTTGCTCTACACTTCTACCGAAGCAGACACTACGAAGATATAAATAATTTTCATACTAAGCCCTTCACCCGCTATTGCAAAAACATAGTTTTCAAGCACTACCTCCGCAAGCGTCGGTTTTTTCAGGTTAAATCATGTCAAAATTTACTTACTTTTCGCAGTGTTTAAATCAATAATCAAAATCATGCAAAAAAATTGATTCTGAGTATGCCGAGGCCTTGGTGCTTCTGCAAATAGCAACCATGAAGGGTAATAGAATCATTATTTACTCCCGAAAATCCCTAATTACAATACTTCGGGAAAAAGTTAATAATGCTGCACTAACATATCCCTCACTACTGTTAACCTTAACCTTATACCAGTTAGGATTCATAGTATCCAAGACTTCTATTTCCTGACCCCGAATGACTCTGGAAATAATTGAGGAGTTTATAGTAGGAGCAGAACGAACAATTGCAGTTGTGTTTACAATGTAAAAGTAATGAGTTACAGTTGCATAAGTAGTTTTATAATCATGTGCTACCCAATTAAACCGCCAATTATTGTCAATATGTAGCCTGTGTGTTGCGATTCCATGTATTATTATTGCCAATGGAATTGCTGAAAGCAATGCAAGAAACTGTCCAGAATGGATGAGCAAATAACGATACCATGAATCTTTATGAAACTTGTTTCTTATTGCTAAAAGATTTTCATCTGTTAGAGTTGCAATGTTGTGTCTTTCTGTTGTAATGGAAATAAAATCCTCACATTTTGATTTGAACGACTGAAAGAATCTTCTTCTGTTTTCGTAAAGTTCATTGTGGTCTGAACGGGATGTGAAATCTTTTGAGATATTATTTTGTAATAAGAATGTGTTCAATGATTTATAATACTTGTATTTGACTTTATAATTACGGTGTTTATCAAATGTGAGATTAATAAGTTCTATGTGTGCTTCTAATTTGTGTTTGAACACTTCAAAAATAAACTGCTTATAGTCGAGTGCGTTCAACTCATTTTTGTTCAGTTTCTGTAAAAATCTTTCCTTTTCAATCTTCAGGTATTTGTCAGAGATTGAAGATTCATTCTGTACATAGAATAGTCCTAATCCATCAATCGTTTTCACGGTAATATTCTTTAGGTCTTTGAATGTTCTTTCAGGATTGAAACTATAAAACAGATTCATCAGAATACGGAAAGTTCCAGCTTCATCTTTTGAACTTATCTTGACATGGATTTCAGTTTTATAATCATCAAACGGTTTCTGAACTATCCCAAAAACAGATAGAAATTTATCAATTAGCGAACCAACAACAGTTTCATTCTCCTTGCTTATTGTTTTTTTAAGTTGCCTCAGGGAAAACTCTAACTGAAAAAGATAGAATTTAATCGTTTTTCTGGCGTCGATTTTTTTGTTTTTGTCTAAATCATCTAAATCTGTGATTTTCCAGATGTCATCGAGTTTTGAAATATATGCTTCAACATCTTTCTTTATATTGTCAGATTTAAAGAAATTGAAAGAGTTCATGTCAATTCTGATTTCCCTTTCAGGGTCAAAATATCTGATAGCTGATTCTTTTACATACTCTTTACCAAATGGCTTATAATAATGAATCATTTCGTCAAATATTTTTCTTGACGAAACATCTTGATAGCTATTTAGCCATTGTTTAAGTGCAGAATATGTATCTTTATCTTCAAATAAATCCTCCCACCAAGTACTTTTTGTTTCCAAGATTTCAATAAAGTCTGTATCTGCCATTATAGTTGCATAACCTAATTTAACAGGTTGGACGGTCGTTGCTTTGTATTTAACTTCTACCTGTTCACCCTTCAACCATTTCTCAACTTCATTCTTCCCAAAACGGTCGCTGTGATTGATTAAAGTCAGGCCTTCAATCAAATTATTAAGACGTTTGTATGATGGGTTAAAATCAACCACTGGTTGTGAGTTGTATTGTCTTATTACAATCTTTTCAAACTTAATTTTATCAACTTGACGGGTATTGTTTTCACTTGAGATTTGTTCGGGATAAAGCAAGTGAAGAAGAATTACTCCGAAGGAGTAATAATCATTCTTTTCAGAAATAATTCCTCTTGCCTGTTCTGTTGGTAAGTATGCTTCAGTTCCTTTTACATTTGAGGATTTCCTAATTTCCTTATGTGTATCAAGGTCGTAGGCTTTGGTCGAACCATAATCTCCAATTATTAAATCATTTTGATTTAAGTCTTTGTAAAAAATGTTACTCGGCTTTAAGTCACAATGATAAATTTTGTACTCATGCAGCTTTCTTATTCCTTTCAGAATTTCAGGAACGATACTTTTTTCAATAAAATCTTTTGTGTATTTTTCTTTGAAATTTGCGACAGCAAACAAATCTCCACCCTCTGCAAAATCAGAAATTTCATAGCAATATTTTCCTTGGTATTTGTCTATTCCAACACCGAAGTCATGTAGTTTCAAAATGTCTGGGTCAGTAACATCTTTAATTCTTTTCAGGGTTTCATAGTTGGGTTCTTCTTTCGGGTTGGTGAATTCAAAATAAAGTTTTAAAGCTAAAGTTTGTTTGCTGTCGTTCACTACTTTGTAAATCACGGCTTCCCCAGTTCCTTCCGAAATTATTTCTGTGATTGTAAGCTCAGTATTTCTCAACATGAGTTTATCTCCAACTCCAATTCCGTGAGTTCTAGATTTGAGCTCTTTGTTCTGTAAATCAGTGTAAGCAGCGGTTTCCTCTTGCGTTGAATTGTCAGCAGAGGTTTTCTGATTTTTAGAATTACCATAGGTTTCGGTATTATTTTTGTCCGAATCCCCGTAAGTGGTTGTTTTGTCGTTATCAATTTCAGCCATAACTTTTTATTTTGTTTGCTGTATAAGGATTACACTGGTATTATCTTCTGCTCCTGCTCGCAGGCAGTTTTCAAGAATTTTTTTTGCTTTTGTTTCAAGGTCTTTATCTGCTTTCAAAATTGATTTTACAATTTTCTGATTTAATGATTTCAAAAGTCCATCAGAACAAATCAAAAAAATATCTTCGACTAATGTTTCGTGAATAGAAATGTTTTGGTCAAGTTTTAAATAATCGTCAAATCCTCCAAAATAGCTTGTAATCGGACTGTTCATTACTGTCTCGTCTAATACTTGGTCTTTTGTAATTTTAAAGAACATGTCGTTTCTCATCAACCAAATTTCCGAATCACCTGTATGAATTATTTTAAAAAAATCATTCTGAACAAGCAACCCTGTCAAGGTTGTGCAACAACCTTTTAATTTAATATCGTTGCTTGTATCTTCAATGAGTTTGTTGTTGATACCCTTTAATAATTGCTCTGCATCAATCAAAAGTTTATCCTGTTCTGCTTTAATTCTGTCAAGAACAAAATATGAAGCAAAATCACCGCCTTTATTTCCACCAACACCATCAGCTACAAAACAAAAGCATTTGTCTTGCTCTATTAGATGAACTTCACCTTCATTCAACAGTTGTCCGTTAACAAGAATGTGATCCTGGTTTGTTTCTCTTACGGTTCCCACATGGGTAAAAGCTGAAATATTGAAATTCATAAATTTGACTTTAACTTTTCCTCAAATTCTCAATAGCTTCCTTAATAAAGATACTACTGGGTTTACTATATATTTTATTACAAATACTGCTAAACCAAGTATAATAAGTACACCTATTACAAAATCCAGTGGTCCTAGATAATTTAGAGGTAATACTCGCAAAAGTGCAATTACTCCATAATAAAAATTGACACCAATAGTTAAAACACCCCCACCGAATAAAAGAGTAGAAACTACTAATGAAAGCACGGTGATCCCACATTTCCAACCGTCATCCTCAATTCCTTGTGGCAATTTACCTGGATATTTATAAAAAGCTAAAATAAATCGTCCCAGCCCAGAGTTTGTCTTTGAATGTTTTTTCTCAATTGCACCATAAAATTGGGAAATTGCATTATTCAACCAATCAAAGTTGAATAACGCAATAAGCGCTACTAATAGCAAAATTGAAAAGGTTATCAAAGCAATTAATTCCTGAATATTAAAATTATTATACATGCCTGCAATGATTTATGTTGTTAAATTTATGAAAAATTCCAACAACTTGTTCTAATGATTTTTTAATTATATTTGTTGGAGGGTAGTGAAAAAATATAACCGTTAGGCAGTTCTTGTGAATGATAGGTCATCGCGGGACATTTATTCCATAAAACATAAAGTCGAGCAATTTTTTTAAAAAAACAAAAAATATGACAAACCCTTTATATCAAAACATTATAAAAGATTTGGGCTTAGATACTTTGTCAGCCAAAGAACAAGAAGAGGTCTTGTTGAAAATTGGAAAAATTATTTTTCAATCAATACTTATTAAGGTTATGGAAGAATTAGATGATAATGAAATAGACAATTTTACAGAATTGTTAGAAAAAAAACCAAACGATGAAAAAGCCATTCTTGATTATTTACAAGCCAAAATTCCTAACTTTAATGAATTTGTTAATAATGAGGTTGCTAATTTTAAAAAAGAAAGTGTTGACTTTATGAAAGCCATAAAAAAGCAGATCTGATCCCGCTGTGGCAGAGCAGCTACCTCGTAGAAACAGTATAAACACGGACATGCCCTGATTCGATCCCGTTACCAAAATTCCATGTCGCCCCGACAGCCACAGTATTTGCATCGGGCATACTGACCGATCGGCCTGACCCGTCATATATCCACTCGCCATCTATATTGCCCCCTTTTTGCACCCATCGGCTGCCATCCCACCTGAAAATACGCACATGCCCGGCGTCCCTGAAGCTGAAAACACGCACATGTCTTAACCAGGATCCGTTACCGTCATTATCTATCGCCCCGACAGCCACAGTATTGGCATCGGGCATACTGACCGATGAGCCTGACCTGTCTTCTGCCACCTCCCCATCTATATCACCCCCTTTTTGCGCCCAGCGGCTGCCATCCCACCTGAAAACCCGTACATGCCCGGCGTCAGTTCCGTTACCGTCATTCCTTGTCGCCCCGATAGCCACAGTATTGGCATCGGGCATACTGACCGATGAGCCTGACCGGTCATCTGCCGCCTCCCCATCTATATCGCTCCCTCTTTGCACCCAGCGCCTGCCATCCCACCTGAAAATACGAACATGCCCGGAGTAGGCTCCGTTACCGTCATTCCTTGTCGCCCCGACAGCCACAGTATTGGCATCGGGCATATAGACCGACACGCCTGAATGGTCACCTGCCGCCTCCCCATCTATATCGCCCCCTCTTTGCACCCAGCGCCTGCCATCCCACCTGAAAACCCGTACATGCCCGGCGTTAGTTCCGTTAGCGTCATTCCATGGCGCCCCTATAGCCACAGTATTGGCATCGGGCATACTGACCGAAGTGCCTGAAAAGTCATCTGCCGCCTCCCCATTTATACCCCTCCCTCTTTGCACCCAGCGGCTGCCATCCCAACTGAAAACGCGTACATGACCGGCGTCAGTTCCGTTACCGTCATTTCCTCGCGCCCCGACGGCCACAGTATTGACATCGGGCATACTGACAGACCAGCCTGAATGGTCACCAAACGCCTCACCATTTATATCGCCCCCTTTTTGCATCCAGCGCCTGCCAGCAAACCTGAAAACACGAACATGACCGGCACCGCCTACATTGCCGTCATTCCCTGTCGCCCCGACAGCCACAGTATTAGCATCGGGTATACTGACCGATGAGCCTGATAAGTCTTCTGCTGCCTCGCCATCTATATCGCGCCCTCTTTGCAACCATCTAATATTTTCGGATAATACCGGCGCTATTGGAATGTTCCCAGGTTCTCTTTGAAAAAATCCACGAGCTAACTCTACTGCCTGCTGATTTTGCGTTATGTGGTCATACGCAACTGTGAACAATCCAATCCCGGAAGTTACACCGCCTATTACGCATGAGACCGAAAGAGGAGGGACACAACCAGCCACAGTTGGTATTGTGCCAATTGTATTTGCACTAATCCCTAATAATTGCGTATTGTCAGGAACAACTTCTGCAAACAAACCAAGCACTGTTGCACCACAGCCTACAGCAGCAATTGCAATTCCTGCTCCAGTGGCAGCAGTTGCAAGTCCAATTGCCTTTGCAGCCACTCCGGCAGCATGACCGGCTACTCTAAGCCCGGTTGTCCAATCATTAATTGCCTCAACATCTTCCAGGCCATGTTCCTTCAGAGCAATACCCGTATCAATATTTCGAAGTATTTCAATTGAACCATCTGGAAAAATAATAGCAACAGCCAGTTTTGAACCTGAGAAATTGCTAAACAGAAAAATATGATTGTTGATAACAGCTTTTTCGGGACGACCGTTGACATCAATTGTAATCATATAACCGTCGTACTGGCTGGTTGGCCTGAAAAATGCCTCCCGAGGTTTTCCGGCTATTTCATTAATCAGCAGGTAGCCCCCATCATTTGCAATAGCCATAAAATCCCAATCAGACTCCTGGCTAATATCAAAAACTACAAGGTCGGCTTTCCTGTTTTGTTGTACATTCTTGCATCCAGCATTCAGCATCAATAACAATGCAATGAGAGCGCTTTGTAAAATTGTTAAATAGCTTCCCTTTTCATACATTTTCATGTGTAGATAACTTTAAGGTTTGTAAAACACACATGACTGAAAATATATTAATATATATAATATTATGAGTATCAGGTTTCATGAATAAAATTCCTGTAATTGTATAAAGCACAGGCAAATAGCAATCTTTCGAAAAGAAAATCGCCCATGTAGCACCGATTCACCCTGTAGCAAAATTCATCATAGTTATCAGTCATAACTAATGAACCTTTCTGAATGTTTTGCACAACCTTTTCCTGGACTGGCTCTGATTAAGCTTGTCCGCAACAAGCATTTTGACATACCGTAACTTTAACTTTATTGGTTTTTTGTGCTCTTCTGGTGCTTTGAGAGTGTGAACAGTGGAAGCCATAACAATTACTTTCGATTGCTTATGACTACAACTGCCTCGTTTAAGCTTGATGGGCTTTTTTTCCTTTGGTAGTTCATTATCAACACTTTCAAAAAATCCATCATCTAACTCAACAATCTTGTCAGATTGATATGTTTTATCACGAATGCCCATCGTTTTTCTGAGTTTTTGCATCATGTACCATATCGGTTCATAGAATTTGTGACCAATCTGACATTGCCACTCAAGGTCAGAAAAAGGTATTTTTGTACTGGTCAACAGGTGCATAGCTCCTTACAAGCGTCTTCATCTGAATACTGATCCATAAAATTGATTAGATCCATGCCAAAAAAGTTTCTCCTAAGATACATCTTTTTTTATTTATCTTTATCGACACTCATATAAAAGAAAGGTTTGATAATCATGGGCTTTCTTTGGGATTGGTCGAAAATCATAATTGTTGCCATGACAATTTTGGGTTTGACGCTTAATGGCTACATCGGCCCTGTTGCCGCGGCCCTGCTCATGATTCTTTATGTAATGTTCCGAGGGGCGGTGCGGGGAAGCGGCGGCATCACTAAGGTTGCCTTATGGGTTTTTGAGATATCTTTCATTGTGTTGCTCTTATTAAATGTTTTGGCAAAAGGCGGCGGCGTTTTTAATCTGATTCCGCTTGTTATTGAACTTTACAGCGCAGCGGCAGCTTGGTTGCTTGAATTAATATTAGAGGGGCATATCGGCATTTATCACGGTGTCTTTTTTATACTGGCCATTTTTGTCCTTGAGAGGATAGGCAGATATATAGGCAACATTGGTGTGCATCTGGCTATGCGCAGGACCTTTCTCATCGGTGTCCCTATTGCCGTAATCATTGTATTCGTAAGTCTTTATGGCGGAGGTGCTGTGCCGGCCTTGCTGGGTCAGTTGTTGCCTCTTCTGATGCTTCTGTTTGGCTTTTATATCATATTCATTGGTTTCGCGTCTTCGCGACGAAAGCATTAACGGGCAGTGAAATTCTATATGATTGGCTGCCACTCGCCCACCGCCGTTAATCGAGAGAAAAGAGTTTCCTGATATAGCTTGATAAATAGATAGAATTAGTGAGTTTCGGCAGGAATAATTTATTTTTGTCCTGTCGAACAAGGAGGAATAACCATGAGCAATAAACAATGCCCCGTTTGTGAAAAGAATTTACCCGACCCACTGCCGCCTTTTTGCGAGCAGTGCGGCTGGGATTTGGAGAACGACCTGACCTTAGTGCCCTCGTTACACAAAATACCAGAAGATGTACAAAGAAAATATGTTCAAAGATTGGCTATCGCCAAAAGAGTGTGGAGTGAAAGGGGAGTGTCTAAAGAAAAGGCCGAAGAGTATTTTGAGAGTGGGGAGGCCTACTATAGCAAAGGCGACTACGACCGGGCGATTGAGAATTCTACCAAAGCAATTGCTGTCGACCCGAATAATGTGTTTGCCTACACTACCCGCGGGATGGCCCACCATGCAAAAGGTGACTACACCCTGGCGATTGAGGATTTTACCAAGGCAATTGCCATCTACCCGGATGGTGCATTGAACTACACTAGTCGCGGGAATGCCTACGATGCAAAAGGCGACTACAACCTGGCGATTGAGGATTTTACCAAGGCAATTGCCATCGACCCGGATGATGCAGAGGCCTACCACAACCGCGGGTATGCCTACTTTGGCAAAGGTGACTTCGACCGGGCGCTTGCGGATTACACCAAGGCCATTGCCATCAACCCGAATAATGCATTCGCTTACACTAGCCGCGGGGATGCCTACTATGCAAAACGCGACTTTGACCGGGCAATTGAGGATCACACCAAGGCAATTGCCATCAAGCCGGATTATGCGAGGGCCTACGCCGACCGCGGGGATGCCTACTATGCAAAACGCGACTTTGACCGGGCAATTGAGGATCACACCAAGGCAATTGCCATCAAGCCGCATTATGCGAGAGCCTACCGCGACCGCGGGTCTGACTACTATATGAAAGGCGACTACGACCGGGCGATTGAGGATTTTACCAAGGCGATTGCCATCGAGCCGGATTTTGCTGATGCCTACAACAACCGCGGGGATGCCTACCGCAAAACAGGCCGGGAAGATGCGGCAAAAAGGGATTTTGAAAAATATGAGCAACTAAAATAAGGATGAATAAGCATGAACACTAAACATTGCCCAGTTTGTGAAAAGAATTTGCCTAGTCCACTGTCACCTTTCTGTGACCAGTGCAATTGGGATTTGGAGAACGACCTGACCTTAACCACGATGCACGAAATACCGGAAGATGTACGAAGCGAATATGTTCAAAGATTGGCTATCGCCAAAAGAGTTTGGAGCGAAAGAGGAGTGTCTAAAGAACAGGCCAAAGAGTATTTTGAGAGCGGGATAGCAAGACGACTCGCCCTCGTTTTCTGCCAGGAGGACAGCATCTCCCAGCTAAAAGACGCCGTGGAGATTTGGTGTGAGCAGGCAGAAAAAAGCAAGCCGCTTAGTTTCTTCCTTTGTGGAAACAGCGGTGTCGGGAAGACCTACACCGTTGAATTGCTGGCTGAAGCATTGCAGCCCTTAGGCTACGAGTTCTGCTACTTTGCCATGAATGAGTTCAGCCAGGAGCATATCGTATCCAACCTGATCGGCAGCCCCCGCGGTTATGTGGGCAGCGAAGAGGAACCTAAGCTGTTTGCGGCTCTAAATCGCTCGCCGCGGCTGGTAATCTGTTTTGATGAAATAGAGTATGCGCACCCGCGCATCCTTATGTCATTGATGCAGTTGCTGGATAAAGGGTTTTTGTCCTGGAACAAAGGAGAGGGAGACTTCAAGGAATGCATCGTATGCTTTACCTCAAACGCCAAGCGGCAGGAGCTGATAGACTTAAAGGCTCATTTTAAGCAAAGCGGCAAATCAACGGCAGAACCCGAATTTCAGAACAAAGTCCGGGATATCCTGGTGCGGGCACAAATCCCGCCGGAGGTATGCAGGCGGATTAACAGATTTTTGGTTTACAATCCCCTGACGCCGGAAGCAATCGTCGAGATCACCTGGCAAGAGGTTAAAAAACTAGCCAAGCGGTACCGCCTGGAGGTCGTTAGCATCGCCCCGGAGTTTTTAGCGGAGGTGGCGGGAAAGGCCGCTGACCCCCGGTATGGCGCCGCACCGGTGCAGGAGATGATCTTCGCAAAACTCGGCACTATTTTGGCGCAAAGATCCAGGGGAAAGTCGGCTGCCAAACCTTTAATCATCACTAAAACAGCAAACGGCTATATCGTCAAAGCGAAAGTAGACAAAGAATCTATCCTTGCGCCTGAAGAGCTTATCAACCGGGCAGTAAACATCTATCAAGCAAATGCCGACGCGCTCTCTTTTTTAGATAGGGAACAACTGGCGCAACAACTCGCCCCTGTTATCTGCCAGGAGGACAATATCGCCCAGTTACAAGAAGCCGTGGAGATATGGTATGCGCAGGCGGAAAAAAGCCGGCCGCTCAGTTTCTTCCTTGGCGGGACCAGCGGCGTTGGCAAAACCTACACCGTAGAATTGCTGGCTGAAGCATTGCAGCCCTTAGGCTACGAGTTCTGCTACTTTGCCATGAATGAGTTCAGCCAGGAGCAAACCGTCTCCAATCTGATTGGCAGCCCCCGCGGTTATGTGGGAAGCGAAGAGGAGCCCAGGCTGTTTGCGGCTCTAAATCGCTCGCCGCGGCTGGTAATCTGTTTTGATGAGATAGAGAAGGCGCACGCCCGGATCCTTACAGCATTGATGCAGTTGCTGGATAAAGGGTTTTTATCCTGGAACAAAGGAGAGGGAGACTTCAAGGAGTGTATCATCTGCTTTACCTCAAACGCCCAGAGGCAGGAGCTGGTGGACTTAAAGAACCATTTTAAGGAGAGCGGCAAACCAACGGCAGAGCCGGAATTTCAAAACAAAGTCCGGGATATCCTGGTGCGAGCACAAATAGCGCCGGAGGTATGTGGACGGATTAACACCTTTTTGGTTTACAATCCACTGACGGCGGAAGCAATCGTTGAGATAACGTGGCAGGAGGTTAAAAATTTAGCAAAAAAGTACCACCTGGAGGTAATTTGCATAGCCCCGGAGTTTTTGGCAGACATGGCGGGAAAGGCAGCTAGCAGTCAATTCGGCGCGAGGCTCGTACGATACGAGGTTGAAAAGTTGGGCAAAGCCTTGATAATTTTTAAGAAAGATCGGCCGGAAACAAGCAAGGTCGTTATTGAGAAAGGAAGCGCAGGCGGATACCGGGCCTTTCCGGCGGAGGAAGCGGCAAGCATACAGCCTGTTGCTGAAATGATCGCCAGCGCATTAAAACTCATTTAGGGGGATATGTATGAGCACCAAACAATGTCCGGTTTGCGAAAATAATTTACCCGATCCACTGCCGCCTTTTTGCGAGCAGTGCGCCTGGGATTTGGAGAACGACCTGACCTTAGTGCCTACGATGCACAAAATACCGGAAGAGGTGCAAAGAATATATGTTCAAAGATTGGCTATCGCCAAAAGAGTGTGGAGTGAAAAGATTGAGGCTATCAGAAAGCAAAGGGAATTAGAGAAAGATGAGCTAAAAAGAGAACAAGAAGAAAAGAACAAATTAGAAAAAGAAAGGAAACAACTTCAAGAAGAAAAGAACAAATTAGAAAAAGAAAGGAAACAACTTGAACAAGTCTTTAAAGATAGCCAAAATGAAGCTAAAACAATAAAGAATGAAGTACTTAAACTCAAACAACAGATTGATGAATCATCTAAGCAAAAGGAAAATGCAAAAGGCGATTACGACCGAACGATTGAGAATCGCGCCAAGGCAATTGCCAAAGTCATCAATACTGTATTCAACTACAAGACTTTGCCTTTCTTGCCCGTTGTTCTATTTGTGCTCTATCCTTTCTTTTTTAACGCTAATTTAGACATACTAACGCTACTATTCGGGGTTTGGAATATGGACACGGACATAGACATACTCCCATTACTACTAATTATAGCAATTAGTACGAAATGGTGGATTTATTGTGCAGATGGTTTTACTATGAAGAGTATTATCGATCCTTTAGAAATATTTGAAGAACACCGCAAAGACGGTTTGTTCAAGGCTATTTATATGTGGGCGTTCTTTACTCTTAATACCTATGTAATTCTTGCCATAATATTTTTTATTGCAGCAGTGTTAGTTGCTGGCATAAGTAATCTAATTATTTTTTTATCCATATCCAAAAATGAAACAATTAATTTTTATATTACTGTACTGCCGATGGCATTATGGCTAAGTTATAAAACTATGCTTGTGTTAGAGGAAAATTATTAAGGAATGGAGGCAACAAAGAGGATTATAGCAAAGCCGTTGTCATTAATCCAGATTATGCTGAAGCATACTTCAATCGAGGGTTTGATTATTATGGTGACTACGACCGTATTTGGGTGGGCAGATCTTGGCTTTACAGTAATTATATGAGCTGGTATTCTAAACTTCAATCAAGGAGTCATAAGCATGAACACTAAACAATGCCCCGTTTGTGAAAAGACCTTACCCGACCCATTGCCGCCTTTTTGCGAGCAGTGCGCCTGGGATTTGGAGAACGACCTGACCTTAGTGCCTACGATGCATAAAATACCGGAAGATGTACAAAGAAAATATGTTCAAAGATTGGCTATCGCCAAAAGAGTGTGGAGTGAAAGGAGAGTGTCTAAAGAAAAGGCTAAAGAGTATTTTGAGAGTGGGGATACCTATTGTAACAAAGGCGACTACGACCGGGCGACTCTAGAAAGAACTTTTATGCCGCCTATGGACTATATCGGTGATATGTATGTGTTAATTAAGAGTACCGGTAAACAAGAAGGAAGTGGCGTTGGTCTAGCTCCTTTCGATAATTGTTCGTTTAGGATAATCTGGGGACCATGGGAGACAGAAACCATTGAACCTACAAATGTGATAGGAAAAGTTCATCAATGGATGGTAGGAACCGTAGCAATAAGTTTTAAGAAGAAGGAGAAGGACCAAGTTCCACTGACAGTAGAAGTCAATGGATGTATTTCTGACTCTGTTGAGTTACTTACGGGAGAGCCAGACAAAAACATCCGAAATTTTAATCCTGACTGGAGAAAAAGACCAGGATACGAAGGAGTTCCCTAAATAATGACACAAAACGAGCCTTCTTTTAGGGTTTCAAGAGAGAAAGCAGTAGGGTAAAAAAATAGGGACAACGACTATTAAAAACATCACTACATGCTGTTAACTGCAAGCCGTTTGTGAGGTTTTTAGACAACAACTAATGCTAAGAACGAGAGATCAGCATGAGCACCAAACAATGCCCCGTTTGTGAAAAGAATTTACCCGACCCACTGCCGCCTTTTTGCGAGCAGTGCGCCTGGGATTTGGAGAACGACCTGACCTTAGTGCCCACGATGCACAAAATACCTGAAGATGTACAAAGAAAATATGTTCAAAGATTGGCTGTCGCCAAAAGAGTGTGGAATGAAAGGGGAGTGTCTAAAGAAAAGGCTAAAGAGTATTTTGAGTGTGGGGAGGCCTACTATAGCAAAGGCGACTACGACCGGGCGATTGAGGATTACACCAAGGCAATTGCCATCAAGCCGGATTTTGCGATAGCCTACAACAACCGCGGGTATGCCTACGATAGCAAAGGCGACTACGACCAAGCGATTGAGGATTACACAAAGGCAATTGCCATCAAGCCGGATTATGCGATAGCCTACAACAACCGCGGGGATGCCTACTACTACAAAGGCGACTATGACCGAGCGATAGAAGATTTCACCAAGGCCATTGCCATCGACCCGAATGAAGCTAACTATTACGACAACCGCGGGTATGCTTATCATGTAAAACGCGACTATGACAGGGCGATTGCAGATTTCACCAAGGCCATTTCCATCGACCCGGATTATGCGAGGGCATACGACAACCGCGGGGAGACCTATTATAGCAAAGGCGACTACGACCGGGCGATTGAAGATTACACCAGGGCAATTGACAGAAAGCCGGACGATGCTATCTACTGCAACAACCGCGGGAATGCCTATTATAGCAAAGGCGACTACGACCGGGCGATTGAAGATTACACCAGGGCAATTGACAGAAAGCCGGACGATGCTATCTACTGCAACAACCGCGGTAATGCCTACTATAAAAAAGGCGACTACGACCGGGCGATTGAAGATTACACCAGGGCAATTGACAGAAAGCCGGACGATGCTATCTACTGCAACAACCGCGGGGAGACCTATTATAGCAAAGGCGACTACGACCGGGCGATTGAGGATTCTACCAAAGCCATTGCCATCGACCCAAATTATGCAAGGGCCTACAACAACCGCGGGGATGCCTACTATATGAAAGGCGACTACGACCAGGCGATTGCGGATTACACCAGGGCAATTGACAGGAAGCCGGATTATGCAAGGGCATACAACAACCGCAGAATTACCTACCGTAAAATAGGCCGGGAAGATGCGGCAAAAAGGGACCTTAAAAAATACGAGGAGCTAAAATAGGTGAAATTGCCGGACGGGGTATCTTTAAAAATAAACATTGCGGCTATCTGCCCCGCGAGCAAGGTTTTAGGACCGGGCGCCCGTTTCGTTATCTGGGTGCAGGGATGCTGCTTTGCTTGTTACAATTGCAGCACGCCTGCCTGGCGGGAAATGAAGGAAGCGACGCTGCTCACACCGGAGGCGCTTGCTTCGCAAGTATTAAAAACTTCCGGCATAGAAGGGATCACCATCTCGGGTGGCGAACCGATGCTGCAGGCGGAAGGGTTGGCAGCACTGATAAAAAGTATCCGTCTGGCAAAGCCCTTGTCGGTTATCTGTTATAGCGGTTTTACCCTTGAAGAATTAAAGCACAAAAAAGATATACACATTGATGCTTTCCTGGCTGAAATTGATGTTTTGATTGATGGGCCGTACATAGATTCCTTAAATGACAACAAGGGACTAAGAGGCTCAACAAACCAGAGAATACATTTTTTAAGCGGCGTTTATCAGGAATTGGCGGAGGATTTTGTGAACGGCACAAGAAATCAAGAGCTGCATCTATTTTCGGATGAGTACCTGTTGGTTGGTTTAAAGCCCAAAAGAGGGCAGCAATTGTATCTTTAGTAATTTTTCTTTAGTAATTTTGATTGGAGGATTTAGCGATGAGTGGTGAAAAACGAACCTATGTTTCAGTTCCTGCCGACGAGCTGCGCCGGCTGCAGGAACGGGAAAGCAGGCTTAGAAGCTTGCAAAGCGATCTACCGGAGCGCCTGGAGGCAATTCGCCGGCAGGCCGCGCAGGAGACGGAGAACCGTCTTGTGCCTGTTGAAAATCGCATCCGGCAACAGGAGAAAGAGGCGAGGGATTTAAAAGAGCAGGTGGCCGCAATCCTGGCTGAAGCCAGGCAAAAAAAAGAGACGGCCCACAAATTCTTTGTTGACCTGACAGAAATACTGGCCGATACAAACAGTCTCCCGCACAGCCGTTTCGCCCCCGGCAAACTGGCGGCGATTGGAAGGCATGTGGAGGACGCCAGACGCAACTACGAAGGAAATATGCCGGAAGCTTCTCTCAGCACAGCCCAGCAAGCGTACTGGGATCTGGCCGATCTGCGGGACGAAGTGTTGAAAAAACAGCGGGAATTCATCCTCGTTTACCAGGAAGCCCTGCGCGAAGCTCGTCTGCTGCTTGAGGAGGCCCGCGCCAACCGCAAATATCAACTGGAGCTTGGCCAGGGCGCCGACCGGCAGACCTTGGCGCTTGAGGTTGATCACTGGACACAAGGGGAATTAAGCGCTTTTGAGAAGAACCTCAAAGCGCTTGAAGGGCAGCTTTTAAGCGGTGAACATACTCTTAGCACAGATCAGGTCAAAGAGGTCTTAGCGAAGATCGAAAACATGAAGCCCGGGCTAAAAGAGATCGTCGAGCGCGCCCGGCAGAATATTTTAGCTTCGCAACTTAGGGTTAATATGGCCGAAATTATAGTCGAAGCATTGCAGGGCCAGGGATATGCCCTTGAGGACGCCGCTTACGAAGGGGGCGATGAGCGCAGGGCCTACACGGCCAAGGTGCGCAACATCGCCGGCAGCGAGGTGGTAACGGTAATCAGCCCGGTACAAGACGCGGTGGGCATAAACGCCGTTTCCATCCATTCCTACGATGCGACCTATGTTGACGATACCACCTTAAAACAACGGGCGCAGGAGATAACCTCGATTCTGAATGAAGCAGGGCTTGAAACAGAAGCTCCGGTCTGCGCCGGCGATGCCAAACCTGAGTACAGGGATATCGCCGCAATAAGACAAGGCAAGTTAAAGACGACTGGTCAAAAAAGCTCGCAAGATTAAACCTTAAGCAAAACGAAAGGAGGGCTATAAAAGTGAATATTTCTCGTCTTACCAAGGGGATAAGGATGGACAATGGCGACCGGTTCATCCTGTTTTACGGCCAGGTCAACGATGAATTTTGCGATGACGAACTTGTATTGGGAAACATTGATTTCATGCTCTGGCGCTATTTTAGAAAACAAGGCTATAAAAGGATTGTTTTCTATGACGGCGCGGAAAAGATCACATTTTACGACGATGAATCAAGAAAGCTTTGCCTCCCGCAGGCAAGCTCAAAAAGCACGCCTCGCTCAAACTTAACGGGGCCACTTGGCGACAGAAAGCTATGGCGATCCGGCTCTTCACGGGGTACAGGCGATACATCCTCGCAGACGGCAACAACCGGTGCGGATCCGTCTCTGCCAAGGGGCAGTGCATCTCAGCAGAGCGGGATGAGCGATTTGAACGCTCTGGAAATTCTCAATTCTATTATGAAAGATGACAATGCCTCACAATCAACAGTGATAATATTCCCACTGGCGGAAGATATCGGGGATTTTCAGCAGACCGGTTCCCGGGAGATGCGGAACCGGTTAATACGATGGGTCAGGAACTTCTCCCAGAGAACCCGCAAATGTGTTTTCATCTTCCAGCAGTCCACGCTGGAAGAGGTGAAAGAGATCGTAAAGACCCATGAACTGCACGGTGTCAGCAACTTTATAAAAGAAAAAGAAAAGGGAGAAGATGCCTCCAACATCGTGGGGGTCGGCTTCCCTGATGAGCGGGAGATTACCAACCTGATTCATCACTACCGGCTGGGTAAAAGCCTTGAGGTGGATTGGCAGATCCTCGCCAAGATAGCAGTGTCTCTATCAAAACAAAGATTGCCGTTGCTCAGATTAAACGCAATGGTGTCGGGTATGCAAAAGCTTAATAAAGACGCCTTGCAGGACTGGAGCAAAACAGGACTTATCAAATTAACGCCACACCAGATCGAAAACATAGGACAAGATACCAATGTGCTGGATAGCCAGGGCTTAACCGAGAAGCTCTCTGCAGTCTGCTGCCAGGAGGACAATATCGCCCAGCTAAAAGATGATGTGGAGGTATGGTATGCGCAGGCAGTAAAAAGCAAGCCGCTTAGTTTCTTCCTTGGCGGGCCCAGCGGCGTCGGCAAAACCTACACCGTAGAATTGCTGGCTGAAGCATTAGCACCTTTAGGCTACGAGTATTGCTACTTTGCGATGAATGAGTTTAGCGAGGAGCATTCCGCCTCCAAGCTGATTGGCAGTCCCCCCGGTTATATAGGCAGCGAAGATGAGCCTAAGCTGTTTGCGGCTTTAAATAGCTCGTCGCGGCTGGTAATCTGTTTTGATGAAATAGAGAAGGCGCACCTGCGCGTCTTTACGACATTGATGCAGTTGCTGGATAAAGGATTTTTGTCCTGGAACAAGGGAGAAGGAGATTTCAAGGAGTGCATCGTCTGCTTTACCTCAAACGCCAAGCGGCAGGAGCTGACAGACTTAAAGGCTCATTTTCAGCAAAGCGGCAAACCAACGGCAGAACCAGAATTTCAAAACAAAGTCCGGGATATCCTGGTGCGGGCACAAATCCCGCCGGAGGTATGCGGCCGGATTGACAACTTTTTGGTTTACAATCCCTTGACCCCGGAGGCAATTGTTGAGATAAACTGGCAGGAGGTTAAGAAATTAGCAAAGAGTTACAACCTGGAGGTCGTTAGCATAGCCCCGGTGTTTTTGGCGGAGGTGGCGGGAAGGGCGGCCAACCCTCAGTACGGCTTCAGATCGGCGAAGAAGATGATCTCTGCAAAACTTGGTAAGATTCTGGCGCAAAAATCCAGGGAAAAGTCGGTTGCCAAACCTTTAATCATCACTAAAACAGAAAACGGCTATATTGTAAAAACTGCAGCAGACGAAGAATCAATTCCTACACGCGAAGAGCTTATTAACCAGGCAGTAAAGATATATCAAGCAAATGCCGCAGCGCTCTCTTTCTTAGATACGGAACAACTATCGCAACGACTTGCCTCTGTTATCTGCCAGGAGGACAATATTGCCCAGCTAATAGATGCCGTGGAGGTATGGTATACGCAGGCGAAAAAAGACAGGCCGCTAAGTTTCTTCCTGGGCGGGACCAGCGGTGTCGGCAAAACTTACACTGTAGAAGTGCTGGCTAAAGCATTACAACCGCTGGGCTACGAGGATTGCTACTTTGCCATGAATGAATTTAGCGAGAAGCAAACCGTCTCCAATCTGATCGGCAGTTCCCGCGGTTATGTGGGCAGCGAAGAGGAGCCTAAGCTGTTTGAGGCTCTAAATCGCTCGACGAGGTTGGTAATCTGTTTTGATGAAATAGAAAAGGCGCACAAGCAGATCCTTACGACATTGATGCAATTGCTGGATAAAGGATTTTTATCCTGGAGTAAGGGAGAGGGAGATTTCAAAGAGTGTATCATCTGCTTTACCTCAAACGCCCAGAGACAGGAGTTGGTGGACTTGAAGAACCATTTTAAGAACAGCAACAAACCAACGGCGGAGCCGGAATTTCAAAACAAAGTCCGGGATATCCTGGTACAAGCACAAATAGCGCCGGAGGTATGTCGCCGGATTAACAACTTTTTGGTTTACAATCCACTGACGCAGGAAGCGCTGGTTGAGATAACCTGGCAGGAGGTTAAGAAATTAGCGAAGAAGTACCGCCTGGAGGTCGTTAGCATAGCCCCGGAGTTTTTGGCGGAAGTGGCGAGAAAGGCGGCTAGCAGCCAGTACGGCGCCGGGCCCGTACGAGACGAGGTGGAAAAGTTGGGCAAAACCTTGATCGCTGTCAAGAAAGACCGGCAGGAAGCAAGCAAGGTCGTTATTGAGAAAGGAAGCGACGGTTACCAGGCATTGCCGGCTGACGAAGCAGCAAGTGTAGGCTCTTCTGAAGAAATGATCGCTGAGGCTAAGGAACTCGTTTCCACAGCCGCCAAGACCGCTCAGAGCGCCATTGCAGCAGCGGGTGGTAAGCCAAAACGCCTGCTGCGCCTCCACGACCTCCCGTCTTCGCTGCCGGGAAAGAGCGACTCTTTACCGTCAGGAACAAATTTGCTGAATCAGGTTCTTCCTGCCGTTGCGTATGTAGAGGTTCAAATGCAGGATGGAAAAGAAGGCAGCGGCTCCGGCTTCGTCATTACCCCGGATGGAAAATTCATCACCAGCTTTCATGTGATCGAAGGCGCCGTCTTAATCCGGGTGCGGTTTGACAACCGCCCGCAAGAGTGGGTCAGCGCCGAATTCATGGATGGAGACAAGGAAGCGGACATCGCTGTGCTCAAACTTTACGGGAGCGGATTCCCTTATGTTTTGCTTGCGCCCTACGGGGATCGGATTGAACGCGGCGAGGTTGTCGGTTTGCTCGGCTATCCTTTGGGTGAAGACCTGGCCAGCACCGTCACCTATACCGGGGGTGTGATCAGCAACTTCATACAACGCTCAAGCGGAGTCGGTATGCTGCAGGTTGACGCCAATGCCTACCACGGCAGCTCCGGCGGCCCGCTACTGCGATTGCGTGACGGCCGCGTAATCGGGATTCTCATGGGCGGTCGCAAGGAAGCGGTTCAGATAAATTATGCCGTCAGTATTAATGAATTATATAAGAGATTACTTTATGAATATTAGGGAGGTACCAATATGAGTGTTAAAATAGGCGTTGACTTCGGCACAACCAATTCCACAGTGGCCTTTGTAAACCGCTCCGGCATTTTGGAGGCGTTTAGATATCTAGGGCCGGGAGGATATGAATATATCCCCAGTTGTGTGGCTTACGAAAAGGATGGCACTATTTCTATAGGCAGGGGGGCATTGGAAATTGCCGCAGACCCGGAGGTGACATTTTGCAGCAATTTTAAAATGATCCTGCCTTTATCTGACACCGACAGAGCACAATACAACTGGACGAACATAAAAAGCCCCGAAACCGTAGTTACCGATTTTTTAAGCCATCTCCTTCGAGTTAAAGACGGAAGCAGCTTCGAATCCAATAAAAGCAAAATCGAGGGGATAGTGCTAAGCGTCCCCCATGTATGGGCCAAAGAGATGCACCATGCCGGACGCAGCAGAATGCAGACGATTCTTGCCGGCACCGGGCTACCTCTGATTCAACTGATCAGCGAACCTGTTGCCGCCGCCGCTTATTACGCCCATCAATTTAAGCAAAAAGAGGGCAAGCCATTTATGGGCAACCTGCTGGTTTGCGATGTGGGCGGCGGCACTTTTGATGTGACTTTGTGTCAACTGACACCAGGCAAGGTTGAAGAGCTGTATAACGACGGCAACGGCAGCACCGGCTTAGGAAAGGCGGGCGTCTATTTTGACCGGAAGCTGCTTTTGGATAAAGATGCAACAATCAAAGCGGACAGTCCCGAATTCTACAAACTATACAATGCGCTGCAGAACTATAAAATTAATTGGCACAAAGACATCACCAAGCGGATTGAGAACGCTATCCGCGAACGGGATTACTGGGGGCGACAAATTTTGAGATGCGAAGGGCACATTTTCGACTACAATGATATTTCAAGCGCCTTTGCGGAGGTAAAGGAAAGTATTGATGCCGTTCTGAAAAGATTCAAGTCCGCTATTGAGGACAGGAAGTATGCGGTGGACGCCGTCTTCTTCGTAGGCGGGTTTGCCCAGTTTCTCCCGGTAAGAGAAGCGATAAAAAAATTTTGGGGGCTTGAGCAAAACGACCCGCGCTTTGTCGAAGATATGAGCAATGAAATTGCCGGCTATGCTATCGCGTACGGTGCCGCCCTCGTAGCCAATGACACGATCATCGTCGAGGAAAAATACGAACATACTATAGGCGTCGAAGTTTTTCTAAAGGAATCAAGGGGCGATAGCCCGGTATACGAGCATAAAACTATGCTGATACCGATCATCCACGGCGGAAAGAAGCTGAGTGAGTACGAAGCGGTTCAATTTGCTCCCAACCTTTTCAAAACATCCCGCGCCCAACCTGATGTTACCATCTATGTTGATGAAAGCTCCAGGAATTGCCCGGTGCTCAAAAAGCTGGGCGAAACCCCGGCGATAACACTACCCCAAAAAAATCGCCCCAACGAGGATAAATGGTATATCGGCATGCGGATAAACAAATCAAAGGTCGTTTACCTGGTATTTAAGAGAAAGTACTATGATGAAACTATCGAATACGAACTAGGAGACCTGCTCAGGCAGATGTTTGGCGGACTTGAGATCGTTGGGGAGGGGCAGGAGGCATGAACAGTAAGCAGGAAATATTGGAACGCGTTAAGCGCTATATGGCCGTCATGGAAAAAGAAAATCCAGATGAATTTGATATGCTCACCGCCATGTTTGCCGTATTGCATGAAACAAACGCCCTCGTGGGGGCGATTTGTACCAACGCAAAAATCAAAGAGTGGCGGGAAAAGGACGATCCGTCGTTTTACCGGTTTGCTTCGCTCTTAAAGCAGGGATTGGAACAACAAAGGGATTACCTGGATTCTGTTTCAGACCAGTTGCCTCTGGAAGGCGATATTGTAGCGCAAAAGATAGCGGCAGCTCGGGAGCGGATAAATGTTCTGTCGGTAGAGCTGGGAAAAACGCAGCCGATCTTAAATGAAGCGGAGACCTTGTTGGCTCAGCAAGCTGAATTGAGCGCAAAGAAAGCCCTGGTGGATGCGCTTGTGCACAAGAAAACCGAAATTGCCGCTTTGACAAAAGAATATATGCTCATTGATCTTGAAAAATTGCAGGCCGAAGTAGCGCAAAAAGAAAAAGAGCTGACCGATCTAAAAAAGAAATGCGCGCCGCTGCAAACAAAGCAGGCAAAGCTGCAAAAGGAAGTGGATGAGCTATGCGCGGCGCAACTTAATCTTGACACGGAACTGGCCAGGCTTACGGACGCTTACGGCGACAAAGCCCTGGAGATAACCGGGAAGATTCCCTGCTGGATCGAGCAGATCAAAGAGCGGCGGCTGAAAAGGCAAGCGAAAACCGCTGAATACGAGAGGGAATTGGCAAAAGCAGCCGCTGAGCTTTTCGAAACAGAAAAGGAAATCCATCTACTGCTTGAAAAAATCAACCAGCAGCTTTCGGCAGCGATGGATGCCAAAGAAATATTAACCACACATTTTGAAGCCAATCAAAGAATCAGTGCTGACTTCTCCGGCTCATTAAGCGGTATTAATAACGAACTCTTAAACTTGCAGGCTGCCATTGACCGGGAGTTGCACCGCTTCGACGCCCTGTTAAGCACGGCGCACAGGCAAATTCAAACAATTGCAGCGGCTTGTAAGCCTGGCGGAATCGGAGGATAAGAAAATGGTAAATTGCCCCGTTTGCGAAAAGAATCTACCCGACCCGCTGCCGTCCTTTTGCGAGCAGTGCGGCTGGGAGGTTTTGCTCTTTCTGGAGGAAATCCCTGAGGATATAGAGAAGGAGTATCATCAAAGATTAGAAATAGCAAAAAGAACCTGGCAGGCCGCACTTGAGTCTAAAGAGCTGAAAGAAAAGCCGACCGAAGCAAAAGCGCCGCCGCAAAAACCGGACATGACCTTGGCGGAGTTAAACAAGGGGACTGTGTTTAAATGCGCGCCTCGCGATTCTTTTGAGACGCCGGAGGAGTACACCGCGCGCTTGATAAGCCATAATGCGCATCTGGAAAGCATGGGTTTCTTGCCGGCGGGAGAGGCGCGGCTCCTCAAAGATCGTTATGATGTGAACAGCGGACGCTTTCCATTGGAAGTAGTCGTGTGGGAAAAGTGGCTGGAGCATCTGGCGCCGTTTAATAAGGCTGACCTTTTTATCACCGCCGAACGGGACCAGGCACGGGCGGCATACCTCTGCGGTGAAAAGCACCCCTTAGAGGCCAGCATGCGCGTCTTGGATGGAGTACCCCAGCTGGCAACATTAAGGCTAAAAACACCGGCGGAGCTGTTTACGGTAATCAAATATGTTATAGACGGACCTTTTCTGGTCTCTGGAAGCTACGATAAAACCGTTCGCCTTTGGGATGCGGCCACCGGCAAGGAGCTTTGCACCTTAAGCGGGCATACAAGTTCGGTAAACTCCGTCACCTTCTCCCCGGACGGACGCCTTCTGGCTTCGGGAAGCGTGGATAACACTGTTCGTCTTTGGGATGTGGCAAGCGGCAAAGAGCTGCGCACCTTAAGCGGGCATATAGACAAGGTGTGCTCCGTCGCCTTCTCCCCGGACGGCCGTCTTCTGGCTTCGGGAAGCGGCGGGCACGAAAGCCGAGATAACACTGTTCGTCTTTGGGATCCTGCCACCGGCAGGGAGCTTTGCACCTTAAGCGGGCATACAAGTTCGGTAAACTCCGTCGCCTTCTCTCCAGACGGGCGCCTTCTGGCTTCGGGAAGCTATGATAAAACCGTTCGCCTTTGGGATGCGGCCAGCGGCAAGGAGCTTCGCACCTTATGCGGGCATAAAGGCTCTGTGAGTTCCGTCGCCTTTTCACCGGACGGGTGCCTTCTGGCCTCGGGAAGCTATGATCACACCGTTCGTCTTTGGGATGCGGCAAGCGGTAAGGGGCTTCGCACCATACGCGGGCATACAATCCTTATTGCGCTCTCCGTCGCTTTCTCCCCGGACGGGCGCCTGCTTGCTTCGGGACACTGGGATTACATCGTTCGCATTTGGGATGCGACCACTGGCAAGGAGCTTCGCACCTTAAGCGGGCATGCATGTATGGTGTGCTCCGTCGCCTTCTCCCCGGACGGGCGCCTTTTGGCCTCGGGAAGCTGGGATCACACCGTTCGTCTTTGGGATACAGCCACCGGCAGGGAACTTCACACCTTAAGCAGGCATACGGAAGCTGTGCACTCCGTCGCCTTCTCCCCGGTCAAGAAGGTCCGGAGTTAGCGATAATTTCCATTGCCGGCAATATAGCAGAGCGTTCAGTAGAAGCCTGGAGTATTTCATGCCCCGTAGCCGGCGAATCAATTGTGAGCAGCATGAGAAAACGGTTTCATGATACAACTTGACAATAGAAATAATTAGTGAGATTCGGCAAGAATAATTTAGTTTTTACAAAGTCGAGGAGAGATAAGCATGAGCGCTAAACAATGCCCCGTTTGCGAAAAGAATCTACCCGACCCACTGCCGTCCTTTTGCGAGCAGTGCGCCTGGGAGGTTTTGCTCTTTCTGGAGGAAATCCCTGAGGATATAGAGAAGGAGTATCATCAAAGATTAGAAATAGCCAAAAGAAATTGGCAGGAGCTACTAAAGGTAAAAGAGCTGGAAAAAAAGCTTGCCGCAACACAGACACCGCCACCAAAGCCGCAGGAAAATCCGGCCGAACCAAAAGCGCCGCCGCCAAAACCGGCCGTAACCTTGGCGGAGTTAAATCAGGGAACAGTGTTTAAATGCGCGCCTCGCGATCCTTTTGAGACGCCGGAGGAGTACACCGCGCGCTTGAAAAGCCATAATGCACAATTGGAAAGCATGGGTTTCTTACCGGCGGGAGAGGCGCAGTTGCTCAAAGAGCGTTATGACCTGAACAGCGGACGCTTTCCATTGGAAGTCACATGGGAAAAGTGGCTGGAGCATTTGGCGCCGTTTAATAAGGAGAATCTTTTCATCACCGCCGAACGGGACCTGGCACAGGCGGTATATCACTCCGGCAAAAAGCACCCCTTGGAGGCCAGCATACAGGTCTGCTGGGGAATACCCTGCCTGGCAACACTAAGGCTAAAGACATTGGCGGGGCTGTTTACTATAATCGAAAATGTTATAGACGGATCTCTTCTGGCATCGGGAAGTGCTGACACCACTATTCGCCTTTGGGGTGCGACCACCGACAAGGAACTGCGCACTCTGCGCGGGCATAAAACTTGGGTGAATTCCGTCACCTTCTCCCCGGTCGGCTCTCTGCTTGCCTCTGGAAGCACTGACCATAATACTGTTCGCCTTTGGGAACTATCCACCGGCAGGGAGCTTCGCATATTTAGCGGACATACAAGGTTGGTGCGCTCCGTCGCCTTCTCCTCGGACGGGCGCCTTCTGGCCTCGGGAAGCGATGATAAAACCGTTCGCCTTTGGGATGTGGCAAGCGGCAAGGAGCTTCGCACCTTAAACGGGCATACAGGCTATGTGTTCTCCGTCGCAATATCCCTGAACGGGGGCCTTTTAGCCTCGGGAAGCGATGATAAAACCGTTCGCCTTTGGGATACGGCCAGCGGCAGGGAGCTTCGCACCTTAAGCGGGCACACAGACTTTGTGTGCTCCGTCGCCTTCTCCCCGGACGGGCGCCTTCTTGCCTCGGGAAGCTATGATAACACCATTCGCCTTTGGGATACGGCCAGCGGCAAGGAGCTTCGCACATTATGCGGGCATTCAGGCTTTGTGTACTCCGTTGCCTTCTCCCCGGTCGGCTCTCTGCTTGCCTCGGGAAGCTATGACAATTCCGTATGTCTTTGGGATCCGGCCAGCGGCAAGGAGCTTCGCACCTTATGCGGGCATAAAGGCTATGTGAGGTCTGTTGCCTTCTCCCAGGATGGCCGCCTTCTGGCCTCGGGAAGCGATGATAACACCGTTCGCATTTGGGATGCGGCCACCGGCAAGGAGCTTCGCACCTTAAACGGGCATACGGGAGGTGTGCGCTCCGTCGCCTTCTCCCCAGTCAAGAAGGTCCGGAGTTAGCGATGATTTCCATTGCCGGCAATATAGCAGAGCGTTCAGTAGAAGCCTGGAGTATTTCATGCCCCGTAGCCGGCGAATCAATTGTGAGCAGCATGAGAAAACGGTTTCATGATACAACTTGACAATAGAAATAATTAGTGAGATTCGGCAAGAATAATTTAGTTTTTACAAAGTCGAGGAGAGATAAGCATGAGCGCTAAACAATGCCCCGTTTGCGAAAAGAATCTACCCGACCCGCTGCCGTCCTTTTGCGAGCAGTGCGGCTGGGAGGTTTTGCTCTTTCTGGAGGAAATCCCTGAGGATATAGAGAAGGAGTATCATCAAAGATTGGAAATAGTCAAAAGAAATTGGCAGGAGCTACTTGGGTTTAGAGAAAAAGCCGGACTTGAACCTACAAAGCCGCAGGAAAATCCGGCCGAACCAAAAGCGCCGCCGCCAAAACCGGCTGTAACCTTGGCGGAATTAAACCAAGGAGAGGTGTTTAAGCGCGATTCTTTTGAGACCCCGGCAGAGTTCAAGGCGCGTCTGGAAGGCCTGGGTTTTTTACCGGCGGGAGAGGCGCAGTTGCTCAAAGGGCATTATGACATAGACAGCGGCCGCTTTCCATTGGAAGTAGTCGCCTGGGAAAAGTGGCTGGAGCATTTGGTGCCGTTTAATAAGGAGAATCTTTTTATCACCGCCGAACGGGACATGGCACAGGCAGTACATCACTCCGGCAATAAGCACCCCTTGGAAGCAAGCATTCAGGTATGCTGGAGGATACCCTGGTTGGCAACACTAAGGCTAAAGACACCCGTGGGGCTGTTTACGGTGTTCGAAAACATTATAGACGGGCCTCTTCTGGCTTCGGGAAGCGGTGATAAAACCGTACGCCTTTGGGATTCGGCCACCGGCAAGGAGCTTCGCACCTTAAGCGGGCATACAGATTATGTGTTCTCCGTCGCCTTCTCCCCGGACGGGCCTCTTCTGGCTTCGGGAAGCGATGATAAAACCGTGCGCCTTTGGGATTTGTCCACCGGCAAGGAGCTTCGCACCTTAAGCGGGCATAAAGCTTCGGTGCGCTCCGTCGCCTTCTCCCCGGACGGGCGTCTTCTGGCCTCGGGAAGCGATGATAAAACCGTGCGCCTTTGGGATGCAGCCACCGGCAAGGAGCTTCGCACCTTAAGCGGGCATACAGACTATGTGCGCTCCGTGCGCTCCGTCGCCTTCTCCCCGGACGGCTCTCTTCTGGCTTCGGGAAGCGATGATAAAACCGTTCGCCTTTGGGATGTGGCAAGCGGCAAGGAGCTTCGCACCTTAAGCGGGCATACAAATTATGTGTTCTCCGTCGCCTTCTCCCCGGACGGCCGCCTTATGGCTTCGGGAAGCAATGATAACACCGTTCGTCTTTGGGATGCGGGCAGCGGCAAAAAGCTTCGCACCTTAAGCAGGCATACAGACGATGTGTACTCCGTCGCCTTCTCCCCGGACGGGCGCCTTTTGGCCTCGGGAAGTAGTGATAAAACCGTTCGCCTTTGGGATGCAGCCACCAGCAAGGCGCTTCGCACCTTAAGCGGGCATACAGACTATGTGCGCTCCGTGCGCTCCGTCGCCTTCTCCCCGGACAGTCGCCTTCTGGCTTCGGGAAGCGCTGATAAAACCGTTCGCCTTTGGGAGACGGCCACCGGCAAGGCACTTCGCACCTTAAGCGGCCATACAGAACCGGTGTATTCCGTCGCCTTCTCCCCGGTCAAGAAGGTCCGGAGTTAGCGCTGATCTTCATTACCGGCAATATCGCAGAGCGTTCAGTAGAAGCTCGGTATATTACAGAATCCGCAGCGGTATGTCAGTCTGTGAGTAGCGTAAGAAAACGGTTTCCTGATACAACTTGACAATAGAAATAATTAGTGAGATTCGGCAAGAATAATTTGGTTTTTGCCCAGTCGAACAAGGAGGGATAAGCATGAGCACCATAAATTGCCCCGTTTGTGAAAAGAATCTACCCGACCCGCTGCCGTCCTTTTGCGAGCAGTGCGCCTGGGAGGTTTTGCTCTTTCTGGAGGAAATCCCTGGGGATATAGAGAAGGAGTATCATCAAAGATTAGAAAGAGCCAAAAGAAATTGGCAGGAGCTACTAAGGCTAAAAGAACTGGAAAAAAAGCTTGCCGCAACACAGACACCGCCACCAAAGCCGCATGAAAAGCCGGCCGAAATAAAAGCGCCGCCGCCAAAACCGGCCGTAACCTTGGCGGAGTTAAACCGGGGGACGGTGTTTAAATGCGCGCCTCGTGATCCTTTTGAGACGCCGGATGAGTACGCCGCGCGCTTAAAAAGCCACACTGCGCAACTGGAAAGTTTCTTGGCAGTACTGGAAAGCATGGGTTTCTTGCCAGCGGGAGAGGCACGGATCCTCAAGGATCGTTATGATGTGAACAGTGGACGCTTTCCATTGGAAGTAGTTACCTGGGATAAGTGGCTGGAGCATCTGGCGCTGTTTAATAAGGAGAATCTTTTTATCACCGCCGAACGAGACATGGCACGGGAGTTATACCGCTACGGTGAAAGGCACTCCTTGGAAGCCTGCATACAGGTATGCTGGGGAATGCCCTGTCTGGCAACACTAAGGCTAAAGACACCCATGGGGCTGTTTACGGTGTTCGAAAACATTATAGACGGGCCTCTTCTGGCTTCGGGAAGTACTGATAACAACATTTGCCTTTGGGATGCGGGCAGCGGCAAAGAGCTTCGCACCTTAAGCGGGCATACAAACGATGTGCGCTCCATTGCCTTCTCCCCGGACGGCTCTCTTCTGGCTTCGGGAAGCACTGATAACACCGTTCGCCTTTGGGATGCGGCCAGCGGCAAGGAGCTTCGCACCTTAAGCGGCCATACAGAACCGGTGTATTCCGTCACCTTCTCCCCGGACGGGCGCCTTCTGGCCTCGGGAAGCTATGATAAAACCGTTCGCCTTTGGGATGCGGCCAGCGGCAAAGAGCTTCGCACCTTAAGCGGGCATAAATATTCGGTGTACTCCGTCGCCTTCTCCCCTGACAGCCGCCTTCTGACCTCGGGAAGTGCTGATAAAACCATTCGGCTTTGGGATACAGCCAGTGGCAAGGAACTTCGCACCTTAAACGGGCATGAAAATTTGGTGTACTCCGTCGCCTTCTCCCCGGACGGGCGCCTTCTTGCCTCGGGAAGCTATGATAACACCATTCGCCTTTGGGATGCGGCCAGCGGCAAGGAGCTTCGCACCTTAAGCGGGCATACATATTATGTGTACTCCGTTGGCTTCTCCCCGGACGGGCGCCTTCTGGCATCGGGAAGCAATGATAAAACCGTTCGCCTTTGGGATGCGGCCAGCGGCAAGGAGCTTCGCACCTTAAGCGGGCATATAAACGGTGTGCGCTCCGTCGCCTTCTCTGCGGACGGGCACCTTTTTGCCTCAGGAAGCGCTGATAAAACCGTACGCCTTTGGGATCCGGTAAGTGGCAAGGAGCTGCGCACCTTTAGGCATACAAGTGAAGTGGCCTGCGTCGCCTTCTCCCCGGTCAAAAAGTTCCCGAGTTAGCGATGATTTCCATTGCCGGCAATATGGCAGAGCGTTCAGTAGAAGTTTGGTATGTTGCTGGTCCCTCAAGCGGCGAATCAATTGTGAGCAGCGTGAGAAAACGGTTTCATGATACAGCTTGACAATAGAAATAATTAGTAAGTTTAGGTAAGAATAATTTGGTTTTTGCCCAGTCGAACAAGGAGGGATGAGCATGAGCGTCAAACAATGTCCGGTTTGCGAAAAGAATTTACCCGACCCACTGCCGCCTTTTTGTGAGCAGTGCGGATGGGAGGTTTTGCTCTTTCTGGAGGAAATCCCTGAGGATATAGAGAAGGAGTATCATCAAAGATTGGAAATAGTCAAAAGAAAATTGTCTTTTTCATAAACGCCAACACAATCTGATATCATCCTGGCATCTTTCGGAAAGTAGGGTAATTGTAGTTGCATGCCGCAAAAGTACCGCATTTTTATTTTGCGTTAGCTTTGCTTATATCACCCGTTTTTATTGGACGAGGCAAGGAGGTCTGTAATTAGTAAAATACGAACTAATGCCTCTCAAGTTGGGTTAACAAATATCTTGCTGCACTGGTAAATGATCTCAGACCGCCGTCGCTCAGCAGTTTAAAACACATTGTGTACGGGTTGCGTTATTACTACCGGCTTTTGGGGATGAATAAAAATGCCATTGCCCTGCCTTCGCTCAAGAAAGACACCAAGCTCCCGGTAATTCTTAACCATAGGGAGTTGAAAGAACTTTTCAGTGCCCCAACCCTTCTAAAACAACGGATCGTGCTGACTTTGATTTACTCGGCCGGACTGCGCGGACAGGAAGTGATCAACCTGAAAATCTCCGACATCGATTTTGAACATAAAACAATTCACATCCGCCAGAGCAAATATAAGAAGGACCGCATTGTCCCACTGGCAGAGAGTATGGCTATAGGTCTGAAAAAGTATCTTTCAGCTGAAAATCCACACATCTGGTTATTCAATGGTAAAGATCCTGATGGTCGCTACAGTGTCAAAGTCCCTATGTTTGTATTTCAATTAACAAAGCGCATAAGCTATAGAGTATTATTTTTAGAGAACTTCTGGAAGAAGCAATTCCTCCTGCAATACCTCTGTTTCCTTACAGCGAAACTGTTTGTAATACGCTTGTCGCGAATAGCCAAGCAGCAAACAAAGCGATGACAAGCTTTTCTTTTCGCTTTGCCGAACTGTTTCTACTGCCTGGCTCCAGACTTTTTTCGGATGGGAACGCCTAACTGCTCTTCGGCAATATCAATCACTGCATTGAGCAGTTTGTTATGCAGCTTTGCTTTTTCAAGCTCGCGCTGCAGCTTTTTTACATCTGATTCCGATGGCTGAGTTTTTGGATTGCGGCTCAGCGTCCTACTTATTGGGTGCAGAAATTGTCAACCTAAAAGTTTTGCCTTCTGAGCAGCATACTCCTCTTCTGTCAATATACCTTTCTGTTTAAGGTCGAAGAGTTTTTCTAGTTGTTCTATACCGGATGAACTTGTCCTACTTACTTGCGAATTATTCTGTGTCACACTATGTTCTGTATGAGTCTCTAAATTGGAAATAAGCTTTTGAACTGTGTCATTAAAGCGCCGCCCGATATCTTTATCACAATACTCAACCACTGCTTCATTATTTGACGCAATGATAGCAACAGAGCTAAACATTAGTCCCTTTCTAAATGAAGAAGATGAAACCTTTGTAATAGGTATTTCTTCTTTAGTGACGATCCCGAGAAAGCTTTTACGAAAAAAAATTATTCTCTTGTTTGTTGCTATTACCAATCCATTGCCGTTTATCTCACGGTTATGAACACGGGTCAACACGCCTTCTATAAGTCCGTGAAGCTTTTCATCGGGGTAAAGAATAGTTGGTAGATCTTTGATTTCTGGCTGTGTCTTTCTTGGTTTAAACCCAAAGTCGACCATGAACTTTTCAATCGATTCTTTTGTCCACATGAGAGTTGTTTTTAAGTTTAAGGTTTTTATTCACTACTGTCCCACAAAAATAATAAAGGTGGGTTCTGAAAATTCATTTTTTCTGTTTTCTTGCTTAACGACAGACAGAGATTTCCAAAAAATCATAGAACCCATTAACGACTTTTTCAAAATCGAAGGAAAATTATAAAAAGTTTTTCAAATTAATTTACAAATCAGTTTCATTTGGTCTTCGTCTGTATAAGCACTGTCGGCATGTGAATCCTGACCTTTGCCTTGTTGGGTTAATAAATCATCCAATGGTTGTGAATCATGGCCAGATGCATCCGTAACTGTATATTTATCAATGAATTTGCTATTAGTGTCAACTTTTCCATTATTGTAATTCGAGAAAACTCTTTAATGGATATTTCAGTTGGAAAATCTGCTCGTGCAGTTGCCGGAATTTTTCAAAATACAACAATCCTGTTTATCTAACCCTTTGCAAGCAGTGCCTTGCAATACGCAGTAATTTTACAGGTGGATATTTTGAATTCCCGCTGTGGCAGAGCAGCTACCTCGTAGAAACAGTATAAACACGGACATGACCGGATTCGTTCCCGTTACCGGCATTATATCTCGCCCCGACAGTCACAGTATTGGCATCGGGCATACTGACCGACCAGCCTGACCTGTCACCTGCCGCCTCGCCATATATATCGCCCCCTTTTTGCACCCAGTGGCTGCCATCCCACCTGAAAACCCGCACATGCCCAGACCAGGAACTGAAAACCCGCACATGCCTGAACCAGGATCCATTACCGTCATTAAATGGCGCCCCGACAGCCACAGTATTGGCATCGGGCATACTGACAGACCTACCTGCTTCATCACCTGCCGACGCGCTATATATATCGCTCCCTCTTTGCTGCCAGTGCCTGCCATCCCAGCTGAAAACTCGTACATGACCGGCATCGTCTCCGTTATTGTCATTCAATGGTGCCCCGATAGCCACAGTATTGGCATCGGGCATACTGGCCGAATTGCCTGCCATGTCACCTGCCGCCTCCCCATCTATATCGCCCCCTTTTTGCACCCAGCGCCTGCCATCCCACCTGAATACGCGTACATGCCCGGCGTTGTGTCCGTTACCGTCATTCCATAGCGCCCCGACAGCCACAGTATTGGCATCGGGCATACTGACCGATGAGCCTGACCGGTCACCTGCCGCCTCCCCATCTATATCGCCTCCTCTTTGCACCCAGCGCCTGCCATCCCACCTGAATACGCGTACATGCCCGGCGTTAGTTCCGTTAGCGTCATTCCCTGGCACCCCGATAGCCACAGTATTGGCATCGGGCATACTGACCGATGAGCCTGACCAATCACCTGCCGCCTCCCCATTTATATCCCTCCCTCTTTGCACCCAGCGGCTGCCATCCCACCTAAAAACCCGTACATGCCCGGCGTTGTATCCGTTACCGTCATTCCCTTCCGCCCCGATAGCCACAGTATTGGCATCGGGCATACTGACCGAATAGCCTGACCTGTCACCTGCCGCCTCGCCATTTATATTGTCCCCTTTTTGCACCCAACGGCTGCCATCCCAGCTGAAAACACGAACATAACCGGCCCAGAAACCGTTATCAGAATTCCCTATTGCCCCTACAGCCACAGTATTGGCATCGGGCATACTGACCGATGAGCCTGATAAGTCTTCTGCTGCCTCGCCATCTATATCGCGCCCTCTTTGCAACCATCTAATATTTCCGGACACTAGCGGCACTATTGGAATGTTCCCAAGTTCTCTTTGAAAAAATCCACGAGCTAACTCTACTGCCTGCTGATTTTGCGTTATGTGGTCATACGCAACTGTGAACAATCCAATCCCGGAACTTACACTGCCTATTATGCATGAGACCGAAAGAGGTGGGACACAACCAGCCACAGTTGGTATTGTGCCAATTGTATTTGCACTAAGCCCTAATAATTGCGTATTGTCAGGAACAACTTCTGCAAACAAACCAAGCACTGTTGCACCACAGCCTACAGCTGCAATTGCAATTCCTGCTCCAGTGGCAGCAGTTGCAATTCCAATTGCCTTTGCAGCCACTCCGGCAGCATGACCGGCTACTCTAAGCCCGGTTGTCCAATCATTTATTGCCTCAACATCTTCCAGGCCATGTTCCTTCAGAGCAATACCCGTATCAATATTTCGAAGTATTTCAATTGAACCATCTGGAAAAATAATAGCAACAGCCAGTTTTGAACCAGTGAAATTGCTAAACAGAAAAATATAATTGTTGATAACAGCTTTTTCGGGACGACCATTGACATCAATTGTAATCATATAACCGGTGTACTGGCTGGTTGGCCTGAAAAATGCCTCCCGCGGTTTTCCGGCTATTTCATTAATCAGCAGGTAGCCCCCATCATTTGCAATAGCCATAAAATCCCAATCAGACTCCTGGCTAATATCAAAAACTGCAAGGTCGGCTTTCCTGTTTTGTTGTACATTCTTGCATCCAGCATTCAGCATCAATAACAATGCAATGAGAGTGCTTTGTAAAATTGTTAAATAGCTTCCCTTTTCATACATTTTCATGTGTAGATAACTTTAAGGTTTATAAAACACACATGACTGAAAATTACTATCGCTAAACATATCCTCCGGTATTTTTGAACCAGGACATAAATGTTTACTATCAAATTTAAAAAAACAACAAACAAAACAACCGTTTATAAATTTATTTAACAAAAAATTAACAAAATCATATAACAAAAAAAAACATATGTGGCAATGTCAGGAATATTCCAGCCGTACACTATTGAAAAACTATATGGTGAAAAAGACAGTCAAACTGTTTTTGATTTTTATTCCAGTTAATAGGGGTTAGGTGCTATTTTTTGGCTTAATTATAAAAAAATACTATATTTGATGGCAACAAGCAACCGTTTTACAAATTAGCGTAAATTTCAGAACAATTTGGTAAGTTGACTGAATAGCAGCAAGATATATTTATAGGAGAGATTGAGCGATTATTGGTTTCGACCAGACCCGATGTCATTCGTAACCAGGCCGAACATCAGGATAAAGTTGGGTATATCTGCCCTGAATGTTCAGGTATCAATTTCAGGCGTAACGGATGTCAGCAGGTTTATTTATGCAAAGATTGCGGTCGTCAATTCTTTCCAACCAACATGAGTTTTATAGCATGGTTGAAGAAACCCGCATTGCTGCCTGAAGGACATTCAACGGTGTGTCAACAAAGTATTTGCAGAATTATTTTTTCTAATGAGCGGACCAAAAGATTACTCTCCCCCACCTCGATATTCAATGCAGGTTTTTGACGGAAAACTGAATCAGGTTTTCCAGTTACAAAGCCGATTAAAAATACTTTGCTCTGAAATTGAAGGTCTGCATGTATCCGATTCAAAATTGAATATTCAGTTTGATTGCAAGACTGAATTGAGTAAAATAAAAAAACAAATTGGCATAGTGTTGAAGGCGCTTGTCTTTGATTACAAAGGAACTTTCGGACAAGACACTTACAACCGCATCAATGATGAAATTGATTTACAAATATCCAAGTTATTGAAAATAGCGAATGAATGTGATTTGATAAAAGCAGATTTTGCCGAGAAGAAAACCGACTATAATTCTTTTTGCTCTTATCTTATTTTTTATGATAACTCAAACATCTCATTTGATGAATTTAAAAGTCAAATCATTCACTATTTAAAAACAAACATTGAAGCCAGTTCGCCAGACATTTTCAAAGAAGCAGACTTGAAACTTTCGGCAGTTGAATTTACTAAGCCAAAATCAAAATTCAATTTCGGGTTCAAATCAAAAATTGATTCAGAGAAACAGGCAGTTGTAAATCATTTAATTGAAAAGGAAAATTTGGTAAATAATATTCGTGCGGAAATAAGCAACAAAGTGATTGACAAATTTCATGCTACAGGAGGAAAAATAAAACTCATAAATGAAGACAACAAAGTATCAGAAGAAACGAAAACAATTTCTGAAAAAATAAAATCGTTAATCCGGAATTGTGATGATCCAGCAATGAGAAAACGATACAAAGCTGAATTTAATAAACTCACAGAAAGCGAAAGTTTAAAAGACATTTACTTTTTTAAGGAACTTCATGATTCAATTTATGAAACAGAGAAAACACGGAGAGCAAAAGTTGAAATCAATGATATCTTATCGGAGTTGAGTACTTCTTCCTTTCATCTTTCAGTGCATACCGAGAGACAAAATTTGGTGAAGTTGTGTTTGGCTTTGTTGAACAATTCAGCAATCACAAAAAATGAGTTTGATGAAATACAAAACAAACTTGAACAATTAAAAAATCAGAGCATTAAGTGTTTTGAAGAAGATGAAATCAAAAATAAGGAACACCTTTTCCTGAAATCACAACTCATTCTTTGTTTGGAGAATCAAGGTTATGAGGTGATGGATGACCTTGAAGTGATTGACTTTGAAAAGGAAAATGACTTCCTTCTGAAAATAAAAGGGCAGGAGAATTATTTGAATTTAAAATTCAAAGCAGATGGTTCAATGCGATATGTTTTCCAGATACCCGAAAACAAAGACGAGTTAAGCACCGACCAAAAGAACATGAAACTTCATGAAATGAAAGTAACTTGTTCGGAGTTTCAGTCCGTGCTCAAAGACCTTTCAAAGATGGGACTGAAAGTAAACCTGAGAAGTGAAAAGCCAATTGAGTTAGATTCAATTGTCTCGGTTACGAAAAATCAGCGAGAGAAACTAAAGACAAAGAGTAAAAGCCAACAACAGAAACAACAACTCAGAAAAAAATATCTCAACTAATTGCCAATGGTGACAAGTAATATATTTCCGAAGTGGCTTCAGGAACTGAAACGATTCCAAGCATTGAAATCAGAATTTTTCCTTTACGGAAATGTTTATGACTGCTATTACTTTCCCGATAACTATCAGAATGCGGATGAAAGCAATATTGAATATTCTCCTTATGACAACCTAAAGGATTTGCTTGTTGAATATCTGCTATCACAGGAGTTTGAAGTAGTTACTTATTTTGATATCATAGATGGAATATCAGTTGAATCAAAGGATAATGCAATTACATCAGACAACATAATTGCTTCATTGCAACTAAAAGGCAAAGATGTTGAATCATATTTGAAAAATGCAAAAGCTCAAAAAACAGATGATGCTATTAGTTTTTTCCGTGAGTTGATTGGAAACTCCACAAAACTATCTGCCGGAATAATAAACTTTGCTTCAAGGTTTGTTGAAAGACCTGATTCCATAAGTGAAGAGGCAAGCAAGAGATACATTAAAATGATTAAGGCAGCACAAGAATCTGTCCCATTTGAGAGTAAAGACGGTAAAAGAAATATTCTGATATTCATTTGCGATAAGCTCAATGACATTCCTGCCTGGCTTCTTTTAGAAAATCCGTTGACAAAAGGAATTGAAATTCAAAAACCCAACAGAGAAGAGCGGGTTAGATTTTTTGACCACCGTTTTATCAATCCATATAAAGAGGATAAACATTTATTTTTTGCAGACGGTGAAGAGCCTGATTTCAAAGAAATTAAAAATATATTTCCAGACCTGACAGAAAATTTTACTAATCGTGAACTTGAAAATCTTATATATATATCTAAACAAGAAAAACTTCATATTAATAAAATTAAGGAAATTATTGACCTATATAAATATGGCATCAGGGAAAATCCGTGGGAAAAAATTGATCCTATTAAACTTGAAACCGCAGAACAGGAACTGAGGAAAAGAGTTTTAGGACAAGATAAAGCAATTGGCAAAGCGGTAGAAATAATTCGCAGGTCAAATCTTGGTCTTGATGGTATTGACAAGACAAGACCGACAAGCAAACCGAAAGGAATTTTATTTTTTGCGGGGCCAACCGGAACAGGAAAAACTGAACTGGCAAAGTCTTTAGCCGAATTGATTTTTAGCGATGAAGAAGCCATGATTCGTTTTGACATGAGTGAATACAACGATAGTAATTCAGATGTAAAACTTATTGGAAGTCCGCCTGGATATGTTGGATATGAAGAAGGTGGCCAACTCACGGATGCCATTAGAAAAAAACCCTTCAGCATTGTTTTGTTTGATGAAATTGAAAAAGCCCATTCCAGAATCTTTGACAAGTTTTTGCAAATACTTGATGACGGAAGATTGACTGACGGAAAAGGTGAAACGGTTTACTTCACTCAATCTTTAATCGTGTTCACAAGTAATTTGGGAATCTTCAAAGAAGATGAAAACGGAACTAGAATTCAGAATGTTTATTATGGAGATGAGAAAACGAAAGGAGATACTTATGAACAAATGGAAGAAAAAATAAAACTTGAAATCAAAAACTTCTTTGGAAGCAAATTAGGCAGACCTGAAATTTTCAATCGTTTCGGAGATAACTTTGTAGTGTTTGATTTTATCAGACCAGAAGTTGCAGGGAAAATAGTTCAAAAAAATTTGAGCATCATAAAAGATAACTTGAAAAAGTTAAGAAACATTTCGTTTGAATATGATGATGGTTTTGTAGATGGATTTGTTGAGGTTTGCGCGAAAGACAATTTGGAAATGGGAGGCAGAGGTATTGTGAACAGAATAGAAACTTTCATCAAAAATGGGTTAACAAATTTCATGTTCAAAACAAAGAAGGTTGAAAACTGCTCTATCAAAGCAACAATACAAAACAACATAGTCGAATTTGAATGAATTGGCAGCTAAATAAAATACAGTATCCCGTTTACAATCTTGGAGAAGGAAAGCGAATCGGGATTTGGGTTCAGGGTTGTAATCTTGGCTGCAAAGGATGCGTGAACAAAACTTTGTGGAGCAAGACAGGTGGGAAAAGCGTTTCAGTGGTTGATGTTTTCAATTGGGTTGCTTCAAATCAAAATGACTTTGACGGAATTACAATTTCAGGAGGAGAACCGTTTCAACAATATGAACAGCTCATTACATTTCTTCATTTGGTAAAAACAAAAACAAATTTATCGGTTCACTGCTTTTCCGGATATTACTTGAATGAATTAGAGAAGAACTTTCCCGAAAAGTTGTTTCTTAAATATATTGATACTCTTGTTGATGGTAGATACATCGAAGAACAACATGAGAATACAAACATCAAAGGTTCAAGTAATCAAACTGTTTACTCAATTATTGACGGAGTTGCAAAACGAGAAATTGAAATAAGTGCATCAAAAAAATGGTCAGTGAACATCAGCACCGACAACCGAATTTATATGACAGGTATTCCAAAGAAGAACGAGTTAAAAAAAATGCGTGATGGACTTGCAGAAGTTGGAATTAAAAAGACATTCAGATAGTATGCTAAAAATTATTTGCCCACAATGCGATAATGAAATTCTTTTTCAAACTAGGAATAATCTTCCTGCCGAATGCTCTTTTTGCTGTAATAATATTCCTGAAAATACTCCGATAATTGAGCAAAAAGAAAGTAGAGAAATTTCAGGACTTACTTTAATTTATCAAAAGACTAATGAACGAATTGAAATAGGAGTTGAAGGAAAAGTTCTTTTAGGTAGAAACCATATGGGAAAGGAAATTTTCTCAAAAATTTTAACTTGGAATGGTAAGGAAATGGCACCTGTAATAAGCAGAAAACATTGTTCAATTACATTTAATGAAGGTTGTTTTCAAGTATTAGACGAAGGTTCAACTAATGGAACATTCTACAGCATTAATAAGCATAGTTGCAGAAGTTCGCCACAGGTTATTGAAGATAAAAGCATACTATTTATTGGACAAGAAGAATTTCTTGCAATCATAAATTATCTAGAGCAAACGAAAATAGCAGAGCCCAAAAACAAAACTGACCTTGATGAAGTTAAAAAAGTAAAATGTTACAAGTGTAAGAAATGTGGAAACGAAAGTGAATCATTAACAATCAAATGTTCAAGTTGTGGATTTAAGAATACATTAATAGAAGTTTATGAGTAAAAAAGAAAGGGTTTAATTCCAATGCGGGTAAAGTATTTACTGTAAATACATATGAAGCCGAATAGATCAACAGGCTATCAGGTAATACAAAATAGAAAATCCATTTTTACCTGACAATACCCCAAAACGCCAATTGAATACTTTGAGCAATTTTAATATGCAGATAATTTCATAATTTTGCCTATCCAAAAACATAGCTTTGCTTGCCATTATCATACCTTTCTTCAAAGGTGCGTATTTCGACCAAACTCTTGCTTCGCTCTCCAAGCAGACCAATAAGAATTTTGTGGTTTACATCGGCAACGACAATAGCCCATTCGACTGCAAGGCCATGGTTGCAAAGTATGAATGTGCATTCACAATCCGCTACACAAAGTTTGAAGACAACCTGGGACAACGCACTCTCGCCGGGCATTGGCAGAGGTGCCTTGGGCTATTGGCAAACGAAGAATGGGTTATGTTTTTGGGAGATGACGACTTGCTTTCTCCCAACTGCGTGGAAGAATTTTACTCGGCATTGGACGAAGTAAATATGTACAAAATAAATGTGGCAAGGTATAGCTCCATAATTATTGACGAGCAAAGCAAAGAAATCTCAAAGCAGTTTTTGTTTCCTTTGTTGGAGGGTACAACTTCGTCATTCATCAGGAAATTTCAGCGCAAGTCCCGGGCATCATTGTCCGAGCATATATTCAGGCGGTCGGAATTCGAGAAAAGCGGATTTGCCGATATGCCTGTGGCGTGGCATTCCGATGATATTGCTATCATGGAGACTACCCACTTTGGGATGATCTACACCCTGAATAAGGCCTGCGTCTATGTAAGGTATTCGGCATTAAGTGTTTCAGGTCAAGGAGGCAATGTGTGGAGAAAAAACCTGGCTACTCTCAAATTTCTCCGGTTTCTTATGGCCAATCATGCTCAAAACTTCTCAAAATCGGAGCGGACCTATATTATCTGGTTTTATTTTAAAAAACTGAAGCATTTCCATAAACTCAGCCCGGGCAATATCATTCAAATCGTGGGTATGCTGGTGAGAAATCTGCTTAATATCCGGGTACTAATTAGCAGGCCTGTTAAAATAAGAAGGGCAGGCCAATAATAGCCTTTACATTTTTAGGGAAGCGGCTTTTGCAAGAGAAGCCTTCTGAGAAAATTGCATTTTTTCTTAAAATAAGAATGCTCCCAAAGAAGTTGTGCCGGATTGCTGATATATGCCGTATAAACGGCGGCATGATTGTGCGATACATGCTCCCTTATGGCTTTGATGTTTTCGTTGGCTGTTTTGTTGTGCGATTTTTTGTGGGTGCGGTAAAAGAAATGCGCCTTTTCGATTCTGTACACCGCGCCGCCATCTTTTAAAAATTCAATCCAAAAATCCCAGTCTTCTCTGCCATTGCGCATCCTTTCATCGAACCCGCGGGTTTTCACAAAATCCGATTTGCGAAACATGGCAGTGCAGAATATCATATTGTCAATCAACAACCTATCGAATGAATAATCGGGCAAATTCCATACTTTGTTTTTTCGGCCAAACTTACGGGCAAGGCAATATACCAGCTTGATTTCCGGCTTTTGTGTAAGGATTTCGGCGGCTTCTTTTATGTAATCTTTGGAAATCAGATCATCAGCATCTAATGGTAAAATATATTGGCCGGTGCTATGGTAAATCCCCATATTTCGCGCTGCCGAAGGGCCTGCATTTTCCTGGCTCAAGAGCCTGAACCGGCTATCGGCCTCGCAAAACAACCCCGCTATCCGCTCCGATTGGTCGGTAGAGCCATCGTTTACAATCATGCATTCCCAGTTTGGGTAATCTACACTTGCCACGCAAGTGAGGGTCTCTGTCAGAAACTTTTCAGCGTTGAAGCAAGGGACAATTATGGATACTAATGGCAGTTCAGTTTTCACGGATTCGTGATTTTAGCGGTATTTAACGGGCAAAAATTTCAACCGCCGTGAAAACAATATGCGGTTGTGATATTTCAGGCAAAGGGGGTGGAAAATATATCCCAAAATGTACTCCCATTTGATGGGGTAACCTGCATTTGTGCCCAAAGCATCGCCGGGGTTTTTTTTTAATTCGGGAAGGAAATAATCCATACGGGAGTGCAGCTCATCGTACCATTCGCGTGTAAACGGAGTTTGGGGCCTGCAGATATAACTACCGTTGCCAATCAGTATGTGCCAGTGTTTTTTCAGGTCGCGCTCAAGGGCGCCTCCTGTTTTGGCAACACCCCGCTTGCCTATTTCCCTGTATCCTGTTATCCACTTGTCATTCGACTTCTCGAGTTGCTCAAAGGCCGGTATCCAGGATTTTCCAAAATGTTTAATATCCGAATAGCCGCCGCCGTGGTGGTGCATGAGGTAGCATCTCAAATAATCTGATTTGTGTACCAGCGACAAATAAGGGTAGCCTTCGTGCAGCGGATATCCATCCACAATGTAAAGGTGCAGGTTGTCAGGTGTAATCAGGACTACTTCAACGCCAACGGCTTTTTTCAGAGTTTCGAGAGCCGCTTGCCGGTCTGCACTCATGGGATTGTTGCCTGTCCAGCAAACAAAAAGAACGCGGGGTACTTTCCCTTCTGCCTGAAACTCTTCCGGATTGCCTCTCAGAAAACTATCAGGGTAACGCTCTGCATCATAGCGATATTTTGGAGTAGTAGCAGCTTTAACAATCTCTTTCAGGATACCCATAATTTAGGCAAATGGTTTTAGAGTGTCATTGCTCGGAGTAAGGGCCGTATGTGCGGCCATTTCCCAAAAATGACCAAAATATTCTTTTCAGTGAACTTTTGATACGGGCCAGCCTTAACTTTGGGTTATGGGTATCTATCGTTAAAGGCCCCAAAAACTTTTGTCCCCGCCTGAGGTAGTATTTTGAAAATGAAGCCGAGGTGATACCCCATTTGTTGAGAAACTGTTTACTGCCCTGATTCATTTTAATGCGTCGGGTAGAACGCGAGCCAAAGTGGTAAACCCGGCTCTTGTCAATACCCTTGAAATATCTTACTCCAACCTCGAACAGCTTTACGCTAAAATCAGGGTCGGAGTACAATCCGGGAAAATATTCCACGCTATATCCGCCAATCAGGTCCCAGATATCGCGATGTACAATGTTGGGCGGCCAGGTTGCTCCGCTCCAGTCGTCGGCTGCAATTTCACCAAACTGCTGCAAAAGTTCCTGCTCCCTGAAATTTTCGGGAGTATTGCCGAAATCGTATGGCGACAATATCCCGGGATGGGCCGATGTGCGGGGTTCGATGGTGGTGGATGACAAGAAAAAGTACTTATGTCCTATTGCTGCAATTTCTTCCCAAAGGGCGCTGTCCCAGCCAGGCAACAAGTACATGTCGTCGTTCAGAAAAACAATGTAATCGGTTTGCACCAATGCCCTGCACGCATTTACCGCCCAGCATACTCCAATATTTTGTTCACTGTGAGTGTAACAATACCCTTTGCTTTGAACCCATTGCAAGGTGCCATCGGGTCCCTCGTTTACATGCACAATGATTTGGTGATTGAACGCCGAGTTTTTCTCGATGCTGCTGATGCACAGCTCAAGCATGCTCAAATTGTTCCAACTGGGAATGATAATTGAAAATTTTTCCGTGCCTGTATTCTCTGTCCGGAACCATTCCACCATGCCTTTTCTTTCATTCATATATTGACTGAAATTTTTTCGGATGTAAAATTAGGGTAAATTATCTGGCAGTACTCCGCACCCCGCAAACATTTGCCGGCTCAAAATCAATTCCATTGATGCTTAAAAAACTCTATTCGTTCGCTTGGGTTCATGTATAACCGGAGATACTCGTCAGGATTTTTCTTTTGAAAGAGATGCATACAATTCCATATATGCCTTTCCGATTTTTTCATCGGTAAATCGTTGGGCGTAATCCAGCCCTGTTTTACGCATTCTGGTGCGCAGCTCCTCGTTTTGGAGTACCTCTGCAATAGCTGCTTGCAATGCTCCCACATCAGTTGAATTCACATACATCGAGCCGGGCCCACCGGCTTCTCCAAAACATCCTCCCTGAGTAGTAATAACGGGTGTACCCGAGAACAAGGCTTCAACAATGGGAATCCCAAAACCTTCGAAGAACGAAGGATATACAAAGACCTGTGCCGATTGATACAATGCTGCAAGTTCCTGACTGGCTAAACCTTTTAGAAATGTTACTTTCGCAAGCATCCGGTGCTTTGCAATATAATCTTTCACCTCTGTGGCATAAGGTGTTTCGGAGCCCAGGACAACCAGGTGGGTGTCGAGGTGTTGAATTGCTTTAACCAAACTTAGCAGGTTCTTGCGTTTTTCTATGGTACCCACATTCAGAATGTAATTTTCAGGAAGATTGAATCGTGATATCAGTTGTTTGCGTTGGTTTTTTTCTATGGGCTGCTGAAATACTTGCTGGCAGCCCTGATAAATTACCTGAATTTTGTCGGGGTCAATTTTCAGGAAATGTATCAAATCCTGCCGGGTTTGTTCGCTGATTGCAACTACCTTATGCGCCACTACAGCCGCATTTCGGGCTTTTTGCCTGTAAATCCACCGGTCAATCACCGGATAAAAATCAGGGTATCTGATAAAAATGAGGTCGTGAATGGTAACCACCGAAGGTATTCCGGTTTTTAGGATGTTTATGGGAAGCTCTGCAGTGAGGCCATGAAACACATCTATGTCATCCTTTTTTAGGGTGGTGCAAATACCGTATTGCCTCCAGATGTTGTAGAATGTACTGTAGAATTTTCCTTCGGGAAGCTTTTCAATGGCACCGTGGCCGGCGGCATCAAATAATTGTGTGCGCGATGGCTTGGGAGTGTAAAGGTGATAGGTATGTCCGGGGTAATATTTTCCGAGAATTCTTATCAGGTCGCGGCTATAATTTCCCAAACCGGTACGGTTGTGAAATACCCTCTTGGCATCGAATCCGATTTTCATTTTCTATTTTAAGTGTTTGAAGGCGATTTGGCAAACGGGGAAGTACCCATTTTGGCATTCAAAAGAGTTTAGGCAAAAGTATATATTTTCAGATGGAATACATGACTTATCCGTATTCAGAAGCCGGATTGCGAATTCGGGTTTTACCGGGTGTTTTTTAAAAAAAAGTCGCAGGCAATCCCATCAAAAGACACCCCGGCAATGGGATTCAAAGTGTTTTCAAACAAAAAAGGCTGCCGTTTTTAATGGCAACCTTTACTTTTTTGTGACTCCGTCAGGATTCAAACCTGAAACCTTCTGATCCGTAGTCAGATGCTCTATTCAATTGAGCTACGGAGCCTTTTCAATCAGGCTGCAAAGATAGTCAAATTTCTTTTTCTCAAAAGGTGTTGCGTTTTTTTTGAAAAAATCTTTTCCAACTGCATTCATCACCTGCGAAGGATTTTGGTTTCGATGGTGTCTAGCATTGTGCCGGTTTCCGAATGTTCTTTAATTTTGCCTTGCCCAACTAAAAAACTATACCATGATTGAAATTATAATTATTGCAGCAGCTGCATTTTTCACCGCCATGCTCACATTTTTTTCGGGCTTTGGGCTGGGGACTATTCTGGCACCTGTTTTCGCATTCTTTTTCCCGGTGGAGATTGCAATTGCTCTCACGGCAGTGGTGCATTTTGCCAACAACATTTTTAAAGCAATCCTGATAGGTAAGCATGCCGACTTGCGCATTTTGGCATTATTCGGTATCCCTGCCTTTGTGGCTGCCGCTGCAGGAGCTCTTGTATTGGTGAGTTTGGCTGATTTACCTGTTTTGTTGCAGTATCAGCTTGGAGGAGAATATTTTGAAGTTACGCCTGTGAAATTGGTAATAGCAATACTGCTGATTGTTTTCACGGTATTCGAAATTCTGCCTGGTTCGGCCTCGATACAGTTTGGTGGCAACAGGATGATTCTCGGCGGTCTTTTAAGTGGATTCTTCGGCGGGTTGAGTGGTATGCAGGGTGCATTACGGAGCGCCTTTCTTGTAAAAAGCGGCCTTAATAAAGAACAATACATTGCCACAGGGGTTTTGATCGCCTGCTTGTCCGATTTTTCTCGTCTGATAGTCTATTCAGCATTTTTTGCCACTGTCAACATTCAGGAAAACTATGTTTTGCTGATTTTTGCATGCCTGTCGGCATTTGTAGGTGCAACCACCGGCCGCCTGATGCTCAAAAAAGTCGCCTTCAGGTCCATTCAGATTTTGGTGGCTATCATGCTGATTGTAATAGCATTGGGTCTGGGTTCCGGAATTATTTAGAGGGTATTTTGACGGCGATAAGAATTTCGCCCATTGCTGCAGCTAAGCATTTCCATGAGTAATCATTGTCATCTCAGGCAGGAGCAGGGATTTGATAGTAAGGCTTTAAAACACAAATCGGAAAAATGTTACCAGGTACTGTGGGTCAAGCAGGGCAACAAACAAGATGCCATATACTGCTCCCCAAAAGTGGACATCATGCCCAATATTGTCTTTTCCGCGTTTTGACATATAGAAGGAATAGGCGAGATAGAACAGCCCAAAAATAAACGATGGTATGGGTATGGGAATAAACATCAGGAACACATTGCCCTGTGGATGCAAAATGATGCTTGCAAACAAAACGGCCGAAACGGCTCCGCTGGCTCCCACTGCATTGTAATAGTAATTGTGCCTGTGTTTGAGGTAAGAGGGCAATGTGCTTGCAACCATCGAAGTTACATACAGCCCGATAAACCTAATGTTGCCCAGATTGGGCATGTCATCTTCCAGTATCCTTTCTACTACTGTTCCAAATGAAAACAGTACAAACATGTTTACCAGAAGGTGCATCCAATCGGCATGTAGCAGGCCGTATGACAAAAACCTGTAAAATGACTTGTGTATCCTGATTTCATAAGCGTTAAACTTCATGCGCTCAAAAGCAAGACGGTTGCGAAACGCGGTAAAGGAAACCAGTATTGTAAGGATAATGATAAAAAGAGTGATGCTCATCGTCAGGTTTTTTACAAAGATAGTTTTCTCCAACGATTTGCCAATCATTAGCCTCTTAATCGCATTAGCCAGGCTTCTTTTGTTGATGGTTACCAGTAAGGCTAATCCGAGCCTGTAAGCCAAACTGTTGACAACTTTAGGGCATTTTCGGAAGGTTTAAACGAATAAAAAAGTAAATTTGCTAAATACCAGGAAAGTAAAAAATGGAAATTAAAACGGACTTGTACTTGGGTGACAGCAAAGAGCAATTAAAGTTACTTCCCGACAATTCGGTGGAACTGATTGTAACTTCCCCACCATATGCCGACCAACGAAAAAACACATACGGTGGCATTCACCCCGACAAATATGTAGAGTGGTTTTTGCCCATTACAGAGCAGCTTTTAAGAGTTCTCAAACCAACAGGGACTTTTGTCTTAAACATTAAAGAAAAAGTGGTTGAAGGAGAAAGAAGCACTTATGTTATGGAACTCATTTTAGAGATGAGAAAACAAGGGTGGCTTTGGACGGAAGAATTTATTTGGCATAAGAAAAACTGTTATCCAGGAAAGTGGCCAAATCGTTTTCGTGACGCTTGGGAGCGACTACTTCAATTTAACAAGGACAGAAAGTTCAATATGTATCAGGAAGAAGTTATGGTTTCTATGGGAGATTGGGCAAAATCAAGACTCAAAAACCTTTCTGACACTGACAAAATTAGAGATAACTCAAAAGTTGGAAGCGGTTTTGGCAAAAACATTTCAAATTGGTTAGACAGAGATAAGGCTTATCCGACTAATGTTCTTCACCTAGCGACAGAATGCACCAACAAAAATCATAGTGCGGCATTTCCAGAAGAACTACCAGAATGGTTTATTAAACTATTCACAAAAGAAAATGACACAGTTCTTGACCCATTTATGGGGTCGGGGACAACATTAAGTGTTGCAAACAGAATGAGAAGAAATTCAATAGGCATTGACATTGTTCCTGAATACTATGAAATGGTAAAACAACAATTAAAACCCGTTGAACTGTACTTATTATAACCGAAAGTAAAGTATGAAGAAATTAAACCTGAAAGATGTATCGCAATATGTTGAGCAAAACATAGGAACATTCCACCAAAAGCGTATTCAAAGTCTTGACGGATTAAAACTTTCACAAGTTATTAAACGCAAGAATCCATACCTTTTTAAAGCAAAATATGTTTTGACAGCAGAGCAAATTATTCGGGGAATTGTAGATGCTCATATTTCTTCTAACGAAGAAACAATTTTTGGAGATTGGCTTGAAGGACTTGCTATTTTTATTAATGGTAAAGTTTACGGTGGTTACAAGTCAGGTATTACAGGCATTGACTTGGAATTTGACAATAACGGAGTAAGAAATATTGTAACAATTAAATCAGGTCCGAATTGGGGTAATAGTTCGCAAATTGCCAAAATGGTTGCAGACTTCAAGACTGCAAAAAAGACTTTAAGAACAAGTAACTCACATTTAAATATAGTAGCTGTAAACGGTTGTTGTTACGGTAGAGACACCAATCCTGATAAAGGGGATTACTTCAAATATTGCGGTCAAAGATTTTGGGAGTTCACTTCGGGGGATACAGAGCTATATACCGAAATCATTGAACCTTTAGGTCATAAAGCAAAAGAAAAGAATGACGAATTTGTGCAGTCTTATTCGCAAATGATAAACAAGTTTACAAGAGAATTTTCAAACGACTTTTGCAAAGACAACGGCGAAATTGATTGGGAGAAATTAGTTCGTTTTAACTCAGCGACTATTGACCCAAAGACAAAAAAACAGAGCCCCAGCTAGTAACAGCAATTTGCCACAATGTTGCCTATAATGGTTAAATCAAGCGCAGTACTTTTATCAATATTCGTACTTGATTGACAGTGAGGTGCTGCGAATTAAAAATCAGCGAAGCTAAATCCCCCACTGGGGCATGCGGCAAACCGTTACCTGTATCGTATCGACATGCTATCGAATGCATTGCCCTGAATCAGGTTGATTGCCTTTTTCAACGATTCGTCGGTAGAAGCTATTACCTGAATATATGCGCTGAAATCAAACAGATTTCTTGCAATAAGTCCTTTCAATTGGGTCATCAAAAGTTCTGTTTGTTCAGCCGTCTGCACCTCGGGCACCAGGTTGTTTCTTCGAGCGTATGCATCAAGTTTTGACAACAGGTCGTTTTCAACAGTAAATCCACTGATGAATTTCTGCACATTGGGAAATGACCTGGTCAGGGTCTGTCTGTTTTCGTTGGTGTACTCAATGGCAAAATTATTGAGGGTGCCGCTTCTTACAAGACTGGCGTAGTAATCCGAAACTTGGGCTGTATCAATCGGGATAAAGAAGTCCGGCATTATGCCACCTCCTCCGAAAACCTCACGGCGGTTTACCAAGGTGAGGAATTTCAAAGAATCGGGTACTACATAGTTTTCTCTGCTCACCAATTCGCCCATTCTGAATCGCCTGGATAATTCCGCAAAATATTCCTCGTTGCCCCCATCAAATGGTCTTTGTATGCTTCTGCCGGTGGGTGTGTGGTATTTTGCGGTGGTAAGCCTAATCGCTGCACCACCGGGCAGGTTGAATTGTTGCTGCACAAGTCCTTTGCCGAACGACCTTCTGCCAACCACCAGGCCTCTGTCCCAGTCCTGTATGGCTCCTGCGAGTATTTCGCTGGCTGAGGCGCTACCCTCGTTGATCAATACCACAAGTTTCCCTTGCTCGAATACTCCACCCCTTGTGCTGAACTGTCGTTGCGTCGGAACGGAGTTTCCTTCGGTATATACTATCAACTTATTTTCTGAAAGAAACTGATCAGTGAGGCTGATTGCCACATCGAGAAACCCTCCGGAATTGTGATTCAGGTCAAGCACTAAGTGCTGCATTCCTTCATTTTTCAGTTGACGGAAGGCTTCGAGAAATTCGGTAAGGGTGGTTCGTGCAAAGCGGCTTATTTTGATGTATCCGATTCCCGGTGCAGCAATAAAAGCAGCATCCACCGAATTTATTGGGATGCGGTCGCGTGTGATAGTGAAATCCAAAATATTGCGGCTTCCTCGCCTAAGTATTCCCACTTTCACTATCGAACCCCTCCGGCCACGCAAACGGTCGAGTACAAACTGGTTATTCACATGGCTTCCTGTGGAGGTGGCGCCATCGATGGTTACGATTCTGTCGCCGGGCAAAATACCCACTTTCTCTGATGGCCCTCCGGGTACTGCACTTACCACAATGATGCTGTCGTTGATGATGTTGAATTGAACCCCGATACCGTCAAAGGTTCCAAGCAGTGGCTCATTGGCCTGCCTGAGTTCTTCGGCCGTTAGATATACACTGTGGGGATCCAACTCCCTGAGCATACCCCTTATTGCATCCCTTACCAACTGCTCCTCCTCTACCGGTTCGATGTAGGTTCCACTGACAATTTGCAGGGCGCGAATCATTTTCTCGAAATGTATGTTGCCCGACTGAGCTTGAGTCTGCGATACATTCAGGCCCCAAAAGATTAAGGCAAAAAATATGCTTACAAGGACAGGATATAGTACCATCTTGCCAAATAAGCCTGTTGCGAATGGTTTTTCCTCATGACGAGCAGAAGCCGATGAGAGGGTCCTTTTATAAAAAAAATTAATCATTGTGGTATTCCTTTCTTAAAAAATCAGGATACAAAAGAATTACCAAAATTATTCCAAATTGTTGCATTTTTTTTAAAATCTTTTGCAATAAACCTTAAAATCGCAATAGCATTGTTATTTTAGCAGTGCGAAAATCAATCTTGCATCCGGCTACGCAAAGCCGGGTAGTATGATATACTCAAAAAGCAGACAAGCACATTTCAAATACACCATGAATCAATCAGACCCCTTAGTGCAGGGCGCAGGCCGTGAAATGCGTATGGCAAGGCAGTATGGTCTGGCGTTTACCCTATTTGTGCTACTTTGGGTGGTGAAAGGAGCAGAACAATTTATAGATTTTGACTTTACTCATTTGGGAATATTTCCGCTTGCGGCAAAAGGGCTAATTGGAATTTTCACAGCACCTTTGGTACATGCCGATATAGGCCATCTTGCCAATAATGCATTCTCTCTTTTGGTACTTGGAGGGTTGATGTCGTATTTTTATCCGACACTTTTTTTCAAAGTTTTGGTGCTTGGTTGGCTCATAACCGGGTCCTGGGTTTGGGTATTCGCACGCGAAGCATGGCATATTGGTGCAAGTGGGCTGGTGTATAGCCTGGCTAGTTTTTTGCTGGTCAGCGGGCTTATAAGGCGCAATCCCAATTTGCTGGCCATCACACTTCTGGTAGTCTTTCTATATGGAGGGCTTACATGGGGTGTTTTCCCCGTTCAACAGCATATTTCATGGGAGTCCCATCTGATGGGTATGTTATCGGGCATTCTTCTGGCCGTATTTTTCCGAAAGCATGGACCTCCTCAGAAAAAATATTCCTGGGACGATGAGCCGGATGACTCTGACTCAGGCCCTCCGGAGGCTCTTTTTTTGGAAGAAGAAGATGATGATGAATACGGAAAACCATAGACCTAAGCCCGGTCGAATTCCCTTTGGATATCTTTTTGTTTTATGGTTTCGCGCTTGTCGTGGAGTTTCTTTCCTTTTGCCAGGGCTATTTCCAATTTTGCCAGGCCTTTATCGTTTATAAACAAAAATGTTGGAACCAGCGTTAGACCTTTCTCGTTGAGTTTGGTGAGCAATTTGCGCAATTCGCGGGCAGTGAGCAGTAATTTGCGCTCCCGCTTGGGTTCGTGGTTGTTGTATGTGCCGTATTCGTATTCGGCAATGTGCATGTTTCTTACAAAAAGTTCGTTTGCTGTGAATGCACAATACGCTTCGTTGATGCTGGCCTTGCCTGCCCGTATAGATTTGATTTCAGTTCCGGTAAGGACTATACCGGCTGTGAACCTCTCGATGAGAAAGTATTCAAACCCCGCCTTTTTGTTCTTAATTTGTATTTTTTGTGCCATGGATTATTCAGGAAGGCAAAATTACGCAATAATGCGCTGCATTTACGCCATAGAACTTGAACAATTGTCATTGTGAAGAAAGCAAAAAAATATTAAAAAAAAATTGAGTTTTTCTGTAAAAAAATTACTTTTGCAAAAAAACAAACATATAAATCCATTATCTATGTATTGGACACTTGAACTGGCATCTAAGCTTGAAGATGCACCTTGGCCGGCAACCAAAGAAGAACTCATTGATTATGCTCTCCGATCGGGTGCCCCTATGGAAGTGATTGAAAACCTACAGGAAATAGAGGATGAGGGTGAGGTTTATGAGAGTATTGAAGACATTTGGCCTGATTATCCCACCAAGGACGACTTCTTCTTTCATGAAGACGAATACTGAAAAACGAGTAACCGGCCTTGCGCCGGTTGTTTTTTTTAATAGTATGAACAACCAAATTGCAAGGGTATTAATAGGCTTTTGAATTACCTTTGCTTTTCCCAAAATAATAGGCTTCCCTTTTAAAATTCAGAAATTCAACTAATGCTAAGCATATTTAAAAAAATATTTGGTAGCAAAGCGGAACGCGACTTTCGCGAAGTAAAGCCCGTTTTTGATGCTACCATCAAAGCTTACGAAGAAATTATACATCTTTCAAACGACCAGTTGAGGTTCAAAACCTCAGAGTTTCGGCAGCGAATCCGCGAATATATCCTAACAGAACAGGAGCAGATAGATTTGCTGAATGGCCGGGTTAGCACGGAGTTGGCACTGGAGCTTGAGGAAAAGGAAAAAATTTACAATCAGATTGACAATCTTGAAAAAGCTAAGGACCAGAAGATTGAAGCTTTTCTTCTTGAACTTTTGCCGGAAGCTTTTGCCGTTGTAAAAGAAACTGCACGCAGATTTAAAGAAGGTCCTGTAATGGTTACTGCTTCCCAATGGGACCGAGACCTTGCAGCTACCAGGCCAAGTATCTCCATAGAAGGAGGTATGGCCATCTACCAGAACCAATGGATGGCGGGCGGTAATATGATTACCTGGGATATGGTGCACTACGATGTGCAACTTATTGGTGGCGTTCATCTGCATAAGGGCAAAATTGCTGAAATGGCCACCGGTGAGGGCAAAACCCTTGTGGCTACACTTCCGGTTTATCTCAATGCCCTTCCGGGTAAAGGCGTACACATTGTTACCGTAAACGATTACCTTTCGAAACGAGACTCGGAATGGATGGGAATGCTGTTTGAGTTTCATGGCCTTAGGGTTGACTGTATTGACAAGCACGAACCCAACTCACAAGAGCGCCGCAGAGCCTACCTGGCAGATATCACCTACGGAACCAACAATGAGTTTGGCTTCGACTACCTGCGCGATAACATGGCCCGCAATCCTGAAGAGCTTGTGCAGCGAAAGCATAACTATGCTATCGTTGACGAGGTGGACTCGGTGTTGGTCGATGATGCCCGTACACCCTTGATTATTTCAGGGCCAACCCCCATGGGTGATAAACACGAGTTTCATGAGCTGAGGCCTAAAGTGGAGAAACTCGTAAATGCCCAAAGAAATATTATTACCGGGTTTATTGCCGAGGCTCGGAAATTACTAACGGGCAAAGATGGCGAGATCGACGAAAAAAGGGGAGGAGAGCTGCTTCTGAGGTGCTTTAGGGGGCTGCCCAAAAATAAGGCATTGATAAAATTGCTGTCCGAATCCGGAATGAAAACGATTCTGCAGAAGACCGAGAACTTTTACATGCAGGAGCAAAACAAGCACATGCACATCATTGATGATGAGCTTTACTTTGTTATAGAGGAGAAAAATAACTCAATAGAGCTCACCGAAAAAGGTTTAGACCTGATTACCAGTCAGACCGACGATGCGAACTTTTTTATTCTTCCCGATATGGGCTCTGAAATTGCAGATTTGGAAAAATCGAATCTTTCGCATCAGGAAAAACTGCAAAAGAAAAACGAGTTGCTAAGCGATTTCTCTGTGAAAAGTGAAAGGATTCACACTATTAACCAATTGCTTAAGGCATATTGCTTGTTTGAGAAGGATACCGAGTATGTGATTATAGACAATAAAATTAAAATTGTAGATGAGCAAACCGGCCGTATCATGGAAGGCCGCAGGTATTCTGACGGACTGCATCAGGCCATTGAAGCTAAGGAAAATGTAAAGGTTGAAGCTGCCACCCAAACCTATGCTACCATTACATTGCAGAACTACTTCAGGATGTACAGTAAGCTTGCAGGTATGACTGGTACAGCCGAGACTGAAGCCGGTGAACTTTGGAGCATTTATAAGCTCGATGTGGTGGTGATTCCCACCAACAGGCCTATTGTGAGGAAGGACTACGAAGACATGGTATTCAAGACCAAGAGGGAAAAATATAACGCGGTAATTGACGAAATCCTCTCCCTCATTGAAGAAGGAAGACCGGTGCTTGTGGGTACCACCTCCGTAGAAATTTCGGAGCTCTTGAGTCGTATGCTTACTTTGAAAAAAATCAAACACAATATTCTTAATGCCAAGCAGCATCAGAAGGAAGCCCAGATTGTAGCCGAAGCGGGCAGGCCGGGCAATGTTACCATCGCAACCAACATGGCAGGAAGGGGAACCGACATTAAGCTGGGACCCGGGGTGCGTGAATCGGGTGGATTGGCAATTATTGGTACAGAGCGCCACGAATCACGGCGAGTTGACAGGCAGTTGCGGGGTCGTTCAGGTAGGCAAGGCGATCCAGGTACATCTCAGTTTTATGTTTCGCTGGAAGATGATCTGATGCGCATTTTTGGCTCGGAGCGCATCTCGCGTATCATGGACAGGCTTGGACTGCAGGAAGGGGAGGTGATTCAGCATGGCATGATTACCAAATCCATCGAAAGAGCACAAAAAAAGGTTGAAGAGAACAATTTCGGAATTCGCAAAAGATTGCTGGAGTACGATGATGTGATGAACGCCCAGCGTGAAGTGATTTATCGTAAGCGTCGTAATGCACTCTTTGGTGAACGGCTCGCCTTAGATATTGCCAACACCATGTTTGATACCTGTGAGCAGTTGATTGCAGACCATCAGGAAAAGGCAGACTACGAGGCATTTGAAATGGAATTGATTAAAACTTTTGCTTTGGAATCGCCATTCAACGAAAAGCAGTTTCTTGAAGGCAAAGTCGAGCAAATGACAGAGACTCTGTTTGAAAAAGCCGTTGAAAGCTATAAGGTTAAGAATGAAGGCATTGCTGCTTCAGCGTTTCCGGTCATTCAGGAAATTTACCAAAACTCCGCCCAGCAATTTGAGAATATAGCCATTCCCATATCCGATGGGACTAAAACCCTCAATGTGGTGGCAAATCTCAAAAAAGCTTACGAAACTGCAGGCAGGGAGGTGGTTATGGCAATAGAAAAAAGCATTACCCTGGCATTTATTGATCATGCCTGGAAGGAGCACCTGAGAGAAATGGACGATCTGAAGCAATCCGTGCAAAGTGCAACTTACGAGCAGAAAGACCCACTGCTGATTTATAAGTTTGAATCGTTCCAATTGTTTAAACAGTTGGTACAAAAGGTAAACAAGGATATCATTTCTTTCCTTGTGAAGGCCAGGCTGCCCATACAAAGGGCCGATCAGGTAAAAAGAGCACCGGGTGCTGAAAAAACTGATATGAGCAGGCTCCATGCCGGCAGGACGGATTTGGCTGGTCCAGGGAGGCAAAAATCTGAACCCGTGCGCGTAGAAAAAAAGGTGGGGCGCAATGAGCCATGCCCTTGCGGTAGTGGTAAGAAATACAAGCAATGTCACGGTCACGGTAGTTAGATATTTCTGATTATGATTGAAAGTCGAACCCAAATACGGGTAAGGTATGGCGAAACCGACAAAATGGGTTTTGTGTATTATGGCCACTATGCCCTGTATCTGGAAGTTGGAAGGGCGGAGGCCATGCGGCAATTAGGACTCAGCTACAAAGAAATGGAAGACCTGGGTATTATAATGCCTATTTCGCATCTGGAACTAAAGTATATAAGCCCTGCTCGCTATGATGATTTGCTGACGGTAATTACAACTGTGCGTGAGTTGCCCGCAGCCCGTATGCATTTTGAATACGAAATTCACAAGCCCGGAAATATTTTGGTATGCAAAGCCAAAACTACCCTTGCTTTTATCAATCACACAACAGGCAAGCCGGTACCGGCGCCTAAATGGTTCCTTGACAAAATATCCTCCTATTTTACAAACCAAAATTGACAATGCTATGATAATGGAAATTTTTTTGGGTAAGAATAAGTGTGTTGAGGCACATTACAAAGGCCATGTGATTAAAACCGACCAACCAGCAATTGCAGGCGGCGAAAACAGTGCCCCGGCACCATTCGACCTGTTTTTGGCATCCATTGGCACTTGTGCCGGCTTTTATGTCAAGATGTTTTGCGAGCAGAGAGGTATTTCTACCCAAAATATTCGGCTGGAGCAGATTATGCACAAAAATGCAGAGACCCGCATGATTGCCGAAATTGAAATCAGGATTTATCTGCCGGCCGACTTCCCGGTGCAATATCGGGAGGCTGTGGTTCAGGCAGCGAATGCGTGTGCAGTGAAAAAGCATATTGCAGCAGCACCCGGGTTTTCAGTGAAAACTTTTTTCAATGTGTCATGAGCAAAAAAACACTGGTTTTGGGTGGCAGCCCTAAGCCCGAGAGGTATTCCAACAAAGCCATTCATGCTTTGATCAATCATGGACACGAAGTAGTTGCTATAGGACTGCGAGAATCTTGGGTTGACTCGGTGTTTATCATGAAAGGTTTGCCCCACATTGAGAATATTCATACCGTTGTTCTTTATCTGAGTGCAGCAAATCAAGAACCTTATATTGATTATTTGATAAAATTAAAACCCCAACGGATTATTTTTAACCCCGGTACATGGAACCCTGAGCTTGCTGAGCTTGCCGAAGAAGCGGGGATTGAGGTTGAAACGGATTGTACACTTATCATGCTCAGTTCGGGAGTGTACTAACAACTATCTGATTTTTAGTAAAATTAAGCCCATTAAAGTGCCGGGAAGTGTTGTTTCTGATATTCACATTACTGTTTCTCCGAAACTCTTTTTAATAATTCTATAACATATTTTTGGATGAAATGGCCCTGCAAATGCATTACCCCAATTGGGGCGATTTTTCCGGCCATTCCTTATTACCGTTTTCAAAACTTTTAACCTTATGAAAAACAAAAAATTGGGATTTAATTCTAAGTTGATACATGCAGGTGTTTTTGACGATCAGTTTGGCAGTGCAACCGTACCTATTTATCAAACCAGCACTTTCAAATTCAAGGACGCCGACCACGGTGCCAGATGTTTTGCCGGCGAGGATGAAGGATACATTTACACCCGAATTAATAATCCCACCATAGACGCATTGGAAAAGCTGATTGCTGAGCTTGAGAATGGCTACCGGGCAATAGCAACCAGTTCGGGTATGGGAGCCGTAAATACGATTTACATGGGATTGCTGTCAAAGGGAGATCACATGGTTAGCTCGGCTGCCGTTTATGGGTCTTCAAGGGTGATAATGGAGAAACATTATTCCCGGTTTGGAATCGAATCTACTTATGTGGATTCTTCTAATCTGGAAAACATACGCAAGGCAATCCGACCAAATACTAAAATGATTTTTGTTGAAACGCCCGCCAATCCTACAATGGATATCACTGATCTGGAAGGCGTGGTGCAGTTAGGCAGGGAGTATGGTATAACCACTGTGGCCGACAATACTTTTTGCAGCCCGTATTTGCAACGACCCTTGGATTTCGGTTTCGACATTGTTTTTCATAGTATTACAAAATTCATTAATGGGCATGCCGATTTGGTTGGCGGCATCATTATATCGCGCGAAAAAAAATACGATGATATTTTGCGCCCGGTTATGATCAGTCTGGGCTGCAACATGGATCCCCATCAGGCTTATTTTGCCATTAGGGGTGTAAAAACTCTTGCCATCAGGCTCGAAAGATCCCAGAGTAATGCCATGATGATTGCAAAGTTTCTAAGCACCCATCCCAAAGTTGCCCAGGTTCGATATCCCGGCCTTGATGATCATCCTCAGCGCGATTTGGTTAAAAAGCAAATGTTTGGTCCCGGAGCAATGATCAGTTTCGAGCTTAAAGGTGGTTTACATGCAGGCAAAACTTTGATGAATAATGTGAAACTGTGTATGTTGGCTGTTTCTCTTGGAGGAGTGGAAACGCTGATTCAGCATCCGGCCAGTATGACACATTCCAAAATGTCGGTAAATGACCGTATGGAAGCTGGCATCACTGATGGATTAGTGCGTTTTTCGGTGGGAATTGAAGATGTGGAGGACATTATTGCCGACATCGAGCAGGCGCTGGCAATTGTATAGGCGCTGGTTTCATACTTCCCTTGGTTGCTAACTTATTTATTTTTCGGATAGTTTTGCACCGTATGCCACTCCCTGACTCAGAAGCCCGGCAATTTCGGTTTTCGAAAGATTGAGCCAATCCTGCAATATGTGTTCGGTGTCTTGAGCCAATGCCGGAGGAGGAATAAGGCTGCCGGAGTTGGGAAACCCGGATAAATGAAATGCCTGGTTTCGCACACCTGAGATAGATGTTCCTGATTTTAAAAAACCTTTAGACAGCATTTGTTCTGCCTCAGGTTGTTCGAATACTTCTTTCATATTCAGAACCCCTCCCGCCGGCACATGGTTTTGCTCTAATGCAGCAAGCAGAGAATTCCTGTCGTATTGCGAGATTCTTTGAATAAGAATTTGGTTCAGCGCCTCCCTGTTTTGCACCCTGCTCAGGTTTTGGGCAAACCTTTCGTCGAGGGCAAGTTCCGGAATTTCCAATACTTTGCACAAGGCAGAAAACTGCTTGTCGGTTCCTACTGCAAGAACAATTTCCTTGCCATCGGCAGAGGAATAGATTGTGCCATAAGGTGCAATGTTGGGGTGATCTGATCCCATGCGTTGAGGTATGGAATTTCCCACTAACCAGTTGGTGGCCTGGTTGGCCAGAGATGCAATTGCCGATTGCAATAAAGAAACCTGTATGCATTGGCCTTGCCCGGTTTTTTGCCGGTGAAGCAATGCCACTAAGATGGCCTCTTTCATCTGGTGGGCAGCGAGAATATCCATGAGAGCCACGGGCATTTTTACGGGAGGCTGGCCGGCTTCACCATTCATGTAGGTAAAACCACCTTCAGCCTGTATGATGGCATCGTAGCCGGCCCGGGAGTTATGCGGGCCATAGCCCGTAAGCTGTGCATAAATTATCCGGGGATTATGTTTCGCCAGGGTTTGATAATCTGTTTTCAGTTTTTCGGCATCTCCGGGTTTATAACTCACAAGCACTATATCACACTGCTTCACAAGCTGATAGAGCAAATGCAGGCCTTGTGGAAGTGCGATGTTTAGTGCAATGGATTTTTTTCCCCAGTTTACGCTCGAAAAATATGCAGAAATGTCCGTTTCCCTGCTTTCTGATGGAAGTTTCCATGTTCGCGTTACATCACCTCCTGCAGGGGCGTTTTCGAGTTTTACAACCTCAGCTCCCAGTTCGGCAAGAAACATGCCCACACTGGGGCCTGCCAATACATTTGCCAATTCCAATACTTTGATTCCGCTTAAAGGCAACTCGTTTTGCATTATCAAGTGTGCTAAAGATTTGGCTTAGATTGATGAGAACTCCTACTGTTCAAAAAATTCCCCAAAAGAATGAAAATCAAAGTAGAACCAATTGCAACATAAGTGTCCTGGATGGTTTCCACGCCCAATAAGCGCAGCGCAATATTCAGCAGGACAGCAAGGGTACCTCCCGTAAAAGCAAGGATTACCCCCATTTTGCTTATCCACCCCACTCCGTAAAGGCCAAGCAAAATTACGATAGCTCCTATAGCTCTGATTCCATACGAGATGTAAGCAGTGTTGAGCACTGCTCCTGTGGCCAAAATTGCGAGGGGGATGGTGAAAATGTTGACCAAAAGCACCATTTTGCGAGCTGTGGATACTATCTGTTTGTCATCGGCCTTGGGATTGATAAGGCCGTGATAAAGGTCCTTTGCAGCTATGGTAACCACAGCAAAGTTTACCGGCCCCACGGTCGATAGTATTGCTGCAAGTACACCGCTAATGGCAAGTCCACCCAGGATGGGATGAATAAACTCGGGTGTGGTAAGCAATACAGGTAATACCATTTTTGGATTGATGGAGGCCAGAGAGCTATCCCACAAGGGACTTGCCGGAGTGGATACATCGAAAAACATGCCTGTTTTGGCAATTAATCCCAGCAGGGCTACAAGAATCCCAAACGGTGCTATAATGAATGCGGAGAGAATTGCTGATTTTTTGGCCGTTAATTCGCTTTTAGCAGCAAAAATAGGTTGAATGCTGGCTTGCCCGGCCATTCCACCCAGAACACCTCCCAGAATAAGGCTCCATGCGTAGCCCATGCCGCCACTAAACGGATTATACAAATTGGACGGCGCACCCTGTGCCACTAATATTTCCCTTAAATTTTGCAATCCTCCTACCTCATGTAAGCCTGAGACAAGTGCAATTCCCAATCCTGTAAACATTACTATCAGATGTATGATTCCGGCAATGGCAATAGCATGCATGCCCCCAAAGTAAGTGTAAAGAGTGATTAAAGCAGCTGAGATGAGCACAGAATAAATCCATGGTGTTCCGAACAATGCCGAGATAACGCTGCCTGCAGTCTGCATCTGCACAAATGCCAGCACGATATAGGCAAACAGAAAGGCCAGTGCTGATACTAACCGTACTTCCCTGCCAAAAAGCCTAACCAGCATCTCGCTAACAGTATGAACTTTCTCCCGGCGGTAATGCTTTGCCACTGTAAACCCTATGATTACCATGCCCAGAGCAGTGGAAATATTGTAGAGAACAGGTTTTAAAGTGGCCGTAGTGAAAGCTTTTTCGCTAACTCCAATAGTGCTCATGCCTCCAAGCCATTCCGATGCTACTACAACAGCCCCGGTAATCACGCCCAAATTGCGGCCGGCAATAAGAAAATCGGCAGCTGATTTGCTCGCAATACGGCGGGTTAGAATGGATACAATACTGATCAGTAAAAAATATCCGATTACGATTGCTAAATAAATACTCATGCGATAGGTGTTCGTAGAGTTTGAATTGCAGAAGATAAGGCGTTTCTACCTTCCGGTATTAGGGCTATGGAGTGCAGTCTGCAATAATTGGTTGGCAGTTCTTCATCCCTTGCCATGATGAAAAGACAAACCATTTTCTATCTCCTTTGTTTGATTTTCTGATAAGTATTTGCCGGAACTGCCTGTATAAACCGCACCGCCAATACTGTCATGGCGTGCTCCTGTAACGCTCGAAAGTGCGTTCACCTTATTTTGCAAACGCAATACACCCAAAAATGCAAATACCAGAGCCTCTTTGTATTGCACAATCTGTAGATCCGGAACTACAACCGAGACTCCCATGGTAGCCGCTTCCCGGTTTATGAGCTGCATCAAAAATGAATTCAATACTCCGCCGCCCGTGGCAAGCAATTGGGCGGGTTTGGTGTGACAAGTCAGCACCATAGCAATTTGTTTGGCAATGTGCTCACAAAGGGTTCGCAGCACATCAGGAAGTACCATAGGGTAGGTTCGTATTACAGGCATCATTACCGAATGAACCCATTCCTGCCCCAGGCTGCGTGGCCCTGAGGTTTTGTAATAATCCAAATTGTCCAGATCGTTGAGCAATTTCGAATTGATTTGCCCTGCTGCTGCAAGGGAGCCCTCGGGGTCGAACGCAAGGAATGGTTGCAATCCGTCCATGTTTTTCTTTGGTCCTGGGCTGGGCAATTGAGCCTCTGCTACCAAATGGTTGAGAACAATGTTTGCCGGGCAAATGTCGAAAGCCACTCTGCTTCCGTCTTTTTGCATAGAGATATTTGCAAATCCGCCCAGGTTCAGGCAATATTTGAAATGGCCAAAAAGCAGCTCATCGCCTATTGGCACCAAAGGAGCTCCCTGACCGCCCAGGGCAACATCGAGAGAACGAAAATCACAAACAACTGTGCTGCAAGTCTCACTGGCAAGAACTGCCCCACAACCCAACTGAAAGGTGAATCCATTTTGGGGTTGATGAAAAACCGTGTGCCCATGGCTGGCTAAAGGTATCTGGGGATTGATACCATGTTTTTTAATAAAAGTTGCTGTTGCTTTTCCAAGAAACCTTCCGTAGTCAGAATGCAGTTGCATCAGTTCTGTCCCGTTGAGGGATTTGGCAGCCCGCAGGCGTTTTTCCCAATGGATAGGGTATGGTAGGGTTTCTGCTGCCAGGATTTCATAGGTCCATTGATTGCCGCTTTGCCCAAAACTACACCACGCGATATCGAGACCATCGAGGGAAGTTCCCGACATCAGCCCTATTACTTCTAAGGAATGATTCTCAGAGTGCATCGAGTGTCTTTTCCATTTGTATTCCCCTGGAGCCTTTTAACAGGATATGATATCCTTCCAGGGGGTTGTTTATGAGCCATTGTCTGGCCTGCTCCACATCTGCAAAAATCTGAAACCTATTATCAGGTATTTTGATTTTCGAAAATTCCCTTCCCACCAGTAGGGTAACTTCAAAATCCAATTTTTTGGCATAGTCTGCAATAATCTGGTGTTCCTCTAAGCTGGTGTCCCCAAGCTCCAGCATGTCGCCCAGAAGCGCTGCTCTGGGTTTTTGGCCAAATCCGGAGAAGTTGCCCAATACTGCTGCCATGCTGGTAGGGTTGGCATTGTAAGCATCCAGCAGAATGGTATTGCGTCCGTTATTCACCACCTGCGAACGGTTGTTCTCAGGCCGGTAACTGGCTATGGCACGGGCAGCCGCTGTTGGGGAAACACCAAAATATAAACCAATGGTAAGGGCCGACACGATGTTTTCAAAGTTATAAAGACCAACCAATTGTGATTCGCAAATCGTTTCAGCTTCCTTCTGTGCCTGCCCAAACTCCTTCTCCACTGTAAATCCGATTTTTAAGTACGGCCTTTCGTGAATGAGGCGTGCCACAACATGAAACCCTTTTCTGGTTCCATACAATACATGGGGAATCTTTGCCGAAGGGTCAATGAGTTTAGGATTGTCGCCATTCACGAACAATATTCCGTTTGAGAGCCCGATATGGTCGTAAAGTTCTGTTTTCCCTTTCAAAATATTGGCTAGGCTACCAAAACCCTCCAGGTGGGCTTTGCCAATATTGGTGATAAGGCCATAGCCGGGTTGCGACAAACGAGACAGCAAAGCAATCTCGCCCACATGATTGGCCCCCATTTCGATGATGGCTATCTGATGCTTAGGTTGCAATCCCAGCAGCGTAAGCGGTACTCCAATGTGGTTATTCAGGTTTCCAACAGTTGCCAGGGTTTGGTATTTCTCAGACAAGACGCAGTAGGTCAACTCCTTTGTAGTGGTTTTTCCATTGGATCCGGTGAGTCCAATTACCGGAATCCTGAATTGCTGCCTGTGGTAAAGTCCTAGTTGCTGTAGTGTTTCCAATGCATTGGCCACCCGAATGATTTTTCTGGAAGGGTGTGCTACCGGCTCATCTACAATTGCCAACGAGCAGCCATTCTCCAACGCTTTGACGGCAAACTCGTTCCCATTGAAATGATCGCCCTTAAGCGCAAAGAAAAGGGAATTCTTCGTAGCCTTTCGGCTGTCGGTGCATGGAGTATGCCCCGAAAGCACCAATTTGTGAAGAGTTTCAAGCAGTTGCAGTTCTTGCATATTTCTTTTTTGGACCAGTGGGATTAGAAAACTTGTACTCACTCTGACTTTACAATGCCAAAGCACAGCTTGCAAAAATATGGATGTTTTTGATTTGATGTGTATGTCTGAAATGAATTCACCTGTAGTTCTTTAGTCTGGTTTCATAGGGGCACGCCATGTCTAAACTTAGGCATTGGTTTTGACATGCTATACACTCCAAATGGATATCTTTGCAGAAAAATGGGAACAACCATGGAACAATATTCTGCCTTGCGGCAAACCATAGAAAATGCCTGGGAAAACAGGGCGATGCTTGCCGAAACAGCAACACAGCAGGCAATCAGGGAAGTAATCGGATACCTCGACCGGGGTTTATTACGGGTAGCATCAAAAGAGAAGGGCACCTGGATCGTACACCACTGGGTTAAGAAAGCGGTTATTTTGTTTTTTCCCATTAGTGCTATGGAAACAATGGAAGTGGGTCCTTTGGAATTTCATGATAAAATTCCCTTGAAAAAGGGTTTCAAGGACCTTGGTGTTCGGGTGGTGCCTCATGCTATTGCGCGTACGGGGTCGTATCTGGCTCCCGGGGTGATTCTCATGCCATCTTATGTAAATATTGGAGCTTTTGTTGATGGTGGTACAATGGTGGATACATGGGCCACCGTAGGCAGTTGCGCCCAGATTGGAAAAAATGTGCATTTGAGTGGAGGTGTGGGAATAGGCGGTGTGCTCGAACCCATACAGGCAGCCCCTGTAATTATCGAAGACAATTGCTTTGTAGGATCGCGCTGCATTGTGGTTGAGGGCGTGCGGGTTGAAGAAGAGTCTGTGCTGGGCGCTAATGTGGTGCTCACAGCGTCCACCCGCATCATTGATGTGAGTGGAAATGAGCCTTTAGAACATATCGGTAAAGTACCTGCCAGGTCAGTGGTAATTCCTGGAACCATACCCAAGGAGTTTCCGGCGGGAGTGTATCAGGTGCCTTGCGCGCTGATCATTGGGCAGCGCAAAGAAAGCACCGACAAAAAAACAAGTCTCAACGATGCATTACGGCAGTATAATGTTTCGGTTTAATAGAATGTAGCAGTGGGCAGATGGAAGCCCCCCCGGGCTTTTAATTTTTCAGGAAAGTTCCCCTTTCTCCTTGATTGGGCTTTTTTCATATAATATTCCGAAAATTACCGCAAAAAGCAAGAAGAAGGTAGTTGGCTCCTGAAAATCCAAAAGGTCTTCTCCTGCCATTGCGCTCAACAGTATCACCATCATGAGCATGAAAGGCAAATGCCTGTAAGCTCCTGATTTGGTAATAAACATGAAAATCAATACTGCCACAGTTGCAAATCCTATTGTTCCAATAGTAATCAGGTACAATAGGTACTGGTTATGCGGTTTTAGGTCTCGCATTTCCCAACGCGATTCCATACTGTCGAGGCCAAAATTCACAGCTGTATGCACGCCTCCTGTACCCCAGCCCAATAGAGGTTTTTCAGAAAATGCCTTCCATGCAGCCCGCCAAAGTTCAATGCGCTGTGCCAGTGAAAAACCTTCAGGATCGCCGGTTCTTCTGTATTCTTGAATCTCCCAGAACGACTGATGGATTCGAATAAGAAATTGTGGCCATTGCAGATGAAGGTAGTTGGGAACACCGTTTTCGATGGCCCGCAGTTCGTAATCTTGCAATGCGTCAAGCCCTTCCCGGTCTTTGCGCAACCCCCTGGAAGCCATATATCTGAATATAGTGCTTTTCAAATTTTCAATACCCCGAAAGTCTTTCCCATCGAAACAAAAAGTGCTGCGCTGATTCCATGCCTCTCGCAATTCATCCTCAGCAATGAACCAATATACCGGGTTTCCATTTTCGCGTCGTAAATTCTGAAAATCATGCCAATAGGCATTTCCTTCACGGGTTAATTCATTGCCCTGTACATGGGGCAGAGGAGGTTCATAAAATACCGGACGGGCTGTAACGACCAACCCCCAAACTGCCAAACCTGCTGAAAGAACCATTGCCATGCCGGCCAATGCCCTTCGGGCGCTAGTGTTGTGTTTTCTGAAAGCTTCTCTAAGAAGTAAGAATCCAATCACCGACACAAAGGAAACCAAGGCAGTCAGCCAACCTGTCAGGAGCATAAAAACCGAAAGTACGCCTGATACAAAATAGGAAAAAATCTTAGATTTATGGCTTGCTTTGCTGCTGTGTGTGAGCCAGATAATGAGAAATATAGCCATTACCAGCATGATTCCATACCTTAGGTGTGAAATAAACGGAGAAAGTTCACGGAGTTCCATCTCCGGTCGAATTGTATGCAACAAAAGCCCGGTTGCGGCTGTTGATGAAACCGAAAAAACAAATACCCACAAAATGAAATGTAGTCTTGCCTTGTTTGGGGGCTTTATGGTAGCAGCCATAAGCGGCAGGGTGAGGAAGGGCACCTTGTCGACCAGCGATAGCCACAATCGGTCCAGAGCATTGTAGGTCCAGAACATTCCGGCAACAAATACCGGAAAAACAAGCATTAAAAATACCGCCTGGCGGTTTTGGCCCAACATGATGCACTTTTGCCTGAAATTGCCATCGGCAATCCAACTGACAAAAAGAATGATCTGTGTGAAACTCTGCATAAATCTCGAACCAGGCAGAAACAACGCCAATGAGATCAGGCACACAAAGAAAATGTATTCGTGTACCGACTCGTCTGCTTGTTTTTTTAAATAGCCTGGTAAGTGCATTGTTGCATCAAATTTTGCATAGAACGAACATTTTTAAGAGTGTCAGGTATCCCGGCAAATTGCAGGCCTTTACGCTGCGCTAGCCATCCTGACCGTATTCATATTTACATGCAAATGTAATTTTTCTGGTTCAATTGGTTTTCGAAACCGTTGCTCCTGAGATTTCCACTGCATGAGGCTTTAAGGATCGTAGCAAGAAAACGAATTCCTCTTTTATCAAATGATTTGCTGTAAATTTGCAATTGTTACAGACCATTTTGCCCAATTTGGCAATCCTGGGAGTTAAACCCGTTATTATGTTAGAAGATATAAAAAAGGCAACAGAGGTGTTGCGCAAAGGCGGTGTGATATTGTATCCGACAGATACTGTTTGGGGCTTGGGATGCGATGCCACCAACAAGGCTGCTGCCAAGAAAATATACAGGCTAAAGGGTGAAACGGAGCAAAAATCGTTGATTATACTGGTTGAGTCATTTGAAGACCTGAAAAATTATGTATCCATGATACCCGACACAGTAATAGACCTTACCGAAAGGATCAAAGAGCCTTTAACTGTAGTTTACAGGGGAGCCATGAATCTTGCCTCAAATGTGATGTCTCCCGATAGAACCATAGCAGTTCGCATACCTGAGGATGATTTTTGCAAACGATTACTGAGAGAATTTGGTAAACCTATTACCTCAGCTACAGCCCGGGCCAAAGGAACGCCTCTGCCCATATCATTCAGCAAAATTCCCGGAGAAATAGTCGAAAATGTGGGTTATGTGGTAAAGCACAATATCGGCAAAGTATTGCGGTCGAAACCTAGCATCATGGTATGCATATCAGAAAACGGAGAAATACAAATCTTGAGGAATTAATTGCTGTTGAGAGATAAACTTACTCATCCTGTTTTTTCATTGATTGCAGATGTAGCCCGGGAGCTTGATTTGCCGGTGTATGTTGTGGGCGGTTGGGTTCGCGACCTGATATTAGGCCGCGACTCCAAAGATATTGATATAGTGGTGCAGGGCAGTGGAATAGCACTTGCCACCCAAATTGCCGATAAACTGGGCACTCAGGGCAAAATCAGCATATTTAAAAAATTTGGCACAGCAAATATTCGAATAGGAGAATACGAGGTGGAGTTTGTGGGAGCCAGAAAAGAATCTTATCGCTTAGACTCCAGAAAACCAATTGTGGAGGAAGGCTCGTTGATGGATGATATCAGCCGCCGCGACTTCACCATCAATACGATGGCCATCAGTCTCAATTCCGGGGATTTTGGAGCCCTGCTCGACCCATTTGGCGGGTTGGAAGACTTGCATCTGAAAAGACTGAAAACACCTCTCGCCCCGGACATTACCTTTTCTGACGACCCACTGCGCATGATGCGTGGTTTGCGATTTGAAGCACAGCTGGGTTTCAAGTTAGACGACGAAGTATTCGATGCCATCAAACGCAACGCACAACGGTTGAGCATAGTTTCAGTGGAACGCATCATGGACGAATTCCAGAAAATGATGGCCGTTGCTCAACCGGGGCAAGGCCTGATGCGCTTGCACACTTCCGGATTGTTGCAATTTTTCTTCCCGGAATTGGATGCACTTAAAGGGGTAGATGCTCTCAATGGGGTTGCGCATAAAGATAATCTGCTTCATACTATTCAGGTTTTGGATAATCTGGCTGCTCAATCCGATAACCTTTGGCTCAGGTGGGCAACTTTGCTTCATGATATTGCCAAACCTCTTACCAAAATGTATCAGCCTGATACCGGCTGGACATTTCATGGTCATGAATATTTGGGAGGTAAGTTGGTGCCCAAAATTTTTGCCCGGCTCAAGCTTCCTCTAAACGAAAAGATGAAGTATGTGCAAAAACTGGTTATGCTTCATATGCGTCCTATAGCACTTAGCAGCGAAGAGGTAACCGATTCGGCAGTAAGGCGCTTGTTGTTTGATGCCGGAGATGATATTGACGATCTGATGCTTTTGTGTCGTGCAGATATTACCTCGGGCAATAAGATGAAAGTGCGCCGCATTCTGCAGAACTTCGAAATAGTTACCGAGAAGCTGAGAATAATTGAAGCAAAAGACAGAATCAAAAATTGGCAACCCCCGGTAACAGGTGATGATATTATGAACACCTTTGGTTTGAAACCCGGCAGGGAGGTAGGCATTATTAAAAACTGCATCAGAGAAGCGATTCTGGATGGCAAAATTCCCAATAAAAGGGAGGAAGCACTCGAATTGATGCTTGACGAAGGAAAAAAAATCGGTCTCAAACCTGTAGTTTTTTTAAAATAGTTAATTTTGCTAAAGCAGATGCCCATTTTTGGAACTAAGACAAAGGGAAAATGTACACCTATCGCTTTAAATTTACTTTTGAAGACCAGTCCGAATTCCTAAGAGAGTTTGAGTTAAACTCCGAACAGAGTTTTGAAGACTTTCACAATGCTATTGTAGAAAATCTTGCACTCGACAAAAACACGCTGGCCTCGTTTTTCCTTACCGACAGCAGGTTTCGCAAGAAAAGGGAAATCTCATTGGTGGATATGAGCCCTGAGGATAAGGACAGTAAATATGGGGATGATGAACCCAACAAAATGCTGGTTATGAAAGATGCCATCATTAGCGATGTAATCGACGATCCCCACCAAAAACTCCTGTATGTTTACGATTATTTGAATTATTGGACATTTTACCTTGAGTTGATAAAAATCGGTAAAGCATCAGCCGGACAGAATTTCCCCCGGGTGGTCAAATCCGCTGGTGAGGTACCCAAGGAACTTACCATGAAAGCTCATCAGCTGTCGAGTATCGATTTAGGAATGGAACTGGGCTTTGACGATGATCAGATAGACCCCGAAGATCTGCAAGCATTTGAAGACCCCGACTTTTTAGACGAAGAAGGCGGAAGTTATGATGACTTCGAAGAAAGCCGCCCATGAGCACACCCTGGTAGTGATTACCGGGCCCACAGCCGTGGGGAAAACATCCATAAGTATTGATATAGCCCAAAGACTGAATACCGAAATCGTTTCGGCAGATTCCCGTCAGTTTTACAAAGAACTCAAAATTGGAACTGCGGCACCGAGTCAGGATGAATTGCACCGGTTGAAGCACCATTTTGTCGGCCATTTGTCCATACAGGATACATACAATGCATCCGATTTTGAGCATCAGGCCCTGAATGTAATTGAGGGCATTTTCGAAAAAAACAAATTCTGCATTGTTACAGGAGGCTCCGGTTTATATATTGATGCCCTTTGGAGGGGCTTCGACAATCTGCCCCCGGCTTGCGATGCAACACGCAATCGTATCGAAAATGTGTTTGCAAATGAGGGGATTGTGGGGTTGCGTTTGTGGCTCAAAAATTTAGATCCTGTTTATTACACCCTTGTAGATCTGGCAAATCCCAACCGGATAAAAAGGGCAATTGAAGTAACTCTTACTACTGGAACACCCTTTTCGCAACTTCGCACCCAAAGAGTTGGGTTCCGGCCGTTTCACATCCGTTTTGTGGTGCTCGAAAGACCAAGAAACCAACTTTTTGAACGCATCAACCATAGGGTAGACCACATGGTGCAACAGGGGCTGATTGAGGAGGCGCTCCAGCTATACAGATTCAAACACTTAAACGCCCTGAACACTGTGGGATATAAGGAGTTGTTTGAATGGCTATCGGGTGGTGGCTGCAGCCTGCAGCAAGCCATCGAAAACATAAAAACCAACACCCGGAGATTCGCCAAGCGACAAATTACCTGGTTCAGGCGTTATCCGGATGCTTTATGGGTGCATCCCGAAAATGTTGAGGAAATCTTCAAATGGATTGAACAATAATAATATAGGCCCGCAGTTCCGGTAAGTGATTCTTAGAAGATTTGCTCCATACTTTTAAACAGTAAACCGGCTATATTGCATTATTTTGTGGGGAGCCTGCTCTTGCTCCAGGATTTTTCATGCCAAACTCCCTTACAAGAAATTCTTTGAGTTGAACGGGTTTCAGGTTGCGCCGGATATTACCGTTAACAGCAACTGAAATTTTTCCCGTTTGTTCGCTTACTACAATAGCCAAGGCATCAGATACCTCGCTGATTCCTGCTGCTGCCCTGTGCCGCAGCCCTAAATTTGCAGGGATGGAGGCACTTTCCGAAACGGGCAAAACGCATCGTGCAGCTTTTATGCGATTGTTGGTAATGATTACAGCCCCATCGTGCATTGGGCTGTTTTTAAAAAAAATATTCTCAAGCAATTGGTCGGAAACCAATGCATCGAGCATCTCTCCGGTTTCCAGATAGAAGGATAAATCATTACCCTTGGTTAAAACAATTAAAGCCCCCGTTCGGTTTTCCGAGAAATGCTGGCATGCATTTACCAAGGCGGCAATATTTAAAGGGGTGTGAGGGTCGAATTGGGAAAAAAACCGGAAAAACCGGCTGCTGCTTTTTTTTAAAAGGTTTTGATTGCCAAGTATGAGCAGAAACTTTCTGATTTCAGGCTGAAACACTATGATGAGTGAAAGAACGCCCACACTCACGAATTGCCCGAGAATGGCAGTGAGAAGTTCCATTTCCAGAATTCGCACCAGCCACCATACAAGGTAGATGGAAACAATTCCAATGAAGATGCTCAATGTGCCCGTTCCACGGATAAGGCGGTACAGCTGAAACATTATCATAGCTACCAGAAAGATATCTACTACATCCAAAAGCCTGATCTGAATAAAATGTACCGGAATTTGAAACATGGATTAGGAAATGGGTTTTATATAGTGTTCGGAGTTTTTAAGCATTTGGGTGATTTTGACCACCTCCTGGGCTTCCCGCACATCATGCACCCTCAAAATGCTTGCACCTTGCATAAGAGCTATTGTGTTCAGAGCGGTAGTTCCATTCAGGGCTTTATCAGGGGAAATGTCCAACAAACGATTGATCATGGATTTTCGGGACAGGCCAACCAAAATGGGTAGTTCAAAAATTTTAAAATAATCCAGATTGGCCAACAGCTGGTAGTTTTGCTCAAGCGTTTTCCCGAAGCCAAAACCCGGATCCAGAATAATGTCGTTGACGCCTACTTGGTTGAGTTGTTGAATCTTCTCTGCGAAAAATGCCGAAACTTCTCTTACAACATCTTCATATTCGGGGTTATTTTGCATGGTGCTGGGCATCCCCTTCATGTGGGTAAGCACATAAGGCAGATGGAGTCGTGCTGCAGTTGCAAACATATTGGGGTCAATCTGGCCGCCACTCACATCGTTTATGATGTGCGCACCCTCATTGGCTGACATCAAAACTGTTTGGGAATTGTAGGTATCCACTGAAAGTATGGCTTCAGGAAAATTCCTCACCAAACCTTCCAGCACAGGCTTTAATTTTGGTATTTCATAATCTGCACCCACAAGATTGGCACCCGGACGGGTAGAAACAGCCCCAATGTCGAGTATCTGTGCGCCTTGCTTTAGAAGGTTTTCGGCATGGTTCAGCACTTGATGAGTTCCTGATAGCCTACCTCCGTCATAAAACGAATCACTGGAGAGATTAATAATACCCATCACCAATGGTGAGGATAAATGTATAATTTTGCCCTTCAGGTTTAGTGTTTTCTGGGAAATGAAAATATTATCCATTGTCATAAAATCCATTCACATACAATCATTATTCCACTTTGGGCCTTATGAGCACTACCAACCATCAGTACGACGCGATTAAAAAAATGTGCTTTCATGTTTTTTCTCTGAAAATGGAGGATTACCATGTTGCCTGGAGAGTACTCAGGCTTCCCTCAATTACCGATCAGATTTATATAAAAGCCCACCGCATTCGATTCATCCAAAGCAAAAATACACAAAAAATAGATGAAGGCATCGTTCCTGAGTTTATCGGAATGGTGAACTATGCCATAATGGGCTTGATTCAAATGGAAATGGGTGTGGCCGATAAGCCTGATATGGAGCCGGAAGTGGCTGCGCAAAAATGGAATCATTACTTCGATGAGGCTCAAAATCTTATGAACCTCAAAAATCATGATTACAGCGAAGCATGGCGCGAAATGCGCATTTCATCGCTCACTGACATTATTTTGATGAAGCTGCTGCGAATAAAACAAATTGAGGACAACCAGGGTAAGACCCAGATATCGGAAGGCATTGATGCCAACTTCTACGATATTATCAATTATTCGGTGTTTGCACTAATCAAATTGGAGCTCGAAGGACAAAAGCTATAGTATTACTTAAATGAAACTACAGTGCTAAAGTTTATAGCCAGAAGACTTTGGTATGGAAGCTGGGTGTTTTTTGGGGTTGTAACAGTAGTGTTTTTTCTGTTTACCATCCTTCCCGGCGACCCTGCAAGGATGATGCTGGGACAGCGAGCCGATATTGCTGCGGTAGAGGCTATCCATAAAGAGCTGGGTCTTCATCGGCCTGTGTGGGTGCAATACCTGAACTGGCTCAACGATTTGTCGCCTGTTTCGCTACATCATGCTTCAGATTCTGCCAGTTTTTTCTTTCACGACCCTCAGAAATATACCTCCACCCCCATGCTCAATGTGGGAGAATATGTGGTGGTGGCAAAAGTTCCCTATCTCAGACGATCCTATCAATCAGGGCGCGAAGTATTGGAGATTCTCACCACAGCCTTACCCAATACGCTTCTGCTTGCGGTAGTTTCCATACTGTTTGCAATGATGGTAGGTATTGCCTTGGGAGCAGTTTCCGTTTTGTGGCAAAATGTTTTCATAAGCCGAACCATTACTGTGTTGTCGGTTTTGGGTATGTCGGTGCCTTCATTCTTTGCGGCAATTATAATCGCCTGGCTTTTCGGATTTCTTTTGGCTGATTTTACAGGGCTTTCCATGACAGGGAGCCTGGTAGAAGTGGACGACTTTGGCAGAGGTAAATATTTGGAATGGAAAAACCTTATCCTTCCTGCCCTTACTTTGGGTATTCGGCCCATGGCGGTGGTTTCGGAGCTAACCCGAAGTTCACTTACAAATGTCATGGCGATGGATTACATCCGCACCGCCCGTGCAAAGGGGCTTGGCAGATCTGCCATAATTGTGCATCATGCCATGCGCAATGCCTTGAACCCAGTAGTTACGGCTATTTCCGGTTGGTTTGCATCCCTTATGGCAGGGGCGGTTTTTGTGGAATATATCTTCAATTGGAAAGGAATTGGAGTGGTGATTGTGGATGCTCTGGAGCACTACGATTTTCCTGTTATCATGGGGGCGGTATTGGTAATAGCAGTTTTGCTCGTATTGCTCAACATCCTGGTTGATATAACCTATGGAATTCTCGATCCCAGGGTGAGGCTGCAATAATCAGATGCAACACTTTGTCATGTGCTGCGTATAATAATAGTTTGTTGGAAAATTTTAACTGAACATATAAAACCTTAAAATACAACTGTATGAGAAAAAAAATTGTAGCCGGAAACTGGAAAATGAACCTTAATAATGAGGGCAGTCAGAATTTGGCAAAAGAAATTGCCAGGCTTCTTACCACGAATCCACTGCCGAAATTAAATGGAATGCCTTCTGTGGTACTTTTTCCTCCATTTGTGTATATACACAATGTGTACTCCATAATTCGCGAAGTGGAGGGAATTGCCGTAGGTTCGCAGAATATCAATCAGAACGAGAAAGGTGCCTACACCGGTGAAGTATCGGCAGAAATGGTTCAATCCTGTGGCGCCTCATACACTCTAATTGGCCATAGCGAAAGGCGGTTGTATTTTGGTGAAGACGACAAACTGCTTGCGGGTAAAATTTCCTTGGCACTGAAAAATAATCTGGTTCCCATGTATTGCTGTGGTGAGGTATTGTCGGAAAGGCAAGACAATAAGCATTTTGATGTGGTGAAAAATCAGGTTGAGACCGCGCTGTTTTGGATGGATAAGAGCCAATTTGAGAAGGTGGTGATTGCCTACGAGCCTGTTTGGGCAATAGGAACCGGTATGACAGCCACCCCCCGTCAGGCACAGGAGATGCACTCTTGGATAAGGCAACTGATAGGCTCAAAATATGGAATGGATGTGGCAAACAATACCTCTATTTTGTACGGCGGAAGTTGCAACGGACAAAATGCAGCCGAAATTTTCAAACAGCCCGATGTTGACGGTGGCCTGATTGGTGGTGCTTCGCTGAAGGCAGACGAATTTTATACGATTATTTCCTCATTCTAAATATCATGACTTATCAGGATTATATAGTGATGTTGTGCGAGATGAACCCTGCAGACCCCTGGAGAGAAATATACATTTCCGAATTGGCAGTTTTGGGTTTCGAAAGTTTTGAAGAAACCCCAGGCGGGTTTAAAGCGTATATAGAAAAGAGTCGGTTCAACCAGGAGGAGGTGCTGAGTGCGCTTCGGGAAGTTGTGGATGATGCACGGCCTGAGGTAAAGGTAGAGTTTCAAACCATAGAAGGCGAAAACTGGAATGCTGTGTGGGAGAGTAATTTCGAACCAGTAGTGTTGGGCGAAAAATGCTATGTCAGAGCTCCATTTCATGAGCCTTCGGGGGCCTACCCCTTGGAGCTTGTCATCGAACCCAAGATGTCGTTCGGAACCGGACACCACGAAACTACCGCACTGATGGCCGCTTTGATTCTTGAAGAAAATCTGCAGAACAAATCCGTGCTCGACATGGGTTGCGGAACAGGTCTGCTTGGGATAATTGCTGCTAAATTGGGAGCCAATCCCGTTACATCTATTGATAATGATGTGAGTGCGTACGAAAATTCTCAGGAAAATATCATGCGCAACGAGTGTCCACACATACAAGTAATGCTGGGCGATGCAAAATTGCTTGGCAAGGATTCTTATGATGTAATAATTGCAAATATTACCAAAAACATACTCTTGCACGATTTGCCCATTTATGTTTCTGTACTTTTAGCAGGCGGTAAATTGTTTATGAGTGGTTTTTTTGAAATTGACAAAGAAGAGATGGTAATGCATGCCGAAAATTTTGGGCTGGAACTACTTGGCGAAAAATCCCAAAGTGGATGGTTGGCTCTAAGTTTCAGGCGCAAATTGCCCTATTAAATTAAACTATGCGTCGTGTCTTTTTCCTGGGATTATGGATAATACACTTGGTGGTAATTCCGGTGGAAGGAAGTTCACGCTCTTTCCAGTCTTCACTGAACTTTCCTGATGCATTGGCAGAGTTGTACAGGGAGGTGCCCAATGAGCAGCAAAGTGCTTTCGGGGGTATTGTGCAACGCCTTACTGCGCTCTATCAAGACGGTTTGGTGTCGGCAGAGGCTGATGCCTCCATTGAATCATCATTGCAAATGTTCATGCAAGGCCCGTTCTTGCTGATTCCCGATGTGATGAATTACCTCACGGTTTTAGATTATATTTTTTCAAATCGGGAAGCCGACATCCTCTTCCAGAGGTGGAATGCAGCACTAAGAGCACAAATCCAACAAGCTCTGCCTTCACAAACAGCCTTGTTTATACAATGGTCATCCGACCTTTTCACCAGAAATATACTTTCTACCAATAGGGCGGTTACATGGATGCTAAGCCCGGGCGATTGGGAATTCGATTTTACGCACGAAGGGTCGGTGGTAGCCCTAAACAAGGGTGCTGTCAAAGGCTTTGCCGGACGCGATAGCACAATGATTAAAGATACTTCAGGAAGATTTCTTTTCAATACCAATATGTGGGAAGGCTCTGGTGGCAAGGTGTCGTGGCAGCGCACAGGATGGCACCCCGATTCGGTCTATGCAATGCTTCAGAATTATAGTATTTCTATGTCGGGTAATGGTTTTACAGCCGATTCTGCGTTGCTGTATCACAATCGGTTTAATTATTCAGGATTGCCGGGCAGATTGACAGAGAGATTGAAGGTGGAGGTTGTTGCCGAATCCGCAATTTTTCCTCAATTCCAGTCTTATGATAACTCGCTGGTTTTGGAGAATGTTTTTCCGGGCATTCACCTCAGAGGTGGTTTTCAATTGGAAGGCAACCAGGCATCGGGAATTGGGAAAATTGGCAGGCCTGCATCGCTTGAAATTCATGTGAATGGTCAAAAAGCCATTTTGGCACACTCCCTTAGATTTGTTCTCAGTCCCGGGGAAATTTTCTCAAGTAATACCAGTGTGTCCATTTACATAGGAACCGATAGTATTTGGCACGGAAGGGCGAGCTTGAAATATGTGCATTCAGATCGCCAATTATCATTGGTCAGGGATGGACAGGGAGCATTAGGTTCTCCTTTCGTCAGCTCATTTCATAAGGTAGATATCACCAACGAGGCAATTTATTGGCAATTAGATTCACACGAAATCTACTTTCAAGCCATGCGGGGCGTACAACGACCTGTAGAAGTTTCTATCACTTCCCACTATTTCTTCAATCAGGAGGATTTTGATAGAATTAAAGGCATCAACGAACATCACCCTTTATCCAATTTGGCAACTTTCAGCCGCTTGACAGGTACTCAGGAGTTTTATGTGTTTGAATATGCAAGATTTGCAAAAAGGCTGGAAAGGGAAGTCAGGCAGGAAATGATTCATCTCAATAGTAAGGGCTTTGTTCATTTTTTTAAGGATGAGGATCGCATTGTTGTAACTTCCCGTTTGTTTCATGCTCTAAGGGCCAATGGAAACCTGGCCGATTATAACTACTGTTATGTTAATTATGAATTGACGGATAAAGTCGTTTTAGCTTTATCCTTGCTTGGTTATTTGTAAACTGCCAGTCTATCTTACTATTTTTGTTATTCCTGTTTGATTGCCAAGCCATAACCTCTTC
>Ga0209105_100004_pt1 | contig 134232 bp, 122 predicted proteins | sample SedPBSmetaG_FD_184158 | JGI IMG/M metagenome (GOLD analysis project Ga0209105, IMG submission 184158) | Freshwater sediment bacterial and archeal communities from Indian Creek, Illinois, USA to study Microbial Dark Matter (Phase II) -... | ecosystem: Environmental > Aquatic > Freshwater > Creek...
CGCAACGAACTTCTTCATGCACAAGTTAGCATTCTGAAGCATATCAAGACAGCAAAAATGTATGGCATTCCATCAAGGTTAACGCTTCACCTTAAAAAGATATACCAGGTTATGGGCATCAAAAACAGCGAAACACCATACAGTATATAATCCCAATTACATAAAATGTAAGAAAAGTAGTGCCTAAGCAAAAAGCTACTATGCAGATTATCATGGCATTATGCGAAAAAGGGGTTGAAGTCGGGTGAGAGGTTATTATGAAACCGGAATCGCCGGAGGAAATTATCCTGGAACAATCGTTAAAATTGATGTGCCTGGCTGGGGGCCTGCTGATATACGAAAAATCAATTTCGTGAACGGTGGGCAATACCTTTATCCACTTGTGCTAGACAGAGAAATGGGGCATGTGTGGGATAGACCTTTTATAGATTCCGAAGATATGATTTTCCAAACTGGTGATGGGTTAAGACTCAGAAACTAATTCTTTACCAGGTAGTTGTGTGTCTATTGTTTTTTTTTCTGAGTTGCTTTTGCATCTGCAATTCCATCAACGGGTGTGCATTACTTTTTGGTTTCTTTTGGAATGGTAAATGTGAGTTCTTTTTTTAGATAATCCACCGATTTTACTTCTATTCTAACCTTATCACCCAGTTTGTAAATTCTTTTTTTATTGTGACCTATCACTCTAAAATTCTCTTCGTCCAGAAAGTAAAAGTCGTCTTCCATTTCTGCAATGCGTACCATGCCTTCTATTTTATTCTCTGCTATCTCCACATAAATGCCCCATTTACTAACCCCTGAAATCAATCCTTCGAATTGTTGACCTAATTTATCCATCATAAACTCCACTTGTTTTAGTTTTATGGATTCTCTTTCGGCTTCCTGGGCTCGTTTTTCCATCTCTGAGGAGTGTTTGCACTGCTCTGCATAGTATTTCTCATTTTCCGATGTTTTATCTCTCTGGTAAATTTTTAGGAGCCTGTGCACCATGAGATCCGGATACCTTCTGATGGGCGAAGTGAAATGTGTATAAAAATCAAACCCCAGGCCGTAATGTCCAATATTTTTTGTTGCATATTCTGCCTTGGCCATGGATCTTAGCGCTAATGTTTCAATGAGATTTTCTTCACCCTTTCCTTGTGAAGCCTTTAAGAGATAGTTGAAAGAGTCTGAAATGTTTTTTCTTGTGTCTATTTTTAGCCGATATCCCAATTTGTTTACAAAATTTGCCAAGGTGGTCAGTTTTTCCAAATTTGGCAAATCGTGTATTCGGTACACAAATGTTTTTGGCTTTTGGGGGTGTTTTACTTTTCCTATGCTCTCGGCTACTGTTTTATTTGCAAGAAGCATAAATTCTTCAATCAGATGATTGGCTTCTTTTTGCTCCTTACAATATACTTCCAAAGGCTTACCTGTGTCGCTTAGTTTGAATTTTACCTCTTTCTTTTCAAATGCTATTGCTCCATCTTTTAACCTTTTTGTGCGAAATGCCTGGGCAATCCTGTTGAATATGGCAAGTTCTGTTGCGTAGGGTCCTGTTCCCTCCATTATCATTTGCTGCGCCTCCTCGTAGCTCAGTCTTACATTGCTGTTTATTACGGTTTGTGCTATTCGGTATTTCACAATTTTTGCAGGCTCCTTAATCGTAAAAATTGCAGCATAGCACAGCTTGTCTGTATTGGGATTCAAGGAACACAAATTGTTGGAAATTTTTTCCGGCAACATGGGTATGGTTCTGTCCACCAGATATATTGAGGTGGCCCTATCCTGTGCTTCTTTGTCTATAATTGAATTCCATTTCACATAGTACGACACATCTGCGATGTGTACCCCAATTTCGTATGTATTATCCTCCAAAACCTTCAACGAGAGTGCGTCGTCCAGGTCCTTTGCGTCCGCAGGGTCTATAGTGAGCGTAAAAGTATCCCTGAAGTCCTCCCTTTTTGCTATTTCCTCTGATATATCCTCCGGTATGGCTGCTGCTTCCTCCTGAACCGATTGTTCGAACTTGTGCGGCAGATTGTATTGGGCTAAGATTGCGTGAATTTCCGTTTCGTTGTCTCCAGGCCATCCCAAAATTTGATGTATGATGCCTTGGGGATTTTTCATGGGAGGTTCCCATTTTTGAATTTCTACGATGACCTTTTGGCCGTTTTGCGCTTTATTGAGATTATTCAACGGAACGAATACATCAGCAGGAAAGGATTTACTGTCTGGCGTTACAAAGGCGAACCTATCTGATACCTGAAGCAGTCCTACCCATCTTTTGTTCTTTCGCTCCAATATCTCAACTATTTCGCCTTCTGTTTTGTAATGTTTTCTTTTGGGAAACAGGCGCACCTTCACCAAATCGCCATGAATGGCATTGTTGGTATTATTGGGATCTACCCTGATGTCTTCCATGGATTCCTTGGAAATGATATAGGCTTTTCCGGTCTGTTTCATATCCACAGTCCCAATCAGGAATGGCCCGAAAGATTTCTGAAGTTCCTGTTGCAGCGGATTTAACTGAAATTTTCCTTTGAATGGCTCAATTAGGATGTTTTCTTTTGTTAATGCGTACAGTAATCCCGTGATGTATTTTTTGTGCTGCTGACCTTCCTCACCCAGGGCTTTAGCTACTTGTTTATGGTTGTAATGTGTTTTTGGCGCTGCTATAAAGATTGCCCTAATTTGGTTCTTAAGTTGGTCCTTAATGGACTCTGTTTTTTTTGCCATTGCTTTATTACTTAGTATTCTTAACTCTTGTTAGTCAACACATAAAATTATATTATATTTCCGGTTTTTAGTCTGTTGATAATTAATATTTTCTTAAAAGGCCGTTTGTATCCAAAATATGATTATCGGGGGTGTTCCCTGACTTTGTTTTCCGTGTCTTTTGGTCAATTTTCCAGCGATTTTCATCAAATATTTTTCGCTGTTTTTGCGTGGATTGGCCATTTTTTATCTTTAACTTTGAATTTTCGATATTCTAAACATTTTCTACAGGTAAGGAAACCTTTTTTTGGATTTTAAGTATAACTCTGTAAGCGGATTTATTCAAAATCTTTTTTTAAATGGCCTTTTACAGTAATGATACAACATAGGCAAAAAATCGCTTTAGATAGAGGTCTCAAAGACCTGCGAAAACTGGAGTTGTTTGTGGAGAAACTGTGTGATCAGTTTAATATTTATAATAATTACTTCGGCATTATACTCTATAGCCTTACCGAGGTTTATAGAGCATCCACACCCAAAACCAAAGAGCCTGTATCCGTGAAATTGGTTTTTAATGCTACTGCAAAGGGTTTTGTTTTTCAGTTTTTTGGTTCCTCTTGGGATGGTGATTTTCTTGAAGTATTGCACAAATCCTGCGACCTGGAGGAGAAGGCCGAATTGTCTGATATGGAACAGACGGTTGCTATTTTGAAAAGAGTTACAGATGGAATACATTTGGAAGAGAATGAAAGTATTCGTGTTTTTTTTGATATTGCTTCTATTCACTTCGAATTGTCTCAAAGTAGAATTATGCTGCTCGACGGCTACTTTGATAAAGTGCGTAATGCCTCAAATATTTTAACCTCCTGATATTTTGATTTCTTTTTTCTTTCATGAAATCCCATTCTTTCCTTTATCTCGGGTTAAACTTCGAAATGGTTTGAAGAAGGTGGTATCCTCTGAAGGGAGGCTTGTAGGCGACATCAATTTTATTTTTTGCAACGATGAGTATTTGTACAACATGAATGTGCAGTATCTTCATCATGATTATTATACCGATGTGATTACTTTTGATTATTGTGTACCTTCTGGACCTGTATCCGGCGATGTTTTTATCAGTGTGGATAGGGTAGGGGATAATGCTAAAGATTTAGGTTGTTCTTTTGTACAAGAGCTGCATCGTGTTATGGTACATGGTGTATTGCATCTTTGCGGATATGGCGATACTACACCCGACGCTAGAGCAGCAATGGAAGTGCAAGAAAATTATTACTTACCTTTGCTGGCTTAGATTTTTCAATATGTTTGATACTTATGATGTAATTGTTGTCGGTGGTGGACACGCCGGTTGTGAGGCTGCTGCAGCCTCTGCCAGGCTGGGAAGTTCCGTGCTGTTGATAACTATGAATCTTTCAGGGATAGCCCAGATGTCCTGCAATCCTGCCATTGGTGGTATTGCCAAAGGACAGATTGTTAGGGAAATTGATGCTTTGGGGGGTTGGACGGGATATGTTACAGACCACACCATGGTGCAGTTTAGAATGCTGAATCGCAGCAAAGGACCAGCTATGTGGAGTCCGAGAGCACAAAGCGACCGCATTCTTTTTTCCCAAAAGTGGCAGGAAGTTTTGAAGGATATTTCAGGTCTTCACTTTTGGCAGGATAGCGTTACAGGAATTGTTATAGAAAATGGCGAGTTAAAGGGTGTTCGCTGCCAATTAGGCGGAGAGATTTACTCCAAATCCGTTATTATTACCAGTGGTACTTTTCTGAATGGCCTTATTCATATTGGCACTAAAAATTTTGAGGGCGGTCGCTTAGGCGATCCAGCCGCCAAAAATCTTACTCAAAGTTTGAGCCTCGTGGGGATAGAGAGCGACAGGCTCAAAACCGGTACACCTGTTCGTATCGACGGCCGCACCATTGACTTTTCCAAGTTAGAAGAGCAGAAGGGCGATGAAGTGCCCGGCAAATTTTCTTTCCTGAATACTCCTTCGCTTACGCGCCAATTGAGTTGCTATCTGGCTTATACAGATGGAAGGGTTCATGATATTTTACGCACGGGTTTTGATGAGTCGCCCATGTTTAGTGGTCGTATTCAGGGCAGTGGTCCCAGGTATTGCCCATCTATTGAGGATAAACTTGAGAGATTTTCAGAGCGTGAGCGACATCAGCTTTTTTTAGAGCCTGAGGGTTGGAATAGTCTGGAATATTATTTGAACGGTTTTTCTTCCAGTTTACCTGAGCAGATTCAGTATAGTGCATTGAAACTGATACCCGGATTTGAAAACAGCAGGATAGTGAAGCCCGGCTATGCCATAGAGTACGATTATTTTCCGCCCACCCAGCTGGATTATAATCTGGAGTCCAGAAAATTGGAGAATCTTTTTTTTGCCGGACAGGTGAATGGTACTACTGGCTATGAAGAGGCAGCCTGTCAGGGATTGATGGCGGGAATAAATGCGCATCTGAAAATAAATGGTCTTAAACCGTTTGTATTGAAAAGGTCCGATGCTTATATTGGCGTTCTGATTGATGATCTTGTTTCTAAGGGTACCCGCGAGCCTTACAGGATGTTTACCAGCAGGGCTGAATTTCGACTATTGCTTCGGCAGGATAATGCCGATCAGCGCCTTACGCCCCATGGTTTTGAGTTGGGTCTGGTTGACTCTTTTCGTATGCAGCATTACTTGAATAAGAAGGAAAAGGTTGACAAACTTGTGAATTGGATTCAAGGGTTTCCTGTTTTACCGGATGCAATTAACGGTTATCTTACGAATGCGGGAACGGTTCCGTTAAACATAAAAGTAAGAGCAGGTCAGTTGCTTTTGAGGCCACAAGTGACTCTTGGAGGTTTAACAGAAGAGCTTCCGGAGGTTTCACAGTATATTGCCAAAAATCTCTCAGAGGATCTTCGACGCGAGGTGATGGAGGTTGTTGAAATTCAAATCAAGTACTCCGGCTATCTTGAAAAGGAACGGGAGCTTGTAGAGAAGGTCAGCAGACTCGAAGACCTGTTGATTCCTTCGGGTATTCAATATGCCAACATTAATGGATTGAGCGCCGAGGGGCTTGAAAAATTGTCAAAAGTGCGCCCTGCCACCTTGGGTCTGGCCAGCCGCATTAGCGGCATTTCTCCCTCAGACATTTCTGTGTTGTTGGTATTTCTGGGCAGATAATTCACAGATTTCACCAAACTTTTAAATGTTTCACGTGAAACAATTTTATGGAGCAACTGCTAGCATGTCCATTGTGCAATAATACGGAGTTGAAGCCTTACGGCCTCTCAGCGGAAGATTTCCTGACAGGGTCAGGCAGGTACTCCATGTGTGTATGTGAAGGATGCGGCCTGATTTTCACCAATCCCAGACCAAAGGAAGAGGATGTGTGGAAGTTTTACCAAAGTTCGGCATATATTTCCCATACCCGGGTTGGCCAGAACCTGAAAGATAGCTTGTATTTTGCAGCACAGAGGTATATGTTGCAAAAAAAGTTCAGGCTCATTCAATCGCTGGGTTTCCCATCTTTGCGCTTGCTCGACTATGGTTGTGGGGCAGGGGCTTTGCTTAACCATTTGTACCAAAAAGGCATTGATGCAGTGGGCTTCGAGCCAAACACAAAAGCGGCAAGCCTTGCCCGGAGCAAAGGTGCACCTGTGTACGCTACCATAACCGAACTGGAGCAAAACCAACCCCAGGTCTTTGATGTGATTACTCTTTGGCATGTGTTGGAGCACAGCTACAGCCCTCAGGAAACCATCAGGTATATACACAACAGATTGCGACCCGGAGGATGTGCCGTGATCGCTCTTCCCATGGTGGATAGTTTTGACAGCTCCTTCTATAAGGAACATTGGGCAGCTTATGACCTTCCCAGGCATTTGCTGCATTTCAAACCGCCAACTTTGATTCGCGCATTCCGGGAGAAAGGATTTCAAATTGTACAATCCCGGGGAATGCCCCTTGATGCATTTTATATAGCATGGCTCAGCGAAATCAATATGGGCACATTTGCCGGATTTCTGAGGGCTTTCATTGTAGCGGCTATATCCAATGCGCATGCCCTTTTGGGAAGAAAATCCTGGTCGAGCCAGATTTTTATCTTTCAAAAACTCCAATAGTTTTATTTTTGGATAGGATTGTTTTTGGAACACAGTTTGTTGCATTTGGCAAGTGGGTGAGAATAAAAGTGTAATTAAATTTTGAATGGAGGGTCTCATTTATACTTCTTTGCATAATAGTGATTGTTTGAAATTCAAATACTTTCACAATGGCTTAATGTGTTTTGGCTGATTTAGGTCGCTTGTAATTAGCAACAAAAAAGTTTTAGTTTACATGAAGCAACTCACCACCCGGAAATATTTGCAGGTAGTAGGATTGTTCTTCCTTTCCATATTGGTGTCAGAAGTATTTTTTCACCTTAGGGAAAGAAGACAAGATCCGCATCTGCTGGTTGAGCGATTCAATGAACAGTTCGTGGAGTTAGACCGCAAACTTGTAAGAGAGCTCAACGATTTTTCAACCACTTTCCGAAGCGTAGGTGAGAGTTTTTATTATGACCCTGAGAGAGTCGAAGCCTTAAAAGCAAAATTCCACAAACAAGGTCTTTCCTATTTTGTATATCGCAGCAACGAATTGATTTTTTGGTCCACCAATGCTGTTCCAATGCCGCATTTCCTTGCTTTGAACCAGTCGAGCGGGTTGATAGGGCTGGGCAATGGTTGGTATTTTTTCAGAGCAAGCCACCACGATGGGTATTATTTTATGGTTTTGGCCACCATAAAAACTAATTTTCAATATCAAAACGATTTTCTTATAAACAGGTTTCACCCGGCTTTAAAGCAGGCACAGGATATCTTTTTAATGTCAGGAAGGTCTTCCGAAGGCTTTCAGATTTTAGACAGTAATGGCGACTTTAGTTTTTCGCTCATTTTGCGCAACCAGGCAATATTGCAAAAAAGTCGAACCGGATTCTTGATAATTTCTGTGATTGCAGCGGCATTCGGATTATTGTTGTTCTTGATTTTTTCCTATCGTTATTTTCAGCAGCGTAGCATTGAAAAATCCTCAGTCAGAGCAATCCTCAGTTTCGGTGCTGTGTTAATTGCAGCAAGGGTATTATTGCAGTTTTTTTCAATTCCTTCAGTGTTTTATGAAAGTCAGCTATTCTGTGCATCCCTATTTGCTACCTCTGTGGTGTTGCCTTCATTGGGCGACCTGGGACTGCTTCTTATCTTTTCTGGGATATGGGTATTCTATGTGTACAAAAATGTAAAGCGCCAGGCTATTCCTACATTTAATAAGGGCAGAAGCCTGCTTATACCCATAGGCGCTATGCTTCTGATTATTGGTCTGATTTATCTAAGCTCCTCGCTGTTTCAAAGCCTCATCATTGATTCCAGACTTGCATTGGATGTAAGTTTCATTTTAAATTTCGACTTGTTTAGTACTATTGGATTTATCATCATTGGAGGTATATTGTTCGTTTGTTTATTTGGAAGCTTAATCTTGTTGCAGATCATATACTTTTCGTTTACTCAACGACGACATTATCATATTTTTATTCTTTTATCCTTTGTTGCAGTAGCCGGAATAGGTTTTGTTATTACTGAGTTTAAATTCTTGGTCTGGATGCTTTTTTTCAGCATAATATTAGTGCATGATGTGAGTCGCAGATTCGAACACGACAAGTTTAACTTTTCTCCTTTTATTATAGGATTATTTTTATTTAGTGCAATTGGTACATATGCTTTATACGATTTCAACAGTCTTAAAGAGAGGGAATTGCGCAAATCTCTTGCCTTGCAGTTGGCAACAGATCAGGATTTGATAGCCGAATATCTGTTTAAAGAACTAGAGGAATCATTGGTTAGCGATCGCCAACTGGCCAATCTTATAGCCATGGATCCGCACAATCATCAGGCAATCGAACAATACCTGCGACACCATTATTTCTACGATTTTTGGGGAAATTACAATTTGCATGCAATGGTGTGCCTTCCTGAAGAGGTTTTGCTAATCCGACCCCAAAATGTAGAGGTGCCCTGCCAAGCCTATTTCGATCAATATATTTACGCTTTCGGCCGACCCACCATTAGCGAGAATCTGGTTTATTTGGAGTCTGTACCGGGTCGCAACAATTATATTGCAATGCTCAGGATACCGGTTACCATTATTGGTGGTTTTTCCTTTTACTACCTTCTGATTCTCGAATTCAATTCAAAGCATGTAATACGAGATCTGGGATTGCCCGAGCTGCTCATAGACCATAGAATAAATGTAAACAGAGAATTGGTCAATTATTCCTACGCAACTTATTACGATGGAGAGTTGGTGAACAAATTCGGATCCTTTGGATATTCAATCAGCCTTGCATCATATGGGAGTTTCAATAACCAGTTCGAATTCTTCTATTTTAATGGTTATGACCATATTGTGTACAGTAAGGATGATATGACAAAAATTATTGTCAGCAAACCTTCTACTACTTTTCTGGAAGCTATTGCGCCATTCTCCATACTTTTCCTCTTGTTTTTCTTTTTGCTCATTGGGTACTTCTTGTTTACTGCCTGGGACGAAATTTTTATGTGGTTCAGGCTTACATTCAAACGGCGTGTTCAGGTTTTTATGATTGTGTTGGTAATTCTTTCTGCTGTAACCATTGGTGGGGTTTCAACGCTTTTTATGGCCAATATCTATAGTGAGAAAACCCTGTCTGATATTGACGAAAAGACCAACAGTATCCTGATTAATCTAGAGCAGCATCTTGCAAATCAGACAAACCTGTTATACACCGACACATATTTGCTCTCTGATTTGTTGTTGAATCTCTATAATGTCCTTTTCAGTGATATCAATCTTTTCGACGCAGAAGGCAGATTGGTAGCCTCCAGTAGGCCCAGAATCTTTGAAGAACAAATTGTGGGGCCTCGCATGGATCCCGGTGCACTTGCATATTTCCGTCAAGGACAGAAAAGCCAACTGGTACATAATGAGCAAATAGGCGAGATGAACTTCTTGTCATCCTATGTACCCCTGCGCAACTACAGGCACGATTTGATTGGTTATATCAATCTGCCATATTTCGACAGGCAGGAGGAGATTCGCAGAGAGGTGTCGTATTTCATACTTGCTTTTGTAAATATTAATCTTTTGCTTTTGTTCCTAGCTATTTTACTGGCACTTACAGTATCAAAATATATTACGCGACCATTGGAACTTATCCGGAGCGGTATCTCAAACCTTCAACTGGGAGGTGTAAATCAGAAGATCACATGGAAAAGCGATGACGAAATAGGGCAAATGGTGAAGGAATATAACCGCATGATCAACGAATTGGAAATAAGTGCCGATCTACTGGCCAAGAGTGAGAGGGAGTTGGCTTGGCGAGAGATGGCCAAACAGGTTGCTCACGAAATTAAAAATCCCCTCACACCCATGAAGCTCAGCATTCAGCATCTCCATAAGGCTTGGTACGAACGGGTTCCTGACTGGAATGAACGACTCGAAAGGTTTTCGAAAACCATGATTGAGCAAATAGACAATCTGGCACTCATAGCCGGCGAATTTTCCGACTTCGCCAAAATGCCCTCAGGAACCAATGGACCTATCAATCTGAGGGATTTTGTTCCTGAGGTATTGGGTATTTACAGCGGAATAGATAAAGTGCAGATTGAGAAGACATTTCCAGAAACGGATACTCCATTGTATGTGATGGCCGACAGAAATCAGCTGTTGCGTGTGTTCAACAACTTGCTGCGCAATTCCATTCAGGCTTACGAAAGGGATGAAACAGCATTAATTCAGGTCATTTGCGAGCAAAATTCTGAGCAGATTCTGTGCCATGTGCGCGATTATGGTTGCGGTATTCCCGAAGAATTGAAATCCAGAATTTTTAGCCCCAATTTTACTACCAAAACAGGTGGAATGGGATTGGGTCTATCCATGGTAAAAGCTATTTTGGAAAACCTTGGCGGTGCCATAACTTTTCAATCATTTGAGGGTCAAGGGACTACCATAACATTTACTTTGCCTGCCTACAGCCCAGTTCAGGATAAAAGAACCATTTGACAATGAGTAATATTTCATCTAGGTTTTAAATCTTATATTTTGTTCACAATGAATTAGTCCATTAATTACTCAAAATGCTCATTTCCAATGTTTTGGCCATAATATATTGTAACGATCTGATTAAAATGAGTGATACAGTAACTGGTGTATCATCAAGAACGACGCCAAGGTTTGCGAAGGTAAATTGCATCTAACGAAATGCAGTTGACCATTGGCATAGTGTTCGTTACCGATGAATTGGCCTTTTAAATGCCTTGTAACCAACGGCTGATGCTTCTACAATCCCATGTGCTCAAAAATTTAATCCACAAACAATTGAAATGTTTAGCCATGGAGCACTCAGTTAATCCTTTTCGACTTGTATGGGTTTTGGTAGTATTTGCATTTGCTTCGCATCAAGCTGTAAATGCACAGGTGGTATATGTTACAGAGTGGAAAAGCCAGGCTACGCATAGTTGCGTTTGTGACACTTAAAAAGACGGAGTGGTCCGGATATGCCAATTTGCGTAGCAGCCTTTGGCTGTAAGAAGTTATTGGTAAACTTTTGGTTCCAGTTCGCCTTTGAGCACCATAAGGCCATTCATAGCCAATGCCCGCATTTCGTCTTCGCCCGGGTACACGAAAATAGGCGCTATGTGCTGCACCCGCTCCGAAACAGCCGAAACAAAAGGTTTTCCATACGAAATTCCGCCGGTGAGCAAAATGGCATCTACATTGCCATTCAGCACGGTTGACATGGCTCCTATTTCCTTGGCCACCTGATAGGCCATCGCATCCTGTATCAATTGGGCTTTTAAATCTCCTGATGCAGCGCGTTTTTCTACCTCGTAAGCATCGTTGGTGCCCAAATATGCTACAAATCCTCCCTTTCCTGTAATCATCTTCTTAATTTGGTCTTCGGTGTAATCCCCGCTGAAGCAGGCCCGCACAAGTGCTCCTACCGGCAAAGTGCCGCTGCGCTCCGGAGAGAATGGTCCTTCACCGTTCAAAGCCTGGTTTACATCAATTACTCTGCCTTTACGATGCGCACCCACGCTGATACCTCCACCCAAATGGGCAATAATCAGATTCAGGTCTGTGTATTGCCGGGAGATTGACTTTGCATACTGCCTTGCAATAGCCTTTTGGTTTAGCGCGTGGAAAATGGATGTCCGCTCAAAAAGCGGATGACCCGAAATGCGTGCTATTGGTTCCAATTCGTCAACCACAACCGGGTCGGCAATATAAGCTTTGGCTGAAGGCAGCATTTGCGCTATATCGTGGGCAATCAACCCCCCTAAATTTGAGGCATGCTGCCCTTGTACTCCTATGCGCAAATCATTAACCAGAGCATCGTTCACCTCATAAACACCTGAAATAATAGGTTTTACCAATCCTCCGCAACCAACAATCACGGCAAATTGTTCTATTTTAAAGCCCGAATTTTTTAATTCATTGAGAATGATGTTTTTGCGAAACTCGTATTGTTCCGAAATAATTTTATAACCTTGAAGATCCTCAAAGGTATGCTTGATATTCTTCATAAAAAGCTCCTTTGTGCCTTCATAAACTGCTATCTTGGTAGAGGTGGAGCCTGGGTTTATGGCCAGTATCTGTTCGATATGCATGGTTAGGTTTTTTTTAGGTTTACACGGCAGCGGCCATGGCAATACTGTTCAGTTTTGTTTCTTCCGAATCTGACCGGGAGGTGAGTACAATGGGAGCTGAGGCACCCAGAATCACAGCAGCACATTTCGCTCCTGCGATATAAATAAAGGCCTTGTACAGCGCGTTGGCTGCATCAATGTCGTCGGCTATCAATAAGTCTGCGTCACCTGCCACAGGGCTTACGATGCCTTTATACTCGGCGCTTTTTTTGCTAACAGCATTGTCTAGAGCCAAAGGCCCATCTATGATACAGTTTTTTATCTGACCCCGGTCTGACATCTTTGCCAGTGCGCTTGCATCAAGGGTGCTTTTCATTTCAGGATTTACCGTTTCAACTGCACTCAGAACTGCGACTTTGGGCGTTGTTACACCCAACTTGCACAAATAAGCCGTAGCACTCTTTACTATAGATACTTTTCCGTTGAAGTCCGGAGCAATGTTCATTGCAGCATCGCTCAATCCAATCAACTTATGATAGGTGGGAACTTCAAACAAGGCAAGATGCGTAATCAGCTCCCCTGTTCTTAGTCCCAATTCTTTGTGCAATACTGCCCGCATCAGATTGGAGGTTCCCAGGTTGCCCTTCATCAGGATGTCGGCCTCGCCCTCCCGAATCATTTTTACTGCCAGCGCGGCGGCTTTATCCACATGTGGTTCATCAATTATATGAAACCCACTCAAATCTAAGTTCAATTTTTGAGATAATGCAGCTATCTTGCTCTTATCTCCTACCAGAATGCTGCTAACGATACCCTGCTTATTCGCGTTTACAACTGCCTCAAGGGCGTTCTCATCGTGGGCTGCCGCAAGAACCAGGCGCTTTGGGGAGTGCGAGCGGGCTTTTACATAAAGTTCATTAATGTGTTTAAGCATGAAAATGAGTATTAAAAATTTATGTAATAATAATTCTATTGGCCAAAATTACCAAAACTCCAGAAACTTTTCGAGTTGGGCAGTAGCAAAAAAAAAGAGGCCCAAAGGCCTCCATTGTAGTTAAGATGATTGCGATAATCAGGAAATTTCAATATTGCGCGACACTGACGCTTTTTCTTTTTTAGGTACTGTGATGAGCAATACTCCATTTTGGAATTGGGCAAGTATGTTTTCTTTATCCGCTATCTGCGGCAGGGTGAAACTCCTCGAAAAACTATCCAGCTCGTATTCGCGTAAAAGATAATTTTCGTTTTTGCCCTCAGTGCTTTCTTTCTTCTCGAAACTAACCGACAGTGTTGTGTTTTCGACCTGGATTTTCACATCGTCTTTTGGTATTCCCGGAATAAACAATTGAATAACAAAACTCTGGTCGTTTTCCAAAATGTTGGCCGAAGACGAGCAATTGCAACTTTTCTCGAACCCGGTCATAAAGCTGTTTCGTAAAGCATCGTGCATCCAGTTTGCTGCTATGGGGCGGTTGCGCCATCTGATGATTGTCATGGTATGTTCCTCCAAAATTTTTAAAAGGTTTTTTCTCCTTTTGCTCTCAAACAGTGTTCCAGTTTAAATTTTGTTTCACAAATCAAAAATAAGCCGCCAAAAGGGCAGATAGCGAAGCGGCTTATCTGTAGGTGCCTGTCAATATGGCGCATTTTCTTATTTGTGCTGGCATTTCTACAAAAAATTTTAGTGTATGTGCGCAAGGTTGCACAAATAAAAGCCGAAATAAAATATAGTGTGGATAATTTCTTTGTGTAAAATGGCCCTAATTTAGCGTTGAAGGAACTATTACAGTATGTTTTCAGAATATTGTCAGAATCCTTTTAAATTTACATGAATTTAACGGTTTTTTCAAGATGACCCAGGAAAATGCCGAAACCCATATCAAGCTGTTCTCTGACCCATTGCTGTTCCAAACGGCAATGCTCAATGATATTAAGGCTGCAACTCAGTTTATATACTGGGAGATTTATCGTTTTCGCAACGATCCGATTGGAGAGCGATTTCGCGACAACCTCGTAAAAAAATGCAAGGAAGGCGTTAGGGTGCGGCTACTGATCGATTCGTGGGGTGCCGGTTCCAACTTAGCTTTTTTTCAGGACTTGGTTGATGCCGGCGGAGAAGTGAAGTTTTTTAAAAAAATTAAATTCAACTGGGACGGTTTCACAAAAGGGCATAGGCGCACACACCGCAAAATATTGGTTATTGACGACCAAATCACCTACATAGGCTCGGCCAATATTTCCAGCTATTCCTTCAATTGGCGCGAATCGGTTTTCCGCATCAAGGGGGCTATAGCCAAAAAGTTTAGAAGGATTATTCAGCAAAACTTTCGCATTCACAACAAATATTTTTACGAAAAAAATGTTTACGCCCGTCCCATATTTTTTGACGGGTTCGAAATCCTGCGCGATGTGCCTTCAATTACCTATCAGCCGGTAAAAAGCAAATTTATGGAGTTGATCAATGAGGCTAAGCAGGAGATTATCATTGAGACACCGTATTTTCTTCCCGGTCATTCGTTGCGTAAGGCTCTGATTGATGCTGCGAGTAGGGGGGTAAGGGTTCATATTATTATTCCTAAAAAGTCGGATGTGGGGATGCTTGATTTGCTTACCTCCAAATATCTTGGGTTACTAGCCCAGCAAGGGGTGAAATTTTTCTTCTACCTGCCCCAGAATTTACACGCCAAGCTGTTTATGGCCGACAGGAAGATTTTTCTTGTCGGATCTTCAAATTTTGATTACAGAAGTTTTTTCTATATGCACGAAATTTGCCTTGTTGGTACCGACAAGCGCCTGGTGAGGCAATTGATTAGCCATTTTAACGAGAGTCTTAAGGATTCGGAGGCATTTGATTACAATTTCTGGTTGCAACGGCCTTTCATTCAGCGTGTATTTGAATGGCTGCTGGTGCCGTTTCGGCATCTTTTCTAAGAACCTTAATGGAATTACCGCACCCTGCCTGCCTTGTAAAATGTGCGGACAAAAAATGGCTCACTGAGCTGGCTTACCATTACTCCCCTGGTTGACGATACATGGATAAATCTCCCGTTGCTCAGATAAATCCCCACATGGTTTATTTTGGCACCCTTACGGGTAATAAAAAACACCAGGTCTCCATCGCGAAGCTGGCTTCGTGGAATTTCCCTTGTGAAAAGCGCCATTGCAGTGCTGGTACGCGGGAGTTGGATGCCATATACTGCCCTGAACACCTCCCCGACAAACCCTGAGCAATCAGCTCCTTGCCTGTTCATTCCACCCATACGGTGCGGAGTACCCAGCCAGGTGGACACCTCCCTCAGCAAACGGGGATCCTCTGTTCCGCTTAGGCTGTAGCCCAGAATCCGGGAATATTCATAGTAGAAACCTGCATCAGTATGCGGTTCGGGAGCTGGTGTAGTAACTGTTTTTATGGCACGGCAGCTTGTTTGGGTCAGCAACAACAGTGCCAAGGCTACCAGGAAGAATTTATAGCGCTTGCATAGGGCCATATGAAAGATGTCGGATTATTCTGTATCGAAGGCCATAACACAAAAATACTTTTTTGGAAATGATTATCCGCATAATGACCTAATATAAATTCCTGACCTGAAATCGGTGTTATAGCTTACAGCAGCAATAAGGAGTCTATCGAAGATTGCTTCGCCGAAGTAACGCCTGTTGAATTTATAACAGAACTCATTGAGATGTATTGTAAATATTCTTTAGTAAGCTGATGCATATCCTACAACAACCGTTTGACATTGCCAATGGCAATTGCACCCTTAAGCTTTAAAATGCACAATACAGGACTTTTCATCGGGGAATTGTGAACTGAATTAAGGAATTTTTTTTACCTTAACCGAACTTATTTAGGTTACTTTTAATCAAATAAAGCCAGACACTCTAAAAAGCTGCCAAATGAACCATGCAGAAAAATTCTTACCCTGTGGCTTTATTAAAACAGTATTCACCGTTTTGCTTACTATGGCTGCCCTAAGTTGGCCAGTTGCGGCTTCTGGGCAGGGCTATTCGGAAAGAAACATTCCAAGCCGACAGGAAACTTTCCGTATCGGTATAGTTTCTTTTATGCACGAAACCTGTACTTTTTGTCCGGAGCCTGCCGCCCTTATTGTACTTCATGGAGCTATGGCGGTGGTTGGCATTGCAAGACCTGAGGATGAGTTGCTTCGCATGGTGAGAAATGCAGTAGGCCCTGATGTAGTTCTTATCGTTACACTCGACCTGCATGCCTATGTTGATGCTGAGTTGGTAGCCGGTGATGCTGCCGATGCAGTTTTCTCGGTAAAGCGGTTTCCTCATTATGACGACACATTAACGGGGCAGATGGCCGCCGATGTCATGATCAGGACACTTCAGGGAACCTACAACCCTGTAGTCGCCACACGAAAACCAGGTATCATAATCCCGGGTATTTTTCAAAGCACAGCGCATTTCCCCGCCCGCGACATCATGGAACATGCCCGGCGATGGGAAAACCGTGAACCTGATGTGTATGTATCTGTAAACTTCGGCTTTGCATATGCCGATGTTCCCGATAATGGGGCTTCAATTTTTGTGGTAACAAATAACAACCCCGAATTGGCCAACCGTATTGCCGGCGACATGAGCGAATACTTTTGGAGGCATCGTGAAGCATTCGTTTTTCAGGAGATATACAATATCGAAGATGGTGTCAGGCGCATAATGCAGGCCGTTGAGGCAGGCAGAACTCCAGGGGTGGTGGCCGACGGTTCCGACCGCACTGGTGGCGCTACCTGGATAACCAATGTTAGACAGAGAAATGGGGCAAGTGTGGGATAGACCGTTTATAGATGCGGACGACATGATCTTCAAGACCGGAGAGGGTTTAATACTCAGGTAAGCGATGGATAGTAGCCTTTATCAGTCAACCTTTTTTCCAAAACATATGAAAACTTTATTTGCTGTATTTATGATAGTTGCCTTTTCAAGCCAATTTCAGGCGCAAGGCCAAAATGGCCGTAAACGAGCCTCCGAACTCGGCCTTCATGTGGGAGTGCTGCATCCTGGCCCCCAAAATATGATTACAGATGTAAAAGGGGTTTTAGTAGGACAAGTTACTCGAATCGAAGGTGACAGCATCCGCACCGGGGTTACAGCTGTTTTGCCTCACAGCGGTAACCTTTTCAGGGATAAAGTCCCTGCAGCCATTTATTCTTTCAACGGTTTCGGAAAGCTGGCCGGGTCGCTGCAGGTTGAAGAGCTTGGCAATATTGAGACTCCCATTATTCTTACTAATACGCTTAATGTTGGGACGGCTGTTGACGCAGTTATATCATACATGCTTTCATTGCCCGGAAACGAAACCGTCCGTTCCGTAAACGCCGTGGTTGGCGAAACCAACGATGGTTTCCTGAACGATATCCGTGGCCAGCACATTACGGCCACCGATGTGAGGAATGCAATAAAAGTAGCTTCAACCGGAATGGTGGCGGAAGGCAGCGTGGGAGCCGGAACGGGAACCACCGCATTTGGCTACAAGGGTGGTATAGGTACAGCTTCGAGGCTTACACCTCCTGTCGAAGGCAGACAATATACCGTAGGAGTTCTGGTGCAAACAAATTTTGGCCGCTCGTTGCTTATCAATGGAATACCTTTTAGCAGGGAAATAAATGCCCGTGAAGCCGGTGATGAAGGAGAAGGTTCATGTATGATCATAATAGCTACTGATGCGCCTTTATGCGCCCGCAACCTTGAGCGAATGGCAAGGCGCTCGTTTGTCGGCATGGGTCGCACCACCACAGTTATGACCAACGGTTCCGGCGACTTTGCCATTGCCTTTTCAACCGCATATACCATACCTCATGGAAGCTCTTTCCTTCCGGACGATGTTCCTCCCCTTCTCAACAACGATGCCATGAACGGCCTGTTTCAGGCAGTTGAAGAAGCAACCCAGGAAGCCATATACAACTCATTGTTCATGGCCACAACCATAGAAGGTGTTGGTAATAGAAGAGCGAAAGCCATACCCCTTGAAGAAGTAACCCGGCTTTTGAAGGAGTACAACATGTTCAATTTGAATGACCGTCTGCCCAGATAGTGGCGCAAAAGATGATTTACACCGTTGAATAAGAAACAAAAACTCATTCACCGATATTCGATTAACGACACGATAGAGCATTTGAAGACTATTAAGAAAATAAAATTCACACCCAATGAATTCGTAATTTCAGAATTTAACAAATCCACAAAAACACTCCTCAAACAAATAAAAACATCGATTACCTAAAAAGTAAGAGTTTGGGTTTAACATAACAATAGATGGAGCTAAACTCAAGGCCCATGAAAATCATTTTCCTGACTTTTACTGCTTGACTGAAATTGAGAGAATTTGAAGAATGTGTCGTAGGCAGTGTTTATTTTTCTCAGTGCCTTGTACTCAATCTACAATTGGAATTTTGCATATTTGCGGTAATTTGCCTTCAAATTTTCATGAAAATAATCAAATTAATGACAAATTTTGGATTAAAAACTATTTTCCCCTGCAAAACCGAAACTTAGAGTTATTTTTACTTACTTTGTGGAGTCAATACACCTGTTCTCCCAATGCAATGTTTTGAAATAAGTTGGGAACTCATCAGGTGCAGGCGTATTTGAGCCAATTTTTATATTTGATTATAGTAATACATTCTGAAGCATATTTTAAAAACACTATTCAAAGCTATGAAAGAGAATCAGTATATCCTCAATCCCAATCCTTTGGTAAAGCATCTTCGCAAGCTGCCCCAGGAGTTTATGATGGAAGACATTATCAGGTACATTGAAGAGACCGGAATTCAAATTGTGAATTTTCGTTATGTGGGAGAGGATGGAAGACTTAAAACATTGAATTTTGTGATTCAAAGCCGTGAGCAGCTCGAAGGAATCCTTTCATCCGGCGAGCGGGTTGATGGGAGCAGCCTTTTTTCTTTCCTCGAGGCCGGTTCGAGCGACCTGTATGTTGTTCCCCGGTTCAAAACGGCATTCCTGAACCCCTTTTCTGAAATTCCTGCTATTGATATTCTGTGCTCGTTTTATGACAAAGACGGCAATCTTGTGGAAAATGCTCCCGAAACCATCATGCGCAAAGCGCACCAGGCGCTGGTTTCAGCTACAGGTTATGATCTCGAAGTGATGGGCGAGATAGAATATTATATTATAAGTCCCAAGAATCCGCTTTACCCGGGTACTGATCAGAAGGGCTACCATGAGTCGCCCCCATTCGTAAAATGGGAACAACTTCGCAACAAAGCCTTGTTGGCTGTGGCCCAAACGGGTGCCAATATAAAGTATGGGCATTCGGAGGTTGGCAATTTTTCTGACGAAGTACATGACTATGAACAAAACGAGATAGAGTTTCTGCCCACTACGGTGCAGGATGCTGCCGACCAGCTTATTGTAGCGAAGTGGATATTGCGTGAGTATGCCTTCAGAAGTGGGGTTACGGTAAGTTTTGCTCCAAAAATCACCGAGGGCAAAGCAGGTAGTGGAATGCATATTCATATGCGCACCATGAAAAACGGACGCAATGTTACTCTGGAAGGCGGTAGGCTGAGTCCGGTTGCCCGTAAAGTGATAGCCGGGATTCTGGATATTGCACCATCGCTATCGGCTTTTGGCAACACCATTCCAACATCGTACCTTCGATTGGTTCCCCACCAGGAAGCTCCAACCAATGTGTGCTGGGGCGATCGCAACCGCTCGGCCCTGATCCGGGTTCCACTGGGGTGGGTGGGCGCTGCCGATATGATCAAAAGGGAAAATCCGCTCGAAGATGACCATCTGGTGGATTTCAGCCATAAACAAACCTTTGAGTTTCGCTCCCCCGATGGGTCTGCCGACATTTATCTCGTTCTGGCAGGACTTTGCGTGGGTGCAAGGCATGGCCTGGAAATGCCCAACGCTTTGGAATTTGCCGAAAACTCGTATGTGGATGTGAATATCTTTGAAGATAAGCACAAAACCAGAAAAACTTCCCTTGCACAATTGCCTTTCTCATGCGTGAAAGCAGCCCAGTACCTCAGGCATCAAGCCGAAATTTATACAAAATATGGGGTGTTTACCCATCATATTATTGAAAGCCTGGCAAAAAAACTGGAGAACTTCGACGACGAACACCTCAGGTCGCAAATAGCAGGGAATCGCGAAGAAACAATGAAGATGGTTTTAAAATATCTGCATTGCGGATAGTATCTAAAAATTCACCCTTGTTGCTTCATAAAAAAACAAACTCCTTCTGCCGCCAAGATTCTTGCGCCATAGAAGGAGAAACCGTGAGGTTGTAAATGCACATTAGCCTCAAATCCTGAAAAGCAGGTTCAGGCTAACTTTAGCCGATTAATAGCTGCCTTGTGGCTGCGCTCCGGTGATGATGGCCACACTGGATGCCGTGCCAATGCGGTTTGCACCTGCTTTGATCATTGCAACAGCGGTGGCAAAGTCCCTAACTCCACCGCTCGCCTTTACACCGATGTGGGGGCCTACTACACGCCGCATCAGTTGAATGTCGGCTACCGTGGCGCCTCCGCCGCCAAAGCCTGTGCTGGTTTTCACAAAATCAACTTCAACCTTCTTGCAGATTTCGCAGGCAAGTATTTTTTCCTCTTCGCTAAGCAGGGAGGTTTCCAAAATTACCTTCAGGAGGGTAGTGCTTCTCATGGCCCTTTTTACGGCCCTTATGTCCTCTTCCACAAGCTTCAGATTGCCCGACTTCAAAGCGCCAATGTTCAGCACCATATCCAATTCATAGGCACCATGGTCTATTGCAGTGCGGGCTTCGAACGCCTTGCTGCGTTTTTCCATATCGCCAAGCGGAAAACCCACAACAGAACATACTTTTATGCTGGTCCCGCGCAATTTTTTTGCCACATAAGCAACCTTGCTTGAGTTTACGCAAACCGAGTAAAAGTTATATTTCCTGGCCTCCTCGCAAAGCTGGTCAAACTGCGCAAACACTGCATCGGGCTTCAGCAGGGTGTGGTCAATAAACCTTGCCATCTCCTGAGTGCTGATGTCAAATGCAGGCTTTTGGGGTGTAGCTCCCGCAGGGGCCGCTTGCCCCGACTCATTATGTGTCTTCAGGCGGGCAAGCACCTCTTTTACAATCTTGTCAACCAATTCGTTCTGATCCATTACCATATATTATTCTTAGTCAAAATCATTCTTGTATCTATGAAACCCGCCGAAAGTTCAGGCGCCGGGTGTATTCTTTTCTTATGCAAGGTTGTGGGTTTCGTGTCGTTAATGCTCCTTTTCGTTCAATAATCCGCTCCCGGTCCGCTATACAATGTGTCTGAATACAAAGTTTATGAAAGCCTGAATTTTCCTGCAAAAGTAGGAATTTTGGCTCATTGATGTGTATTTGGCATACGCAACAATGTTCAACCGCCCCTTTCCACAGCCATCATTTTATTGATTCTGGGCCAATGGCGCCCACCCTCAAAGGGGGTCTCGAGCCATAATTTTGCCATGGTGCATATCTCTTCCATGCTATGCTGGTCGGTACCCATGGTGAGCACATTAGCATTGTTGTGGGCGCGGCTGTTGATAATTGTTTTCCGGCTCCAGCACAGGGCTGCCCTCACACCTCTTACCTTGTTGCACACCATGGATGAGCCAATGCCAGCAGCGTCAAGCATGATACCTCTATCGCATTCTCCCCGGGCAACCTTTTTGGCAACTTGCACCGCAAAGTCCGGATAATCTACTTTGGTTTCGCCGTTGTTTGTACCCACATCAACAACTTTGTAACCCGCTACCAGCAGAACAGCCTTCAGGGCTTCTTTTACAGCAAAGGCACCGTGGTCGGCTCCTATAGCAATCGTTTTTACCAGTTCAGTACTCATATCTTTTCAATAAACGCTCTAAAAAGCTGCTTCCAGCTCAATTCGGTCCACTATACCTACTACTACCAGCTTTATGGTGTGGGTTTGTGGCTCTTTGGTGGCAATCTTTGCCGAACCGCCCTCATCCAGGGTTAATACCGTATCTCCCGGGCCGGCCTGCACCGTGTCCACCGCCAGAAAGGTTCTTCCCATGGGTTTTCCTGCCGGGTCAATGGGCTGTATAATCAATATTTTTTTTCCGTGATAGCCTTGTTCGCAAATGGTCGAAACCACATTACCAATTACTTTTCCCAGAATCATTACAGCTCCTCCAGATTAATGCGGTCCACAATACCTACGATAGCAGCATCGGCAGGATTCATGGTGCTTGGTAATACCATGCTGGCTTCCTTGCTGGTTTCGTAATAGATTACCTGGCCAATATTGGATTGGATGGTATCAACAGCAACTATGGCATCTCCATAAGGGATGAGATTCTCATCCACAGGCTGCACCAGAAGCAGTTTTAAGCCTTCAAATGCTTCTGTTTTATGGGTGCTCACTACCCTGCCAATTACTTTTCCCAATTTCATTACAATAACGGATTAAATAATCCTGAAATGGTCAACCAGTGTACATCTGCGTTCGCGGGTAAAAGTGCTGGCCCGGGTTATTCCCTCTCCCGTAGGGCTTGCAATGGTAAAGGAGGCAAATCCTGCTCCTCCGTATCCCAGACCGGCAAAGCTGGGGCCGTTTTTTACAAACAAGGAGCAATTCATCATCTTTGCCATTTTGCTCAACTTTTCGATATTCATGGAATGCATGATGGCTGTATGACGAAAACCGTGTTCAACCGCAACCGCCAGGTTTATCGCCGTATCCACATCGCTCACCCTTACCAGGGGCATAACGGGCATGAGTTGCTCGGTCCATACCAATGGGTGCCCTGCCTCCACTTCGCAAAGAAGCAAACGGGTTGTGGGTGGAACATGTATGCCTGCCTCTCGGGCTATCCATGCTGCGTCTTTCCCTACAAACTTTTTGTTGGCGGATCCTTCGTGCCCCGGATACCCGGGATCGGAGATTACCAATGCCGTGATATGTCTGATCTGATCTGCATTCAACTCAAAGGCACCGTGCTTCTTCATTTCTTCCTTCAGCTGGTCGGCCACCGAGCTTACTACTATGATTTCCTTTTCGCAAGTACAGATAATGTTGTTGTCGAAGCTGGCTCCATCCACAATGTCCTTTGCTGCCTTGGCAATTTTGGCCGTTTCGTCCACAACCACCGGAGGATTGCCCGGTCCTGCTCCAATAACCTTTTTGCCGCTGCTCATTGCCGTTTTTACCACTGCCGGGCCTCCCGTTACCACCAAAAGGGCTATACGGGGATGTGTCATCAAGGTTTTGGCCGATTCGATGGTGGGATTCTCAATGCAGGTTACCACATTGGGAGGGCCGCCCTTCTCCACTATTGCCTTATTCAAAAGGTGGATCACATGGGTAGATACTTTCTTTGCTCCGGGATGGGGATTGAAAACCACCGTATTGCCTGCCGCGAGCATTCCAATGGCGTTGCTGATGATAGTAACCGTAGGGTTTGTTGTGGGAGTGATGGAGCCGATTACTCCATAAGGAGCGCGTTCCACAAGGGTTAAACCGTGTTCATTAGTATATGCCAGTGGCACAACATCTTCCGTGCCGGGCGTTTTTTTTATGCCCAAAAGGTTTTTGGCTACTTTGTCTTCGTAACGCCCCAGCCCGGTCTCCTCGTGGGCCATCCTGGCAATTGAAGCGTTGTGTGTGAGGCAAACACTTCGGATATTGTCAATGATCTCCGTCCGCTGGTCCAGAGGCAGGGTAATGTATGTTTTAAAAGCATTATCGGCAGCCTGTATGGCATCTTCAATATTGCCAAAAACGCCCATTTGGTTAGTTGCAAGACTTACGGTGGGGTTCAGGTTCATTTCCTTGAGCACCTGATTGACCAGTTCGCGGATATTGTGTTCTAAATTTTCCATTGCCATTTGAATGCTATTTCAGGAAAAATGGAGCTATTTCGTTGTGAGGCTGCGAAATAAGCGATTGTGCGCATAAGGCGTTATTTTTTTCTGCAAGCCGCACCCCAGCCTCCATAGAGGCTTGCACATCTGCCAGGCTTCCCGACATTTTTACATACGACTTCCCACCGAATCCAATTGCCAGCCGTACCTCCAGAATCTTTACGCCGCTTTCCTTGGCTGCAACATCCGCTGCTTCGATAGCCGTGGCAACATTCAGTGTTTCAATGATTCCAATGGAGTCCAGGCGGGTAACCAACTTCAGATTTCCTATAGAGCTGAGGCATTCGGGGTGTACCTGTTTCAACAGCAGGCTTTCCACAAGATAATCACCTGCCTGGTGGAGACCTTCCTGAAAGGCATATTCTGCCGATGCCACATCTCCGCAAAATACGATCAGATACTTTCCGGGGCAGATGGTACGGGCATCAACGATTTTCACCGGCGCCACCTTCACCATGGCATCTAATGCCCTGATACCGGCGGCAATGCTGTTGAGTTCAATTACTCCCAGAACGGTTATTTCCTTTTCTATGGTCATTTTCTGTAAACTACCTGTTCTTCCTGGTCAATAAGGTCAACGATACCCACAATAAGGGTATCGATAGGTTTTCCCTGGGTAAGGGGTGTTTCGCGGGCCGATGTGCTTTCAGAAAGCATTACCATCTCACCCTTGCCGGCCCCGAGCGGATCCAAGGCTACAAGATAGGTGCCCCGTGGCTCAGCTCTATAGCTGCATTTCTCCACCAGCAAAAACCTTGCTCCGGGGATGCCCACGCTGCTTTGCGTGCTTACTATGGTTCCTACAACAAGACCCAGAATCATAGGGGTAATTATTGAAATTTTCTGAAAGTAAAAGCACCATCTACTTCGATGGCATCCACAATGGCTACCACGGCTGAATCGGCGGGAAGTCCCTCGGTTTGCCGGGTAAATCGTGCGCTGCTTCCCGATGCATAGAATACCAGTTCGCCGATTCCGGCTCCCACGGCATCCACTGCAACCACAAAATCATTTTTCCCACTTAAGGTTACAGGATCAATTTTATCAAGCAGCAACATCTTCATGCCCTCCATTTTAGGCTCCTTGTGCGATGCCACCACGGTGCCAACTACCCTTGCCAGTATCATAGTCTGATTTTTAAAAATTGTGGAATACGATACAAATACCCCTATCCCTTAGCACCTAATGGAAGGGCACTGTCCACATTTGTGTGCGGACGCGGGATAACATGGGTGGAAACGATTTCGCCAACCTTTTCGGCAGCTCGCATACCTGCTTCAACAGCTGCCCTTACGGAGGCCACATCGCCCCGAACGATTGCTGTAACAAAGCCTCCGCCAATTTTTTCGTATCCGACCAATTGCACCTTGGCTGCCTTTACCATGGCATCAGAGGCTTCAACCATTGCCACAAAGCCTCTGGTTTCGATCATTCCGATCGCTTCGCTAGTGTAATCTGACATAGTGTGTTTTTTTATGGGGGTTATTTATAATCGTCTTTTCCTGAGCGGCCCGAAATTTCTGCAAGGCGCTTCTCCACATTGGCCTTACATTCAAGCACATCGGCTTCATTGCCGCCAATATACAACCGGCCGAATTTTCCAAAGCCCATCACATCAATGATGTTGATTTTGGCCGACTTTTCGGCCTCATTGGCAGCATAGTAAGCGTATCCGGCAGGCTCCACCTCCAGTACAAAAAGGGTGTCGCCCCTGAGCAACATCATCCCCATGCGGGTGCGATTGATAAGTTGGGCATGATGGTCTTCAACATTTTTTATCAGTTGGCTTGTCAATATCCTGGGTTTCAGGCGGTCTTTCTCGGTTTTTTCAATGGAGCCCAGCACCGCCTCGCCTGCCATGCGGGTATCGCCCTGACTCGAAGAGTGTACTTCCAGCATACCGAAGGCCCGTTCTACAATCTGCATGCCCGGAGTAACATTGGTAGCTTTCAGGGCCACATCCGTAAGGGTGTTGATCTCAATGCCGGGCGCTATTTCTATGATGCAGCACGCCTGACCGGCAACCGGCAGGTATCCTCTCGAAACAGTGGCAAGGTACGAAGCCATTTGCAACTGGAGTGAATCCAGGAAAATATATGTCCTTAGGTCTATATGGGATTTTGAGTCCATGACAATTGTGTTTCAGTTATTTATTTTTTTAATTTGCCCAAAGGAAGCGCACTGTCCACATTGGCGTGGGGCCTGGGGATAACATGCGAGGAAACAATCTCGCCAACTTTTTCCGCAGCCCGCACTCCTGCTTCAACAGCGGCTCTTACCGAAGCCACATCGCCCCTGACAACGGCAGTAACATACCCGCCTCCAATTTGCTCATAACCAATCAATTCTACTTTGGCAGCTTTCACCATTGCATCCGAAGCTTCTACCATAGCAGTGAAGCCTCTTGTTTCGATCATGCCTAATGCCAGCATCTCGTTGTTGTTTTCCATTATCTGTTCCTCCTGAAGATTTTTTAAAAAAAACCGATCTTCCTGACCGGCAAGAAATTTATTGTGGTTGTTTGAATGTGATTTCTGTTTTCTTGTCTGTTTGGTGCAAAACGCGCAAAAAAAATGAATTGCTCCATCTTTGTTATTTGCGGCATTTCTGTTGTGCCCCCAATTGCCACCTGTGACAATTGATATAGTGCCTGTTGATGCACTATCAAGGGTTTTCAAAAAAAGCCTGTTTTAGTATTCAGTTTAAATGTAAATGCCTGCCTGGTCCACCTCCGTATGTATGCGGATGAAACCTCACGCTCATTCAGGGTCAGCCTGTAATCTTGGACTCGACAAAAAGAATTCTTCTTATCCGGAACACCTTAAAAGCCACAAAAAGAAATTGTATATCCTTTTGAATGGCAAATGTAATAATTAATTGCTAAGTTGGGAATATAGTTCGTGCCCAATCATATATTTTGGCATGGCTGATGAGTGTTGAACTCATTTGATAATTCGATACATTTCTTTGGTAACATCCATGATGGTATGTAATGCGGGGAAAAAAGGGATAAGATTGCCGGAGAGCATTCAGTGTCCCCGCATCCGTTAGTACATATTAGATCCTGCCGCTTCCTGTTCAGTTTCAGCAGGCAAAGGGATTCCGGGGTTGTTGGCAATTTCACGATGAAAAATTACCTGCTGCAACTCATGAACCATGGCGCTGATATTCATGTTGTTGTTTGCAAGGATAATAAGGGCTGCATCGCTGTCTATAAACCTTTTGAATGAGGTTCTGAATCCATTCCACCTGCCTGGATGGTGCACAATCCGCTGGTCGAGAAAATTTTGAATGCGCCACCCCATACCATAATCTATTGTGTTTTGGTTTGCCAGCACTGCCCTGTCAAATGCATAATTCCAAAGTTGGCTTGAAAGCAGTTGATTCGTGGCTATAGCCCGGTCCCATTTATACAAATCGGCGGCAGTCGAAAAGATGCCTTTGTCGCCCATAATGCCATCATGAGGGCTTTGTGAAATAATTGCTTTTCCCGAACGCGTTCTTCTGAAGCCCAATGCCCTGTTGGCAGGCTTCAGTCCGCGGCTTATGTCCAACACAAGGGTATTGTGCATTTGTAGTGGAGCAAAAATATGCTGTTCCATAAATTCCGGAAACCTTTGCCCCGACACTCGCTCAATAAGTGTTGCCAGAAAAGCATAGCCGGTATTGGAGTAGGCAAACCTTGTGCCCGGAGAGAAATCCAGGGGGCGTCTCAGTCTGATGAAGGTTCGCAGCATATCTTCATTGTTGGCAAGTCGCTCCTGATTCCAATACCGTTCCATTATCCACATGTAGTTTTGTACTCCCGAGGTGTGATTCAGCAGGTTGCGAACCGTAATGTTGTTATACGGAAACTCCGGGATATATGCAGCTACCAGGCTGTCGATATGAAGCAGCCCTTGTTGGTGCAGCAAAAGCACAGCAGTAGCCGTAAATGTTTTGGTGATGCTTGCAAGCTGAAACTGGGTGTTGTGGGTTACAGGGGTTGCATCGCGAAAATCAGAAAAACCAAAAGTGCGGTTGAACAATATGTTGCCGTTGCGGGCTATCAAAATCTGGCCATTGAACTGTCTGGATTTTACGATTTCGTTTATGCGGGCATCGAATAATACCAACTCCTCCTCAGAAAGGCCGGCCATTTTTTTCAGCAAGGATGCATCATCCACAGACTCCCTTACTGACCTTGCAAGGGTAACGAAATTGTAGAATGTGGAAAAAAAACCTATGCAGAAAACAAAAAAAACTATACGAAAGATAAAAATCAACATTTGGGCAACAATTTAAAAAGCCATGGTTGAAATGGCTCAGGTGTAAGCTACCCTAAGTAGCAAACAGGCAAATATAGTACTTTTGAAATACACGACAGCTAAAAATTTTTACAGGAAATGTGTCAAAAAAAATTTTGTGAAATAAAAATTTATATAATTTTGCAACTCCAAAAGCGAGAACACGCTTAGGAAAATGTCTCACGACCAACTGCACCACCGCATTGCAAATGCATGCAGTAATTCTGAGATTCATTCGAGACAGAAAAATATATTCCTCCTTAGCTCAGTCGGTTAGAGCATCTGACTGTTAATCAGAGGGTCCCTGGTTCAAGTCCAGGAGGGGGAGCAAATTTGGGAGGCCGTGAGGTCTCCTTTTTTGTTAGGTACTCCTTACGGATTTTACTTGCGTTTAGGTATAGGCACTAAATGGGATGCCTTTCAGACAATTTTTAGGTACTGCCAAGTTTATCGGGAAATTGCTTCACGCGGGATTCCGGATGCCTTCTGAAGATTAATAGCGTTTTATTGAGCAGGTTCAGCCTCTTTTTCAGGGAAGGTAATGCTGTGAATCAGAGCCTCCACCTGCCGCATGAAGTTTCTTTTGGGATTTCCCGGAGCATAAACAAAGCCATCGAGAATCAGCAAGCGCAAATTATCGGGTTGTACCAAGGTGTAGTTTACAAAGGGGCCTCCCATGAAGTCGTTTTGCATCTTCCACAAACTTCGTGCTTCTATTGCAAATTGCCCGTTGAAATTGATTTCCCGGAACAAAGGTGGTAGTTCTTCGTAGGTGGTCATAAATGAACCGGGAAACTGGCCCGGAATATATTTTCGGGTAATGGAGTCTCGGCGGGCTTCAATGGTTTCGAAGGCAAAGTCCACATAGGGGTTACGGTAGGGTATGGAGGCTATCAACACCCCTAACTCCAAATCTTCGTTGATCCCTGTTCTTCGTATCCACATGAAATTCTCACCTTCAACCGCAACAAAAAACCCTTCAGGAATTGCCATATCAAACCCGAATTTTTCCCTCACCCTTTGCCGGGCCATATTGTTGGGTATGCGATTGTTGGCATTGATGATTCGTTGATACTCCTTGGAAATAAAATGATCGCTGAATACCTGTGCATTGGCTTGAACAACCAAAGCAAAGACCGAGTCGTTGGGGGCGTTAATTCTGATTACCATCTGGGGTTGTGACCATACATTTTCCGTGATGGAAATAGCCGCGTTCTGATGGGTTTCTGAAATATCTGCAATGAGGATATGGCGATGTGATTGAAACAGCTCAACGAAACTTTCCGGTGGGATTTGTACAATGTCGAACATGGGTTCCGGAGCCAGGAGCATCGGCAAGGGTTTTGCAAAGTGCTCACGAATTACCAATCCTGCTGCTCCTTCGTAGTTCCGGGTTGACATTATTACCAAAAGTTCTCCGGCTCCTCCTGTTGCAGAAGGCAATGAAGGTCTCTCGATTTGGCAGGAAACAAGTACCGCCATAAAAATTAACACAAGTAATGTTTTCATTTTGTAATCAAATTTAGAGTCTTCATACATGAAATCTATTTCTGGCCTTTTGGGTGTCCTCATCCGGTTTGGAGGCATGTACAGGTTCTTAATCATTAATAACCTTTTGATTTCTGGTTTTCTATCTGCAATACATCTGAATTGGCTCTCTACATAAAACATGTGACTCAGGCTGATAGTTAAAACAGGAATGCATTTTTCTCATTGTCTGGGTGGACGAACAATCAGCTGTTGTCCAACCCGTATCAACGAGCTATTCAGGTTGTTCCACTCCATGAGGTTACTTACCGCTACATTGTATCTGCTGGCTATGGCACCCAAAGTTTCTCCCGAGCGCACTATGTGCACATTGGAGGTTGCAGCCACATTTGGCTGTCTTTGTGCCGGAGCACGCACCACCAGCCTTTGACCAATCCTTATGGTTGTGCCGCGCAAATTGTTCAATCTTTGAATTTCTCCAACCGTGGTGCCATATCTGCGAGCTATACTACCCAGAACATCTCCGCTGCGCACAATATGCACGGTGGTTTCTTCCATTTGCCGGGCAAGTTCCATCTGACGGGTCTCTTCGGCAGAGCGAAAATTCTGGATGCGCTCTTGATTGGCCAGAAAAACAGCGGTATAATCTCTGGGAAGCCTCAATACATAGGGATTTTCCGGATTGCGGGGGATTATGTTCTGGCGGAATGCCGGATTCAGAAAGCGCAACACATCCAACTCTAAATTCGTAAACTCACTTACGGTTCGGAGGCTTAGTTGCTGATTTATCTGAATGGTATCTACATCAAAGTAAGAGAAGATTGGAGGAACGGCAAACAGGTTGTGTTCGGCAGCATGCTGCATCACATAGGCCACGGCAATAAATGCAGGCACAAAATTTTGGGTTTCCCGGGGCAGGAATCGGCTGATTGTCCAAAAATCCTTTATCCCACCGGCTCTTCTGATGGCCCTGTTTACATTGCCCGGACCAGCATTGTAGGCGGCAAGCACAAGCTTCCAGTCTCCATAAATGTTGTACAGATCCACCAGATGTTCGCTTGCTGCAATGGTAGAACGAATTACATCCATGCGGTCGTCCACAAGGCTGGTTACCTCAAGCCCGTACATCCTTCCGGTGTGAAACATGAACTGCCATAGTCCTGTAGCTCCCACGCGGCTGCGAGCAATTGGGTTGAGGGCAGATTCTATTACTGCCAGATACTTCAGTTCCAGGGGGAGGTTGTGCCGGTCGAGCTGCTCCTCGAAAAACGGGAAGTACAACTGACCAAGCCCCAGCATACGCTCAGTATGCGACCTGCGCCTGTTGGCATAAAAATCTATAAAAGCCCGCACGGCATCATTGTAAACAAATTCAAAAGGCGACCTGTCGTTCATGTTTCGGATACGCCTTTCGATGACCGAATCGGGAAAAACCGGCACATAATCTCGTGGCAGTTTTCGCAAGGCGGCATGATTGTCGTGGCGGGCATCAATGTTCTGAAAAATTTTCAGTTGAGCCAGGCTGTCAAGCATTGCCGAAATATGATCATCAGGGGCAATTATAAATGGCTTAGTGGAATCAGGAGTAGTGGCAGCATCATTCTGAGAAAAGACAGACGGGGAACTTACCCATAATAAGAAGCTGATAATTGCAGTCAAGCAGACTTTGAACATAGATGCAATGTATGAATGGTAAATAACTTGTACTTAATGCAAATTGCCAGTACACGCACCTATAACCCGTCAAATTTTGTGTGGGTGTCAAAGGTACAATGCAACCTAAGCAACTCTGAAAAGAAAAGGGAAGCTATTCGTTGGCTTTTTCTTCCATTTTTTCAGGCTCATCCTTTTGGGCATCCTTAAACTCCTTAAGGCCTTTACCTAATCCCCGCATAAGTTCAGGAATTTTGCGGCCACCAAAAAACAGCAGGGCCAAAAGGAGGATAATTAGTATTTCCTGTACTCCAATAAAGCCAATAACAAACAAATTCTCCATAATTAAAAATTTTCTTAGCTTGCAAATTTACAAAAATGACGCAAGTAAACAAACTCTTTCTTCTGTTATCTCTGGGATGCAATCCAGGCGGCCGGATCTAACTTTTGGTTTCCCAGCCAAATTTCGAAATGCAATAAGGTTTTTCCCTCTTCCTGATTGGTTGCTATCTCTCCAATCACCTGTCTTGTGGTAACACGGTCTCCATTGCTGACCGACACCCGGCTCAGATTTGAGTAAACGGTAAGGTATTCTCCATGACGAATAATCACAGCATAGAAAGCCCCCGGCACTGTGATCACGCGCGAAACTCTACCTTCGAAAACAGATCGTGCCTGTGCACCGGGCACAGTAGAAAAATCTACCCCATTGTTTACCACCTGTATATTGCGCAGCACCGGGTGGGGGTGTACGCCAAAGGTACCTGAGATCACACCTCTCTCCACAGGCCATGGCAGGCGGCCTTTATTAGCGGCAAAATTGCCGGACAACACTTGTTCTTCCGGGGAAAGTGCAAAAGCACCTGGCGTAACTCGCCTTCCCTCAGCGCGGGCCTGCTCTTGTGAGCGGCGTCGTTCCTCGGCTATCACCCGTTCGATGCTTCTCTGCAATTCCTGCCGTGAGCGCTCCTGCACCCGGAGCCTTTCCCTTAGTTCCCGCTCCCTGCGGCGCAAATCCCGCACGACACGGTTTTGCTCTGTCCGCTCATCTGCCAATTCCCCTATCAAGTGCCGTTGCTCGACCAATAGCACCTCTTTCTCTGCTCGCTGATTTTCCAACTTCCGAATCTCTGCAGTAAGTCTTTGCCGGCTCCTTTCTATTACCTCAGCCTGAATTTTGCGGTGGCGGGCGTACTCCTGAAAATATCGCAGACGCCTCAAAGCCTGATTGAAGCTTTCGGATGAAAAGATAAATGCCAACCGCTGGTAGCCGCTACGGGTAATGTAAGCATGCCGGATCATGCGGGCGTATGAACGCCTTAACTCCTCCAACTCGGCTCCCAACCGGGCAATTTCTCTGGCTTGGTTGTCTATCTCCTGGTTCAGAGAGCCAATTTGCTTGTTGAGCGTTGAGAGCAGGTTCTCCCGGCGACTTATCTGGGCGTTTAAAATTACTAAATGGCTAAGCCCTGCTTCAGCCGATCTGCGGGTTTCCTGAAGCATCTCATTGGTGAGCCTGATTTCCGTTTCTACCCTGCGGCGGTCGCGTTCCAATGTCTCCCGGCTTTGATTCTGTGCAACAAGTGTCGCAGGAAAAAGCAGGAACAACGATAAGGTGCCAATCCATTTTTGACCAGATGCGAAAAACCTGAATACACTCTTTTGCATAGGTAGGCTACATTTCTATTTTTCGGTAACGCGTAGGTATGGTAAAAGTCAATTCTACCGGTGTGTTCAGTTGTATCCTGCTTAGGTGAAGCGTTAGTTCCATTACACTGGACTCGGCGGACAGACTTATATGCATATTTACGGGAAGCTGCTGGCCGCTGATGTTCTCCAAAGCACGGTATTGAACATGCATCTGCTGGGCAAATTGCGGTATTGAAACATTGCTTTGCCTCAGCCTGTAAGTAATCGGATCTATCCATAGGCTATGGGTTATCCGGAAATCATCATCCGAAGGATTCCTCTGCCTCTCTGAAAAATCAAGTCGAAGCATTTCCCTATCATTGAGCAATTCGATGCTTTGATAGCTAAAATGTGAAAAGTCATTGCCCAGCAGTACTGCTTGCAGCATGAAGAAGTCCATGTTTGACCCTATCAACTGGTTTAAAAAACGAATATCTCCTGTAAAATATGTTGCATCAAGGCGATTGAGAAACCTTACTGAATCAGGGGTTACAATCACCCTCGATATTTCAATGCCCATCACCGGGGTCACCGATATCCATATGGCACGGTCGTGCAGCATGCGGATAGTACCACTAACCGTATGCCGGCTTCCTTGCCAGGTTGCAGTTCCTGTAAAGCGAGCGGTGTAGGATTCAAAGCGGGCATGGTTTGAGTGGATCGCGTTCAGGGTAACAAAGGGTGCTCTGAGCGCTTCTTCGGCTGCGGGAATTATGCCTCGCTGAGGCCTGCAGCCTGAAAGCAGGGCCAATGTAACAAGAAGGAAACCCAGAAATTTTTGACTATGGTGTTTCATGAAATCTTCTATATCTAATTTTCAAGGGAAGCAGCTCCGAACCTTCGCCTGTTTCTTTTGCTTTTTTCCAGTATTCCACTGCTTCGTCAATTTGGTTGAGTTTGTAAAGCACATTGCCGTATTGCTCCAGTATTACCGCATTGGGGCTTTCACTTGCCAGCACAGCCTTTCCAATCCATTCCTTTGCCTCCAGAAACCGACCCTGCCGGAAAAACACCCATCCCAGGGTGTCCATATAAGCCGGTATTCCCGGCCTGAGCCTGTTGGCCTCCAAAGCCATGGCTTCGGCTTGTTGCAGGTTGGTGTTTCTAACAGCAAGGTGATAGGCATAGTTGTTGAGGATAGTAGAATTTTGCGGATCTATCTGAAGGGCGCTTTCGTAAGCCGAATCGCTTTTCGCATAGTTGCCCAGGTGGTGATAGGTTGATCCCAGTAACTCGTAAAACGAAAGCAGCAGGTTGCTCTCGGGGTCGAGCAGCGACTTGCCGAATTCTAATGCCGTGGCGGCCTCTTGATAATTTTCCAGCTGAAAATGAGCCAACCCATTAAACAGAAACAACACAGGCTGGTCGAGAAAAAACTCAAGGGCCCGGGTGGAATACTTAAGCATGCTTTGCCAATCTCGTAAAATATTGTTTGTAACCAGCAACTGATGCCATGCTTGCATCCTGGTGGGGTCTCGCTCGGTTCCCAAAAAATATTGGCTTCGTGCTTCTTCGTACCGGTTTTCTCTAAACAGAAAATCTCCATAAATCAGGTATGGATCAGGGTGGTCGGGAAAGAGGGTTATCAGGCTGCGAGCCATTGTTAGTGCAGGCTCTAAGTAAACCGGATTTTCTTCGGAGAGATGATACAGCGTAAAAAGCATCCTCATGCGGCTGTCCATGCCGAGGCGGTTGCTATCAAAAGCTTCTCTCATGGCTTTAATGGCCAGGGTGTCGTTTCCCTCCGTATGATAGTAATCGGCAATCATTAGAAGGGCATAAGGGTTTCCCGGGTCATTTCGCAGCAGGCCTTCAAAAAGTGCTTTTGCTTTGGCGTTTTGTCCTGTTTCGAGGTACAAGTCGCCCAGAATTTCTGCAAAAAAAGGCTCATGGGGAAACGCCGACACCAGAGCCTCTGCTTCAGCGATAGCCTCATTAATGCGGTTGTTTTCTACCAGCAACCGTTGTTTGCGCAGCGAAACATTCTCTGTGATTCCCATTAAGGCTTCAATCTGATTGTAAACCGCAAGCGCCTCATCTATTCTGCCTTCCTGTGCAAGGGCCTCTGCCAGGCTTAGTTTAAATCCGGGACGACCCGGATTGTTTTGCGCCAGTAATCGGAATACTTCAATGGCCTGTGCCCTGTTGTTGCTGAGTAGGTACAACTCGGCAAGAAGCGTCTGGTAGAAGATATTTTCTGAATCCAACGACACTGCCTTTCGTGCAAACAGAATGGCATCCTCGATTTGGTCTTCTATGGCATGCAGCTTGGCAAGCTCAAAAAATGCGGCATCGTTGGTTGGGTCTATCAGTGTGGCTTCGTAAAACAATACAACTGCCTGATCAAAATTGCCAGTTATTTTGTGCCGGGTTGCTTCAATCAGAAGAGCTGTACTGTACATTGCATCCCTTTCGCTCACTGCCTCCCTTGCCCTGTAGTCGCGCTCGGTGAGGGCGGGGCGTTGCAACAGCGCGCAACTGCTCAGCAGGGCAGCAATAAACATGAGCAGCACTGCTGTTAAGACTTGTTTACCGGGTGTATGCATGGTTGATTGAAATACATGTTGAAAAATTTTTCTCCCAAAAAACGGGTTAAAGATGCATGAATGTCATTATTTTCCCGTATGACCAAAGCCGCCTGAACCTCTCTCTGTTTCTGCGAGTGCCTCGGCTGGCTGAAACTGAGCCCGTTCATGGCGTGCAAAAACCAATTGTGCAATCCTATCGCCGGGTTTAATGGTGTAATTCTCTCCCGAAAGGTTTATCAGGATTACCTTTACTTCACCCCTGTAATCTGAGTCAATGGTGCCCGGCGAGTTCAAGACAGTTATGCCATGCTGTATAGACATTCCGCTGCGGGGCCGCACTTGTGCCTCGTAATTTTCCGGAATCTCCAAAAACAATCCGGTTGGGACCAAACGACGCTCCATCGGTTTTAGTACCAATGGGGCATCGAGCCATGCCTGGAGATCAATGCCTGCCGAACCAGGGGTTTTGTACTCGGGAATTGGATTTCCGGAGCTGTTCACAACTTTTATGGAAACCATGTTTGCAGTAATCAGTTACAAATATTACAAAGATAAGCAAAGCAATCCCATTTTACTAAGTTTCTGCGGATAGCCCGGAGGTGTCGGAAAGAGGTCTGTCCTCGCGATACCTCCAGTATATCAGAGGCTGCATTATATGTGGCAGCAATCCTGCCTGGCCGGCATCACCGCATCCGATCCACAGCCCAGCCAAGCGGGGAATGTGGGTATTGCAACGCGCACTTAAAAAATGCAAATTTATCCAGCGAAAGTCCTATTAGCCTTCTGTTTCAAAAATGGTGATTTTTTCAATCCCGTCGCCTGCCTCAATCTGGTCAATCACTTCCAGTCCCTCAACCACTTTTCCAAAACAGGTGTGGTTTCGGTCGAGGTGGGCTGTGTTCTGACGGTGGTGGCAAATAAAAAACTGCGACCCTCCGGTGTCCCGCCCTGCGTGGGCCATAGAAAGCACTCCTCTGTCGTGGTACTGGTTGCCGCCAGCAAGCTCGCATTTGATGCGGTAGCCCGGTCCGCCAACCCCAGTTCCCTGTGGGCAGCCGCCCTGAATTACAAAGTTGGGGATCACACGATGAAATGTTAAACCATCATAAAACCCTTTTCGGGAAAGGTCCACAAAATTTTTCACCGTATTGGGGGCATCCTGTTCATAAAAAGAAACCTTCATGGTTCCTTTTTCAGTTTTGATTTCAGCTGTTAACATTAAAAAATGATTAGGTTTTGATAATAAACAACAAATGTATGATACTAAGGGTTATGTGACCTTTTAGATGGGAGCGTGAAACCCGGTGCCCGGTGCAGCATGCAGTGCCCCCAAGGCTTGCTCATCGTTTTGTGGTGTTCTGGTTCGTTCGTTTTGAGGTGAGCGGGTTGCGTAGTCCCGAAAATTCTGACAGCTCCAGTACGAGGTTGCCTACGGATAAACCGGTTTGAATTTTTACGGGAATACGGTTCATATCGTCTGAAATCCACAGCGTCATCGGATAAGGCTGTGAGAATATGTTGCCAGTGAGTACCATGGGTTTGAAGCGCATGGTGTTGAAAGTGCCCAGGCGGGTAGTGATGCGCTCATAGCCATCGAAAATGATGCGGGTAACATACACACTGTCGTCATGAAAAAAATCTACGGCAAACTCCTCTCCTATGCGCGGGTTGTGCAAGGGCAGCGTGCGCGAGAAATAGAACACCGAGATTATGTCCTGCACATAGGGCGGAATGCTCACGGTTGCGGTATTGGTAACAGCCACTTTGTTCTGGTGGTTGAACCTTACATCCTGGCTTTTGCGGTGGTTGCCTTCCTCTAAGCGTCTCATGAAAAACAGGGGAGCGATTGCTGCATTGTCCAAATAGGACTCAAAGCGGTTGTTGACACGAAAAAACAGGTTGAAGACCCCGCGTGTCTGCATGGTGCCTATTATCCGCATCGCATTGCGGTTGCTAATGGTTTCGAGGGTGGGCTGTATCTCTAAGCTGGCGTCGCCTGCAAGCACATTGCCGGTAAGCGCACTGCTGTAATACGCCCTGAAAACCAGCCGCTCCCCCGGACCGAAAGCCGTGTTTGAAACTGTGCGCAACTCCTGACCGTTTGCCGGCGAAACAAAGAAACAGATTCCTATGGCTGTCGAAAACAACCATTTAGCGACCCCTCTGTTGAAAGTTGTATTTTTTGCAAGCATGGTAAAATCATTTTTAATTTACCGTGAGGGCAGTAAAGATGCGTCCGCTCATTTGCATTGGGTACTCAAAAAACATTCCAAAGTGTAGCTTGGGTGCAAAACAGTGTTTTTGACCCGGCTGATTAAACAACCACATTAACAATTTTTCCTGCCACCACGATAATCCGCTTTGGAGATTTGCCATCGAGCCATTTGGCTGTTTCAGGAGCGGCCAGCACAGCAGCCTCCACATCGGCTGTGGGTGCTCCGGCCGGCAACTCCACCTTGAACCGTGTCTTCCCGTTAAACGAAACAGGATACACAATGGTATCGTCAACAACATATTTTTCTTCCCATTGGGGATACTCGGCCCCGGTGATGCTGGTTCTGTGGCCCAGTTGCTGCCAAAGCTCCTCTGCCAGATGCGGTGCAAAGGGAGAAATTAATAAGGCCAGAGGTTCTAAAATTTTCCGTTTGTGGCAGCCCAGTTCGCTCAATTCATTCACGCAAATCATAAAGGAGCTGACGGCCGTGTTGAAGGAAAACCGTTCAATGTCCTCGCTTACTTTACGAATGGTTTTATGAAGCACCTTGAGTTCGGCCACCACAGGCTCATCATCTGACACATGCCAGATGTTATTTGCGTTGTGATAGAGTCTCCAAAATTTTCTGATAAATCTGAAAACTCCCTCTATTCCGTTTGTGTCCCAAGGCTTGGCTTGTTCTATGGGACCCAGAAACATTTCGTAAAGCCTAAGCGTGTCGGCCCCGTATCGCTCAATCAGGTCGTCGGGGTTTTGTACATTGTGAAACGACTTTGACATTTTTTCAACCTCCCACCCACAGAGATATTTCTCGTTTTCCAACACAAATTCTGCATCTTTAAACTCAGGATTCCAGTTTCGAAACGCCTGCAGGTCGAGATAGTCCTGATGCACAATATTTACATCCACATGCATGGGGATGGTTTCGTGTTGGTTGCGAAGGCCGTGGGAGACGAAGGTGTTGGTACCTTTTATCCTATAGACGAAATTCGACCTGCCCTGGATCATGCCCTGGTTTACAAGTTTCTGAAATGGCTCGTCCTGAACCGAAATTCCCAAATCGAATAGAAATTTATTCCAGAAACGGGCGTAAATCAAATGTCCTGTGGCATGCTCGGCTCCGCCCACATACAGGTCCACAGCTTGCCAGTACTGGGCAGCCTCTTTCGATACCAGCTCACGGCTGTTGTGGGGATCCATATATCTGAGGTAATATGCGCATGATCCTGCAAATCCGGGCATAGTGTTCACTTCGTAAGGGTATCCCTCCGGGGTATGCCAGTTCTTGGCCCTTGCCAGAGGTGGGTCGCCTGCTTCCGTTGGCAGATATTTGTCTATTTGGGGCAAAAGCAGGGGCAGGTTGTCATCGGGCAGCATCTCGGGATGTCCGTCCTTGTAATATACGGGGAATGGCTCTCCCCAGTAGCGTTGCCTGCTGAATATCGCGTCGCGCAATTTGTAGTGAATGCGTCCTTTGCCAATGCCTTTCTGCTCAATGCGCCTCACTGCCTCGGCTATTGCTTCTTTTACCTCAAGTCCGTTGAGAAAATCACTGTTTATCGAAAAGCCTTCAGTAGCATCGTACGATTCTTCGGCAATATTGCCTCCCGAAACCACTTCGGTAATGGGCAGTTCAAAATGTTTTGCAAAGGAGTAGTCGCGGCTGTCGTGGGCCGGTACAGCCATAATGGCCCCGGTACCGTAGCCTGCAAGCACATACTCAGAGATATACACAGGCAATTCCTTTTCGGAAAAAGGGTGACGGGCGTAGGCCCCGGTAAACTGCCCGGTAATGGTTTTTGCCTCGGTCATCCTTTCGCGGTCGGAGTGGCGCGCAGCAAAGGCAATATAATCATCCACCTTTTGCTGGTATTCCGGCGTGGTGATGCGGCCTACCAGTTCGTGCTCGGGAGCTAGCACCATAAAAGTGGCGCCAAAAATAGTGTCGGGCCGTGTGGTATAAACCTCAATAGAGGCGTTGTATCCTTTCTGCTCGAAGAATATTGTAGCTCCTTCTGAGCGCCCGATCCAGTTTCGTTGTATCTCCTTGATGGATTCGCTCCAGTCAATTTTCTCAAGTCCTTCAAGCAGTCGGTCGGCATAGGCTGTAATCCTGAGAAACCACTGACGCATTTTCTTTCTCTCCACCGGGTGTCCGCCGCGCACCGAGAAGCCTTCTTTCACCTCGTCGTTTGCCAGGACCGTGCCCAGAGCCGGGCACCAGTTCACCTGGGTGTCGGCCAGATAGGCCAGCCGGTAACCCATCAATATCTGCTTTTTGCGGGTTTCAGAAAGAGCCTGCCACTCGCCGGCAGTGGAAAAGGGCTTTAGATCTCCGAAAGGATGGGTGTTCTGCCCGCCGGTGGCTTCAAAATCCCGGATCAACCTGTCTATGGGTTGGGCTTTGCCTAGATGCAGATCATAATAATGATTGAACAGCCGGATGAAAACCCATTGCGTCCAGTGGTAGTAACCCGGGTCACAGGTGCGCACCTCCCTGCTCCAGTCGTAAGAAAAACCGATGCGGTCCAGCTGCTCCCTGTAGCGGGAAATATTGCGTTCGGTGGTGATAGCCGGATGCTGACCCGTTTGAATGGCATATTGCTCGGCGGGCAACCCGTAAGCATCATATCCCATAGGATGCAGCACATTAAAACCTTTCTGGCGCTTAAAGCGTGCGTAAATATCTGAAGCAATATATCCCAGCGGATGCCCTACATGTAGCCCTGCCCCCGAAGGATAGGGAAACATATCCAGGATATAATATTTGGGTTTGCTGCTTACGGTAGCGGTTTTGTAAGTACTGTGTTCTTTCCACCAGGCCTGCCATTTCTTCTCTACTTCCCTGAAGTTGTATTCCATAGTCCAGCTCAATTCTTTTAGTATCATTCAGCCTGCGAAATTACACATTACAACGCAAACCGGAACGACTTTTCACAACGCCCTTTTTTTTAATAAATTACCTTTTGCCTCAAAACAGAAATAGTTCGTTAATAGAATGATTAATTATAAATTTGCGGCAATTATGTAAATATTCGTTCTAGAGCTAGATATCATATCAAAAAATTTATTCAACATGGAGTATAAGCCAACATTCAGGCTTTTTGAGGAGTTTCCGGAGATTTCCACTCAGCAGTGGGAAGCAAAGATTTTGGAAGACCTCAAAGGAGCCGATTATCAAAGGCTCATCTGGAAAACTGCAGATGGCTTGCAATTGAAACCATACTACAGGCAGGAAGACCTTGAGCACCTGACCCATATGCAAGCCTCTTGGGGCTATAATGAGTTTGCAAGGAACCTGAAAGGCAACAACGAATGGGAGATTAGCCAGATTGTACAGGAACACGATCCGCGCAAGGCAAACCTGTTGGCTTTGGCTGCACTGGGAAAGGGAGCAGAGTCGGTAGAGTTTGATGCCCGGAATATTTTGGCTGCTGAAGACTTGCAATTGCTTCTGAAAGACATTTCGGTTGCAACTACTCCATTGCATTTCAGCAATTCACCGTGTTTTCCAGACCTTCTGCAATGGTTGGATGGCCTTAGCCCCAATGGCATAAAGGGTTCGTTGGTTTACGATCCATTGGGCCATTATGCTCTGTACGAGTATTTTCCTTCCGGGAAAACCCGGGAATTGGAAGTGGCAGCAGAGCTTATCAAAGCTGCTGCAAAGCATTCCGGATTGCGGGTGATTCAGGTCAGTGGAAATCATTTTAGCAATGCCGGAGCAAGCATTGTGCAGGAGCTTGCCTTTGCTCTTTCCCAGGGACATGAATATCTGTATCAGTTGTTGCAACAGGGCATTGCTGTTGAGGCCACCGCAAAGCACATGGGCTTTACTTTCGGTATTGGTTCTGATTACTTTCCGGAGATGGCCCGGCTCAGAGCCGCCCGCATATTGTGGGCCAAAATCCTGGATCAGTATGGTCTTTCAGATAGGCAATCCATGGTAATGCAGATTCACGCTGTAACTTCACCATACAACAAAACCATTTACGATCCTTATGTGAACATGCTGCGGACTACCTCCGAGGCAATGTCGGCAGCCCTTGGAGGTGCCGACAGGATTACGGTTTTGCCCTTCGACTCTTCTTTTAAAAGGCCCGATGAGTTTTCGGAGAGGATCTCCCGCAACCTGCAGCAAATCCTCAAGCACGAAGCCTACTTCAACAAAGTGGCCGATGTGCCGGGCGGGTCGTATTACATCGAAAACCTTACGGATGCAATTGCCGGTGAGGCATGGAAGCAGTTTCAGCAAATTGAAGAAATGGGAGGTTTTCTTTCCTGTGTTGAAAGTGGGTTTATAAAACAAGCGGTCAGGAGTGCTTCAGAGAGGCGCCAGGCCGATGTTGCCCAAAGGAAGCAGGTGTTTGTGGGTGTAAACCAATATCCTAACCCCGATGAGGAGATGCTGGAGAAATTGCAGCCCGTAGCCGACACAACAGCCATAGCCGAATTGAAGCCAGCTAGGGCAACCCAGCAGTTGGAGGCCCTCAGGCTTGCAGTGGAGAATCACAAAAAGAAGGGATTTAAGGCGCCCGAAGTCTTTCTGTTGACATTCGGCAATGCCACCATGCGAAAAGCCCGAGCCGACTTTTCCACCGGTTTTTTTTCTGTGGCGGGCTATCGTATTTTGAACCATACAGGCTTTGCTTCTCCTCAGGAAGGAGCTACAGCCGCTGCAAAGTCTGAAGCACCCATTGTGGTTTTCTGCAGCAGCGATGAGGAGTATGCGGGCATTGCTCCTGCCATTGCTCACATCAAAAAGACTGCCCCAAAAACCCTCATTATTGTGGCAGGATATCCCAAAGAGATGGTGCGTCAGCTGGAGCAGGACGGAGTGGACTATTTCATTCACCTCAGGGCAAACCTGTATGATGCGCTGTCCCGGTTCAACGAAATTCTTGGAATTGCCTAAAAAGCGTTACAAAAACAACCTTTAGATTATGAGACCCGACTTTAAAAATATTCCTTTCAATACACCTTTGAAAACCCAGGCTGCCCCTGTAGCGGAGAAACATGTTCCGGATGCTGAAGCAGAGTGGACTACAGCCGAACAAATTCCTGTGAAGCCGGTTTACCAACCCTGCGACCTGAGCGGCATGGAGCATCTGCATTATGCAGCCGGTATCGAACCGTATCTGCATGGGCCTTATAGCACCATGTTTGTAATGAAGCCCTGGACCATCAGGCAATATGCCGGATTCAGTACCGCAGAAGAGTCGAATGCCTTTTACAGGCGCAACCTTGCAGCCGGGCAAAAGGGTCTTTCTGTGGCCTTCGATCTGGCCACACACAGGGGCTACGACTCAGACCACGAAAGGGTTGAGGGCGATGTGGGCAAAGCCGGGGTGGCAATAGACTCCATCCTCGACATGAAAATCCTTTTCGACCAGATACCGCTGGATGTGATGTCAGTGTCCATGACCATGAATGGCGCCGTGCTGCCCATCATGGCATTTTATATCGTGGCAGCAGAAGAGCAAGGGGTACCCATGGAAAAACTTTCCGGCACTATCCAGAACGACATTTTGAAGGAGTTCATGGTGCGCAACACATACATTTATCCGCCACTGCCTTCCATGCGCATCATTGCCGACATTTTCAGTTTTACCTCCAAACACATGCCGCGCTTCAACTCTATCTCCATAAGCGGCTATCACATGCAGGAAGCCGGCGCCACCTGTGATATTGAGTTGGCATACACCCTGGCAGATGGTTTGGAATACCTGCGTACCGGGGTGAATTCGGGCATGGACATTGACTCCTTTGCTCCGAGGCTTTCTTTCTTTTGGGCGGTGGGAATGAATCATTTCATGGAGATAGCCAAGATGCGTGCCGCAAGGATGCTCTGGGCCAAGATTGTAAAACAATTCAACCCTAGGAATGCCAAATCTTTGGCCTTGCGCACCCACAGCCAAACCTCCGGCTGGAGCCTTACTGAGCAGGACCCATACAACAATGTGGCGCGCACCGCCATTGAGGCCATGGGTGCGGTGCTGGGGCATACCCAGTCGTTGCACACCAATGCACTTGACGAAGCCATAGCTCTTCCCACCGACTTTTCCGCTCGCATAGCCCGAAATACCCAATTGTTTATTCAGGAGGAGACTCAGGTATGCAAAGCCATTGATCCCTGGGCAGGCTCCTATTATGTGGAAACCCTTACCCACGAAATAGCTCATAAAGCCTGGGCGCATATACAGGAGATTGAGAGTCTGGGAGGAATGGCAAAAGCCATTGAAACAGGCCTGCCCAAGATGCGCATTGAGGAGGCGGCTGCCCGCAAACAAGCCCGTATTGATGCCGGTAAGGACTTCATCATTGGGGTGAACAAATTCCGGCTGGAGAAGGAAGACCCCATCGAGATTCTGGATGTGGATAATACCGCAGTGCGAGCTTCCCAGATTAAAAGGCTGGAGCAACTGCGTGCCAACCGCAATACCCAGGAGGTAGAGCAAGCCCTTCAGGCTATAACCCGCGCTTGTGAAACCGGCGAGGGAAATCTGCTCGAGCTTGCCGTTGATGCCGCCCGCAAGCGCGCCTCATTGGGCGAAATCAGTATGGCTTGCGAAAAAGTTTTTGGACGCTATCAGGCTTCTATTCGATCAATATCAGGAGTGTATTCCATGGAAATTCAAAATGATCAGAGCTTTGTGAAAGCCCGGGAAATGGCCGACGCCTTTGCTGCTCTCGAAGGCAGACGGCCTCGCATCATGGTTGCAAAAATGGGGCAGGATGGACACGACAGGGGCGCTAAAGTAGTTGCAACCGCGTATGCAGACATCGGCTTCGATGTGGACATCGGACCCTTGTTTCAAACCCCAAAGGAAGCCGCGAGGCAGGCAGTTGAAAACGATGTGCATGTAGTGGGGGTGTCCAGCCTTGCTGCAGGCCATAAAACCCTTGCACCGCAAATCATACAGGAGTTGAAAAACCTCGGACGCGAAGATATTATGGTGATTGTGGGCGGGGTAATCCCTCCGCAGGACTACCAATTCCTGTACGATTCCGGAGTGGTAGGAATCTTCGGTCCGGGAACAGTCATTTCCGAGGCTGCAATCAAAATCCTTGACATACTCATCGAGAGCCGAAAATAGAGCAACACGGGGGGGCATTGGGGCAAAATACGGAAAGCATCTCAGAAGTACCTGATGTGGTCTTCCCTGTCTTGATAGCTGTGCGCAAATGAATTTGCTGGTAAGATTTTTCAGGTCGGTAAAGGCTGTCAGGTAAGTCTTTGCTCAAAATACCATATTTGAGGCAAGGTGATATTTACAGGAGATACCTGGCGGAAGTTTGTGTTCGGGCGTTCGTCAACTTCAAACAATATATCGCATGTAATTTTGGATTCCATAGATGTTTTTCGTAAATTTGCTGATACAACACCCCTGATGTGGAGAACTTAGGATTAGGTGGGTGTGGAAGCCAATCGTCAGCGCCCCGCTGAAATGAAAATAAGCACCTCAGGCTAGTAGAAATCTTGTCAATTGAGTGCCAATGTTTACTAATCGCTTGGGTTTTAAGAACACATTTTATGAACCACTCAACGAGTTACCCATGAAGATACTATTTTTTATTGCCTTTGCATCCGTGCTTTTTCTTGGGGGATGCAGGGCAAGGAGAATGACTATTCCCGAAGCGCCAGCCCCTGCACCTAGGGGTACTATCGCGGATATTCCTGCTCAACCGCAGGAAATCCTGCAGGAAATTCCCACCCGTTCCGAAAGGTTTACTTTTGTACAACCTTCAGATCAGGCTATGCACGAAGCAAACCGGTTTTTTGTAATACTGGGGAGCTTCGTTGTACAGGAAAACGCCATCCGGTTTGTGGAAACCCTCCGCGCTAAAGGTTTCGAGCCGGTAATACTTATGTCGGAGACTGGTATGAGCAGGGTAAGTATAGATTCATTCAACGATGAAACTGTTGCCCGTACCCGCGTAAACCGTATCAGGGCAAACTTTCCCGAATATGCCGATGCCTGGCTGCTGATCCGAACAAGATAGAGGTAAGAACAGAATAGAGGGCAAAGAAATTTGAAAAATTCGCATTGTTTTCCCCTCCATCCTCAGGCCTGTACCGCACCCAAAGAGGGCATCTGCCTAAAGTCTTGCCTACGCTTACGCCTTGCCTGCTAAAGCGCATCCGGATTCTTGTACATTGTTTTTGAAAACATATTGGTTGTTTGATAAAGTCGTTTTTGGGCAAATAGCCGTTGCACTGCATGTTTTAGTTGAATGTTTCCTTTTTGTGAATGCAAGGAATAACCTTTTAGCACAGCATAAAGGTTTAAAAAATTTTATTGTCCATCATTTATTCATTAAAACTTCATTTTTCAGAAAATAATTTTGGTTTGTATTTTATTAATATCATTAAATACCTAACCACATGAAAAGAAATTATTTGTCAATGATTTTGGGAGCCGCAATGATTTTCGGCTTTTCTTCCTGCCAAAAGGAAAACGCAATAGAAACCAGCATTCAAAATGCCGAAGACGAAGCCGTAGCTGATGCGTTATTCAACCAGGTATTAAGCGAAGCCGATGATCTGGGAGAGATCACCGGTCTTTTTGATGCTGAGCCCGGCAATATTACCGTTGAGTCCACGCCTCCCCCGGTTGCTCCGCCGGTTGCTTCAGGCTCCAGACTTGTTACGATTACACCACAGACCGGGTTCCCCAGAACCATTACAATTACTTTCACCAACTGGAAAGTTGGCGAGGCACCAGAAAAAAACGGCATCATCCGCATTGTTATTACCGGCCCCATGCACAGGGCAGGTACATCCCGCACAATCACCTATGAAAACTTTAACATTGGAGGAAATCTGATTCAAGGCACAAAAGTCCTTACCAATGTTAATGACACTATACTTACAATAACCCTTACTGGTGGCAGAATCACTTTCCAGGATGGTACTTTCAAAACCAGGGAAGTAAACCGTCAGCGCGAATGGATAGCCGGGCGGCTTACACCCAGGTTTATATGGGATGATGAGTATAGAATTACCGGTACCGTTTCGGGAGTAAACCGTGCAGGAGCTGAATATTCCATCAACATCACCAAGCCTTTGATTAGAAGAATGGCCTGTCTGTGGATAGTTGAAGGAACCATAACAATGCAAACCGGCACAAGAAGCCTAATTCTCGATTATGGCACAGGCGCTTGCGACAACTTGGCAACAGTTACTGCCAACGGCGAAACCCGCGAAATTGTTCTGCCCCGCACACCTCCTCGGCGTAGATGGTAACAATTAGTTGTTTTATTTAGGTATTATGAGGCTGTCTCAAAAGCGAGGCAGTCTCTTTTGTATGTCGGGCATGATATTAAGCTAACAGGATGCAAGTTCCTGTATGTGCCGAATTGATAGGAAACAGTAGCGAATGACAAGGCTTCGGCCGTGAGCTCAGCCGAACGGGTGTTGGGGGTGACCCCAAATCTGAAAGAAGTCATCAGCAAATCTGAAGTTTTGACGAATAGAATTGAAAATCGGCGTAGCTAAACCTGATATAAGCCTCAAATTGAGAGGGTAACCGAGCCATGAATTGGGAACGCCCCAAATTCAACCGTAACTCAAATGAGTAAATCAGGCATAACGCAGAGAAAGTTTAATGTCTTATTTAAGGAGCAGTTAGTTCAAAATTTGTTTTATGGCGCAACAGCAAGTGATAACATACCAATACGACCTGTTTAATCAGATGGTTGAGGATGTTATGTACCCTTTTGCCACGAGTGAAACCGTAAGTGGAACTCAGGCGACAAAGGCGTTGCAAGTAAAAGAAGCAGGCTAACAGAAACGAGCCTTAACCCCTGTAAGGTTAAATAATTATAGGAAATCGCCGTGTGCGTGAGCATGCACGGTGGTGTGAGAGGAGGGAGTAATCCCCCTACCTACTCAATTAACAATAATTTATGTGTTTTCTTTGGCTTATTTTATACCTTTAGCCTACTGAAACCATTTTAAATTTTAATACTATGCCGTACGATTCAATTTCGCAGCCGCCGGTAATCAAAAAAATTTTGGTTGCTGTAGATGGCTCGCCTGTGTCTATTAAGGGAATTGATCACGCAGTTCAGATGGCAATAGAGAAAAATGCTGAATTGCTAGCCCTTTATGTTGATACCACAACAGATGACATGGACTCAAGAGGCTATCACTCCTACGCTCTAATCCTTGATGCAAAGGATGAAAAGGGAATTAGAGATGTAAAAAACATTGAGAGCAAGGAAATTTCCGCTATCCTTGAAAAGTACTACGAACAGGCAGTGAAACCAAGTTCTGTTGTGCAAGGAGAAGCAGGTCTTGAAGTGGCCAATTTTCTGGCAACTAAGTATGGAGTAAAACTCGAAACCTTAATTGAAAGAGGTCACGAGGCCTCCGTTATTGTGGGCATTGCCAAAAAATACAATGTGGATCTTATTGTGATAGGGTCGCATGGGATGAGGGGGCTGGATAAATTCTTGTTGGGAAGTGTAGCCGACAAGGTAAGCAAGTTATCCCACTGCCCGGTTTTGATAATCAAGCCCTAAGAATTTGAACGGTGGTTGCCGGCGTGCAAATCAAATTTCCTTTTTTTAAAAGGGATGCACCGAACAATTTCTCATTTGCTCACCCGATCACAGAACCCAAGGCGGGCTCACCGGTGGTAATCCCCACTTCGTCAAATCCGCTCATCTTCTAAGAGGAATGTTGTTTTCGGGTTTTCCCGGTTAAAACGGACTATTAACTCAAAAACAGTTGGGATTTGAATTGAAAGGCGGTCGAGTATGTAACCAGGGACGGTTTTCCGGCTGAAAGGAACACATTTCACATATTTCTGAATATCGCCAGCTCGGCGACCATATTTGTAGGCATGGGTGAAAGCTCCGTCTGGTCCGAGCCGGATATTCTCGTTCAACAAATTAGGCACGCTCACATAGAATTCGCTGTTTTCCAGCCCATTGCCAACATCATTATAAAGTTCCCTAGAAGTTAAAAGGTCGTATAGTTTTCTGGCAACAATGATTGCAGGGTCAACAATCTTTATCTCTTCGGCCATCAAGGCCCGATAGATATATTGACCATCTTCCTGATGGTTACGGAGTCTGTTTAGGTGATTCTGAAAGGCCTCACGAAAAAAGGGATAATGAGTACATCCCAGGATGACAACCCTGAGAGGTTTTGCACCTTCAGTTTTTCTGATTTTTTCCATAAGGTAAACAAGATGGAATGCAATGTAGTTTTCTACGGAGTTTATCTGGATGTTCTCCGGATTTTTAGGACCATTTTCAAACAGCATAGAGTTCCCTTCCATATCAAAACCATAACGATCCCAAAGAGAAAGGTCTATCCTCAATTCATCTGATCTTGTTTCTGTCGGACCGCGGTATCCCTCTCTCGGTGCAGAAGCTTTTCTATCAATGAAATCACTTCTTTCATCAATTGCTTCAGCAATTCCCACTCCTGCCTGCTGAAAAATCATTATCTCTCCCTTATGGCCAAGCTTCTTTTTCCAGGATTCAATAGCCCTGATATAGGCTTCAGACTTCACTGTACCCGCTGTGGCCAGAACGGCTATGCTTCCGTCTTGGTTAGCTGCAAAATAATCCAGTGCTCCTTTGGCGCCGGCATCAATAACACCGATTAGGGGCAAGTCAATTTCTGCTCTCTTCAGGAAATTCTGGATTGCTTCCATCCCGTAAGCAGTAGCCGTATTGCTGGCAATGACTATCGCTTTAACTGGCAGTTTGTCTTCCTGGTACTGTGGGGAGTCTGCAGTCCTGTAGTATCTGTTACCCATAAGGAATTGTACATTTTTTATGATATGCTCGACGAGAAGCTCTATATTACTTTCGATCGCATAGCCCCCGTAAGGCATATTGGCCAAATCGGCCAGATAGATAAATGATTCTCGGTCAAAATCAGGGCGGCCATCTCCGGCTTCATGAAAACTCCTGCTTAAATTGTCGAACTGGTCGAGCTCTATGATCTGGTTCAAAACCGCCAGTCCGCCAGTCCCGGAGTCAAAAATGCCGATGGGAAGTGTTTTATCATTTTCGGGATATTCCTGAACATTAAGAAAAAAGGGACTTTTTTTATCCCCGAGGATAACATCGGTTATGTCTCTCGTTCTTTTGCAGGATAATCCCAGAACAAATAAGACGGCCAGGCATAAAGTTAGTACTATCTTTCCGGCCATGATAAAAGTAGCTTTCATATTTCCTCTTGATAGTGTTTTCATCTTTAAAACTAATAAAAATTTTCTGACATATTCAACACTAAAAAGCAGATAGCGAAAAATTTAACATTTGGTGTGATTTGGGAAAATGTGATAGTTATATGACGAGTAACATGTTCGGGGAATCATTTCAAAGATTAAGGAAATAAGATTAAATCGCTGGACGACCCATCTGATTTGGATAGGGATGCAAAACCTGCTTTCCATTAGTTTTGCAGTGAAAATAGCTTAATTTTGCGATATGGCAGGAAATACTTTTGGTGTTATGCTGCGATTGACCACATTTGGCGAATCGCATGGGCAGGTAGTTGGAGGTGTACTCGACGGCTTTCCTGCCGGAATTGTCATTGATTTCCCGCTCATCGAAAAGGATCTGATGCGCCGCAAACCCGGGCAATCGGCGATTTCTTCATCCAGAGACGAAACCGATACTGTTGATTTTCTTTCCGGGATTTTTGAAGGAAAATCATTGGGCAGCCCGATAGCATTCGTAATCAAAAATAAAGACACCCGGCCGGGCGATTACGATAATCTGAAGGATGTGTACAGGCCATCCCATGCCGATTTTACCTGGGAAAAAAAATACGGGTTGAGAGATCACCGTGGTGGGGGTCGCTCCTCAGCCCGCGAAACTGCCGTGAGGGTTGCTGCAGGCGCATTTGCCAAAATGCTTTTAAAACCTTACGGGGTTGAAATAATAGCCTGGGTGTCGGGCGTCGGGTCAATTACTTCCAATATTGATTTTGATTTGCTGTCGGCAGATTTAATTGAAGCTAACCCGGTTCGCTGCCCCGACAAGGATGCCGCTATCAGGATGTATGAATACATTGAAAGCTTGCGGCTTACCAACAACAGCACAGGAGGAATAGTTTCGTGCCTGGTAAGAGGTGTGCCCTTAGGGCTGGGCGAGCCGGTGTTCGACAAGTTGCAGGCCGATCTGGGCAAAGCCATGCTCAGTATCAATGCCGCAAAAGGTTTTGAATATGGTAGCGGTTTTTCGGGCACAGCCATGTTAGGCTCTGAACATAACGATGCCTTTATGGTAGATGCCCGGGGCGAAATATCTACCCGTACAAACCGTTCTGGAGGCATACTCGGAGGTATCAGCAACGGACAGCCTATTTATTTTAGTGTCGCATTTAAGCCCATTGCAAGCATTTCAATGGAACAGCCAACTGTTGATAAAAGAGGCAATCCGGTGCTGTTAAAAGTTGAAGGCCGGCATGATCCTTGCGTGGTTCCGAGGGCTGTGCCAATCGTGGAAGCTATGGCAGCTCTTACTCTTGCCGATCATCTGCTTCGCAACAAAGTTTCACGAATGTAATACTGTCCGGTTTATCTAATGTTGGATTTCCAGGTATCCAGTTGTCATTTTTCAAAACGGTAAAACCCAATGATAAAAAAAGTCGTAAAAATTTCTGCAATAGTAGTTGCATCCCTATTGATATTGCTCCTTCTGCTACCCATCCTTTTTAAAGGGAGGATTTTGGATGCTGTGAAATCCCAGATTCATCAGCATATTGAGGCCAGAGTGGAATTTGGAAGGCTTCGGTTGTCTTTGATCCGGAATTTCCCCAATGTATCGGTTAGCCTGAGCGATATACGCGTTATAGGGATAGGCCCATTTGAGGCCGACACGCTGGCATCGGTTGGCAGAGTTGCGATAGCTGTTGATCCCTTCAGCCTTTTTGCCAATATTGGATATGAGATTCAAAGTATTAGAATATCCAATCCTGATATTTTGCTCAAAACTCTTCCCGACGGTACTATGAATTGGGATATCATGAAAGATGTGCCTGAACCTGAGCTGCTTCCGGAGCATCATCCAAAAGAACCCTTTGTCCTGCACCTGAAACAATTTGCTATATCTCAGGGCACGCTTATTTTTGACGACAGGCAAAATGAAATGTTTGTAGCCATCCGGAATCTGAATTCCACTCTTCGTGGCGACCTCAGCCAGGACCAAACCACCATTTCCACCCGCAACACAACTATAGACTCCCTGACTGTAAGAATTGGCGCTTTGCCTGTGTTAACGCGGGTGAGTCTTGATTTGACTGCACAGGTGGATGCAAACCTTGCTGATATGGTTTTTACTTTCAGGGAAAATCAGCTTACTCTCAATGAACTGCCCTTGCGTTTCGACGGCACAGTGGCAATGCAAGGCGATGACATAAACCTCGATTTAACATTTGCTGCTTTGAGGTCTGAGTTCCGGGATTTTCTCTCTCTGGTGCCGGCAATTTTTATGAAGGACTTTGCTTCACTGCAAACGGAAGGATTTCTTTCCTTAGACGGATTTGCAAAGGGCATTTACAACGAAAATCAATTGCCTGCTTTCGGTCTGAATCTCAAAGTCGAAAACGGTATGTTTCGTTATCCCCAATTGCCCGCCTCAGTAAACAATGTGATGGTTTCGGCGGCTATTTCCAATCCCGGCGGAGACATTGATCACACGGTTGTTGACATACCTTCATTCAGTATGGTGGTAGCAGGCAATCCGGTAAGCGCCCGTATGAACCTGCGCACCCCTGTTAGCGATCCGCAGGTAGATGCAGCAGTAAAGGGAAAACTGAACCTTGCCCAGGTGGGAGATTTTTACCCCTTGGAAGCAGGCACTACTTTAAGAGGCTTAATTGATGCCGATCTACAGGTCAGAGGCCGCATGTCGTATATCGAAAACAGGCAATACGAAAGGTTTTTCGCCAAAGGGCGATTGTTGGTAAACGATGTGTTTGCAAAGGTTCCGGCTTATGCACATCCTGTTGAAATAAGCAGGGCAGAGTTCATTCTTTCGCCCCGGTTTGTAAATATGCCGGTTTTTTCCATGAAACTTGGCGAAAGCGACCTTAGCGCTTCCGGAAGAATTGACAACATTCTGGGATTTGTTCTTACCGACCAGTTGCTCACCGGCTCATTCCAAACCACCTCTTCGTTTTTCAACCTCAACCAGCTTATGGGGGGAGTGCCGGCACAAGAAACCCCTGAAGAACCCACCCAACTCTCAGTAATCCGTGTGCCCGAAAACATTGACTTTACCCTACGCTCGCAATTCGACCACCTGATGTTCGGCAATCTGAATATTACAAATGCCAGGGGAGTTGTAGTGGTGGCCGAAGGAACAGCAAAACTGGAAAATGTTCAGATGAACCTGCTCGGAGGTCAACTTGCATTGAATGGCTCTTATAGCACTAAGGATGAGAGCCCGGTGGTTGATTTTGGCCTCAATATCTCGAACTTTGATGTTCAACAGGCATTTGCAATGTTAAGCACCGTTAGGATACTGGCTCCGGTGGCCCAATTTGTAAGAGGAAATTTTTCGGCAAACCTCAATCTAAGCAGCCTGCTCACAGATTCGCTCAGCCCTGTGCTGGCTTCATTAAGGGGGGCAGGAAGATTGAGTTCCGGAGGATTGGCAGTGGCTGGTGTTCCCGCAATGACCCAACTCGCAGAACTTACCAAAGTTGACGCGTTTCGCGAATTGTCGGTGAGAGACTTATTGCTGACCGTTGCATTCAGCGATGGCAAAATTGATGTTCAGCCCTTCGATATAAGCTTTGCTCAGTCTGTTGCTCGCATTAGCGGCAGCACCTTTTTCGACCAGACAGTAAGCTATGTAATGAATGTTGAAATTCCCCGGGCGCAATTTGGAGGGGCTGCCAACCGGGTTCTCGAAAATCTTGTGAGCCAGGCTAGTGCCAGGGGCCTTCAGATTACCCCGGGAGAGAAAGTAAACCTTGATGTGGTAATTGGCGGAACAATTACCCGGCCCGAAGTATCATTTGGGCTTTCGGGCATGATGACCGATGCCATAACTCAGATCCGGGATCAGGTTCAACAAAAGATTGATGACACAAGACAGCAGGTTATGGATCGTGCGGATGAAATTCGCACCGAAGTGGAAACCCGGGTGCAGGAAACAGCGGATGAAGCCAGGCAGAAGGTTCAGGCCGAATTGGATGCCCGGGCCAATCAGGTGATGGAAGAAGCAAACAGTGTGGCCAACCGGATACGCAGCGAAGCACATACTGCTGCCGAAAGGCTGCGTTCCGAAGCCCGCACACAGGCGCAACGCTTGGAGGCAGAGGCCCCGGGCCCTATGGCGCAACTTGCTGCCAGGCTGTTTATTGCAGAAGCCGACCAAAGAGCCAAAGCCCTCGAAGCTGAAGCCGACAGGAATGCTACCCGGATCGTGGGAGAAGCACAAATTCGCGCTGACCGCATCAGAGGTGGCTTGGAATAAACTATGACGGTGTAAATCCTTGAAAAGGAATTCGAACGCTCACGATTGCCGCAAAGGATAAATTCCTGAGCAGGGTTGGCTTGTTTACCGGGAGGCGAGTTTTTTCATAAAGGATGCTGCGTGGACGATATACCGCGTGTGTGTGCCGGTACCAATCTGTCCGGTTTCGTCAAATGCCTCAACGGCAAACTTTAGCTTGTTGCCTTGTACTTCCAGCAATTCTGATTTTGCCGTTACCTGCATACCAACAGGAGTTGCTTTGATATGCTTAATGTTCACCTCTGTTCCTACAGTAATATAGCCTTCCTCCAAATACGGCTGTACGCTCAGGTGGGCGGTGTTTTCCATCAGCCCGATCATTGCAGGTGTTGCAAACACTGCAACAATTCCGGATTTATATGATTCTGCTGTGTTCTCCGGTGTAACAAGAGTAGTTAACTCCCCGGTTATTCCTTTGTTTAGATTTTGATGCATGATATGTTAGAATTAAAACAAGGGTTACCAACAGAAAAAAATCAATAAAAAAGCTGCAATGTGGGTTAGAGGATCGCACCGAGGGCTAGAACATTCCTGAAACAAACTCCTTCAGGGTTACCTGGTGCAAGTACTCCTCAAGATTCACATCTTTCAGTTGGTTCAAAATAGCTTCTTCATTGTGGGGCAAATTGCGCAGGAGCACCTCCAATTCTTTGATGTCGCGATGGCTGAAAAAATCACCATACAACCTAATGTCCTTTATGATGCCGTCTGCCACATTCAGATGATATTCCACAAATCCTCCGGATGTTTTTATCATTTTTCGAAAGTCGTATTGGGGCGAGTACCCAAAGTTCCACTCCCATGTTGCATATTTTTCCTTCACCAGTTGTTGAATCTGATCCAGATCGAAATCTGTGAATGTGTATTCCCTGGCATCAGGGTACAGCTCAATAATATGCGCCATAATCCGACTTTTGAACTCCGCAACATCCATTTTCGTTTGCAGGTGTTCCGAAATATTGGTTACCCTGCTTCTTAAGCTTTTTACTGCCTTATCCTGAAATTTCAGGGGGTTTACCTGAAGTGCGTTGCTGAGAGTGCCCAGCTCTGATGCAAACAAGAGTGTGCCATGATGCAGCACCCGGTTTTTGTACACATGTTCGGCGTTGCCGGAAAATTTCAGACCATTGATGGTTAGGTCGTTTCGTCCCTCAAACAGGGCTTCTACGCCCAACTTGTTCAACACATCAAGTATGGGCCTTGTAAATTTCCTGAAATCAACCATCTGACCGGCATGGCCATTCATAATGAAAGTGAAATTGAGATTGCCCATGTCATGATACACCGCGCCCCCGCCCGACAAGCGTCGCACTACCTTAATGTCCTTTTCCTTTACATAATCGTAGTTGATTTCTGCAAGGGTATTCTGATGCTTGCCCACAACTATGGCATTGTGGTTTTGCCAAAGCATAAATACATCTTCATGTAAGTTTTTCAGTACATATTCTTCTGACGCAAGATTAAACCATGCATCGGTGTTTGGATGGCTGATACAAAGCATGTTGGTTGATTTGGTGGATTAAAATTTAAGGGTATATACCATAGTTATGGTATAAACACTCAGGTATTCCGATTGTTTTCTATTGCAAGCAGGATGGTTTAAAAAAATACCTCTGCCTCAATGCCTTGTTCTTCTACTTTTCGGGCAATCTGCTCCAGTACCTGAAGACTTATTTTCTTTACTTCGCCCGATGGAGTTTCGCGGGCTATAGGGTAAATCATAACTTTTTGAGGTTTGATGCGTTTCAGGTGCCCGATCCACTCTTGTACTTCTGCATCGGCGGTATTGTCGTAATAGGCCCCATTGTGATAGCCCTTTACAAACATACTCTGGATGATCAGGTTGTGCTGAAACTGCTCCAGTAGAATCAGTAGGTTGTTTATTTGGAGGTGATTTGCGGGTTGGTTGAGCTTCTGAAAAGTATCGTTGTAGCCGGCATCGAGTTTCAGGATGTTCTGGTCAACTTTTTTTAGAGCTGCGGCTATTGCAGGATTTCCTGCCTGGGTTCCGTTGCTGAGCACAGTGATTTTTGCTTCCGGATAGAGTCGGTTGCGAATTTCAATCGTTGAATCAATGATTTGTCCAAACTCCGGGTGCAGGGTGGGCTCTCCATTTCCTGCAAAAGTTATTGAGTCAAGTATTGCGTTTTTGTCCTTCAGTGCCTGCAGCCGGATTTCGAGGGCCAAAGCTACTGATTCCTTGTCGGGGAGTTTGTTGTTCTCGTATGCAGAGAGAGTCCAGCCGCATTCGCAATACAGGCAATTGTATGTGCAGAGTTTTTTGTCTAAGGGCAGCAGGTTTACGCCCAAAGATATCCCCAGCCGCCGGCTGCGTATCGGGCCAAACACTATTTGTTCAAACAAAAATCCGCCCATGTGCCGGGTTTAATTTTCAAAAATGCTTGTGGAAAGTTAGGAAAGTCCTTTAGTTGTCTCTTCAGGGCTTGCTTTTGCTGTTTCTTCAGAGGATTTTACTGCTTTTTTGGGTTCGAGGTTAAAATACTTTTTTTGGAAAATCAGCATGGTAAAAACACCGGAAGTGATAGCCACATCTGCCACATTAAACACAGGCCTGAAAAAAATAAACTCCCTGCCGGCCCAAAACGGAAACCACTCCGGGTAATACCCCCTGATAATAGGTGCATAAAACATATCTACCACATATCCGTGCAAGAAGGTTCCGTATCCACCTCCCTGTGGAAACATTTGCGCAACCTGAGTAAAAGTGCTTTGGCTGAAAATAAGACTGTATATGCTACTGTCGATGATGTTGCCTGCTGCTCCGCCAAATAACAGCCCTAAGGAAATTAAAAAACCGGCAGGCGCACCTTCCTTAATCATTTTCATGATATACCAGCCGATGAGGCTTAAGGCAGCAATACGCAACAAACTGAGAGTAAGTTTTCCAAACTCGCCGGGTATTTCCAGCCCAAAGGCCATTCCGAAATTTTCCGTGAAATGCAAAAAGAAAATATCGCCAATAACCGGGATTGTCTCTCCCAGCGTCATATTGGTTTTTACGAGTATTTTAAGGGTTTGGTCAATGACCAATACTATGCCAACTACAATCCAGGGTAGCCAGGCTTTCTTTCTGTTCAGAACAGTCATAGACATTGTGCGTTATTTCTTTTGTCCTAATTTGGCCTCGATGCTGAGTGTGGCATGCGGAACGCTTCTGAGGCGTTCTTTCGAAATGAGTTTGCCCGTTACCCTGCATACGCCGTAAGTTTTACTCTCTATACGAATTAGCGCATTTTCGAGGTCGCGGATAAACTTCTGCTGTCGGGCAGCTAACTGCCCATTCTCCTCTTTTGACAGAACCTGTGAGCCTTCTTCCAACACCTTGAACGAGGGAGAGGTGTCGTTGGTGTCGTTGGCATTCTGGGTAGTATATGCCTCTGTAAGAATCTTCAGTCCTTCTCGGGCCTCTTCGAGCTTCCTCAGAATGATTTCTCTGAACTCCTGCAACTCCTCATCAGAGTACCGTGTCTTTTCCTTCTTGGTTTCCATTGCTTTGTGTTTTATAATGTGGCAGGTTAATTTGTAAGCTTAGCAACATGAATATATGTGCTTATATTTTCGTCCAGTTCTACCAAAATCTTCTCCGGGCTGTCAATAATTAGGTTATAGTTCAATCGTTCAGCGAGTGTTTCCGAACAAATATAGTCATTATTCGCAATAATAGCATCAGTAATATTGCTTTGTTGTTGCACGGAGAGTTCAATTTTGTCAGTTACCTCAAGTCCTTTTTCCTTGCGCAGGTTTTGTATTCTGTTAATCAGCTCTCTGGCAATGCCTTCGTTTCGCAATTCGGGAGTAATGGTTACATCAAGGGCCACGGTCAAACTGCCTTCGTTTGCAACCAGCCATCCTGGTATATCTTCCGAGATAATTTCCACATCATCAAGCGTAAGATGAATGCCGGTCCCCTCAATATCCAGATGCAGTTGGTTGTTATGCTCCAGCATGGCTATTTCGTCCTGAGAGAATTTTTCAATCGCTGAGGCAATAGGCTTCATCAGTTTGCCAAACCTGGGTCCGAGGGCCTTGAAATTGGGCTTTATGCGTTTGATCAATATCCCCTCTTCGTTTTCGAGATACTGTATTTCCTTCACATTGATTTCAGAGAGGATAAGTTGTTCCACCCGGCTTATTTGATTAGCAAATGCTGGGCTTACAGAGGGTATCATGATTTTCTGAAGGGGTTGTCGCACCCTGATATTTACTTTTTTGCGCAGCCCAAGCGCCATTGATGAAATCTGCTGTGCCAGTTGCATGCGCTCCTCCAGGCCCGTGTTTATCAGGCTGGTGTCGGCCACCGGAAAGTCTGTAAGATGCACCGATAGAGCATTACTCCGGCGCGTTACATTATTTAGATCGGTAAAAAGGCGCTCAGCAAAAAATGGGGCTATAGGAGCAGCGAGCATGGCAATGGTTTCCAGACACCGATAGAGGGTTTGGTATGCCGAGATCTTATCCTGAGTGTAATCTCCTTTCCAAAAACGCCTGCGGCTGAGTCGTACATACCAGTTGCTCAGATGCTCATCCACAAAGGACTGAATAAGCCTGGCTGCCCGGGTTGGCTCGAAATTTTGGTAGCTATCGTCAACCTTTAGAATCAGGGTGTTGAGTTCGGATAATATCCATTGGTCTATCTCGGGTCGCCGGGCAACCTCCATTTCAGGTTCCGCATACCGAAACCCGTCAATATTGGCATACAAGGCAAAGAAAGCATAAGTGTTGTATAAGGTGCCGAAGAACTTGCGCTGTATTTCCGCCACCATCTCTATATCAAACTTGAGATTGTCCCATGGTTGGGCATTGGCTATCATGTACCAGCGCGTTGCATCCGGTCCAAATTTCTCAATAGTGTCAAAAGGGTCAATGGCATTTCCGAGTCGCTTCGACATCTTGTTGCCCATCTTATCGAGAACAAGTCCGTTTGACACTACCGTTCTGAAAGACACCGAATCAAATACCATGGAAGAAATAGCATGCAGTGTGAAAAACCATCCACGGGTCTGATCCACACCTTCGGCTATGAAGTCAGCAGGGAAATTGGCTTCAAAAAGCTCCTTGTTCTCAAAAGGATAGTGAAACTGAGCGTAGGGCATTGCGCCACTGTCGAACCATACATCAATCAGGTCGGTTTCGCGCAACATTTTTTTGCCCTTATCCGACACAAGAATGATTTTGTCAACAAATGGCCTGTGCAGGTCAAAAATGTTGTAGTTCGCATCCGACATGTCTCCGGGTACGAAGTTGGACAAAGGGTTTTCCCTCATGAATCCTGCATTGACCGACTTTTCAATTTCCTGTTTCAATTGTTGGATAGAGCCTATGCAGATTTTTTCGCTATGGTCTTCTGTAGCCCAAATGGGTAGCGGGGTACCCCAGTATCGCGAGCGGCTGAGATTCCAATCCTGGAGGTTTTCCAACCAGTTGCCAAACCTGCCGGTTCCTGTGCTTTCGGGTTTCCACTGTATGGTTTTGTTTAGCTCGATCATGCGGTCTTTCATTGCAGTAGTGCGAATAAACCAACTGTCGAGCGGATAATACAGAATGGGCTTGTCGGTGCGCCAGCAATGGGGATAGCTGTGCTCATACCGTTCGGCCCTGAAGGCCTTGCTTTCGGTTTTTAGTTTAACGATAATATCCACATCCACCGGGCGCATAGCGACATCTTCCAGGCCTGTTTCGTACTCAGGTCTTACGAACCTTCCGGCAAACTCGCCCATAGACTCAATAAAACGACCGGATTTATCCACCATAGTGAGCGAACCCAGATTGTACTGCCGTCCAACCTTAAAGTCATCGGCACCAAAACTCGGTGCTATATGCACAATGCCTGTTCCGTCGTCAGTGGTTACAAAGTCGCCCAGCACTACTCTGAAGGGATCTCCTTCTTCGGGCTGTGCATAGGGTAGCAGCTGTTCATATCTGAGGTTTTCAAACTGTTGGCCGAGAAATGTGCCGGTTACTTCAAAAGGTATTTTGTTGTCGCCGGGTAGATAGTCTTCAAACCTCAACCAAACATTCTTTGGATTGAAGTAATTGTCAATCAGATTTTTTGCCAGAATTACCTGAACAGGCTCGAAAGTGTAGGGGTTGAAAGTGCGTACCTTTACATATTCTATGCTTTTGCCTAAAGCCAGACCGGTATTGCTGAGAAGGGTCCAGGGGGTGGTGGTCCAGGCCAGAAAGCAAATAGGAGTATCGGAATTGTCAAAAAGGAACTCCGAATCGGCATTTCGTTCTATTCTGAACATGGCCGTAACGGAGTTGTCCTTAATGTTTCGATAGCAACCCGGCTGGTTCAGTTCATGAGTGCTTAGTCCGGTTCCTGCGGCAGGTGAGTAGGGCTGGATAGAATAGCCCTTATACAGAAGGTCTTTCTCGTACAGCTTTGCCAGCAGATGCCACACGCTTTCAATATATTTATTTTTGAAGGTGATATAAGGTGCACTCAAATCAACCCAATAACCCATTTTCATGGTAAGGTCGTCCCAAATGTCCTTGTACTTCATCACATCTGTGCGGCATGCCTGGTTGTACTCAGCTATGGTAATGGTTTTTCCAATATCTTCTTTGGTAATGCCCAGCATTTTTTCCACTCCGATCTCAACAGGCAAGCCATGTGTGTCCCAACCGGCTTTTCGGTGTACCATGTAGCCTTTTTGTGTGCGATATCGGCAAAAAATATCTTTAATGGTGCGGGCTAGCACGTGATGGATGCCCGGAAGGCCATTGGCCGATGGGGGTCCCTCGTAAAAAACCCAGGGCTGGCCTTCTCGTCTGTTTTCGAGGCTTTTTTCAAAAATGCCATGCGCCTCCCAATAGGCTTTTACCTCCTTGCCAATGCGCGATAATTCTAGTTTTTTGTATTCCTTGTAATGCTTCCTGGTTGCCATATTGCATGTTTTGCCCGGAATGATCCGGATCTCTCCATATGGGATATTTAAAGGCGCAAAATTATAAAAAAAAGCAACCAGTCTTGGGGTTCATGTCTGATGATTATCGCATGTAATTGATGGCTATAGGCTATGAAGAATAGCAATAACGGCATAGGACATTCCTGGCATGGCGAATCTGAGCTAATTGGCCTGCTTTCGTTTTGGGCTTCGCTGTGTATCAAAGTGGATGTGCAAAAGTTACTGAGTGCCGCTTAAGCAATAGGTCTCCTAAGCTGCCATACCTTGGATGCCACACCTGGGTTGTAAATGCAAATTTCTTTCTGTCGATTATCGGCAATTGATGCCGACAAATTGGTAATTTTGACATTCAAAGCCTAAGCACTGTAGCGCGCATCTGATGAACGAACCGAAAAACGCGTATCCGGGTCGAAAGCCGGCCTGGCTCAAAACCCGGCTTCCCCAGGGCAAAGAATATCTTGCCGTGAAGGAAATAGTAGAAAAAAACCAACTGCATACTATTTGCTCAAGTGGCCGCTGCCCCAATATTGGTGAATGCTGGGGGGCATCAACTGCCACTTTTATGATTCTGGGGAATATTTGCACCCGCTCGTGCAAATTCTGCAATGTATCTACAGGAAGACCCCTACCGCCCGACCCCGATGAGCCGGCAAAGGTAGCACGCTCGGCACAGCTCATGAAGCTCAAGCATGTGGTGCTCACCTCTGTTGACCGCGATGACCTGCCTGATGGGGGTGCCTCAATTTGGGTGCAAACCATTAAGGAACTAAAAAATTTGCTTCCCGGTGCCACCATTGAGGCTCTTATTCCTGATTTCGATGGTAAGGCCGAACTCGTGTCTCAGGTGGCTTCGGCAGGCGCCGAAGTGGTGTCGCACAACCTGGAAACTGTAAAGCGGCTAACTCCGATTATCAGAAGTAGAGCCAAGTACCAGACAAGCCTGCAGGTGCTCAAAACCATTTCAATTGCCGGTGTTACAACCAAATCAGGAATTATGGCAGGGCTTGGCGAAACGCCCCAGGAAGTACTGGAGTGTCTGGCAGATATGAAAAGCGCCGGAGTACAGGTTGTTACGATTGGGCAATATCTTGCTCCAACCAAAAATCATTTTCCCGTGGTCGAATATATTACACCTGAATTATTCCAATACTTCAAGTCGGAAGCATTACAAATGGGTTTCAGGCGCGTCGAAAGCGGACCCCTGGTGAGAAGTTCATATAAGGCCGAAAATCACATCTAAAATTGTTATGCTCAAAGTACGCTTTTACGACCTAAACCTCAGAGATTATAAAGAAGTATGGGATTTGCAGGAGCATCTGTTTGCCGAAATGCTTCCTGAAAATGCCGGAGAGAAATTCGCAGGTCATCTGATTTTTGTGGAGCATCCCCATGTGCTCACAATGGGCAACAGCGGCAACGAAAAAAACCTGCTGGTCAACCAGGAACAACTGGAAAAGATAGGAATGAAGTTTTACAGGATAAATCGGGGAGGCGATATTACCTACCACGGACAGGGTCAATTGGTGGGCTACCCCATTATTCGCTTAGACCGTTTTCAGATAGGCATTCGGACTTATATTGAAAAATTGGAAGAAACCATAATAGCAACTCTGCAGGATTTCGGGATCCCCTCGTCCAGATTGCCCGGAGCCACAGGAGTATGGATTGATATCGGCTCCCATGAAGCCCGCAAAATCTGCGCAATAGGGGTGAGGGCCAGCCGCCAGGTTACCATGCATGGATTTGCTTTCAATATCAATACAGATTTGAATTATTACCGCTATATCAATCCCTGTGGATTCATTGACAAAGGCGTTACTTCCATGCAACAGGAACTGGGAACTGCCCTCGACACTCAGTTGGTAAAGAAGAAAGTGGCGCAGCATTTCTCAAGGGTTTTTGGGGTTGATCTTGTTTTGACTCCAACATTGAATGATATTACAGACCCTTGCAAGGGGTGATTGCATGTTTCACCTCGGATAACTGACGGTTAGAGGCGCTGTTAAATTTGTTTACTTGGGAAATGCATTCCGGTTTTTTGCTCTATTTTATAAAGCAGATTAGCAAACTCCCGTTCATCTAAATTCTTTACTTTCAACTTGCTTAGTTGCTATTGGGTTTTGCAAGAAAACACGAATAAATACGATGGCAAATTGCAAGCGTTCTGAAGCGGGATGGCATTTTGGCACGAAATTAGGTATATTTAGTAAAATTTTTAAGTGTTTTTGCGAGGTTTTCGTCTGTCTGTTGATTATATTTGTTCGTGTTAAAAATTATACATCCTGCATTGAATTCAGCATGAAGAAACTTTTACTCGTCTTATTATACACAGTCTTTGTTCTTTGTAATGCAGTTTCCCAGACTCCGACACGACTGAATGTCAATGAGTCTTCGGAAACAAAATGGATTTCCACGCCCAGGCCCAACCCGGCTGTTGTATCTGTTACCTTCGAATATGCTTTGCCGTCCGATGTGCGAGAGGCCAGGATTCTTATCAGAAATCTTACAGGGCTGGTTGAAATAGCGCAATCGCTGGATGTGTCAGCTTCGAAGCAAGTGATTTATGTAACAGATCTTTCGCCGGGTGTTTACCTGTATTCTTTTGAAGTTGACGGTCGTATAATTCTTACCCGCAAAATGTTGGTTGGACGGTAGCTAATAGAAGCATGAATTTGGATTTGTTTTTTTGCAGAAGAAGTCGGACACAACTCCGACTTTTTTAATTTCCCTCACCTGTTAATTTTTCGGGCAAGCAGATACACCATAGGCCGCAATTTTTGGCCAAAAACAATTGCCGAAATCAGGCATACAATTGCAAAAACGAAAACGATTGCCGGCACTCCAAAATATTCTGCAAGAAATCCGGCGGCAAGGCTTCCCAGAGGTGTGATACCCATAAATGAAAGGCTGTATAGTGCCACTATCCTGCCTCTTTTGTCCTTATCGGCCATGCTCTGCAGCAATGTGTTTGTTGCGTTGAAGTGGATGACCATTCCAAAGCCTGTGAGTGCAAGTGCTGTCATGGAGAGCCATGGGACTTCTGAAAGTGCAAAAACTGCCAGTCCTGCCGAGAATGCAAGAGCGGCTCTATAGGTGAGCACCGGGATCGTCAACACCCTTTGGCGTGATGCAAGGTAGAGGGCTCCCGTAAGTGCTCCCGCACCCAGCGCACCCGTGAGGAAGCCCAGCAATTGGGCATCGCCCGATAAAACTTCTGCGGCAAAAACCGGCAGCAGTGCCTGAAACGGCAATCCAAAAAAACTACTGAAAAGCAATAGCCGCAGCAGGTGCCGCAGGGGCAGCAAATCCCAGGCATGATTCAACCCTTCTACCAACTGACGCATTATGGGATGGGGATTGTCTGACTTGACCTGGCTGGTAGCCCGGATTTTCAACAGCGCAATCAAAACCGCAAAAAAGCTGATGCCATTAATAAAGAAACACCATCCTTCGCCTATCAGGCTAATGAGGATCCCTCCGATGGGCGGACCTACAAACCGTGCCAGATTGTACAAGGTAGAATTCAGTGCTATGGCATTCCCCACATCATTTTGGCGGGTTACCATATCAGGAACAAAAGCCTGGCGAAATGGGGTGTCTATTGCAAGGGTTATTCCATTAAGTGTAGCCAAAATAATGATCCAGTTTACGGTGATCATTTCGGTAAGTGTCAGTATTGCCAACCCAAATGCAATGAGCATTGACATACATTGGGTTACAATAATGGTTTTTCGGCGATTCCAGCGGTCGGCCATTACTCCGGCAAGGGGTGTAAGAAACAATGAAGGTATATGCAATGCAAAAACAACTGTTCCCAACATGAAGGCCGATCCTGTTAGCCGGAACACCAGCCAGCTCAGTGCAATATTCTGAACCCAGGTACCAATAAGAGACAAACTCTGACCAAAAAAGTAAAGCCGATAATTACGATAAGTAAGCCCTTTGAAAATCGCTTTCACCGGAGAGGGTAATTGCTCAAGATGGCTTCTTAAATACTGCATACACAGGCAGGTAATCCTTTTGTAAACTTAGGAGCCCGTAAAGGTAAGTGTATTTTGTCAGTGTCGGCTTGTATCCTATGCCAGATCTTCGAGGCTCATGTGCCCATGAAGGATTGCATATACCGTGAGGCCTGCTGCTGAGCGAATGTTCAGCTTTTGGGTAATGTTTTTCCGGTGGGAAATTACAGTGTGGGTGCTGATAAACAGCCGGGAGGAAATTTCCTTGTTGCTGTAACCCTTTATCAGAAGTTTCAGCACATCGAGTTCGCGTACGGTGAGTACATTGTCGTCAACTTCACCCGTAAAATTCTTGCTTTTGATGAGTGCAGTGAGTTTGCGCGAGATTTTCGTTTTGGTCTCGTTAATGAGAATGATCTCATCAAAAATTTTGAGGCTCTCTTCATCATGCAAACTATACACAACGGCAACAAGTTGGGTCTTTTTGTTTTCTGTTGACTCTTTGATCTGCTGAATCATGCTCTCAGACAACATCGTGGGATTTACCAACAAAACATCAGGCTGGTACTTGCGTATGTAATCTTTCAAGGCTGTTGCACACCCTGCCTCTCTAATGGTCTCGAAAATGTTGCATTCCTCTACTACTGCCCGCAATCCCTTGCGGATAATTTCGGAGTGGTCAGCAATTAATCCATTTAGTGCCATTTGATTACCTTTTAACTCGCTGTTCCAGCTGCTCTACAATAGGTATCAAAATCTGGTCTTCGAGCCTGGCGTGATTTACCAAATCTTGTTCTAAATCCAACAACTCGCAAATAATCCTGATGCGCAGAAACCTATCAGTTTCAGAAGGGGGAAGGTATTTGATCATCAAATTTTTTAAATCGGACAACTTCTCCTCAATATCGGTATGGCGCTTCTCAAATATGCGAATGCCGTATTCCTGAAATTCCTTGTCCGGAACTTTGCCCATCTGGGGGGACAAAAGTATTGAAACATAGGGAAAAACAACCTGCTCTTCATATTCAATATGTTCAGTTACCTCCTGGATATATCCATCGAAAAAAGCTTCGAGGGTTACTTTTACCGGGTGGTGCATACCGGGCAGAAAGGATTGGAGCAACTCCCGCAATAGCGGAATCTTCACTTCCATATAATACCTGTGAGAATTTGCCAGATAGGTCAGAAGAAGATTTACATCAATGTTTTTTAGTTTTTTGTTTGGAAAATAGTCGGGGTTGAGAAAAACATTGAGCAGCAGAAGAAAAAAATCTTTCTTAATCTGCTTTTCCTTGCAAATCTGTTCTATTGTTTTGTCGCCAAACCCCAGATCTATTCCAAACCGAGTGAGCAGCACCATGCTGCGCGAGTCGGAATCAACAAGATCGGCCATTTTCTTTGTGCCCGAAATCACTTCGCCTTTCATTTTTCAAATATTTGGAAATTGCCCTTTGCCGCCTGCGGTGTAGTGTCTGCTCCCGTACCCTCCCCGTCGGGCGTGTTTTTTTTGCAAAAGTACGCATTTCGGAATTTCCGCACCTTAATTACTGTTATTCTGTTGAAAATTACTGCGTCACAGCATTCATTTTATGGATAGCTACCCTAACCATGATGTGTACAGACGAAAATTTCTTTTATAGAATCCTGTTGGTGTTCATAATTTGGGGGTAATGAATTGCCAGGGTCTTGTTCCCTGTCCTGTATCTGTTTGGGCAGGATGAATTGTTGCTAACTTTGCAAAAAAATATTTTTATGGACAAAACCCTCAGGGCTTTTTCGAAATTGCTGGAGATAATGGACGAACTCAGGGAAAAATGCCCTTGGGATAATCAGCAAACCCTTGAGAGTTTGCGGCATCTTACCATAGAGGAGGTTTACGAACTTGCCGAGGCGGTCCTTGATGGCGATTTCCATGAGTTGAAAAAGGAGTTGGGCGATTTAATGCTTCATATCGTTTTTTACGCTAAGATTGCCAGTGAGTCGGCGCAGTTTGATATGGCAGATGTGTTGGAGGCAATCAATCAAAAACTGATTGACCGGCATCCGCATATTTATGGCAATGTGGTGGCTGAGAGTTCCGACCAAGTAAAGGAGAACTGGGAAAAAATCAAACTCAAAGAGGGTCGGAAAACAGTATTGTCGGGGGTTCCTGTTTCGCTGCCTGCCGTTGTGAAAGCCTACCGCATTCAGGACAAAGCCCGCGGAGTAGGGTTCGACTGGGAGCAACCTGCCCAGGTTTGGGATAAAGTAATCGAAGAGTTGAATGAGCTGAAAGCTGAGGTTGACTCGGGCGGGAATCCGGAGAAGATAGAAAACGAGTTAGGCGACCTGATGTTTGCCCTCATCAACTATTCCCGATTCATAGGAGTAAATCCGGAAGCAGCCCTGGAACGAACCAACAAAAAATTTATCCGCAGATTTAATTATCTCGAAGAGCAGGCTCAACTTGCCGGCATGGAGTTGAAAAAGATGAATCTGTCTGAGATGGATTTTTTCTGGAATGAAGCAAAAGAAAAAAAAGAATAGTGCAACTCCTTTTGGCGATTACTCAGCAGGGGTTTGCAGATTGCCCGCAATGATTGCCTACAGATACTTGTGTGCCGATAGACTCACCTCCAGATCATAAAAGACTTCCCCATGTTTTTCGTACAATTTCGCACCCAGATGTGATACTGCCTGGATGCCCTCCACTGATCGAACCTTCTTGAGAAAGGTTTTGATGTCGTATATTCCGGCAATGTTTGCAAAAATCAGCAGAAAGTTAATGGGAGGATTGCCCTTTATCAGGCTTCCCAAATCGTTGCTTTGATTTTCAAGCAAAAACACATTCATGCGAAACACACTATTATGAAACCCATACAGGGAGTAGGATTTTGGGTTTTCTTCATGGTACGGAAACCGAAAGTCTTCCAGTTTAATAAATTCGCAGTCCGTTCCATTATTAAGAAGCCATGCCAATCTGTAGCATTTTTGCTCTGAAAAAACGGCATACACCATAAAGGGCGACTGATAGGCTAATTTAAGAGACATTTTTTTTGCCATCGCTTATAATCTTTGCCTCTGGAATAAAAGCAAATATACGAGCGTGTGTGGGGAAATGCAAAAAAAGTTATTCAGGAAGGTTTTTTTCTGACAGGCTTATCCATGCTTGCTCGGCAGCTTTCTGTTCGGCCTTTTTAATGGAATAATCGTGCCCCTTGCCTGCCAACTCGCCATCCAGCAGCAGATGCACCACATACAACTTTCGGTTTTGTTTTCCGTTTTCCAATTCATCCGACAGAACAAATTCGGCAGTTTTCTTAACCCTTTGGCTCCATTCTATCACCTTGCTCTTGAAGTTCATTTCAGTGTTTGCCAGGGAGTCGATATCCAGGTGAATGGGAATTACCTTATTGAGCAGAAGTTTTTTGGTGAAATCATAGCCCTTGTCCAGATAAATAGCCCCGATAAGCGCTTCAAACGCGTCGCCAAGAATGGAGCTTGCAGGGATATTCGTTTCACGACTGGTTTGTATCAACTTATCCAGGCCCAGTTTGCGCGATAGTGCGTTGAGGTTGGATCGGCTCACTATCCGTGAGCGCATTTCGGTCAGCTGCCCTTCGTCTCGAAAGGGATATTTTTTGAACAGGTATTCGGCCACAATAGACCCCAACACAGCATCGCCCAAATACTCTAAGCGTTCGTTGCTGTTTTTTACGCCATTGCTTACCACGCTGGCAGCAGAACGATGCCTGAATGCCAATTGGTACAACGCAATGTTTCCGGGCGTGTACCCAAAAATATTCTTCAAGGCTTTGGTTAAAGCCTGTTCGGCGTAAGGGGCCTTCTTAAAAAACACTTGAAATGAGGAGATCTATTGCAATAACTAGTTTCGGAATTTCCTGAAAGCAACGCATGCATTATGGCCTCCAAACCCAAAGGTATTACTTAGGGCTACTTCTACAGGCCTTTGACGAGCAGTATTGAAGGTAAAGTCAAGACTTTCGTCAATATTGGGGTCGCGGTTAAAGAAGTTGATGGTAGGCGGTACAATGCTGTTCTGTATGGCAAGCACCGTGGCAATGGCTTCTACGGCACCGGCTGCTCCCAGCAGATGGCCTGTCATTGATTTGGTGGCATTGATACTGATTTTGGGCGCATGACTTCCAAAGAGTTTTGCTATTGCTTTTGGCTCAGCAATATCCCCCAACGGGGTCGATGTGCCATGGGTATTGATGTGGTCCACCTGATGGGTAAGTAACTGTGCATCTTCCAAGGCAAATTTCATCACATTCATTGCTCCCAACCCTTCGGGGTGAGGGCTTGTGATATGGTAGGCATCGCCCGACAGACCTCCGCCTACTACCTCAGCATAAATTTTCGCTCCCCGGGCAAGGGCGTGTTCGAGTTCTTCAACGATCAGCGTGCCGCTTCCTTCGCCAATAACGAATCCATCGCGGTCGCGGTCAAAAGGCCTGGAGGCCGTTGCAGGGTCATCGTTGCGCTCCGATAAGGCGTGCATGGCGCTAAAACCGCCTACTCCGGCCTGGTTTATTGCAGCTTCCGAACCTCCTGTTACAATAATGTCGGACTTCCCAAGCCGTATCAGATTAAAAGAATCAATTAGGGCATTAGCGGCCGAGGCACATGCCGATATAGTGGCATAATTTGGCCCCATGAATCCATATTTGATAGAGATATGGCCTGAGGCTATATCTGCAATCATTTTGGGGATAAAAAACGGGCTAAAGCGCGGTGTGCCATCTCCTTCGGCAAATTCCGAAATATTCTCAAGGAATGTCTGCAGACCTCCAATGCCACTACCCCAAATAACGCCAACCCGATCCATATTGAGTTGCTCAATATTAATGCCGCTGTCGCGAATGGCTTCTTCGGTACTTACAAGGGCATATTGGACGAAGGGATCATACTTGCGGGCCTCCTTACGGTCGAAATGGGCCGAAACATCAAAATTCTTAACTTCACAGGCAAACTTCGTTTTGAATTTTTCAGGATTAAACCGTGTGATAGGCGCTGCTCCGCTTACTCCATTAAGCAAACCGTTCCAATATTCTGAAACGGTGTTGCCTATTGGAGTTATAGCGCCTAGTCCTGTTACTACAACTCTTTTGAGTTTCATCTATTGCGCTTTGGGTTTTACTATAGGTTTTTCTCAAGGTATGCTATTGCATCACCTACAGTGCTGATTTTTTCTGCTTTATCGTCGGGAATGGCGATGTTGAACTGCTTCTCGAACTCCATAATAAGTTCAACAGTATCGAGCGAATCGGCTCCCAGATCGTTGGTGAAACTGGCTTCCGGGGTTACTTCCTTTTCATCAACGCCAAGCTTATCAACGATGATAGCTTTAACTCTTGTTGCAATGTCTGACATAGTTTTTCCTTTTTTGTGTTTAAAACAGAATGCAAAGAAAAATATTTAAATGGTAATCACCAACTTTTTGACCCCGTTTTTTAAAAATGTGTCGCAATGCGCTGATAGTGTGCACACTAAATCTTTGACAAATTTTCGGGTAGCCCGTAGGTTATAGTAGGTGTCCAAATTATTGGAATATAAAAGTACCCAAAATTTGAAAGCGGATTTCTTTTCCAGATAATATTTTGATTTTGTTGTTTTCACAAAAATACAGCCGGGTAAGATTATCCGTTATACTACAAGCAAGAAAGCCTATATTTGCAGTATGCCAAAACGGTTATCAGGGTTATTGTTTCCTTTATGCTGAAGCGAATATGCTATGCCATAAAGGTTGCGCTTAAGATTTGGCCTTAGGCAAATCCGGAGGTGTTTTGCAAGGGAGCTGGTTCGAATGTCTCAGAAGGAGCCGTTCCGGAATATTCAAAGCGGCAGAATTTGTTTATCCAATAGGGGTGTATTCCGGGCTTAGGGCTATTTTGGCAATTGAAGGTCTGATATTACCACACCCATAATTTTTGTCATGAAAATTCGAATTGCTATGTTGGCCTCAGGGAGGGGTACGAATGTTGCCAACTTTATAGAGTACTTCAAGTTGCACGAACTCATCGAAGTGGCATTGGTAGTATCTGACCTGCCCGATGCAGAGGTTTTGAAAAGAGCCGCCAAAACGGCTATTCCGCATGTGCTTATCAGGCGGCAGCAATGGAGCGACCAGGAACTGGTATTGGGTCTTTTCAGGCAAAACAATATTGATTTTATCATTCTGGCTGGTTTTCTTTCAAAAGTACCCGATTACCTCATCAAGGAATATCCCGAAAGAATTCTCAACATCCATCCTGCTCTTTTGCCAAGGTTTGGAGGGAAGGGCATGTATGGGTTGAAGGTACATCAGGCTGTGTTAAATAACCAGGAAAAAGAAAGTGGCATTACAATTCATTTCGTAAACGAATTTTACGACGAAGGACCCATTGTGTTTCAGGCAAAATGCCCCATTGACCCGGATGAAACTGCCGAAAGTCTTGCCTATAAAGTGCAGCAGCTCGAGTACCAGTTTTACCCCAAAGTGGTTGAAGAAGTTGCACTGCGAGAGTCCTTGTATTGATTTGCTGGGTGCCCTGAGCAAAACGCTATCTGTTGCCCTAACTTTAGTGAAGCTTCAAGGTACGGTTCCGTGCCTTTTTCAAAGCAAAACCCGTGGGTTGTAGGATTACTACTACTGCCCACGGGTACTTATTTCGGCAAGCCTGGTTCTTTGCTGACCAATCAGCAGCCTGCAATCTAAGGGATGTTATTGATTATCTGCTTTTTTCAGATTTTGCACGGCCACCGTAACGGCTTCAAACATGGGTTGGTTGGAAACAGGCTGCCCCACAGCATGAAGCATCCAATGGCGGGGAGACAGTTTGCCAACTGCAAACATTCTGTCGGTCTCATTTGCTATGCTCATCCCATTGAGTTTCCCTTCGATTTGAAATTCTATAAGGTGCCCCAGAGGGTATGCACTCAGGTAAAGCGGGAAGCTGATCATGTGCGAGTATATTGCCAGGATAGGCGAATCCCGGATTCCGAAAACGGGTGCAAAATATTTGTTCCACACCTCAACAGCGATTTCTACGGTCTTTTCGCGCAACTGGGCAGGAGTGGCATCAGGGTTTTGGTACATCCAGTTCCAAACTGCCATGTCCACCAGCGACACTCCCATAATCTCGTATGTACCCCAGAACACATCCAGCACTCTGTAATGCTCCCTGTTTGGGTTTGGATCTTCAATACCCAGCAGGTCTAAGTCGCGCACCTGCATGATAAATGCCAGGGCTTCGGTAAAAGCGGTGTTGGGCACTCCGCGCATTGCATAATAGTCCACATCATGCAGGGTAATGGTTTGTTCTACATTATGCCCCAGCTCGTGTATGGCAATGTTAAACCCTTTATAATCCATTCCGGCGGGTCCGATACGGGTTCGCAGGTAGGAGTTTTTCGTTCGCATCTGAGCGCCCCATGCATGTCCGGCTCCTCTTGAGCCCTCCACGGTTATTTTTGATGCGATTTCGGTTGCACGCCGGGGTGCCCAGCCGAATTGCTTCAAAATGGAAGGCATATCAAGGGCAAAGGCTTCGGCTGTGGGATATCTGCTGCGTGTTATTCTATCAAGCTGCTCTTCTGATATGGAGCTTCGTGCTTTGAAGCCGTCGTACCAGATGTCGAAGGGGCGCAGGGGGCGGCCCAACCGGGCGCTGATCAAACTTCCCACATCTTTCAATAATGGAGAGCTTACCAGATTTACAAACAATGATTCTACTTCTGCCTGTGTCATCTCTAAGCCGCTGTCGAAGGCCCGCATGATAGCCGTTGGGTAACGGGGCGAATACGCATCGGCTTGCCGAGCAGCTCTGAAGTTGTTGAGCAGATGTTCGTAGCGGGTGTCGGGCTCACGGATAACATCCACCGCATTGCCACCATCAAACAATTCGTTGGAGAAGGGGTTCCACTGGTAATCTGCACTGTTGATTACCTGCCCGGGAATTTCCTGAAGGATTATCCGCTGCATTACCTTGTAAATCATTTCCTGCTTTGGAAGCGCATCGGGTTGAGCATAAAGGCTTCGCAGCTCGTCGCGCAAACCCCAGTGCGATATCAGCTTCAAATCCTGGGGAAAAACAGTTTGTCCTTCGTTATTCAACAACCTGCCCATAAATATGTTATATTCCGAAATATACTTGTCGGAAACTGTAGCGGCAGAGGCAATCTTCTGATTCACCGCAGCAGGAACCCTTGAGGTGAACACATCGCCCAAACGGGCATAGCCCCATTCCCTGCGAGTCCAGTTGCCGCCTAATGCGTCTTTTTCTGCCAATGTGTAAAACGGGAAGTTTAGTATGGTAACAAAGGCCAGTTTGTTCCGAAAAAAATCGTCGGAAAAATGGGCAAAGGGCGAATAGCTTCCAAAAATCACATCAACGGGGGTTATCTCGCCGCGGTCGAGGTGAAGGGGCTTGGTGAGTTCTATGTTTATCTGGTTCATGTATCCGATAAGCACCTCAAATGCCGTTGAAATTCTCTCGAACAATGCGTGCCTGGAGGCATCATCGCCTGCAAAATGCGCAACACAAAATGCCACAAATTCTTCCTGTGTGCCATCTGCATCGGTCCACAAACTTGCGGCCTGCCGTATGCCGCGTTCCATCCGTTCACGGTGGGCTTCACCGTGCAGCTCCATCAATTCTGCTAATGCTTGTTTCATAGTGGTTTCAGTGATTATTCCCATGCCGGTTTCATTTTTCGCTTGCCGCGCAAGGTCGCACGCCGGCAGCACTATCAGCGATAGTAACAGAAGTGGCAGAAGTTTTGTTTTCATGTTGGGAGGGTTTTGTTATAATCATGTTAGTACTTATTGAAGGACACAATTTTTTCCATGGGCTTCCGGATTTTGATTCTTTTTCTGTTTGATGCCGGATAACCCAATGAAATAACCAGAAATACACGGCGGTTTTTTGGAATTTCCAGCAGTTGTTGAATTCTCGGTTCATCAAACCATCCAATCATACATGTGCCCAGACCCAATTCTGCTGCTTGCAGGCAAAAATGCTCTGCCACTATGCCCAGGTCAATCAGAGAAAAATCCTTGTCCTTTACTTGTCCTCCCCATTTCGCAATAGTCTTTGGTGGTTCGGATACAATGGCCACCATAACGGGCGCCTGAAGAGTAAACCGGTTGAACTGCAAAAGTCCGCTGAATGTGACACGGGCCACCTCCTTGCTGAGGTGCGCATCGGTTACAACTACAAATTTCCAGGGCTGAGAATTGCATGCAGAAGGAGCCAGCCGGCAAGCCTGCATGATATGTTCGATTTTTTCAGCTTCCACGGGTTTGTCCGAATATTTGCGCGTGCTCTCACGCTGATGAACCAGTTGCAGAAAATCCATAATGATTCAGTTGGTTTGCCCAAAGATAGAAATAAGGCTCAATGAAACAAAGGGTAGAAATGCAATGCACTCAGAGCTATTGGAATCTATCCTGACGCTTCAAGGGTTCGGGTGGGTTGTGGGAGCCAGCCACGCCTGAACGATTCCTGCAAATTCGTAAACCACCCTATCGGTTAGCTCTATAAACCTATGGGAGGGCAACCACCATTTTTTTGTAATTGTATTTTCACCGATTTTGATTATGTGGTTGGTGGGGGCCGCCACAGGGCTTAGACCCTGTTTTCTGAACCAGATCATCGCCCTGGGAATATGGGTTGCCGTTGATACAATGATGAGAGGGTGGCGGTCGCCGAACTTTTTTCGGTAGTAAGCTGCCTCCTGTCGTGTACTGGCAGGTTGTGGCATAATGGCCGTATTCGCAGAATCCACGCCCAGCACCATTGCCGTTCGGTGCATTACCTCTGCATTGCTTACAGGGTCGCGTCCGGGATACCCGGAAAGTATCAACAGGCTACCCGGATGCATCTTCTGTATCCGTATGCCTTCAACAAGACGGCCTAATGCTCCTAACGACAGTTGATTGTTGGGGGGTAGCCTTTCGTCGGTTGTATGTCCACCGCCCAGCACCAAAACATGAACCTGTGCTATGTCTGAAGCAGGAAGCGGGGTGATAAGTGGAGCGTACCGGGTTTCGAGATAACGGGTAAAAAGAAGTGGTACAGGACCGGTACTCGCTATTAGCAACATAAAAAAACCTGCAAAAAAGCAAAATTGCGCCGACTTTTTTTTACCTGCCCAAAACAATATGCCGCTTGCTGCAAGGAGCAGCCAAAATACAGGAAGCACAGTAAATAGGGATTTGATGAAGACTGGCATGCTCCCTGTAAAGAAAGTGATTATGGAATTTGAGAAGCAATAGGCTCCTCTGAATGCTCCGGTTCGCTGAGCTTGCCTGTTATGCTGCCGTTTCCGTTGTTGTCGGCTGTCGCAAAGATGCTATTCTGGGGTACATATTCCTCTACGATATCCCTCATCTTCCCAACGATGTCCATGTTGTTGCCAGTAGCAGCTATCTGTTGCAAATCGTCCAGTTGAGTGCCGAGCCAGTCACTGCAAACAGTATTGGCTTGGGCTATCATAATTTTAGGGTGATGGGTAGGAATGCTATATTCCTTGTCGTACAGCAACTCCTCAAAAAGTTTTTCTCCGGGCCTTAGGCCGGTAAATTCTATGTTTATGTCTTTATGGGGCGTCAGTCCATTGAGTTGTATTATATGTCGCGCAAGATCGTAGATTTTTACAGGGGTTCCCATGTCGAAAAGAAATATCTCACCGCCATTGCCCATCACGCCGGCTTCCATTACCAGGCTGCACGCCTCTGAAATAAGCATGAAGTAGCGGTAAACATCTTTGTGGGTAACTGTGAGGGGGCCGCCTGCATCTAATTGTTTCTGGAAAATGTGTAATACTGAGCCGTTGCTGCCCAGCACATTGCCAAAGCGGGTGGTGATAAAGTGAGTTTCTTCGCTGTTGTGGCTTTGCACATACATCTCGGCAATGCGCTTGGAAGCTCCCATTACATTACAGGGATTAACAGCCTTATCGGTAGAGACGAATACGAATTTCTTGCAGCCGTTTTGGAGTGCTGCATCAACAAGGGTTTTGGTGCCAAAAACATTGTTCATCACCGCCATATACGGGTTTTCCTCCATGAGAGGAACATGCTTGTAGGCCGCTGCATGATAAATCAATTCGGGTTTGTACTCCCCTAAGGTATGCTGTAGAAAAATCGGGTCGCACACGCTTCCTACTACTGTTTGCAACAGGTGGGAGTAACTCTTTAAAACAGGATCGTTTTGGAAGGCAAACTGCAGGTCGAACAAGCCCGATTCTGCCTGATCCAGCAGTATGAGCTTTTGGGGGCTATGGACCAACACCTGCCTTGCAAGTTCTGAACCAATACTGCCGAAAGCTCCTGTAATCATTACTACCTTCCCTTGTATGCTTTGACTCACAGTGTTGGAATTCATGTGTATCATGGGCCTCTCCAAAAGCTCTTCAATGCGCACTAATTGCAGTTGGTTGGTGTTCAGACTGCCGTTGATCCAGTTGCATACCGGTGGCACTACCTTTACAGAAAAGGCATGGGCAAGGGCCATCTCCATTACCTCCCGACGCCTTTGCTGTGAAAGCTGCTGAACCGCAATTACAAGCAGATTTGGGCCGTTTTGCTGCGCGTCTTGAAATGTTTTCGTTTTCCCATTAAGAAAAAACCTTTCAGGGGTATAGATGGGTATCCCTTCTATGAATTTTCCCTCAATGGATGGGTTGTCGTCCAAAAAGGCAAGTATCTTATAATTCACCTGCATATCGGCTTGTAATGCGCTGCGGGTAAATCTGCCCGAAACGCCGGCCCCAAATATCAATACTCCTTGCTGCTTCTTGCTGTAAGTCCTTATTACATGCTGAAACACTGCCCTGACCAAAAACCGGGTTTTCCACAGCAAAGTCATAGTCAAAAACAAATGGATAAGCAGCACAGAAACAGGCGGCAAAAAGTCAGGACGATTGCCTACCCAGGTTGCAACCAATGCCATGATAATAAGGAAGAGACTTGCAATGCCTGATGCCTTGGCGAGTTTCAAAATGTCGTTCAGCCCTGTGTGGCGTATGATTCCTGAATGGGTTTGAAAATACTGGAAAAACAATCCGTATATAGCGCTAACAAATAAGCCCATTTTGAACACCTTATCCAAAGGCAAATGATCTATATGGAAATTAATCCGGATGAGGAAGGCCGCAAAAACCAAAATAAATACCAATACCACATCAAAAGCAAATACACACCACTTGGGTAAAATCCGGTGACCGAACCTGGAATGGATTTTTTTGAGAACCTTTAACCAGAAGGGGTATTTACGGGTCATAAGCAGATGGAACTTGTTTCGGTAAACGTTTTATTGCATGTTGGGTAAGCAAATTTAGTTGTTTATGTTAAATAAACAATACTTTACCGAAATATTTTTTAATAAAAAATTTCTTCCCTTTGAATGACAGGCAACTTTAATTTTGAAAAATGCAAACCTTGGGTATTTAAGAGTTCCAGGGCCTGCCTCATTGTTATAAATTTATGACGGACAATGAGTTGTTGCAGACGGCTTATGGCGGATCTGGTACGAAAACTGTTTTTCAAGTTTCTCAAAGGCGAAAGCTTGGGTGAAAGGGGAGGATTGGGGTCGAAGTCGCGGGGATGAAAATAAAACAAGTTGTAGCTCGATTTTTCCGTTAAATGCTCTATGATACAATCCGGCAACAGCCTGAAATATCCGCTTCCTGCATAATGGAGGCGCAGCGGCCCAATTTTTCCTGAAGCCAGCGGAAATTCCCATAGGTGCTGGTCCCTGTACTCCCACCGAAAAGGTGTTGACGGATAGGTAATTCCCGATGGGCCGCTAAGGTCGCGCAGACTGCTGCTCACTGTGATGCCATTGCGCAGCAGAATGGGTATTGCCCAGAGATTGCCGGAGTGCAGGGAGAAATTGGGTGCCCGGAACAAAGTTGGCCGGCTGCCTGTAATCCGGGTCAACAGGTCCAATCCCCTTGCCAAATCCGATTCAAATGCCTCCGGCGTAAACATATCCACATTGTGATGATAGTAAGTGTGGTACCCGATTTCATGCCCTGCGGCATGCACCTCCTTCACTAATTCGGGATAATGTTCGGCAACCCAACCCAAAAAATAAAACACTCCCTTGGTCTGTTGCCCATCCAGCACTTCCAGCACCCTAAGGGTGTTGTTTTGTAGCCTTGGCGCAAAACTTGTCCACTCCCCGGCAGGAAACACCCTCGTATCCTCAAGCATAAACCATTCTTCTATGTCGAATGAGAGGATGTTTATCGCCGAAATTTGAGATTGATGTGCATTCTGCATCCTGAAAAACTTGTATTACCGCTTTCGTTAATTCATGCGCCAAAGATATAATCAATTTTGATATGAAGAGAATGTGAGGATTAGCAGATGTGAGGATTAGCAGATGTGAAGATGAGAGGATTAGCAGATGTGAAGATGAGAGGATGTGAGGATTAGCAGATGGACACTATCCCCAACAAATCTGCCAATCAACAAATCCGCTAATCCGCTAATCCGCTAATCTGCTAATCCGCTAATCCGCTAATCCGCTAATCCGCTAATCCGCTAATCCGCTAATCCGCTAATCTGCGCCAATCTGCTCAATCTGCGTAATCTGCGGGAGATTTTTGATTTCTAAAAGCCAACCGCCAACAGCCAACAGCCAAAAATGTTATAATAAAAAATCCATGCAGGTCACGGGTGTGTGTCCCTGCATGGGGAATTCGGGGTGCTGGGTGTTGCTAGGATTTCTTTTTGCGGGCGCGGTACAGTTTTGCTACGCCATAGGCAATTCCAAGCGATGCAAGCACTGCAAGACCGCTGCCAAGGGGTGCCTCATGGTCGGTCGTGCGGCCGGCAGGAGGAAGTGGTGGTGGAGTCTGGGCGTGAATGGCCACTGCTGCTACTACAAGCAGGGCAAACATGCAGAATTTTATCAATATGGCTCGTTTCATGTCTTGTGATATTTTATGTTTTTAATCTTTTTTTGTAATGCTTCTCATTTCATAATGGCAACCTACCTTACTAAGATGCGGCGGGTTACGGCCGAGGTTTCGCCCGTGATGCGCACAATATAAGCACCATTGTCTATTTGCAAGGGCACTGATACCACATTGCCCATACCATGCAGGCTTTTGCTGAACACCACCCTGCCGCTCAGGTCAATCACCTGCAACTGCCGGTTGCGCTCTTCTGCCGCAAACTGCATATACAGCATCCCGTTGGCAAAATATACCACCGTGGCATCCTCGGGAAGGTTGTTGCCAACGCCTGTGGGCTGCACAAAGCTCAGCACAAACCTCTCGACCGCAGTGTTGCTCTCCACGGCATGGAAGCTGATGCGCGACTGCTCTCTCAGGTTGTGCGATGTGCCCGTTACCTTGTCGAGCAGAAACGCCGGCCTGCCAGCAAGTATCTCCTGAAGGCCTTCAACCTGCAGGGTGTATGTGCCGGTAACAGGGGTCAACACACCTATGTTGAAAGAGGCAGCTTCGGTTATGGGAGCTGTGCTGTTCACAGCAAGCTGCACGGCATCCGAACTCATCGAAAAAACCTGTGGCATCATGGGGTTGAAGCTGAAAAACTTCAGGGCATCGCTGCGCTCCCGCACTGTGGTGGCATCCTGCAGTTGTACAATCTGTGCACGGTCGTAAAATTCGCCCTGCTGCAGGGTAATGCTGATGGTAGGATCGGCGGGTGCGCTTCTAAACACCCCTCCATGTGTTCGCATGGCATTGGTAAAGGTAAAATTGGCAGTGCCGGTAGCGGTAGCTCTCTTCAACACAAAGAAGCCCTGGTTGGGAGCAATCAGCGCCCCGGCCACTGCTCCGTTTACGTAAACATAGCCTCCGCCTCCACCACCCGCGAGCGGGTCATAGATGTATGCAAATTCGTCAATAAACAGGGTGCGCACAGCCAGGTGCCAATCTATTGACGAGGGGTAGGGGTTGCCCAGCAGGTTGGCTCCACGAAAAGCTCCGGTATGTAGTTTTGTCACCGCTACGATAACATCTCCATTATTGAGTGCTCCGGCAAACGACCGGGTGAGGTCGGCACCCTGGAACGAAACTAAGTAGCCCCTGCCGGGCACAAAATAGGTGATGAAGTTTCCCGTTACCTTCTGGTTGCGCCAGGTGGAAGTCTGTTCACGCCAGTCATAGAAGTCGTAGCCGTGGCTGGGGTCAGCGGGCGTCCATGGGCCGTCGATGGACTGGTTTGCTACGGGCGAAGACACAAGCCTCCACCGCTCAGAACCGGCAAAGAAGCGCTCCATGGTGGCTGGAACGCCTGCAGTGTTGTGTATCATAGAAGCGCCGCTGCGCAGCACAAGCCCCGCATTGCCCGCATGGTTGGTGAGGGTGCCGTGTACAGTGAGGGTGGCCGTTACCAAAAACTGCCCGGTTGGTAGGATTGTGCATGTTCTGCCTGTAGCAACAGTAAGAGATGCTGGTGCAAAACTTCCGGCAACATTGATATCGCCGTTAAAATTCAGTGCACCGGTAAAAGTCCCCATAGTCCAGTTAACATTCTGGCCAATGGTTAATATGCCATTAACCGTTAATGGAGATGTTCCGATGCCAAAATCTGTTGTCCATGTTCCTCCAGAACTCTCAAATCTAAGGTTTGAATAGGTTCTGCCCGAAATAGCCATAGTCGGAACCAGTGTTGCACTTCCGAGGTAAGTAAATGTACTGCCCGGATCTAAGGTAAGCGCAGCGAAAGGTGTTGATATTCCGCGTGCTGTATTGTGTATATAGGTTCCTCCAGCCTGTACCTGCCATGTTGCTCCAGCCAAAAACGACCATCCACCAGTTGCACCCACTGACATTCTTAAAACACCTCCATTTACAACTGTAATGTCAAACCCGGTGCCATTGGCTACTGTTACTGTAACCGGCGAGCCGCTTATCACCAGACTTCCTTCGACCACAACCTGGTCAATGGTAATGCCGGTGTTAATAGTAACCTCATGTCCTGTCCGGATTAGGATGCTCAGGTCTGAATTTTCCGGGGAGCGGTCGGCTGCCAACCATGCTGTTCCATCGGGAGATAATTCCCATGTTGCTGCTGCATTCCAAGGGCCTGTAGCCACAGATCGAAAGTTTGCCGAAGATGATAGTACCTGCCCGGCTAAAGAAACCGTTCGGCTATCAGCCCCTGTGGAGCTTAGGCTTATGTTTTCGGAAAATAAGCCAACAGGAAGCCCGGCCTTTAAGCGTACATAGATAGTTGTTGTTGCTACCGTTCCCCCCGATTGAGTTAAAATTACAGGATTAGTTGCAACAAATGCCACCCCTGTACCGGTTGATATCTCATAATTCGCCGGTGGTGTAATGGTGATATCTCCTGTAAGATTTGTGCCGCTAACAGTAAACGATTGCTCTGCCGAAGGGCCGCTGCCAACAACATAGCTGAAGCCGGTGAGCGAACTTGGAGAAACGGAAAGAGTGGGGGTGGCTGAGCCGATGTTTGCAGGCACAGAATTGTATACCACAACATCATCAACAAAAATATTAGCTGCATTGGTAGTGCTGGATATTCCAATAAATGTACCTGAAGTAATATTGTCTCCTGCGGGGAGAGCTGCCCTAATTAAATCATCTCCTATTCTTGTGCCGTTAATATAGAGGTCAAAAGTCTGAACTGCAACTGTTTGTGCAACGCCATTATAAGTATAGCTAATGGAACCACTTGTTCTATTATTTCCAACTATTTCAATGGTATATACCGTTGCAGAGCTCAATGAATTAGTCGACAAACCTGTATTAATCCAGCTACCTCCTCCTCTGTAGGTTAGTGCCAATGCCCCGCCTGAACCAAATGTAAATCTCAACCCCGTAAAAACCTGTGCTCCAGCAAAGTCATTGGCATCGCTATACATTGCGCCAGCTCCTTGATAAAAAGTCCAACTGCCAGAGGCTGCGGTAGAGACTGCTGTTGCATCGCCAAACAACACCTTGAAAGAAGTGTAAAATTCTGTACTTCCTGTATACCCTACCCAAGGCGAAAACTTGGTTACGGATGTTGTTGATGATGCGACAGCTCTAACATAAGAACCTGTAGTACTTAGAGGATTTGAAGTATTTTCTAATACTACTGGCGCACTCGGAGCAGCAGCACCTCCCCTTGCCCAAGTTGTACCAGATGTTGGGTTAGGTAAAAAGGTAGTAGATCCAGTTTGGCTTGAATGGGTTCCAATACCTGTGCCAAAATTTTGAGTTGATGTCTGCCCCCACCCGCTTGTGGCTAAAGAAATCATCAAAGCAGCGAGGGTAAATGTTTTAAATAGAGTAAATTTTTTCATGTTTGTGGATTTTGTGATCGAATATGGTGTTTCTCGTTTTTTTATCTCGTTTTTAGGTTCGCAAGATAAAGGGTGTTTTTCAATGGAAGATAGCTTCAACAACAATGTTTTGTGAACGATTGGTTAAAACATTATTTGGGCGCAAAATAATAAACTTTTAAAGACATTTAGTATTTTTTAACAAAAAACTTCCTAAAAAGGAAATTCCGGCAAAATGGCTCTGCCATCGAGCCATTTACCTGTTATGTGCAATGAGGCACCCACAATAAGGCACCTCATCTTCTACGGCTTTAGCCGTGGATTCAGGCCTTGGGTTCTCTAATCAGATAACTCCAGGGCTAAAGCCCGAGGGTTTTCGGGAGTGCAGGGTCCTCCGCCCTAAAGGACGGAGTTAGATGGGTGGCTGGGTTTTGCGGATTTTTTCGTTCCAAAACAGCCACATGCCGAAGATTACGGCATAAAACAGGGGTTTGAAAACATAATCGTGAAAAAAATGGAAACTTCCCGGGAAAGGCACCTGCAGCAGCAACAATCCGTTTATCCTCAGCAGGTTGGTGAGATGAATCACCAGTATTCCTGCCGGGATATACCAGAGCTTATGTTTTACAGGGCCGGGAAAAAAGGCCATTATCACAATCCAATGCATCCATTGTTTCAGGGTGGTGCATTCGGGAGCTACGGTTACGAAGCTTTGCCCGTAGTTGGCAAAAAGGGTTGCTCCCTGCAGGGTGGTTTCCACCCCGAGCAACCCCAGCACCCACAGACTCTGTGCAAGCAAAGCCTTTGCAACGGCTTGAAACATCCTGTCAATGAACGCCTCCACAGGAAAAAAATTCAGACCCACCGACCATCCCAGATACACAAAATGAAATGAAAACAATAACAAGAAGAAAATCAGAACATCTTTGACTGGCAGTAGAGTGACGGGCAGCTTGAAATTCATTTTTTTAAGGTTGAGTTCTGGTAAGGGTTTTTTGGGTTGCTCCGCGAAACACTCTCGTATGAGAATTAGTCATTGGTCATTAGTCATTGGTCATTAGTCATTAGTCCAATCCACTAATCTGCTAATTGACTAATCTGCGTAATATTTACTTTCCAACAGCCAATTGCTAAAGGCCAACACCCAACACCCAACACCCAACATCATTTCCCGATCTGATACACCTGAAATCCTTTTTCGACGAGTGACGAAGAATCCAGGATGTTGCGCCCGTCAAACAGAAATGCCGGCTTGAGCATGTGTTTGTAAATCCGCTCCCAGTCGTAGGTTTTGAATTCGTCCCATTCGGTGATTACTAATATGGCATGGGCCTCATGCATAGCCTGATAGGGATCGCTGTGGATTATCAGTCTTTTGAGGTTGTCGTTGGGGTCGAGTTTTCCGTTCACCCCTCTCAGGTGCAGCAACTCCTTCATATCGCTTATGATTCTTTCTGGGCTTACCTTGGGGTCGTACACATGCACCTCTGCCTTGTCGGCCAGCAGCTCTTCGGCCACATATATGGCTGCAGATTCTCTGGAATCGTTGGTGTCTTTTTTAAATGCCCATCCGAGCATTGCGATTTTTTTTCCGCTCACGGTATTAAACAGGGTTGTGATTACCCTTTGTGCGAAGCGGCGTTTCTGGTAGTCGTTCATCAGGATCACCTGCTCCCAGTAGTTGGCCACTTCGGGCAGATTGAAATGACGGCAGAGGTACACCAGATTCAGTATGTCTTTCTGGAAACAACTGCCGCCAAATCCTACCGATGCTTTAAGAAACTTCGGTCCTATGCGGGAGTCCATCCCGATGGCGGTTGCCACCTCCTCCACATCGGCTCCTGTGCGCTCACACAGTGCAGAGATGGCATTGATGCTCGAAACCCTCTGGGCCAGAAATGCATTGGCCGTAAGCTTGCTCAGCTCCGACGACCACAGGCCTGTGTGAATAATGCGTTCTTTGGGTATCCAGTTGGCATAGATTGCCGACAACTGCTCAATGGCTGCCCGGCCCTCGGGGGTCTTGTCGCCACCAATCAGCACCCGGTCGGCATGCAGCAGGTCGTTGATGGCTGTTCCCTCGGCCAGAAATTCCGGATTCGACAGCACCTGAAACCGGAAGCCCGTGTTTATTCCGTTTATGATTGCCTTAATGCTTTCGGCGGTACGCACCGGAAGGGTGCTTTTTTCCACTATGATTTTGTCGCCCTTGGCCACCCGTGCAATCTGCCGTGTGCACAGCTCCACATATTTCAAGTCGCTGGCCATGCCCTTCCCCTCGCCAAAGGTTTTGGTGGGTGTATTTACCGATATGAAGATCATCTGGGCGTTCTCTATAGCACGGTCGGTGTCGGTGGAGAAAAACAGGTTCTTGCCTCTTACTTGTTTCACAATCTCCAGCAGCCCCGGTTCATATACCGGCAACTGGTCGGTGTTCCAGGCAGCAATTTTGTCGGCATTGCTGTCAACTACAGTAATGGTCAGGTGGGGGCATTTGAGGGCAAAGACCGCCATGGTAGGCCCACCCACATATCCGGCACCAATGCAGCAGATGGATTGAATTGGTTTTTCGAACATCATAGTTTTAGAATTTATGTCTTTATCAGTCTGTCCACAATGATTTCGGCGATGCGTTTTGCTGTTTTACCATCCCAAAGCTCTGGGATGCGTCCGGGTTTTTTGTTTCCCGCAAGTATATCAAGAGCAGTTCGTTCCACCCTGTCCAGGTCGGTGCCCACCAGATGGTTGGTGCCCACATCAATGGTTACAGGCCTTTCGGTATTTTTTCTCACGGTAATACATTGCACTCCCAAATATGTGGTCTCTTCCTGAATTCCGCCACTGTCGGTAATCACCAGTTCGGCATAGCGCATCAGCGAAAGGAATTCCAGATATCCCATGGGGTCGGTCAGCAGCAGGTTGGGGTGCAATTGGGCGCTGATTCCAAATGTTTGCATATTTTTCCGCGTACGCGGATGCACCGGAAACACCAGGGGCCGTTTTTCCGCAAGGCGGCTGAGGCTTTTGAACAATTCGGCAAGACCTGCAGGATTATCCACATTGGTGGGTCTGTGGAAGGTTACCAGAATATAACCCTCCTTTTTCAGACCCAATCTCTGGATTACCGGGTTGTTTTCAAGTAGTTCATAGTGCTCCTCCAGACTGTCAATCATAATATTGCCTACAAAGTGGATTCTGTCTTCCTCAATGCCTTCATCGCGAAGGTTTCGAACTCCGCTATGCTCAGTAACGAAAAGAAGGTCAGATACCACATCGGCTACAATTCTGTTTATTTCCTCGGGCATTGTCCGGTCGAACGAACGCAGGCCGGCCTCCACATGCGACACCGGGATACCCATTTTGGATGCCACAAGGGCTGCTGCAAGCGTAGAATTTACATCGCCGGGCACAACAACCATATCGGGACGCTCTGTGTCGAGTACTTTTTCCAGCTCCAGCATAATTTTAGCTGTTTGTGCAGCATGACTGCCCGATCCGACTCCAAGGTAAAAGTCGGGCTTGGGCAATCCTAATTCATCGAAAAACACACTCGACATGCAATCGTCGAAATGCTGACCCGTGTGGCATATCAGGTGCTTCACTTCCTTGCGGTGTTTTCGAAATGCCTTATCCAAGGGTGCTATCTTGATAAAATTTGGTCTGGCTCCGACCACCGATAATACTTTCTTCATATATACATATTTTGGATTACTTTGAGGTCACATGAACTCGTCGCCTTTCTGTTTCATTTTTTGAAATATAAAACCGTGTGGGCAATTGCCTTATCGGAAGGTTCATGTCCTGCACGAATTGCACAAATATACGCTAATTCTTTAATTATGAAGTGCATCAGGCCTGTTCATCTTTCAGCTCTTCCACCAACCCTTCGGGAATAGTAACCTGAATGTTTTTATCTGCAATATCGAGCCTGATAACCAACAGATGCTTTTTACCTGTCCTTATCACTTTTCCTTTTATGCCTTTTAGGGGTCCTCGGGAAATCTCCACCGGTGTGCCGGGTGGCAGATTGCCGTTTTCTACCTGTAGCGTAAAGCCCATTTCAGTAAGCCGTTGTAAAGCTTCTATCTGATAGTCGGGCACCTTTGCCGGAATCCCCTCGAAGGATACAATCCGTACCGCGCCGACAGCCTGTAATACTGACTTGTAATGATAGTAATCTGAGGGATTGGTTTTTGCGAAAACATACGATCGTATGAGCGGCACCTTTACCTTCTTCATCCTGTCTGACCATTTGCGAAATTCGGTGGTCAAAGGCAAAAAGGCGGTTATGCCTTTCCCGGTCAGGTCATCGGCCGTTTTCTTCTCAAACCTCGAACGCGTTATGAGTGCGTACCAATGGTGGGGAATGTTTTTCATATACTCAGCATAGGAGATGAATAGCCATTTGAGATGATGGCCTTGACATACAAACTAAGGGAGGATGATGCTGTTTGCATAATGAAGGTCAACGGGGTGTTCGGGTACTTCTTGCTAAAATTGGGCATTTTTGACAATTGCATTACAAACCGCCTTGCCAAAGAAGGCGTCCCCTTCCTGTTTTGTGCAGTGGGGCACCCACCAGAAGGTACCATATCATCTACGGATTTAGTCATGAGTTCCGGCCTTGAGTTTCATTTTCGGATAATTTCAGGGCTAAAGCCCGATGGTTTTTGGGTTGTTTTGTTCTCCGCCCTGAAGGGCGGAGTTACTTGGGTTGCTTGGTTTCTCTGTCCTGATGGGCGGTCTCCGCCCTGAAGGACGGAGTTAGGTAGTTCTGCTTCTCACTTCTGCGGATAACTCCGCCATTTATGGCGGAGGTGTGAAGGTTCCTCATCTTCTACGGCTTTAGCCGTGGATTCAAAAATTCCAGGACGAAATAAATTCTTCGTACTCCTGTTGAAAAGTCTTTTTGCTGTGGTGTGTCTCCTGATTATCAATATATGCCCTCACTTTATCTACTATTGACTTGCTTACAGATACCGCAAAGTATTCATCAGCCCATTCGAATTTTGATTTCTTTTCTTTGTTCATCCAGTATGCTGATTCACCTTTTATCAGTTGCATAGCTTTAGACATACTCATATCTGCATTTAGGCGCATCAAGCAGTGTAGGTGGTCGGCACTGCCATTAATCCTGTCAATATAAATCTGCTTGACTTTTGCATTCTCCCGAATGTGGTCTATAAACATCCCCAAAACAGCACGGGTCACCCAAATTTCAAATGTTGAAAATGTAATTTACAGATAATCAGTATTGCATTTTTCAAGCGATCGCATCGTGCACAAAACAGGAGGGGCGTTCGGATACTTCCTGCCATAATGGGCGTTATTGGCGGGTGTATTACAAACCGCCTTGCCAAAGAAGGCGTCCCCTTTGATTGCATTGCAGGGTGCACAAAAAACCAAGGTTCGACGCCGCATTGCTTATGGTATGTTGCTATGTATTGCCTAATGCCTAAGCCGGATTTGCAGGGGAATTATTACGATTTTTTCAGAGATAATCGCTTTGTCCAGCCATTCTTTTCAGCACCGGGCTCCTCGGCCCCATACCCATAACCGTACCCATAACCGTAGCCATTACCATACCCGAATGCCTTAGTATCCACTCCGTTCAGCATAATGCAGAGCGATGGCAGGTCTGCCTTTACAGCAAAATCCCTTACAAAATCCAATGAGGAACGCTGCGTTACATGTTGGCGAAACACATACAGGGTGGAGTCGGAAAGTTTCATTACTGCAATAGCATCAGGCACCACTCCCACGGGAGGGGTGTCAATCACGATGAAGTCAAATTCTTTTTTCAGTTCGTCGAGCAATAGCAGCATTCTGTTGCTTTCCAGAAGCTCCGTCGGATTGGGAGGAACCGGACCCGGGGTAATAATATAGAGATTTTCAAATTCGGATACTTTTTGCAGAATATCCTTGACGCCCGCTGCCTCAGCAAGGAAGTTGGAAAGCCCCGGCTCACTTTTTTCTGCCAGGCCAAACTTCTGCCCGGGCTTTCGCATATCAGCACCTATAAGCACCGTTTTTTTGCCCGCCAAAGAAGTGATTGATGCAAGATTCTTTGCTGTGAAAGATTTACCTTCACCCTTATCAGTTGATGTAACTGTAAGAATTTTGCATCCCGCCCCCCGAAGAATAAATTGCAGATTTACACGCAAAGTTCTAAAGGCCTCAGAAAGATGCGACCTGGGATTTTCCAGCACACTGAGTTCCATAAGAGATGGATGACCATTCAAAGCTGCCATAGGAATCAAGCCTACCAAAGGAAAGTTTACAGCATCGGAAATTTCTTTTTTGTTGGTTATGCGGGTATTGAAAAAGTCTTTCAGCAAAAGAAATGCAAACGGAAAAAAAACTCCCATAAACAATGCGATTGCATAGTTCCTTATGTATTTTGGAGATACCTGGTCATAATATCGGGCATGGTCAACAATCCTGTTGTCGGCAACATTGCTTGCCATTGCTATACCTGCTTCTGCCCTTTTTTCCAAAAGGAAATTGAATGTTGCATCATTTAAGTTAAACCGGCGTTGAATGGAAAGCAGTTCCCGTTCGGTCTGGGGAAGTTGTGCAATGCGGCCTTCGGTTTGGGCAATGCGGCGATTGAGGTCATCAAGCAAAATCTGAGAAGCGCTTCTTATGCTCCTAATGTTTTCTTCCAGCGTTCTCCTGGCTTGGGCAATCTTCAGGTCAATGGACTGGATAATAGGACTCCTCTCAGTGGTTGAAAGCAAAAGCCTTGCGCGTTCGCTATAGAGCCTTGCCATCTCTGTGACAAGGTCATTCAGCAGCCGATTTTCGATTCCCATAGCAGCCGGGCCAAATACCAGGGAAAAATCCTTGTTTCTTTCAAGATATGTGATCAGATAATCGTAGTATTGGTTTTTAACCATCTCTACTGCCTTTTGCTGGTCGAGCACCTGAAGTTCCTGCATTAATTGTTCGGCCAATATGCCAACATCTGCAAGTCGGCGATCCTGACGAAATTGCTCGAGGCTTGTTTCTGCCTGAAAAAGGGAGTCGGTAGCCACCATGATTTGCTCATCTATAAACCTGATGGCGTGCAGAGCCGCCATGTTTTTCTCGCGAAGGCCTTCAGCAACGAAGTAGGTGGTGAGTGAGTTAACAAAATCTTTAGCTCTTTGGAGATGTGTCGCCTCAAAAAAAACATCCAATATCCATGCATCTCTGTTGTGGGGTGCCACGGTCAATCTTTCTGCATATTCCCTTGCCAAAACAGCTCTATCGTGAATCAGAAAACTGAATGATCTGCCCGCGTGCTTCTCCGGGTCGAATGATTCTGAACGGAAAATGGTGAATTTGACGGAGTCGGTGGTAAACTCCCTGCCAAAAGGAAATAACTGCTCCTGAATCAAAAGGTCGCTGTTTTCCTTTAGCCGGAAATGGGTGTCGTTCTCTACGGAAAAGTAAATATGCTTATTGTATCCTGCTTTAGACGCATTTTCTTTGTACAAAACGCGGAATGGCGCATCAAAATAAAGCTCATTAGACCTTCTTATTCCCAAAATCCTACGATCTTCGAAATATTGTATATGAAAATTATGACTTTTCAGAACACTATCAATTATGGATTGTGACTGCAAAATTATAATTTGGTCATGAAAACCTGTGCGGGTTGTAAACATGCCCAATTCTCCCAACAGCATGTTTTGATTTAGGCCTTTGGAGGGATCGCTTATCAATACCTTTGAATGCACCCTATAAACAGGCGAGGAAAGTTTGTTTACCATAAATGCAAGAAACAAAAACAGTAAAACGCTCGCCACGAAATAGCCCCAATATGGCAGGTAGCGGAAAATAAATGACTTTATATCTACGCTATCCTGATCGTTTGTTTCCTGAAAAGAACTTGAAGTATTCATTTTATCCAAGAATTTTATATATTATGCAATAATCGGCTTACCTCTGCATGAAGTTTATCAATAACAGGGCTGTGGAGACAGCTGAAAAAATTACTCCAAAAGGAAATTGCGCGAACCCCAATTGTTTTAACGGAGTGGGTTCTACATAAACCAAATCACCGGGTTGCAAGAAAAACACATCAGAATTTAGGAATTTTCGTGAGGTAAGGTCCACATTGTGAAAGGTAACTTTTCCCTCACTTCGGCGAACAACATTAATATTCCTGTTGCCAAATTCCGTAAGGTCGCCTGCCATGCTAATTGCATCAAGGATCGTTACCTTGTTGTCGAAGATAAAAAATTGACCCGGCCGCCTTACTTCTCCCAAAACAGAAATAGTAAAATTCACAAGTTTTACATCAACAGTGGCATCCACAAGATATTGGTCAATGCTGGTTTGGACTATTTGAGTTGCCTGAGCTAAACTCAGACCTCCTACCTGCACATTGCCCACAACCGGCAAAACAATGTTTCCCAAGGCATCAACAGTATAGCCTAATACAAAAAAGTTGGCGTTTCCTGGCATACCCCCTCCAAAACCCATTGGCGAAACATTTGCATTGAATAGCTCTCTCGACTCGGCATCAAGGGTAAGCACCCTTATGTGAAGTATATCTCCCGGCCGTAATAAATATTCAGGTGCAGATATTTCAATCGTAGACCCTTGGTTTGCTAAATCTTGCAGATACACCATCTTTCTGTGGGGGGTACACGAGGTAAAGGCCAGAACTGCCAAAAGAAGACTTACTACGACTAATCTCATGTTTGTATTAATTCTGTTAGCGAAAGGATTTGCACAATTGTGGATTGCCCACAGGTGCAAAGATAAAGAATTTCTTATGCTTGCAAAGAAGGATTAATAAATTTGTCATACCAATTGGGGATAATTTTGTGTTAACATTAATCTGCAAGTTGAATTTGATAAAATACCTCAAGGTGTAACTTTTTTTGACTATATCCGTCCTATATTGCGAAGGGAAGAAACACCGGAAATCTTTTGAATGACTGATTCAGAGTATAATAACTGTGTGGAAAAGCACGCCGATGGCGTTTTCCGGTTTGTGCTGAAATGCACCGATGATCACGACCGTGCTCAGGATGTGGTTCAAGACTGCTTTGAGAAAATGTGGCTAAAACGCGACACCATAGATGGAAGCAAGGCAAAGTCTTACCTTTTCTCTGCTGCTTACCACACCCTGATAGATTATAAACGGCGCGACAGCAAAATGTTCAAGATTGACGACCTCACTGTTCATGGGGGAGTATGTCGCAACGAGTATTCAGATATTAAGGAAATTTTGGATCAAGGTATTGCCCTTTTGCCCGAAATACAACGCAAGGTAGTGCTGTTGCGCGACTATGAGGGATATTCCTATCAGGAAATCGGAGAAATTACCGGTTTGAATGAATCGCAGGTTAAAGTGTATATATATCGTGCCCGCACAACGCTGAAGAACTTTATCGGCAGCCTGGAATCCATCATCTGATGGATGAATGCACGAATATGTGGAAAGAAAGAAGGAGTAGTGAAATAGTGCATTTGAACATCTTATTTGTATGTGAGCAGGAGAAAATCGGAGAAATCACTGTGAGCCCAGATAAAAAGACATGAATATCAACAGAAGCAATTTCGAGGAGATTATAGTAGATTACTTCGATGGCAATCTCAGCCCATCCGAGGTTGAGGAGCTCATGCGCTTTCTGGCGGAAAACAGCGACTTAGAAGCCCGGCTTCACGATTACGATGCCGAATTGGTTTTGAATCCGGAGCCTGTAACCTACCCACAAAAGCAGGTTCTTAAGCGTGGATTTATTACTCCCGATAATGCAGACTATTACCTGGCAGCTTATGCAGAAGGTGATCTTGATATAAACGAGTCAACCATGGTGGAGGAGTTTGCACAACACAATCCGTGGTTTACCCGCCAATTGCATTGGATGCATAGTGCGCGGTTGAAGCCCGATATGAGTATTGTGTACCCGGCGAAAGCCTCCCTCAGGAAGGTTGTTGTAGTGCCATTGCGCTCCCGCATGCTTCGCTGGACGGCAGCAGCTGCTATTTTCGCAGCCTTGGTTGCAACTGCCGTTTTGTACCTGGATATTTACAGTCCACAAAAATCAGAGCTTCTTTCGTTACAAAACGCCGAACCGGCACTCTCAGAAGAGGTTGGTACAACAACCCAGCCGGCAACTCCGACTCTCCTGGCAGATCAACCTGCGACTCCTGCATCCCAAATCCAAGCAACAGAGTTTTCTCTGGTTTCAACCTCAGATGTGCCGGCGGGACCATCATATGATATTTCCACACCTCAAATTTCTGCAGTTCGGCTTGAGGCTCTTCCTGCAGTCTTGGTTTATCGCAAGCCTGACTTTCGTGCGCAGATTCAGATGCGAAATGAACACCCCCCGATTCAAGTGCCGGGGCAGGAATATCCTGTAGGGGCCATGTTGGCAGATGGCAATTTGTCGGGCGTAATTCAAAGTTATAGTGCAGAACTTGCCGAAGATTTGAAACGCATTGGGGAGCGTTTATCCCAAAACAGGCCACCTTCGCTTTTGGGATTGGCCGGAGCCTCATTGCTGGGGATTAATCAATTGTTGGGTTCTCCTGTGAGTGTCCATAGCAGGATTGATGAAAATGGACAAACCTGGAGTGTGTCTTTCGGAACCAACTTCGAAATTACCCGCATAACGCGCTGAAAGGCACAGCTTAATATTTTTGTTCATCCAACGGCCGCTGCCATTTCCACCTGCGGTGCGACCAAAGCCAATATTCCGGAGCATGGCAAATTTCGGCCTCAAGCAGTTTTACATACCTGCGGGTAATTTCCATCTCCGGCTCGCTGCGGGGGTTTACTGACAGTTCTGTTATATGCATAGAATATCTCCCTCTGCCGGTTTTTCTGATGGAGCAAAAAAGCACAGGGTGATCTAATTTTTTTCCTAATTTTTCAGGACCTGTAAAAAACGGAGTGTCCTGCCCCAAAAACTGCATCCAATAAGCAGTGCCGGGTGGAGGCCACTGATCGGCCAGTAAAGCAAAAATAGCAGGCTCCCCGGCAGATTTCATCGATACCATCTTGCGCAACAATTGCGCTGAGGGTACCAGCTTGCGATAAAACCTCAAGCGGGTTTTCCTCAACAGGTAGTCAAAAGGCTTGATGCGCAGCCTGCGATAGGCCGAAACCAATTGTCCGTCGTTTATCAGATTTATTGCAGGGCCCATCCACTCCCAATTCCCATAATGGCCTAATGCCATAATAGCACTCCGGCCTTGTGCATGATACCGGTTCAATAGGCTGCGGGATTCCCCGGTTAGGAGGATTTTTTTGCGTATCCTTTCTTTACTCACCGTAACCAATGCAATTGTTTCAAAAATCAGGTCGGCCAGGTGTCTGTAAAACTTTAAGGCAATCCTGTTGTTTTCCTCCCTCGTATGGTGCGGGAATGCTTTTTGCAAATTAGACAAAACGACCTTTCTTCGGTAGCCCACAACTGCCCACAACAAAATACAAAACCCATCCGAGATAATATACAGCAGCCTGAACGGCAGCAATGAAAGGAGAGCAACCATCACTGCAGGCAAGGTGGCCAATGCGTCAGACAAGAAATTCTTAATAGCTCTCATACGCAAAGGTCAGAACAAAAATGTGTCGTAAGGGTATCGCTCCTTATGTATTCGGGCAATATGGGAATACAGCAGTTGCCTGAAGCTCTCCAGGTTGGTTTTCTCTTTTGCCGAAATAAACAAGCAGGGTGCGTTGGTTTTGCCCATCCACGACTGCATCATCTGTTCAAGGCTGATGTTTTCGCGGGTTGGGGGCAGCAGATCGTCCATTTCTTTTTCTGTAAAGCGGTAGTTGTCTGTTTTATTGAAAACCATTATAGTGGTCTTCTCCTGCCCCTGGTTTATTTCGTTCAATGTTTCCTTTACAACTGCAATTTGTTCTTCAAATCCCGGATGCGAAAGGTCAACCACATGCACCAAAATGTCGGATTCTCTTACCTCATCGAGTGTTGATTTGAAGGATTCTATCAGGTGGTGGGGCAATTTGCGGATAAAGCCCACAGTATCACTGAGCAAAAAGGGCAGGTTTCCGATAACCACTTTTCTCACAGTTGTGTCCAGGGTTGCAAAGAGCTTGTCTTCTGCAAATACCGTTGACTTGCTCAGCAAATTCATTATGGTGGATTTGCCCACATTGGTGTATCCCACTAAGGAAACCCTCACCAGACTACCCCTGTTGGATCGTTGGGTGGCCTTCTGCTTGCCAATTTGCTCCAGCTTTTCTTTGAGAAGAGCAATCTTGTCCCTAACAATGCGTCTGTCGGTTTCAATTTCCTTTTCGCCGGGTCCTTTGAGTCCGATGCCGCCTTTCTGGCGTTCGAGGTGAGTCCACATCCCTGCCAGTCGTGGCAGCATATATTGGTATTGGGCCAATTCCACCTGAGTGCGGGCATGAGAGGTACGCGCCCGTTTTGCAAAAATGTCGAGAATCAAATTGCTTCGGTCTATTGCCCTGCACTTTATGGCTCTCTCAATGTTTCTGTGTTGAGTTGGACTGAGCTCATCATCAAAAACTACCAAATCGATTTTGTTTTCTGAAACAAAAGCCGCCAATTCAGCAAGCTTACCTTTGCCTATAAAGGTGGCCGTTTCGGGTCGGTCGAGTTTTTGGGTGAATCTGCCAATGGTTTCGCCTCCTGCCGTGTCAACCAGAAATTCCAGTTCGTCTAAGTGCTCTGCTACCAACTCAGGGGTTTGCCTTCCAGAGATAAGGCCAATCAAGGTTGCCCTCTCTTTTAATTTTGCAGTTTCAATCAATTGGGGCATATCCCTTGGGTGTAGTTACTTGTTGCCATTTACAAAAAAATGAAAGCCCATCATGCCTAAGAGCATATAGGTGGTGAAATTTTGATTTAGGATGTTGAATTCATTTGCCATGTATGCCAGTCCTCCGCATAGAATCATGATTACAATCCCGGATACCATCGTGAGGGTGCTGTTTTTTAAGAAACCTCCTATAAAGAGCAGTATGCCAAATAGAGCCAGCACTGCCGAAACGATATGCTGTATGCGCCCCACATCAAATTGCTGAATAATTGGATTCACTATTGCAACAATCATAAGCAGCATGCCCAGGCGGAGCATCCAGGCTGCCAGGGGGCCAATGGATTTAATAGGCTTCATGGATACATATTTTTCTAGAATGTTTTAAATCCTATAATTTTTCTCACATCGGCTATGGTTTTGGTAGCGCTTTCGCGGGCCTTTTCGGCTCCCATGCGGGCTACTTTCGCCAGATATGCCTCATCAGCAGCAATCTCCAATATGCGTTCGCGCAGAGGAGAGGTGAAAGCTATTACATCCTCGGCGAGTTGTTTTTTCATATCGCCGTAGCGTATTGTGCCCTCGTTGTATTTGCTCAGAAAAAAGTCGTGGGTGTCGGCCGAACTGAGCACCTGGAGAAGGCTAAACAGATTAGCCACGCCCTGCGACATGGGTTGGCCGGGTTGTTGCGGGCCGCTGTCGGTTACTGCTGCCATAACTTTTTTTCGGATTATGGCCGGTTCGTCAATTAAGAAAATTGCGTTGCCCGCACTTTCCGATTTGCCCATTTTTGTGCTGCCGTCCAAGCCGGGAATCTTCACCAGACTTCCTTCGAAACTGTATGCAACCGGTTCGGGAAAGTAGCCGGTGTTGTAGAGCCTGTTGAAGCGGTTGGCAAAAGTTCGGGCCATTTCTAAATGCTGTTCCTGGTCCTTCCCGACAGGCACCCGGGTGGCACGGTGCAGCAAAATGTCTGCTGCCATCAGCACCGGATAGGTTAGCAAGCCTGCATTGATGTTGTCGGGCTGCTTGCGCAGCTTTTCTTTAAAGGAGGCGCAGCGTTCCAGCTCACCAATATAGGCGTTCATATTGAGCAGCAGATACAATTCCGCCACCTCCGGCACATCGCTCTGCAAGTACAATGTCGAAGACTGGGGGTCAATACCCGTGGCCAGGTACTCTACCAAAACTTGTTTTGCATTTTGATGCAGATCGGCAGGATTGGGATGGGTGGTGAGTGAGTGGTAATCAGCAATAAAAAAAAAGCAGGGGTGTTGGTACTGCATTTTCAGAAAATTCCGGATTGCCCCGAAATAATTACCCAGGTGTAAGTTTCCGGTTGACCGGATTCCGCTTAATACTATTTCCATACTGCAAAGGTAAACAATTGGCCCGCTTAAATGTATTGAATTTCTTCGTTTGAGTTTGCCGGCCGCAAATCCTTCACATTTAGCTGTATAGAGGTTTTACCGTTCCATTCGTTTTCCTCAAGTTGATATGCAACATCGAATGGTTGCCCAGACAGGATCCATTTGATGTGCTGGCTTTGATTGAAAGCAATAGCCGGATAATCTTGACCAGGGGACTGATCCTGGCCTATTTGCAGCTTCAGGTGTTTGTTGCCCACAATGCGCGGTTGGCTTTTTAGGATACAGTTTTTGGAGAGAAAAACAGGGTTGTTGTTTCCCGGGCCAAAGGGGCCAAACTGCTTCAATATCCTGTAAAATCTTCCGTCGATTGCATTGAGTTCAAGAACAGCATCTATTTCAAGCAAGGGAACCATCATGCTTTCATTTACTTCCTTTTCAGCAAGGGCATTAAAATCTGCAATAAAAGCCTGTAAGTTATCCGGGCTGAGACTCAGCCCCGCTGCATACTTATGACCTCCGAAATGGTCTAGATGCCTGCTGCAGGCATCTATGGCGTTGTATATGTCAAAGTCCTTTATGGATCGAGCTGATCCGGTGATAACTCCGTTGTTTTGTGTAAGGATTATAGTAGGTCTATAGTAATTATCCATGAGTCTCGAGGCAACAATTCCGATAACGCCTTTGCTCCACTGGGGGTTGTACAAAACGGTGGCCTTAGCGTTTTTCAAAGATGGAGATTGGCTAATCATGTTGAGGGCCTGCTCGGTGATATTGGCATCCAAACTTCGCCTTTCCTCGTTGTTGTTGTTGATGATTTGGCTGAGCTGGTGCGTTGTTGCCATGTTTTCGCACAGCAACAGATCCACGGCTGTTTTGCCTTTGTCGATGCGCCCAGCAGCATTGAGCCTGGGGCCAATCATAAACATCAGATCGGTAATTACAATTTCGCGTGTAAAAACTGAAATGTCACAGCTTTGATTTTTTTTGAATATATTGTTGTAAAACAGTATAGATTCAAATCCGGGCCGGGGGTTTAGGTTTAATCGCTTCAGGCCATAATAGGCCAGGATTCGGTTTTCGCCCGTTATGGGAACGATATCGGCAGCAATGCTTGCGGCAACCAGATCCAGAAATTTTTCCAGTCTTTCGAAGGGCAGCCGGTGCCTCTGGTAATAGGCCTGAGCAAGCTTGAATCCCAAACCGCAGCCAGAAAGCTCTTTATAGGGATAAGGGCAGTCGTTGCGCTTGGGGTCGAGTATGGCAACTGCGGCTGGCAGCTCATCTCCGGGCCGGTGGTGGTCAATTACAATAAAATCAATCCCCTTCGACTTTGCATAATCTATTTGCACCCCGGCTTTGATGCCGCAGTCCAATGCAATAATCAATCCGACCGACCGGGAAGCGGCATAATCAACCCCCTCAATGGACACGCCGTAGCCTTCGCTATAGCGGTCGGGGATATAATAATCCATATTGGGATAAAACTCCTTCAGAAAAGAGTAAACCAGTGCTACTGAGGTTGTACCGTCCACATCATAATCGCCGTACACCATGATATTCTCGTTTCTCTCCATGGCCTTTTCAATACGGCGCAGAGCAACATCCATATCCTTCATCAGAAAAGGATCAAGAAGATTGTCGAGCGAGGGTCTGAAAAAGTCCCTGGCCTCAGGAAAACTCACAACACCCCTGTGAACAAGCAACTGCGAAAGTGCAGGGTGGATATTAAGGGAGGCAGTCAGCTTTTCTATAAGGTCTTCCCTGTTAGCGGAAATGACCGCCCATCTTTTTTGAGCCATTAAAATTTTTTTATAAAAGTAGTTAAAATCCCTGATTGGTTCAGGAATTTACCTGGCAGGCAGCTCCGGTTTTTTAAGGAGAGGATTGCGTCAGGACTACAATAGTATTGTCTTTCACCGTTACAACCCCATCTTTAATGTCGTAAATATGCTTGTCGTGGTGTTGGTCAATAATCCGGATTTGGCCGGCAGTGAGCACCGAAATCAGGGGCGCATGGTTGAAAAGAAGGGTAAAAGGACCTTTTGCTCCCGGTAGTTGAACGGAAAGCACCTTCCCTTTGTAAAGGGATTTTTCGGGGGAGAGAATCTCCAAAAGCAATGACTTGTCGCTCATAATCGGTTAGGTGTTCTAAGCGTCTTTACTTCTTTGCAACACTTCTTCTATGGTGCCAGCCATGAAGAATGCCGCTTCGTTGCAGTGGTCGGTTTCTCCGCCAAGGATCATCTGGAATCCTTTGATAGTGTCCTGCAAGCTCACCGAAACTCCCTTCCTTCCTGTAAATTGCTCGGCAACATGGAATGGCTGGCTTAAGAATCGTTGAACTTTCCTGGCGCGTTTTACCATGAGTTTTTCCTCTGGCGACAACTCCTCGATCCCCAGGATGGCAATAATGTCTTGCAGTTCTTTCAATCTTTGCAAGATGCTTTTAACCTCTTTTGCAGTTTGATAATGCTCCTTGCCAACAATAGCAGGTGAAAGAAACCTGGAGGTGGACTCGAGGGGGTCAACTGCGGGATATATGCCCAGTTCAAAAATCTTTCTGCTGAGCACCGTAGTCGCATCCAGGTGAGAAAAAGTGGTTGCCGGAGCAGGGTCGGTCAGGTCATCTGCCGGCACATAAACAGCCTGGATGGAGGTAATGGAACCCCGGTTGGTAGATGTAATTCGTTCCTGCATTAAGCCCATTTCCGATGCTAAGGTAGGCTGGTATCCTACGGCTGAAGGCATGCGTCCCAAAAGCGCTGAAACTTCTGATCCTGCCTGGGTAAATCTGAAAATATTGTCAATAAAAAAGAGAATATCACTTCCTTTATCGCCTTCGCCTTCGTCACGAAAATATTCTGCAAGGGCCAGCCCAGCGAGGGCTACTCTTGCTCTGGCTCCGGGAGGCTCGTTCATTTGGCCAAAAATCAGGGTGGCCTGAGATTGCCCGAGCTCGGCCATATCCACTTTGGAAATATCCCATCTTCCTTGGGCCATCGACTCCTTGAAGGCCTTCCCATAACGGATCACATCCGACTCTATCATTTCGCGCAGCAAGTCGTTGCCCTCCCGGGTTCGTTCACCAACCCCGGCAAATACACTGACACCCTTGTATCTTTTTGCTATGTTGTTGATCAATTCCATAATAATAACCGTTTTGCCAACACCTGCACCGCCAAACAAACCAATCTTACCCCCTTTGGGGTAAGGTGCCAGCAAATCAATCACCTTAATGCCTGTGTACAATACTTCCGTTTCTGTTCTGAGATCCTCGAATCGCGGAGCACTGCGGTGTATGGGATAACGCAGGGTTGTCTCTACAGGAGGCATTCCATCAATAGGTTGCCCCATAACATTAAACAATCGGCCCCGGATTTGTTGCCCTACAGGCATGGTCATGGGTGAACCCGTGCTGTGTACCCGCATCTCGCGGGCCAAGCCCTCGGTTGAGTCCATGGCTATGGTCCTTACGGTATCTTCGCCTATATGTTGTTGTACCTCAAGCACAATTTTCGAACCTTCCGGATTTTCCAGCAATAAGGCTTCGTGTATGGCAGGTAGGGAATCTCTGTTTTCGAAGACAACATCTATAACAGGCCCTATAATCTGAGAAATTTTACCGCATTTTTCTTCTGAGTCCATGTTTATCATGCTATAAAGCACACCGAGAAAATCCGAGGCGTGCTGTGCGAATTTACTTATTTTTGGAAAACTTGCCCACAATTGCCCCAAAAATCTTAATACCTTTATCTAGTATTGCGAAAAATCAAAATTTCTTCGGTAATCGCGAGTACAGAAGATTGTAAAACGCTTAGGTTTTTTAGGCTAAGCGAAAATTGTTTCATTTATTTTTAAAGAGATTTATGGCTTTGAATGAAGGTCTGTTGAAGGATAAGTCTGCATCTGTGATGTCGTTTTTTGAGAAAGGGGAGGTGCAGCAGGCAGCCTTGGTTCTTGGACATGCTTGTTCAGTGGAAGGTACTGTAATGGAAGGTAATCGCATAGGTCGCACAATTGGATTTCCTACTGCCAACCTGAAAATTGACCCCAACACACCTCTGCCTGCTAATGGCGTGTATGCTGCAATGACTCGTCTTGATGGGCAATGGTACAGAAGTATGGTAAATATCGGTACCCGGCCAACCCTAAACCAAAAAAAATTGGCAGTAGAGGTTTTTATCATAGGATTTGAAGGTGAGATTTACGGCAAAACACTTTCAGTGCATTTTTTGAAACGGCTTCGCAGTGAAGTGCGTTTTGCCTCTCTGGAGCACCTTAGACAACAATTGATAAATGACCAGCAGCAAAGTATTGATGAAATTGAAAAACTTATAGTGTTTCCCAATCCGATGGACCGGCAAGTTTTCTTTAAACCTGCCGGATTCGGATAATCCGCAGTGCAACGAACCTTAGATGCCGGGTAAAATGCCTTGAAGAAGTAATTGTTTCTAAACGGTCATTGTATGTGGATTTTTCAAAATACCTTCCTGATACGCCCTAAGCAATGGATTATCAACCTTGCACGGCTGGCGTTATGCATTAGTTTGCGTAGAATGTGGAATCTCCTTAAAGTTGTAGTCGGATACACAGCAAGTGTGCTGACACGACAGTCGTATGTATTTGGAGGCCCCTTTGCCCTTTCAGCAGAGGTTTCTGCCAATTGCAACCTGCGTTGCCCGCATTGTATTGAAGGCCTCCAACAAACCCAACGCTCACACAGGATGCTATCTGCTGAAGCTTTCAGGGAGTTGAGTATAAGTCATAAACATTCAGTTTTCTATGCCAATCTGTATTTCCAGGGCGAGCCATTTTTGAATCCCCGCCTTGGTCAAATCATCCGCACAGCCTCGGAACTTCGCTTTTACTCCTGTATTGCTACCAACGGCCATTTTTTGGGAAAGGACAAGTGCAGAGAAGTTATTGAAGGGGGGCTCGATAGGATTGTAATTTCTCTTGACGGAATAGATGCGCAATCGTATAGTTTTTACAGAGTGGGAGGCAATTTCGACAAAGTAGTTGAGGGTATAGCCACATTAGCAACCACCCGAAGGGAGATGCGGGCATCAAACCCGCTGATTGTTTTGCAGTTTCTTGTAAACAGGCAGAACGAAAATCAAATTGGGATGCTTCCCCATTTCGCTAAAAAGTGCGGAGCCGATATGGTACAGGTAAAAACTATGCAGGTATATGGCGACTCCCTGTCGGATGACTTTCTGCCTCAAACCCCACGCTACAACCGTTATGCAATAATCAACGCGAAGCAAAAAAATCGGAATAATAGGTGGCGCAGCTGCTTCAGGCTATGGAGCCATGTGGTTTACACCTCCGATGGCCGATTGGTTCCTTGTTGCTATGATAAGGTGCCCAATCATTCCATGGGCAACACAAAATGCGAAAACTTGTGGTTTTCGCCTCAAATGAACCAATTCAGGAAGAATGTTCTGACAAACCGGCAGGGCGTTGCAATATGCTGCAACTGCCCCGAATAGCTGCTATACTGTCATGATATCAGCTTCTTTCAACTCAAAGAGCTTGTCGGTTTTTTCGATAAATTTGTTGGTGAGGTCTTGAATATCTGTTTCGAATTTTTTAATCAAATCTTCGGGGACTCCTTCCTTTTTCAGTTTTTTGCCCGATTCAATGGCGTCGCGCCTTGCGCTGCGAATGCCCACTTTGCTATTCTCCACCTCTTCTTTGGCTTTTTTTACCAGGTCGCGACGGCGCTCCTCGGTGAGTGGCGGTACCAATACCCTTATTATTATACCGTCATTCTGGGGGTTAAACCCAAGGTTTGCTGCCATAATAGCCTTTTCAATGGGCGATAGCATGTTCTTTTCATAAGGCTGAATCACAATGCTCCTGGGATCGGGAGTGTTAATGTTGGAGATCTGTGAAAGCTTTGTGGGTGTACCATAGTAATCTACTTTGACGCTCTCGAGCATCTGTGGATTGGCTTTACCTGCCCTGAGTTTTTGCAACTCCCTTTCCAGATGACCAACGGCTTTGTTCATTGCCTCCGTGGCCGCTTCAATCAAAAAATCTAATTCCTCGTTCATATTGCGTTAGGGTTTTGGTGTTTCCCAGTCAGTTGTTGCAAATGTAAAATTTTTGTACCATATTTTCATCACCCGGCACTCCTCCTTTGGCCGGCCTCTTCTAATCTGTAATGGGACTGATTCTTATCCTCCCGTTAATTTTCGAGCTGCCCTGGTGCTGCGTCCGCCTATGTCTGCAATTTGCCGCCCTACAATGTTAATTGCCGGGACTTACCAATGTTCCGTGGTTTACCCCATTCACGATAATATCAAACAAAAGCCCCTTTTTGTAAATATTAAAGACAATGATTGGCATTTTGTTTTCGCTGCACAATGTCAAGGCTGTGAGGTCCATAATCTTTAAATTTTTTTGGTAGGCCTCCTGAAAAGTTATCTGTTCAAACATTATTGCCTTGGGGTCTTTTTCGGGGTCGGCGTTGTACACCCCGTCCACGCGGGTGCCTTTCATCAGTACATCTGCTTTAATTTCCACAGCTCGCAATGCTGCGGCGGTATCTGTAGTGAAGAAGGGGTTCCCGGTTCCTCCGGCAATTATCACTACATAGTTCTGGTCGAGCAGCTCTAAGGCCCTTTTACTGCTTACCCTTTCCGTTATGGGGTCAATTGCCAGCCCCGACAGAACCCGGGCCTTTATTCCTAAGCCTTCCAAGGCCCCCTGCAATGCCAGACTATTGATTACCGTGGCAAGCATCCCCATATAGTCGCCCTGAATGCGGTCAAATGCAGTGATTGAGCCCTGCATCCCCCTGAAGATATTGCCTCCGCCCAATACTATGCCTATACGCAAACCCTCGCGTGCAAGGGTGCTGATCTCGGTTGCATACAATTGCAGCATTTCCGGATTGATGGGGTCTGCGGAATTTCCCGATAAGGATTCGCCGCTCAACTTGAGTAATATGGTTTGGTATTTTAACATCTTTGAAGGGATTTAAAAATATGTTTAAAATCTGTTTTCTCTCTAAACGCCAATTATATTCTTAATTCTATTTAAATCTGATTCCATAATGGATTCTGACGACCCTGAATATCTTGAAGTTAATGAACTCATGAAAAACCATTTTGAAATTAATTTTTCAAGCTCTTTGTAATCAACATTATATTCAAGCTTGCCCAATAGGAAAAAAATGTAGGAATTTATGATTGAATTACCAGAAGCAATTAATCCGGATGATTTATATTCAATACTTTGAATTATTTTTAAGAAGGTATGCAAATTTGCAGAGTCGATGACTTTAATAAGTGTTTCCTTAAAAACCTCAAATTGTTTTTCTCTAAGAATTTCAGAATATTTATTTGTATCAGGGTCTCGACCTTTTAATATGGCATAAGCATCCTTCATTCTTGCACGCTTAAAACCAAGACCTATAATAATTCTTACAACATCTTGAGCATCTGGTTGAATTATATGGTTGTAGGGAGAATCTTTAATCTTTGACTCTGGTGCAGTTTTAGCATTTTTACAAAATTCATCAATTTTTTTTCTTCCTTGTTCCCAAAACACAGAAATAAGTGTAAGTATAAAGTCTGCTTGATTTAATGATACTCCTTTGCTGTTTATGCGAGTAAACACTTCTGCAACAGTTTCTTCATTAACATCAGGTTTAATTTCTAACGCTTGAAAAGGGTAACCTGTCAATGAATACAATTTATTAATTCGAGTACTAATATCTTTTTTTTCTACTTCTATAGGCTTACCGAAATAGTCAATAAATAAGCCTTTAAACTCAGGTGAAAGAAATAGTGCTTTTCTTTCTTTTAATTTCGCAATAAGTTGAAGTGTTTTATCTTCTGGGTTTTTTATCTGATTCAAACGGGTAATGCAGAAAATATATTCAGCTTCAAGCAAGTCTTGATTTGTATTTACTTTTTCAACTATAATATTTAGTTTTTCAGTAACTTCCTTGATGTAAATCTTGTATTGGTCAAGGTATTCCGTAATAAATGAATATGTGTCTGATTCAAAAACTTTTGAAATATCTGGAATAAATTCCTTATTCTTTTGTGTTGCGGCATCCGCAACTTTAAACTCCTCTGTTACTGGATTAAAAGCAATTTTAATGCGCCTGAAATTATAGTTTTTGTCTCTTATTTCTGTCTTTTTTATAATACTGTATAAAGCCGTCAATCTTTGCTGACCGTCAATAAGCAACATGCTTGGTATATTATGAATTTTCACATCCGCTCCAATGTGCTTCATTTTTTCACCCGTACTGTTTTTCCAAATTAAAAAATATCCAATTGGATATCCTCGATACATACTATCAAAAAGGTCTCTTACTCGATTATTTCCCCAAACAAATGGTCTTTGTAATTCTGGTAATGCTAAATCACCATTGTCAATGTATCCAATCAAAGCAGAGATAGCACCACTGGTTTCACTAAAAATCTGATTACTCATGTTACTTTAATTATGTCCTAATTACTTGTACATTTTCCTTTTACAAAGAACTGCAACACGGGCATAAAAATACTTTTTTTTCAATTCATGGATATGAAACCCTGATAAACTGACAAATTTTCCGGGGAATAAGACAAAAAGCAATCTGAGGGGGAATATTCTACTACCTGAGAGTCACATCAATCCCAAACCTGAACAAGGGGTTTTGGTGATAAGCCTGGCTTTGATGGTTGAAATTGTAAAGAAGCATGATATTAAGGTTAACTCTTTCTGACATGGGCTGCCTGTATCCGGCACCCAGAAAAACATTGGATTCCCAGAATCTTTCACCAGGCTGATCCAGCACGCGGTTTTCGCGAAATTGGAGATTTAATTGCTCAAACTCGAAATGGGCAAATATTCTGGGCATGATATGCAGCCTGCCGAAGAGGCTGTAACCAAACACATGCGTGGTAAATGACTGCCCAAAAAACCTATCGTGATACAATTGGTAGGTAGCACCCAATCCGGCAGAAAAGCGGTTGCTGATCAGATAGCCTGCCTGGGGAGAGACATTGATAGCCGTTTGAGTACCCAATTGCAAGCCCAGAAATCCTCCCACAAAAATGCGTTCCCGAGCGCTCAAATCCGTAACATCTCTACCCTCAATGGCTTGAGTAAAACCCGAGAATGGGAAAAAGGCAATAAAAAATATGGTGATCATTATTCGAGTTGTCATAGCGGATTGCAGAAAATTTTGTGAATAAAAAAGGCAGTATGCAGCGGAATACTGCACATAAATTATACCAAAATTAATCGGATTTTAATGCACTTTGCATGGCTTGTGCCTTCAACAGACATTCCTGATACTCGCTTTCAGCCACAGAGCCGATTGTGATTGCGCTTCCTGCCATGCAGCTCAGGTAATCTGCACTTTGATTGTAGAGAATACTGCGGATGATTACATTAAAATCGAAATTCCCCTCGGGATCAATATAGCCCACCGATCCCGAATACAATCCTCTTTGGGTAGCTTCGTACCGTTCAATCAGACTCATGGCCTGCACTTTGGGCGCGCCGGTCATTGAACCCATAGGGAAAGCCCGCATCAGCGCGTCAACCAAATGCAGCCCGGGCTGTAACCGGGAAGATATGGTAGAGATCATCTGGTGCACAAGACTAAAACTATAAATACCGCAAAGCTCCTCCACCTGTACCGAACCTTTGACAGCCGAACGGCTAAGGTCGTTTCGCACAAGATCAACAATCATAATATTTTCGCTGCGCTCCTTAGGGTCGTTGCGAAGCTGTTCTTTCAAAAAAGAATCTTCGGTGGGATTTTGCCCCCTGCGAATGGTGCCTTTGATGGGTTGCGACACCAACTTATCGCCCCGTTTGCACAGAAACCTTTCGGGGCTGCCACTCATCAAAAATTTGTCGTGCAGTTGATAATAACACGAAAATGGAGTTGGAGAAATCGCGTTGAGTTTGCTATACACTGCTACAGGATCTATACCGGTGTGCCGGGCATAAAACTCAACACAATAATTCAACTCATAAATATACCCCAACTGGATGTTTTGCTTGATATTGGCCACATTGTGCATATAATCTTTGTACGAAACTCTGGGGAGCAGCTCAATGGACTTTTTTGGGGGTGATAATTGAGTGGGAGTTTTCGTAAAATGAGAGAAAACCCACTCAGGGTCCGATAACTTGCCATGGTTGGGGATACATCCTATTTTCAACAAACCATTTTGAACGATAATAATCGTAATGGGTTGAAAAAAATGCATCAAGGGCATTTGAATACCATCGAAGTTATTGCTGGATAATTCCTCAATCTGGTTTTTCAAATCGTAGGAAAAGAACCCAAACAGCCAGTCCTTGGTTTGATCAATAAATTCTTTGAGTTTTAAAAAATCATCTTTGCCCGAAGCCGTAAACTCCGAAGCTGCCCCGAGGGCAATCACTGAGTTGAATCTGCCAAAAGGGTCGTGTCTGTAATTATTTGAATTCAGAAAGCACGACGCAGGGTATGCGTCTTGTCCCCATTTGAGGAATTCCAGGGCGTGAAATATCCCGGTTGAGTGGGAAAATTCTTTCCAAATCCTTTCCACCGGCAAGCATTTTAAGAAAAAAATGATGAGACGGCAATAGCAGCAGTCCCATCGCCTTACTGCAATCTGTTACTTAATCTCCCACACATCTCCACTGCGGAGCAAATCGTTGACGCACTTAATTTTAGAGGTGTTTTGAGCGGTAGTGATTTGGTCTTCCATCAGGTCGTCGTAGGTTACAAAAGGAGCTGATCTGATTACTCCCATAGCTACAGGAAACACCGGATGCATCATTCTGCCCAGCATACGGTGAATGGCCGGATCTTTGGAATACTGGTCGTGCACCAGAATGTCTTTTTCCGTAATGCCACCCTCTCCTATGGTAACTACTCCCAATCCGGTACCTTTGAGGATAATCCCTTTGTTTTTATTTTTTCCGAAAATCATAGGCTCGCCATGCTTCAAAAAGAGTTGCGTGTCTTCGCGGCTCTCGCGGTTGGCGATATGCGTATGTGCTTTTTCGGCAAAGATGATGCAGTTCTGAAGAATTTCCACTACAGAAGTACCATCGTGCTTAGCTGCCTCATACATTACCTCGGTCATGAGTTTCACATTATTGTCAATAGCGCGGGCAAAAAATGTACCCTGAGCACCCATGATAAGTCCGGCTGTAATGAATGGATGTTCAATGGTTCCTTGTGGTGAAGTCTTGGTTACTTCGCCCATGGGGGTTGTGGGAGAGAACTGCCCTTTTGTAAGGCCGTATATCTGGTTGTTGAACAACAGTATGTTCACATCAATATTGCGGCGTACAATATGTATCAGGTGGTTTCCGCCTATGGCCATTGAGTCGCCGTCGCCGGTAGCTATCCACACGCTGAGGTCGGGGTTGGCAATTTTCACCCCGCTGGCAATGGCGTTTGCCCTTCCGTGTATTCCATGAAAACCGTAGGTATGCACATAGTATGGGAAACGGGACGAACAACCAATACCCGAAACAAACGCAAAATTCTCCTTACGGTAGCCGATTTTGGGGAAAACATTTTCTACTGCAGCCAGGATAGCATGTGCACCGCATCCCGGGCACCATTTCACCATCTGGTCGCTAACAAAGTCTTCCTTGGTCAATTCTACCGGCGAAACCTGAATTCTTTTATCCTTGAGCATGATTATTCCTCCAACATTTTATGAAACACATCTGTTAACTCCTGAACATGAAAAGGCAATCCTTCTACTTTGTTGTATTGCCTATAGCGGAACTCCGGCAGGGTCATCCGCAGGTAGTTTACAAACTGCCCCATATTCAATTCACAAACTACAATTTTTTTGAATCTTCCGAAAATCCCGGCCGTGTTTTTGGGTAATGGCATAATGTGGCTGAAGTGTGCAAGGCTCACTTTTTTGCCTTCTTGTTGCAGGTTTTGCACGGTTGAGATAAGGGATCCATGAGTGCCTCCCCAGCCCACCACGAGCAAATCTCCAGAGTCTTCGCCAACGAGACCCTGCAATGGAATGTAATCTGCTACTTTGTTTACTTTTTCTGCCCTTATGTTCACCATCAACTGATGGTTTTTAGGATCAGTGGATACGATTCCATCTATATCCGTTTTTTCGAGGCCACCAATTCTGTGCCTGAGGCCTTCCATTCCCGGGAATGCCCATTGACGGGCCAGTGTAACTGGGTCGCGCCGGTAGGGTTTGAAGTTGGGATCGTTGGGTGTAGCCAGCGGAGGCTTTATTTCTGGCAGTTGGTTCACATCGGGTATGCGAAACAACTCCGACCCGAAGCCCAGGTAGCCATCGGTGAGCAATATTACGGGAGTCATGTGCTCAAGCGACAATTTTGAGGCATAGTATGCTGCATAAAAGCAATCGGCCGGGCTTGATGCTGCCATAACGATAGCAGGGCATTCGCCATTTCGTCCGAAGAGGGCCTGCATCAGGTCGCTTTGCTCACTTTTGGTGGGCATACCAGTGGATGGGCCTGCACGCTGCACATTGACAATCACAAGTGGCAACTCTGCAATTACTGCAAGGCCGATGGCTTCACTTTTCAGAGATAGCCCGGGCCCGGAGGTTGTGGTTACTGCAAACGAACCTGCAAAACTTGCCCCGATAGCAGAACAAATACCTGCTATTTCGTCTTCGGCCTGAAACACTTTTGCCCCCAAAGATTTGTGCAAGGCCAACTCCATGAGAATTTCAGTTGCCGGAGTTATGGGGTAGGAACCCAGAAAAAGCGGCCTGCCACTTCGTTCGGCAGCTGCCAGCAATCCCCATGCTGTTGCCACATTGCCTGTAACATTCCTGTAGAATCCTTTTTCGAGATTCGATGGCCCAACCCGAAAGGTGGTGTTTACAGCTTCGATGGTTTCCGAATAGTTGAATCCCGCCTTTAAGGCTGCCATATTGGCCTCCTTTATCTCAGGCTTGCCCTTGAATTTCTTTCCAATGTAAGAAAGTGTTGACTCTAAGTTTTTATTGAAAAGAAAGAACACCATTCCCAACACAAACATATTTTTGGTTCTGGAGGCAGACTTTTTGTCTATTTTATGATCCTTCAGGCATTCTTGCGTAAGTAGCGAAATGGGAGCGTGTATGACATTGTATTTGCTCAGGCTGCCGTCTTCCAGAGGGTTGGTGATGTAACCGGCCTTTTCTACTGCTTTCTGATCAAAGGTTGACGAGTCAACGACAAGTGTAGAGCCAAGTTTTGCCACCTTGAGGTTTGCCTTCAGTGAGGCCGGATTCATAGCCACCAACACATCGCAAAAATCACCGGAGGTATAAATTTTCTTTTGTCCCAGGTGCACCTGAAACCCGCTCACTCCGGCAATAGTGTTGTGGGGGGCGCGAATTTCGGCCGGAAAATCGGGAAAAGTAGCCAGGTCGTTGCCCGAAACGGCTGCCGCATCAGAAAACAGCGTACCTGTCAACTGCATACCATCGCCGGAGTCGCCCACAAACTTTACTACAACATCGTCCAATTCGATAATATTTTTCTTGTTAACCATAATACATTTGTTTATGAGTAATAAATTATCCGTTCACAATAAAGCACTTAGCTCCAAATTTGGCTGCGAAGTTAATGGTTTAAATTGTAAGCGGAAAATCAATGTAATTTTAATTTGACAATGCCGTTTAATTTAGAACGATTCCAAATTTTGGGTATTTGGCGTTTTTTTTGTCCCGCAATTTTTAACTGCCTATATTTGCAATGCGATGTCAACCTATTATAAACCTATAAAACACTAAACCATGGCTTATGTAATTAACGAAGATTGCACTGCATGCGGCAGCTGTCTTGACGAATGTCCGGTTGAGGCTATCAGCGAAGGGGATATTTACAAAATTGATCCGGATTTGTGCACTGATTGCGGTGTTTGTGCTGATGTTTGTCCTGTTGAAGCAATCCATCCCGCATAAATGTCATTCTAAGGCGGTACATCTGTAAACTTTTTCAAAGAGGCTGTCTCAAAAGCGAAGCAGTCTCTTTTTTTGTTGATAACTATTTGATAACTACGACTTTTGCCCAATTCAAAACACAAAAAAACCGCCCCAAAATTATTCCATTTTACCCCCAAATGGATAAAAGCCCATGTTTGTATCTGCTTTGTGGAATACAAGGTTTATGACAAAGACAATGCTGCTTACCCCAAGACAAAAATCTATTGCTCAGTTGTTCGATGAAAACTCATGGAAATTTTTTTAGGGTGTCCCAGTGTCGAAGTCAGGAAGATTTGTTAGCTATCACCCTTGTTGTCGCAGGCGTCCAATTCATTGTGTAATTGCTCCCAAGTTTTCTCTGCCTTACCCAATTGCTTTTTGGCTTGGTCGTAGGCTTTGAACAAGGAGCTGTGAGCTGCCTGATCGAATTGTGTGTGGGATTCTGCTATCTGAGCCTCAAGACTCAATATTTCGGCCTCTTTTGAGGCTATTTCTTTTTCAATTTTCTCAATAGATTGCTGCAATCTGCGCTTTTCTCGCACATGTTGTTTGTTTTGCTCCCATTCCATTCGGGTCAGCTTCACCTCGGTATCGGTGTTTTTGGTAAGCTGCACGGTAGCTGCTTCTAACTCCTTCAACGAACGAATGTTTCTCTGGTTGATAAAATCGTAAATATCGCCAACAAATTCCTTGATCTGCTTATTGCGAAATTCGAAGACCTTGGTAGTCAACCCCTGCAGGAAATCCCTGTCATGCGAAACCACAATCACTGTGCCGCCAAATTGCAGTATTGCGTTTTTCAGGATATCCTTTGAGCTCATATCCAGATGGTTTGTAGGTTCGTCGAGTACCAGCAAGTTTACCGGCCCCAGCAGTAGCCTGGCAATTGCCAGCCTGGATTTTTCTCCCCCCGAAAGCACCATTACTTTCTTGTCAACATCATCGCCACTAAAAAGAAATCCTCCCAGAATGCTGCGAAGCTGCTTGCGCACCTCACCTACGGCCACTTCATCGAGAGTCTGAAGTACAGTTTTTGTGGGATCGAGAAATTCTGCCTGGTTTTGGGCGAAGTAACCTATTTTCACATTATGCCCAAGTTTAAGCGTGCCATTGTAGTCCAGAATGCCTGTTATAATTTTGGAAAGAGTAGTTTTCCCTTCTCCGTTGCGGCCAACAAAGGCTATGCGCTCGCCTTTTGCCATCATGAAACTCAGATTGGTCAACACCTGCTTCTCTCCGTAACTTTTTGAGATATCAGATGCTTCCAGCACAACTTTTCCCGAAGCAGGAGCCTCTGCAAAACGGAAATGAATGGAGCTCCGGTCTATTTCGTCAACCTCTATTTTCTCCATCTTTTCGAGCAATTTTATTTTGCTCTGCACCTGGCGTGCCTTGGTGTTCTTTGCCCTGAACCGTGTAATAAACCGTTCAATCTGGGCTATTTGCTTTTGCTGATTGCCGTAAACTGCTTTTTCTTGTTCTAATCGCTCTTCGCGCAGAAGCTCGTAATCCGAATAACAAGCCCTGTAATCGTAAATTCTTCCTTGACTAATCTCTATGGTGCGCGAGGTAACATTGTCCAGAAATGCCCTATCGTGCGAAACTACTAAAACCGCACCGGGATAATCCATCAGGAAGGATTCGAGCCATTGTATGGATTCGATGTCCAGATGGTTGGTGGGTTCATCGAGCATAAGCAGGTCGGGGGTTTGTAAAAGAATTTTTGCCAGTTCAACACGCATTTGCCATCCTCCGCTAAATTCCGACAAGGGCTTCTCCAGGTCGGCACGGTCAAATCCCAGCCCCAGCAGCACCTTCTCTGCCTTGCCTTCCTGTTGGGCGCCACCGAGAATTTGGTGCCGTTCGGTAGCTTCGTGCAAACGCTGGGCAAGATGCAGGCTTGTAGCCTCATCGCCCTGGTCTGTTTCGGAAAGCTGAAGGGTTAGGGCGGAAATTCTTTCCTCCAGGTCCTGCAGCTCTTGAAAAGCTTCCAGTGCCTTTTCAATCACCCGCTTTGATTCGGTAAGCTGCAGTTCCTGTGGCAAATATCCAACTGTGCAACCCACTGGCAGCGTACAGTTGCCACTACTTGCATTGAACAATCCTGTAATGATACGCATCAGCGTTGTCTTCCCGGCACCGTTTTTACCCACAAGACCTATGCGGTCGCGCCTGTTTATTACCAGGGATACATCCTCAAACAGAGTGTGTCCGCCAAAATGAACCGAAATGTTATTTAAGGAAATCAAAGGGATTCAGACAATGAAAGGTTTAGTTGATATTTATTTCAGTGAATCCAATTGCAGATGTAATTCCTTGAGTTGAGCCTGGTCAACCGGGGATGGACTGTCAATCATCACATCTCTTGCTGCATTGTTTTTCGGAAAAGCGATAAAGTCCCGGATGGAATCCGATCCTCCGAAGAGGGCGCATAGGCGGTCGAAGCCAAACGCTATACCTCCATGGGGCGGCGCTCCATATCTGAAAGCATCGAGCAGAAAACCAAATTGTTGTTGTGCCTGATCGGGAGTAAACCCCAGCACTTCAAACATTTTTTCCTGCAACTGCCGGTCAAAAATCCGTATGGAACCTCCGCCGATCTCCACCCCATTGATTACCATGTCGTAGGCATTAGCACGCACACGGGCGGGATCGGATTTCAGAAGTTCGATATCTTCTGGTAGTGGTGAGGTGAATGGGTGGTGCATGGCAAAAAAGCGCTGTGCCTCAGGGTTCCATTCCAGAAGCGGGAAATCGGTTACCCACAGGCAGGCATACTTATTGGGATATCTCAGGCCCAAGCGTTTGCCCATCTCCAGGCGCAAGTCGCCCAATGCTTTACGGGTTGCCTGGGTATCACCTGCCAAAATTAAAAGCAAGTCGCCCTGGCGGGCATCAAAAACTTCTAACCATGCTTGCAATTGCATGGGAGTAAAATACTTTTCAACAGACGATTTTACCGCCCCATCGTTCTGATGCTTCACATAAATCAGACCCTTTGCTCCAATCTGAGGCTTTCGTACCCACTCGGTTAGTTCGTCAATCTGCTTACGGCTGTAGTCGCCGCCCCCTTCAACTTTTATTCCTGCCACAAGCTCTGCCTGCTCAAACACAGGAAAGCCACTGCCCGCCACTAAGTGTGTTAGCTCTGTAATCCGCATTCCGAAACGGGTGTCGGGCTTATCGCTACCGTAATACTTCATTGCATCAGCATAAGTGATTCGGTCAAACGATTCGGGTTCAACGCCTTTCACGGTTTTAAAAAGATGTCTGGCAAGTCCTTCGAAAGTATGCAACACATCCTCTTGTGCCACAAACGACATCTCGCAGTCAATCTGTGTGAACTCCGGCTGGCGGTCAGCTCGCAAATCCTCGTCCCTGAAGCATTTCACAATTTGGAAATAGCGGTCTAATCCCCCAATCATCAGCAACTGCTTAAAGGTTTGGGGCGATTGGGGAAGTGCGTAGAATTGGCCGGCATGCACCCGCGATGGCACAAGAAAATCGCGTGCGCCTTCGGGAGTGGATTTGATCAATACAGGTGTTTCTACTTCAATAAATTGTTTGCTGCTCAGATAGTTGCGGGTTTCAAATGCCATGGTATGCCTCAGCTCCAGGTTGCGACGCACGCTGGTACGGCGAATATCAAGATACCGGTAACGCATCCTGAGCTCGTCACCGCCATCGGTGGCTTCTTCTATGGTAAATGGTGGTGTTTCGGAGGGATTGAGCACTGAGAAATCGTTAACCCGTATTTCTATATCACCTGTTTCAATCTTTGGGTTTTTATTGCTGCGCTCCACTACTGTGCCTTTTACCTGAAGCACAAACTCGCGCCCAAGACTCCTTGCACGCTGGCAGAGTGCTGCATCGCTTTCCATATTGAATGCCAATTGTGTTATACCGTATCTGTCGCGAAGGTCAATAAAGGTCATTCCTCCCAAATCCCGCGATCGTTGAAGCCATCCCGCCAAGATTACCGATGTGCCCATATCTCCAAGGCGCAGTTCGCCGCATGTGTGTGTCCTAAGCATAATTACACCATTTAGTTTCAGCTTGCAAAGGTAAGAATTAGTTTATGGTTTGTTTATGGCGCACTTATACTGAGTTGTGTATTTTGGCGTTTTGTAATATGAAAGCGCTATGTTTGCCTCTGCCGGGTCAATGAAAGGTAATGAGTTGACTGGTTTACCCGGGCTGCGAGAGATTCAGAGGTTTTCCGTTTTGATTTTAATGGTTTTTTGTTTGTTTTTTAACATAATTGGAAATTCTGTTCTGTTTCTCATGAAACTGCAATTTGGTATTTTGATGGCACACAAAAAGATTGATGGAAGTGGTTAGCATAATAAAATCTCTTAGGATTCAAAAGGGATGAAAGAATGCAGTTTTTTTAATATATTTGATATATTCATAAGGCCTACTTTTCAAGGGTGATGTCCTGCTGAATTTAAATACATTTTAAGAGCAGTGTTCTTCGGAATCAAACTTTTTTAAAATATTTTTTCAGTTTTTTCTTGCAACAAACAATTTATACAACCATGAAACGAGTTTTATTAGCGCTTTTCATTTCCATTGTCGCGATACTCTCTTCTGCAACAAGGTCTTATTCGCAGGGATCGGTTGGCGATTTTTTGAAGGGTGGCCTAAGTGATGCCGAATTGCTTGCAAGGGAGTATCTTCGGCCATTGGGGCACGGACTGGGTGCGTCCCTTAATTCCGGGTGGTTTAATACCGGGAGGGTGCACCGCACGCTGGGATTTAACATAACGGTAACTGCCAGTGGAACCTTGATCCAGGATACCGACCGCATGTTTGATCTTTCTAAACTGGCCTTTGAAAATTTACAGTTGCGCAATCCCGCCCAGACTATTGCCCCAACCATTGCAGGTCAGCAGGATATTAGGCCGGTACTGTATTTTTCCAGGGCCTTCCCACCCGCCAATAATCAGGTTACTATTCTGGAGTTTACTTCGCCCGATGGTTTTGACCTGCCTATTGTGCCTACGCCCATGGTAAGAGTTGGTGTTGGAATTCCCGGAAGGATGGAGGTGTTCGGGCGATTTGTGCCTCAGGTAGAATTTGACGGCCATGTTGCATCACTGTGGGGTGCAGGTTTGAAACTCGATCTGAAACAATTGCTTCCAATTGTCCGAAGGGTGCCCTTTGTGAATATTTCAATTTTGGGTGCATATTCAATGCTTAATGCCAACTTTAATCTGGATGTTCAACGAAACATATATCCAACGACTGTCAGCGGTGTACCGGTTACGGGTGGCCGCCAATACTACGACAATCAGTTTTTCGAAATCAAATCATCAGGATATACCTTTAACCTCATTACCTCTGTAGATATTCCTTTTATATCTGCTTTTGCTTCTATTGGATATGCTTCATCCAACACTTCCTTTCATCTGCGTGGCGATTATCCTATCCTGAGTGTTACCCCCCCTACGGCGACCATCATAGATGTTACCAACCCCTTAGCACTGTATTACGAAAATCCGGGAGAGGTGCAAATGATTGTTGGTGCGACACTGAAATTGGCCCTGCTGCACATACACGCCGCTTATACTCTAGCCAGAAACCCGATAGCCACCGTAGGAATCGGGATAAGTTTCAGGTAGTTGGAAACCTACTGTGGTTGTACTTTCATTACAACAATGAAGCCTTTTCATAAGTGCTTATGAAGTTGTGTTCAATCCTGCAATACTTTTGCACTTTTGACCGCTAAATGCCCATCCTGGCTCAAATAGAAAACTGTTTTTGTCAGCAGGTAATTACCCATTTTTTGTACCATCGGGCATGGGAATCAACAGGCAGTTTGCTTCTACAAGTTGTATTATTGGGGTTATGGTGCTTCCAAGTATAATATCGGAAAAATATGACCGGCCATGCTTTCCCAAAATGATTACCGAAGCCTGACAGTACTTCGTTTCGCGCATAATCTCCGGCACAATAGACCCATGGGTGAGTTTCCAGGAAACTCTTGTGCCATTGTGCAGTCTGAGGTCCTGTGCCATTGCCTCAAGGCGGGTGGCATCTATCTGGTTGAAGTTGTCTATGGTTTTTTGGTCGTGGTGTCTTAGCGAAACGGCATCCTGCACATGCAAGATGGTGATTTGCTCACATTTGTCGGCAATATTTACTTTGTAATAGTCAAAGGTGTGATTTGCATTATCTGAGAAATCTGTGAGCAACAGCGCATGTTGTAGTAGGTTTTTTTGTTCCAGGCCGCATTCGTTTTCTCCAGCATCGTTTTTCCCCAAATTTTTAATTTTAATGAGCAGCACCGGATTTTTACTATGCTGGATTACACGAAGGGATGTGCTGCCAATCAGGTTTCGGTTGGCAAAGCCATATCCCTTGCTCCCGATGATAATTAATGCTTCGGGGTGTTTTTTTGCATAGTCAACAATCTCTTGGGATGGTAGTCCTTCGCGAATTACAAAATCGGTTTCAAAACCCATCACGGTCAACCTCTTTTGAAGGTTTAACATGCGTGCTTCAATATGAACCATCATAGAATATCCGCTGTACTCAGTATAGCTAAAACTTATCACAGGCACATGCAACACGGTGATTTGTTTTGTGCCTAAAACTTTTAAATCGGGCAAAAAATGCAGGAGCAATTCGGATGCTCTGGAGAGGTCGGTTGCTATAATGGCTCGTTTCATGGATTGCGATAATTGTGTTACAATTAGATTTGCAAATACACAGTTTTTCTTTGCAAGTACAGTGTCTGAAGAAAAATTATATAATCTGGAAGACTTTGGTTTGATGTTTGGTTTTTAATTGTACTCTTCCCCGTCTATAAAAACTTTATGAAAGATACTGCTTATCGCCCGAAAAAGCAATATCCGCAGGTGGGTTTTATTGCAAGTTCTGTAACCTGGGCAGCATTTCCTCTTTTGCCCATTTGAAGCGGGGTTCGAACCGCAATGCTTTTTCGACGGTTTGGATAGCCATGGGGACATTTCCTGTTTTCTTGAAAGAATTGGCTAGAGAAACCAGAGTGCTGAGGTAAAGCCAGCGGTGGGAGGGGTGCATTTGGCTTTCCATGAGCCTGATTGCCTGCTGGTAATATACGATAGCCTGCCTTTTGGACCCAAATGGGGCAGGGGCAAAAAATTCTATGTTTCCTTTCTCTACCCAAACCCTTGCATATTGGGCGTTTTGCTGCACGGCCCTGTTGGCCGCATTGGAGCTGCGCGGACCCAAAATTAGAGCCCTGGCCGGATTCAGCGAAATGCGGTAGGCAATGAAGGCAGCCTCAAAAGCACTCGCCTGGGCTTGAAAACCTGGAGTATCTCTCAGCGTTCTGTTTAGGGCTTCTGCCCGCTCCAACATGGGTTCGCCAAGACTTCTCCGGTTGTTTCCTAAGTAATACCCAATGATGCCATATTGTGCCAACAACAAATCATAAAGCAGTTCTGATGTGGGGTGCGACCTGTAGGCAGCTTCCATTGCCTGAACGGTCCTGGCCCATTGAGGCATGTTGTTGAGTACATACGCCTCGTAAATCTCAGTGCGGAAGCTTTGCAGGTCTGCATTCCTCTGTGCCGATGCACCTTCTGCCCAAATCGTGAGAATTACAGCAAAAATCACAATAAGTGTAGTATGCATTATCGGGCTGTATTGAATCTTCATGCAATTGCTGCAAGGTTTTATGAATGATAATGTGCGCATAGTGGTATTCACAGGGGTGCAGTTTAATGAATTAAAGTCTAAGGTTCAAGTATTGGTCTGCCTTTCCATTGAAGTTGGTGCCGGATTCTGAAACTGTATGCAGCAATTACCATCCAAATAAATGCCAATTGTTGCATAGGTGCCAAAATGATAAGCAAAATTACATTTTGTCTGGTTGCTGCCGCTACACTCACGCGCACTTCCACTTCTCCTGCAATCCAAAGTAAAAGCAAATGACCTCCCGGAGCCACCGTAACGGGTATGAACCCAAAAGTAGTAATAAGCGCAATAAAGTATGCAAGCAGTGGGCGATTTCCAAAAAAATAGAAAATATTTTTATATCTTCCACTGCCACATTTTTTACCTGTATGTGAAATCTATGTTTGCGGTAAATCTTACCGTTGGTCTTCCAGCATCATCACAAAAGGTTTGCGCCGCAACATTTTTTAGGTGGCGTATAACCACAAAGAATCCGTCTCACAAACTTATCCTCTTGCTCCTGCGGGGATACATTCTGCACAAACTTGACCGGATTTAGTCTGGTTTGTTGTACTTTTGAATGGTTGAGCCGGGTAGCACTATGATTTTTTCCGATAATTATTTCATGAACGAAGCCCTTAAGGAGGCTCAAAAGGCATTTGATGCGGGGGAAATTCCTGTGGGTGCTGTTGTGGTTAGCAACAATATGGTTATTGCCAGAGGTCACAATCTTACCGAGAGACTTAATGATGTTACGGCTCATGCCGAAATTCTGGCGATAACAGCGGCTGCCAACTATCTGGGCGGAAAGTATCTTACGGGTTGCACCCTTTATGTTACTTTAGAACCCTGTTTGATGTGTGCGGGTGCATTGAATTGGGCCCAGATAAGCAAGGTGGTTTGGGGGGCCGATGACCCCAAACGGGGTTTTTCAACCTTTGCACCCCATCCCTTTCATCCCAGAACCTCCATTGGCAAAAACATTAAAGCCGCAGAATCGGCGGCTTTAATCCAAGCGTTTTTTAAAGAGAAACGCAAATAATTTCTGATTACAGGTTTTGAATTCAATTCAGATAACTCTTTGCAAGCGTGTCAAAGTCGGGTATGTTTCGGTGTGCCCATTTGCCAATAACAACTCCATCTTTTAGCAGCAAAAGTCCGGGATTGGATCGGATCATGGTTTTCAGGGCAATTGCATCTGCCTGATAAAACCGGTATGCAGTCTGATGGTGATGTCTGAATGTATCAATCGCTTCCAATGAAGCACTGGTAAGCACAATCAGAGTGTGCCCTGCCTTTTCAATTTCAAGTGCAAGGGGATTGATTCTGTTGCGGAACGCCATGTAGCTGGTTTTGTTAAGGTCGTATGCTACAGCAATGAACAGATAGCCGGGCTCTGCCATGTATTGGGATGTGATGTCGTTTTGAAACTCATCCCAGATGGCAAAATTGCTGATGGGTGCCGGCACATGGGGATGGATTACCTCCACCCGCTGATCCTTATACTCCCACAAAGCCATCCATTGTGGGTCATCCCACGGGTAGTCTGCTGCAGGAAATTCAGCCATTTCCTGGGTTTCGCGATTTTGAAAAATGAGAAAAACCCGGGAAACCTCCTGTTGCCCAACCATCATTTCGGGAATATAATTGCCTTTTTTCCAAGGAAGAAAATCTATTATGGGAAGGTTGCGTAAGCAATATACCGAAAGCAGAATGCTTGCAAGGGCTGTAAATGCAACCGGCAGCCAGTCTTTGCCGGGAGACAAAAGCGGTCGGATATTATTTCTGTAGGCAAAAATCAGGATAGCTGCAGCTGAAAGTACAATATTCTTGTAAAAGGTAGTCCATCCGTCAAGCACTATGGCATCGCCAAAACAGCCGCATTGGGCAACCTTGTCTGTAACGGCAAGATATAGGGTGAAGGGAGTGAAAAATGCCATGAAAAACAGGGCTCCAAAGGCTGCAATCTTCATTTTGGTGCCTAACAAGACCGAAACCCCTATAACGATCTCCAACGAGCTAATCAAAATGGCCATGGGCAACGCAAGGCCATAAAATTCATCCATGCCAAAGACAAGCAGGTAATCCTGAAGTTTGTATGTAAACCCCAAAGGGTCAATCGCCTTGAAGAATCCGGATAAAAGAAAAATGAAGCCGAAAATAATCCGTGATATCCAAAGACCTATTCCCATCCATTTTGGTGATTGACCCATCATGCTCTTTCCTTTTTTTAGAAAATCAAATTTACTGAGCCTTTTGGGTTGGCATTAAATAACCATCTGTAAGGGACCCAAGTTGCAATTGGCTAGTAAGTCGTGCAAAATTCTCCAAATGGAAACTTTATCTTCATGAGATTGGGCAATTGTGCACGAGCAAGTAAAGATAAGCAAGTGCAGCCTTGACCGTACTTTAGCATGGCAGATATATTGCCAGTACTACCTTACTGCCGGTGCTCTGTTTGCCGGTGTTGGGTTGAACATACTGGGGGGTGCTTCAATACGGGCTATAATGCGCGAGTTCTTTTGCCCTTCGGGGTCGTTGGATACTACAGTGATAACCCTGTTCAGTACATGCGGGTGGGGCGAAGGCCTTATTTCTACAACAACAACTCCGGTATTGCCGGGCATTATGGGTTCAGAGGTCCATTCCAAAATGCGAGTTCCGCAGCAAGCCCTTGCCGATGTTACAATCAAAGGCTGATTGCCACTATTCTTGAACTCTACCTCAACCTTCATTACCTCCAATTTGTCTGTAAACAAGGTTCCCAGATCAATGGTCTCTTTTGAAAATTCCAGCTTGGCTCCCTGGGAATTTGCATCGGTCGGATACAAGAAAAATAAAATCAAGACCGAAATTGTAATCAGTGTTTTCATATGTAGAATGCTTTAAAAAATTTTGTTGTGTGTCTCCTCTCGAATCGGGAGTTAATTACCGTCGTGTTCTAAACGAATTGAGCCCACTTACGGGAAAATCATTGCCGAAAGGCAGCACTAGCCCGAACTATCGGGGAGGCTGCGCGCTGCGGTCAACTATCTGACCTACTATGCGAAAAATGCTTGTAGGCTGGTTTGGGTCATTTGAAGAGACTGTAACAGTTCTGTTTACCCGTTGTGCCCTGGGCGACAGCCTGAAGTCAATTTGTATCGTACCCTTTTGCCCGGGGTTCACCGGCTCCTGTGGCCACGACACTACCCGGGTGCCACAGCAAGCCCGTACGGCGGTCAGAATAAGTGGGGCATTGCCATTGTTGGTAAACTCAATGCTGTACCGAAATTCCGGAAGCTGATCTGCATACAAAGTGCCAAGGTCAATTCTTTCCAAAGTAAAATCAATGACCGGGCCATTGGCTTTGAGGCTGGCAGGCATAGCTGCAATTGTGGTAGCAATTACTAAAAGAATAAAAAGTTTTTTCATTGTAGTATGATTTGTTTTCGTGAAAAACACTTGTGTTAGTCAAGCGAATTGCGATGGCTTGCTCCCGACAGCTCTCAGGGCAGAGTTTTTGGATTTTGACTTGCCCGGCATTAAGGCAGTTGCATGCCATTAAAACGCGCTTTTTATTCGCTAAATATGTATTACAACTGTTGTGCCGTAATAAGCCAAATTTACAAAAAATCTACTCATGATGTCGTGCTTTTTTAAACTTTTAAAAGGGCAATTTATTGTTTTGAACTCAAAAAGGCCTTCCGTTTTTTGGAAGGCCTTGTCATAAAAAATTTTTCCGGTTAATGACAGCGGTTGATGCAGTCAATGATTGTGCTGAGTGCATCGTGTTTCAGAAAGTAGAATGTGTTTTTTCCGCTTCTGCGAGAATCCAGCACTCCTTTGGTTTTTAGAATATTCAAATGGTGGGAAGCCGAAGCCTGTTCAATTTTGAGACTTTCGTAAAGTTCTGTAACATTCATTTGTTCTTTTTTTTCTAAAAGACCAATGATTGCAATGCGCATCGGATGGGCTATTGCTCTGAGCTTGCTTGCAGCTTCTTCCAGTTTTCTGGGATCAAGTTTTTGCGTTGCCATAGTGTTTGTATTTAGGTGATTACTTATTACGAATTAAGTTTATACAAATGTAGGCAATATAATAATATGTTTTAATGCATCATAGTTCAAAAATTCAATTAATGAAATAAAAATACAAGACAAAATGCATGGATATACCTACAGAACTATAGCTTATCAAGAAGAATTGCAAAATTGGCCAAAAAATGTTTTAGGTTTTTTTAACAGAAAGACCTTACGGGTTTTTTGAGCAGACTTTTGCCAGAATAAATTCCCGGTTCATTTGGGCTATAAAATCAACAGAAATACCTTTTGGGCAATCAAATTCGCATGCATAGGTGTTTGAGCAAAATCCAAAGCCCAATTCATCCATTTTTTCAACCATCTTCTGAACTCTTGCACCGGCCTCTGGTTTTCCTTGTGGCAACAATGCGTATTGTGCCACCTTGGCTGCTACAAACAGCATGGCCGAGGAGTTTTTGCATGCCGCTACACAAGCCCCGCAGCCTATACATACGGCTGCATCGAAGGCTTTATCAGACAGGGATTTGCTAATCAATATACTGTTTGCCTCAGGAGCCGAGCCTGTATCAACATTCACAAATCCTCCGGCATACATTATTTTGTCGAAAGCGCTGCGGTCAACAGAAAGGTCTTTTATCACCGGAAATGCTTTCGACCTCCAGGGCTCAATTACAATAGTATCCTTATCGGCAAACTCCCTCATGTGCAACTCGCATGTGGTGGTGTGGGTGAGAGGCCCATGTGGCCTGCCATTAATGTAAAGACCGCATGCTCCACAAATGCCTTCGCGGCAATCGTGTTCGAACACAACAGGTTCTTTGCCGGCCTCAATCAGGGTTTTGTTGAGGTAATCGAGCATCTCCAGAAAAGACATCTCCGGCGAAACGCCTGTTAGATGATAACTTTCGAACCTGCCCTTAGCAGAGGTGTTTTTTTGCCTCCATATTTTGAGTTTGATTTCCATGGTTTTTCTCTTTTAGGGGGTAGGAATCAGGCGTAATTTCTCTCTTTTAGTTCAACCGACTCAAATACAAGCGGTTCCTTGTGCAGGATTGGGCTTTGGTTGGGTCCGGAATATTCCCAGGCTGCCACATAGGCATAGAGCGCATCATTGCGAAGGGCTTCGCCTGCATGCGTTTGAAATTCTTCCCTGAAATGTGCTCCACAAGATTCGTTGCGGTCAAGGGCATCCAGAATCATCAGCTTGCCTACTTCAAAAAAATCTGCAATCCGCAATGCTTTTTCCAATTCATGATTCACTTCCAGAGGACTACCGGGCACTTTCAGATTTGTCCAAAATTCAGACTGTAATGCATCCAGAAGCTCCATGCCCTTTTTTAGTCCTTCGGCCGAACGAACCATTCCGCAGTGGTCCCACAGAATTTTCCCAAGCCGCTTATGGAAAGAAGTTGCTGTTTGCTTGCCATTGATAGAAAGTATTTTGTGTATGCGCTGCTCCGATTGTTCGGTAGCATTATTAAACTCCGGGTGCAATGTGTCGGTTTTGGGAGTACGGATTTCGCCGGCAAGATAATCCGAAATTGTTGCGGGCAAAATAAAATACCCATCGCCTGCGCACTGCATCAATGAGCTTGCGCCCAATCGGTTTGCCCCATGGTCGGAGAAATTGCTTTCTCCAATGGCAAACAACCCTTCTATAGTAGTCATGAGGTTATAATCTACCCAAAGGCCACCCATGGTATAATGCCCGGCAGGATAAATCCGCATGGGTTGCAGATAAGGATTGTCGCCGGTAATCTTTTGGTACATCTCGAACAGGTTGCCATATTTTGCTTCAATTGCGGCTTTCCCCTGTTTGGCAATGGCGTCTTTGAAGTCGAGATACACCGAGAGGCCTGTCTCGCCCACTCCGTATCCGGCATCACAACGCTCCTTGGCTGCCCTGGAGGCCACATCGCGCGGCACTAAGTTGCCAAATGCCGGGTAGCGCCTTTCCAGGTAATAATCTCGCTCATCTTCCGGGATATTGCTCGGATGCCTTGTGTCGCCCTTTTGCCTGGGCACCCACACCCGGCCGTCGTTGCGCAACGACTCCGACATCAGCGTAAGTTTGCTCTGATAGTCATTGAGCACAGGGATGCTAGTGGGGTGTATTTGAATAAAGCTGGGATTTGCAAATAAGGCTCCTTTTTTGTAGGCAGCCCATACTGCTGAGGCGTTGCTTCCAAGTGCCAGGGTAGAAAGATAAAAGACAGTTCCGTATCCGCCTGTAGCAAGCACCACAGCATGTGCACCGTGGCGCTCCAATTCCCCGCTAACTAAGTTGCGGGTAATGATGCCCCTTGCCTTACCGTCGATCACTACCAGGTCGAGCATGTCGCGCCTTGGATACATGGTTACTGTGCCTTTGGCTATTTGCCTGCTTAGGGAGGAATAAGCTCCCAGCAGACACTGTTGCCCTGTTTGTCCTTTGGCATAAAAGGTGCGCGAAACCTGCACGCCGCCAAAGGAGCGGTTTTCGAGTGTGCCGCCATAATCACGCGCCAGGGGTACTCCAATGGCTGCAAAATGGTCAATTACCTGATTGCTCACCTCAGAGGCCCTATACACATTGGCCTCCCTTGCACGATAGTCGCCTCCCTTTATCATGTCGAGAAAAAGCCTATAAACCGAATCGCCATCATTTTTGTAGTTTTTTGCAGCATTGATGCCTCCTTGTGCTGCTACCGAATGCGCCCGGCGTGGTGAATCCTGGAAGCAGAAAACCTTCACATTGTAACCTTGCTCCCCTAAAGCACCAGCAGCCGAGGCACCCGCCAATCCGCTGCCCACCACAATGATTTCTAATTTTTTCTTGTTGGCAGGATTCACCAAGCGCAAAGAATCCTTATGAAGGCTCCATTTGTCGGCCAACGGTCCTTGTGGAATTTTTGAATCAAGTTTTTTCATTGTCGTTTTTTTTGTATCCAAATGTATGGAGTCATCAACGCAGGAAACTTAACAGAATGATTTTGATATGTTTCACCATCCCGTAAAGATTTTATTGGGGCTACTTGTAAAAAAACAGAAAATATATGGGAATAATGCTGAAGCCGATACTGATTGCCAGTGCATAGATTGCCCCGGCAAGCTTGATGATGCCGAAATATCGCGGGTGCGTGATTCCGAAGGTTTGAAAAGCCGACTGAAAACCATGAAACAGATGAAAAGCCAGAAATACAAACGAAATGATATAAATAATGGAAACAACCGGCTGTTGAAACAAATTTACCGACATGGAATAAAAATCATGAGTGTTCAGGGCGTTGGGGGGCAGAGGCACAAGGCCAATGTTCACAAAAAAGAAATGGTAAAAATGAATTAACAAAAAAATAAAAATGATTACCCCCGAATGAATCATAAACTTGGAGAAAGGTGCCGTGCCAGAAGTTTGGGCTACCATATAGCCTACAGGCCGTGCCTTCTTGTTTTTGAACCATACCACAACCCCCATCAGTATATGCAGCAAAAAGCCGGCAAAAAGCACATACTCCATTACTTTGATAAAGGGATTGGTGCGTAAAAACTCAACTGCCCGGTCGAAATCGGCCCGGTCGCCGGTAAGCATCAGTAAATTGGTGGATAAATGAACCACAAGAAACATCATAAGAAAAGCTCCGGCAATTGCTACTATGTACTTGTGGCTCAACGATGCCATTTGAATTCGTGGAAATTTCATAAGCTGATATTTTGATGCAAAATTCTTAAAAGTGTTTACATACAAGGATTTGCGAATGCCCATGATATAGGCTAATTTCTTTTACTAATGTATCATAATTTTTGTTAACCAAATGTATGATTTTTAATCTTGTGGCTGAATGCGATATTGAAAACCCCCACAAATCTCCATTAATTTTAATCGTTGCAATTTCAGGCAATATTCATGAATTTTGCAAGGTGCTGCTTTTGGGCACCCGGAGTTCCATTTCTTTACCGTACCTTAGGCCTGTGCTTGAATACAGTTTGAATGTCAGTAAAATTTAGTCTGTTTCAATATGAAATCCTTTCCATTTTCCGCAGCTCATTTTTCTCAAAACAGAAAAAACTTCATCCGGCAGATGTTGCCGGGATCGGTTGCAATCTTTTTGTCGAATGATGAGCAGCCCAGAAGCAGTGATCAGGTTTATCCATTCAGGCAAAACCCCGATTTTTATTACCTTACGGGCATCGATCAGGAGAAGAGCATTCTGCTTCTTTTTCCTGATTGCCCGAATACTGCCTTGCGCGAGGTGCTTTTTGTGCAGGAAACCAATGAGCATATCGCGTTGTGGGAAGGTGCAAAGTATTCTAAAAAGCAGGCAGCTGAAGTTTCGGGGATAGGGAGGGTGGAATGGATAGATGTTTTTGCAGCTACGGTTCGTGAGGCCATGGTTTATGCCGCTAATGTTTATCTTGGCACCATTGAAAACAACCGGTACAACGGTGTATCGGACTACAGAAGTCTGCGTTTTGCCCACGATTTGATGCACCGCTATCCTGTGCACAGCTATCACAGGGCCACGCCCATCATCACCGGTCTTAGGCTGATAAAATCCGAAGAAGAGATTGAGGTTATCAAAAAGGCGATAGATATTACAGCAAATGCCTTTGGGAGGGTGCTGCGCTTTGTGAAGCCCGGGATAGCAGAATACGAAATCGAGGCAGAGATTATTCATGAATACATCAGAAGTAAGGCCACCGGGCATTCCTTTCAACCCATCATCGCTTCAGGAGGCGATGCTTGTATCCTTCACTATGTATCCAACAACAAGATTTGTAAGGATGGAGACCTCTTGCTGCTCGACACCGGTGCCGAATATGGCAACTATGCAGGCGACCTCTCCCGCACAATTCCCGTTAACGGGCGTTTTACAATCAGGCAAAGACAGGTATATGAATCTTGCCTGAGGGTTCTCAAAAAAGCCATTGCTCTTACGCAGCCCGGAACCTGCATAGATGCCTTTCACAAAGAAGTGATGATGATAATGGCTGTTGAACTTAAAGCACTGGGGCTGATTGCCGCTTTGCCTGCCTCACCCGATGCCGAGACTTTTGAGGCAGTACGGAGATTTTTTCCCCATGGAACAAGCCATTTTCTGGGCATGGATGTGCATGACGAAGGCCATAGGTTCGAGCCATTCAGGCCGGGCATGGTTCTTACTTGCGAGCCGGGGATATACATAAAGGAGGAGGGTATTGGGGTGCGGTTAGAAAACAATATTCTGATCACCGAAAAAGGACCCCTTGACCTGACGCATAATGTGCCGATTGAAGTCGATGAGATTGAAGGCATTATGAATCAGAGGTCTTAATGTTATAGTACCACATCGCACACTATCCAATTTAATTTTTAAATACCATTTATACTAAAACATCAAATGAGTAAAACTATGTTTGACGCAAAAACTTATATCCGGAGGCGCGAGCAGTTGCGCAAATCGGTTAAAGAAGGGCTAATCCTGATTCCGGGAAATATTGATGTGCCAATGAATTATCCCGCAAACACTTACCACTTCAGACAGGACAGCAATTTCCTGTATTTCTTCGGCCTCGATTATCAAGGTCTGATAGGCTTGATGGATATTGACAATGGCAGGGATTATCTTTTTGGCGATGATCTCTCACTCGATAGTATCATCTGGATGGGTCCCCAGCCATTGGTAAGTCAAAAAGCATTGAGCGCGGGTGTTGAAAATAGCGCATCGGTTAGTAATCTGCTAGAGTTTTTGAAAAATGCCGAGGATAAGAACCGGCCTATCCATTTTCTGCCTCAGTACAGGGCCGAGAACAAAATCAGGCTGCAGGAGTGGTTAGGCATCCCAATTGCAGACCAAAAGGAGCAGGCATCCGTTGAATTGATCAAAGCGATAGTGGCACTCCGCGAGATAAAGGAGCCGCAGGAAATTGCTGAAATGGAACGAGCAATGGAAACAGGCTATCTGATGCACACCACAGCCATGCGCATGGCCCGTCCGGGTGTGTGGGAAAGGGAGATAGCGGGGGTGGTAGAAGGGATTGCACTCTCCGGAGGGGGTACTCTCTCTTTTCCGCTCATTTTGAGCAAGCATGGAGAAACTCTGCACAACCACGACCATAGCAATCAACTGAGCAGCGGCGACCTTCTGGTTGTTGACGGTGGTGCCGAAACCCCCATGCGCTATTGCTCCGACCATACCCGCACCATACCTGTGGGAGGTAAATTCAGCCCAAAGCAGAAGGAAATTTATGAGATTGTACTTGAGGCAAACCAGAAAGCTATTGAAGCCATAAAGCCGGGTGCCACATTCCAAAGCATTCACATGCTGGCAATCACGAGCATTGGTGAAGGACTTAAAAAAGCCGGCCTAATGAAAGGCAATATTGCTGAGGCTGCAGAAAAGGCTGCTACTGCCCTGTTTATGCCTCATGGATTGGGGCACATGATCGGCCTGGATGTACACGACATGGAAGACCTGGGAGAAAATTTTGTGGGATACGATGAGGAAGTAAAAAGGTCAAGCCTGTTTGGCACCGCATATCTGAGAATGGGCAAAAGACTCAAGCCCGGGTTTGTGGTAACCGTAGAGCCCGGTATTTATTTTATTCCGGCCCTTATCGAAAGATGGGAAAAGGAAGGGAAATTTACCGAGTACATAAATTACGATAAAGTGAAAGAATATGTGGGGTTTGGCGGCATTCGCATTGAAGATGATGTGCTGGTAACCGACACAGGATACAGGGTGCTGGGAAAGCCCATCCCAAAATCTGTAGAAGAGATAGAGTCGTTTATGTCTGGATCGTAGATGATCAAATGCCCGGTCAGCTTTGCCCGGGCATTTGATTTTCAAACTGTTTCGACTCGCTACGGTTGTCGGCAAGGGTTTGTGTTAAGGCAGTTCTTTTTAGCAACAGTTTCTTAGGCCCCTTTCCGGTTAGTGGAAAGCAACTGAGCTGGTTTGCCTCGCACCATGCAGCAAAGCAATGGGTGCCGTCACCTCCGGAAAAATCCTGCAAGAGATTGGTCTCTACACAGACTAACTCTTCCCGGTACTTCAAAATCTGCTCAACAACTTCCTTGTAGTTCATAATGGGCGCATTCGGTTTCAAAAATACAGAAGCCCATCTGAAAAAAACTGGGTAAAACCACTATTTACTCAGGTAATATTATCCGGTAAAAACCGTGGTAAACACGCTACGGAGATAGGCTTTACGCCAATTTGCAGAATTGAAATCGCAGTTCGAACCGCCTATGCCAGTCGTATAAGCTCCTGACTGTATGGGGTTTCAGGGTTTGTAAACAGTTCGTCGGCTTCCTTTAGCTCCACCAATTGACCGTTTTGCATTACCAGGATTCTGTCCGACATGTATTTTACCACATTCAGGTCGTGGGAAATGAACAGATAGGTAAGGCCAAAGTCATTTTTTAGACTATTCAGTAAGTTAAGCACCTGTGCCTGAACCGAAACATCGAGGGCGGAGACTGCCTCGTCGCAGATAAGAAATTCGGGTTGAAGCGCCAAAGCTCTTGCAATGGCTATTCGTTGCCTTTGTCCCCCGGAGAACTCATGGGGATACCGAAAAAAATGGTTTTCTTCCAGGCCTACGCGTTCTAAAAGCTCAAAAACGGCAGTCTGCCGTTGCTTGTCGGTTTTTAGAATTCGGTGTGTACGCATGGGCTCCACAATGGCTTTCCCAATTTGTAGCCCGGGAGTAAGGGAGGAATATGGGTCCTGAAAAATAACCTGGATTTTTTTGCGAAAGGCCTTTAATGCACTCCCTTTCAAATTTGCCAGGTTTGTGCCTTTATACACCATAACGCCGGAGGTGGGATCCACTAACCGCATCACCGCCCGCCCCAGGGTTGTTTTTCCGCACCCCGATTCCCCTACGAGACCTAAGGTCTCACCAGCAAACACTTCAAAACTCAGGTCTTGCACCGCTTTGTGAAATCTGGTAGGTTTGCCCAGAATGTTTCTGGCGGTTGGATAGTGTACATGTAGCTGGTTGATCTTCAGAATGGGTTCAGCGGAATAAAGCATTGCATGTCTTTGTTGCCTTGCGAAGGGATCTTCCACAGCAATTTTCTCCTTTTGCAAGGAATCCGACAAAAAGTCGTCCACAACCCCAAGTCGTAAGGGACGGCTTTGAGGGTTTGGTTTGCATGCGATTAGTGCTTTGGTGTAGGGATGGAGTGGCTGTGCAAGCAACTCGTCTTTTGGGCGGCATTCCACCAGGCTGCCGTTGTACATCACACCCATATGCCGGGATATTCTTGATACTACTTTCAGGTCGTGCGAAATAAACAGAACAGCCATTCCATGACTTGCCTGAAGGTTTTCCATAAGCATCAAAATACTCTCCTGCACACGGGAGTCCAGGGCTGTTGTGGGCTCATCGGCAATGAGCAGCAAGGGGTTGCATGCAACTGCCATAGCAATCATTATCCGTTGTTGTTGTCCACCGGATAGCTCATGAGGCCAGGCCTTATAAATTCTTTCAGGGTTGGGCATTTGAACTTCCGTAAAAAGCTCCTGCACTCTTTTTTTTACTGTGTTTTGTGTGGCCTTGCCATGCACCAGCAATACTTCTTCTACCTGAGGGCCACAGCGTTTCACCGGGTTGAGAGAGGTCATGGGTTCCTGAAATATCATGCTGATGTGCCTGCCTCTAACTTGTTGCATCTGTGTTTCGGAAAGGGAAAGCAAATCTACGATGCCCATTTTGGGATGGTCGAATAGAATTTTGCCTCCGGTGATGCGAGAGTTAGACTGGGGTAGCAACTTCATCACTGATAAGGCCGTAACCGATTTTCCCGACCCTGATTCTCCAACCAATCCGAGGGTTTCTCCCGGAAACATTTGAAAACTGATATTTTGGACGGCCTGAACGGTGCCAGCATCGGACGAAAATTCTACCGAAAGGTTTTCGATGGAGAGAAGGGGATTTTTGAGCATACCCTGTTTTGGAAATTGTTAAAAACAAATGGGGCGCATATTTTGCGCCCCATTTGTGAGTATTAATAAAGCGGCTCGCCGCGCTGGCGCCAACGCACTTCATACATGTGCGGGCGGTCTTCAACCGCTCTCCTTCTGAATTCTTCAGGATAGCCCACTCCTTCGGGCCAGGGTCTTAGGCTTGTTCCCGTACGGATATAACGGTCGTTATATTTGGAGATCAGGTAGCCTGCAAGTTGCCTCCAACGCTCCACAGTGTTCTCAGCATTCGAAACGCTAAACTTGGTAAGGTATTCATGCATCATTTGCGGATTGGTTGCATAGAGAGCCAGTGCGGCAATATCTACTGCTTTTGTCATAGCCCTCGAACGGCTTTCCAATTCGTACTGCACCTTCTTTATGTCTTCAATCATAAAGCTGTAGAGCCCGTAGGCAAAGTTGGCTACAAGATTGAAAACCCAGAAAGCTGAGTTCATGTCAAATTCTACAATATTTCCGGTGATGAGCGAAACAGGAGGGCGGGTCATGCCTACATACAAAGGCATATACGCGTTGGAGTATGTGTCGTCGAGGCCATACCAGAATATACCACCAATGGGATCAGGCAGCCAGTTGCGCGATTGGGATATAAAAGAGAACCCGGTTTGTGGCTGCGATATTGGGCGGGGCCAGGAGAAGACTCTGTCGCATCCTTCAATGGTAAAGCCCAGCGGCCTCCATCTGTAGGGCAGTGCAAACGGGCCGGCAGAAAACCCGGCTCCTGTATAAAATGGAGTGCCGTCGAAATGGTCGCGCACCAAACTCTTCATGTCTTGCACTGAGAGTTTTCTGTCGGGCCTGATAAACAAGGGATATGGCTCGGCTCCTATTACGCCCCTCCAGAATTCGGGCGAAAAGTTTTGAGAAGGGGCGGCACGGTTGAAAATACTCCAAACGCGTCCTTCACAGATCATGAGTGTGCGGGGGGTAACCGGTGCGTAAGCATCAACAAAGTTGAACTCTTCTTTTGGGCCATCGAACCATCCCATTTTGCGGGCAAAATCCACCACATCTTCTGACCACATCCAGTTTTCGGTATCGTTCCAGTTTACTTTGCGAATACGAGCCTGATTGGCATGGGCGGCCATGTATCCTTCGGGTACCCTTGCTGCAACCCATACGGCTCCGCTGCCGTGTCTGCCCTTGCCGATGAATTCCATTACCCAGGCTTCGTTTTCGTCAGCAATAGAAAAAGACTCTCCTGTGCTCGCATAGCCGTACTTCTCAACCAGTCCGGTCATTATCTTAATAGCTTCGCGTGCGGTACGCGCGCGTTGCAGGGTAATGTACATCATGGCGCCATAATCGATAAAACCATTAGGGTCGTGCAATTCTGTACGGCCTGTAAAAGTAGTTTCGCCAATGGCTACCTGGTGCTCGTTCATGTTGCCTATTACCCTGTAGGTGCGTGGCACCTGAGCAATCCTTCCCAGCAAGTGGCCGTGATGCCAGCAGATGATGTCAACCGAATCGCCCGGCTGGTGAGTGCCGCCGGGATAAAAATTCAGGGGGTCCATAAACCCACCTGCATCGGCAAGATAGCTTATCATTACACTGCCATCAACACTGGCTCCGCGCGAAACCAGTACACTGGTGCAAGCTTTCGAAAATCTGGCATTTGAGCTGGCAAGCCATGCTAACCCAACTAAAAAATAAACAATCAGTTTTTTCATAAATGGTTAAGGGAATTGTTTTTAATGATGCAAATATAGCAGAATTTGCAAACCTTGAGCCTGTGGCGTATCAATGCCTGCTACATTTTAGATTTTTTTGCGAACGAAATGTTTAGCATGATTTATGATTCGTTCCCCGTAAGGTTTTGCATCCCTGCCAGGCTTAAAATCATATAGCCATAAAGTTTATTTCTCACCGAAGCTAATAAAGCCAGCTAATGTGGGCTAATTTTCCCCTGGATTTTATCCGGGAAACGATTTGAAGGTCTATATTATGTGTGAAAGTTTCACTGATGCCGGTGGAGGAAACCTTTTTATCCATTCGTTATTGTCATTTTGTAAAATATCTGTAAATCCAATGGCTTTTTGAAGGGGGGTAGTGCCCGGATTAAACGCTGTGCAGGCTATGAAATATACTCCTGAGCACACAAAATTGTTTCATGACTACGAATACATCAGGTATTTGTAACTTTGCCGAATGAAACCTTCAATTATTCGCCTAACAAAAGAATTTCGTTTCGAGGCAGCTCATGCTCTTTGGAACTACGATGGACTTTGCCGAAATATTCATGGGCACAGCTATGTGTTGCAGGTTACCATCAAAGGAGTACCCGTGTCAGATGACTCCGACCCAAAGCTGGGAATGGTGATGGATTTTTCTGACTTGAAGAAAATCATTAAAGAGAATATCATCAGGCCATTTGACCATGCCCTTGTTGTAAATGCCAACACCCCGCACAAGGAGCTAGAAGAGACCAATCAGATGTTTGGTAAGATTCTGGCAGTGCCATATCAGCCTACCTGCGAGAATATGATTGTAGATTTTGCGGGCCGTATCATCGAAAAGCTACCGGCACATGTGCATCTGCATGCTTTGCGTTTGTACGAAACTTCTTCCTCATTTGCCGAGTGGTTTGCAGAAGATCAATTGCTCTAGTAACCTGCGAACGAGTTGCTTTGGCATTGCGGAATAAGATGTTCTTATTTCTTGAGTTTGGCTCTATCTAGATAAAATCACGATAAAAGTTTTGTATATCGTGATTTTTTTGTACTTTTATCACTAGTTAATCAACTAGATATAAATTTTAATCTTCACACCATGGGCTATCCAACT
>Ga0209105_100007_pt1 | contig 91632 bp, 86 predicted proteins | sample SedPBSmetaG_FD_184158 | JGI IMG/M metagenome (GOLD analysis project Ga0209105, IMG submission 184158) | Freshwater sediment bacterial and archeal communities from Indian Creek, Illinois, USA to study Microbial Dark Matter (Phase II) -... | ecosystem: Environmental > Aquatic > Freshwater > Creek >...
ACCAAGTGGAGATTTGGTTTGGAATTTTTTCAAAAAAATCGCTGGCAGGGGCAAGCTTTAGGAGCACTGAAGAACTCAAGGAGCAAATCGAGGCTTATGTGGCTAACTATAATAAGGAATGCCGACCATTTAAGTGGCGAAAGAGAGAGGTGAAAGGTTCTCAACTTAAAAATAATATAGAAAATTTACGCAATTAAACACTAGGTAATTGAAATTCTATCGCTCAATTTGTGAAAAAATGTAGCTTTGCTTCCTTATTGTGATTTTTTTAAAGTTTTAAAATCATGCCCGGCAAAAAAGCAAGCTCAGTTTGGAGCACTATTAGATCCTTTGGCATTATTACCATCGGATTGTTTATGAATGCTCTTTCATGGACAGCATTTCTAATTCCATCAGAAATTGTTGGCGGTGGCGTTACGGGTGCCGCCTCGCTGTTGTTTTTTGCCACTGGCTTTCCGGTAGCCGTTACCTTCCTTGCTGTCAATGCTTTGCTTATAGCATTTGGAATTAAAAATCTGGGATTTGGATTCGGTCTGAAAACTGTTTTCGGCATTGTGGGCCTTTCCGGGTTTTTGGCCTTGCTGCAACCCCTCTTCCCAGCACCTGTGGTGGATGACAGGTTTATGTCTGCCATTATTGGCGGTATTCTGGGGGGTGCCAGTATTGGCCTTGTTTTCACCCAGGGAGGAAGCACAGGCGGTACGGATATCATTGCCATGATTATCAACAAATACCGCAACATTAGCCATGGCAGGCTGATTTTGCTGATGGATGTGATCATCATTTCCTCTTCATATTTCTTATTCCGGTCAATCGAAGTAATTGTATATGGATATGTTACAATGGCCGTGGCTTCTTACAGCATCGACATGCTGCTCATGGGGCATAAACGCAGTGTGCAGCTGTTCATATTCTCAAAACATCATGAACCGATTGCCGACCGCATCGTAAATGAAATAGGGCGGGGGGTTACCTTGTTGCAGGGCCGGGGATGGTACACCAAAGAAGATTCTGCAGTGCTTATGGTTATTATGAAAAGGTACGAATCTGCTGCCGTATTCAGGGTGATTAAAGAGGTTGATCCTAAAGCCTTTATTACCATGGGAAGTGTAATGGGAGTTTACGGACAGGGATTCGAGCCCATCAAACCCTGACATTTTCGCCGCTTACAGGCTGATGGTAGGAACTATTACCGGTTTCCGCAATCCGTAGTTGAATATCAATGCATAAGCATTGGAGGGGAACATGATCACCGCATTATTGTAATTTTCAATAGCTGCGTTGTATTTTTCAGCAGCCTGAATAAAACCCTTTGTGGAATTGCGGAGCTTTTTCTGAATGTCCACAACCCTGTCGGGGATTTCGTTGTACGGTATAGTGTTGAGAATTGGCAGAAGTTCGGCTAATGCGGAAGTAAGTTGATTTTCGTTCTCTATCCAGCTGTTGAAGGGGATTTTGCCGCCCGTATTGGCCTTGGATAAGTCTTCGATTTTAGATATCACGATTTCGTATCCTCTCCCCAGCTCAAGTTCTGTTTCCACAAGAATTTTCAGCAAATCCCTCCGGATTTTTGCCTGGGCTTCGAATTCGCGGAAGGGCTGCTCAGTGCTTTGCCGCAAGTCAGACAATCTTCTCTTGCCAATATAGAAAAAGGCTGCAATGAGTAGTAGGGCAATGACGATCTCAATCATAATTATGGTATTTTTTGGTCAAATGTAGTGTTTTCGGCAACAGCAAATTTCGGAATTTCTGAAGCGCTGTGCATTTTAGTGTCCACTTTGTGCCAAATATTTTGCTCCTAACCTCTTCTGCAAGCAAAAAATACTTTAATTCGCAAAAACATTTTTCCCATGAGCCATTCCATAACTTCATTGCAACCAGAAAAGGTCTGGAGGCATTTCGAAAACATTTGCCGTACGCCCCGCCCCTCAAAAAAAGAGGAGAAAATTCTGAAGCATTTGATTGATTTTGCAAAATCGCAAAATCTGAGCTGCCTTCAGGATGCATGCGGCAATATCCTTATCCGCAAAGCTGCCACGGCGGGCTGTGAAAAGGCCACACCTGTTGTTCTCCAATGCCATGTGGATATGGTATGCGAGAAAAATGCAGACATCGTTTTTGACTTTTTGCACGACCCCATTGTTCCAAAAGTTGAGAATGGATGGGTAACAGCCACCGGAACTACTCTGGGAGCTGATAATGGAATCGGAATGGCCGTAATGATGGCTATTCTCGAGGGTCCTGATATTGTGCACGGTCCATTGGAGTGTTTATTTACCATTGACGAGGAAACAGGATTGACGGGCGCATTCGGGCTTGAACCGGATTTTTTGAAAGGCCGTATTTTGCTAAATCTCGACTCAGCCGACGAAGGCGAACTGTGTATTGGGTGCGCCGGCGGGATTGATACTGAAGCCATCTTTGAATTCTCCCCTGAGGTTCCTGAAAAAAATCAATCAGCTTTCGAGCTGAAAATTTCCGGCTTGCAGGGTGGGCACTCAGGCGACGATATCAACCGGGGAAGGGGCAATGCAATAAAAATTCTTGCCAGACTCATGTGGAACATGGAGAGGCAGTTCCCCCTCAGTATCGCCTCCATCAATGGCGGGAATCTTCGCAATGCCATTGCACGCGAAGCAAGAGCCGTTTTTTTAATCGCTGAACAGGAGGTAAATGAGATGTTGGAGTTTTGCCGCAGCCTTACCGGAGAAATCCTCGATGAAATAGCCCGGAACGAGCCGGATTGCAATATCGAAATTGTAGAAACGCAGATGCCTGACTCATGTATGGATGCCTCTTTTCAAAGGCTCTTGCTGAATACTCTGTATGCATCACCCCATGGTGTCATTACAATGTCGCCCAATATTGAAGGGCTTGTTGAAACTTCGACCAATCTGGCATCAGTGAAAACACTGGAAAACACCGTTAAGGTGGCTACCAGCCAGCGTAGTGCCCTGGAATCGGGCAAAAGCCTTGCCTCGCAAATGGTTAGGAGCAGTTTTGAACTGGGAGGAGCTCAGATTAAACATGGAGACGGTTATCCGGGTTGGAAACCCAATGTTCACTCGCCGATCTTGCAAATCTGTTCAGAAGTTTACAAAAAAATGTTTGGAACAGAACCGAAGGTATTGGCCATTCATGCCGGACTTGAATGTGGCGTGATTGGTGGCAAATATCCGGGTATGGATATGATATCGTTCGGCCCCACCATAAAAGGTGCCCACTCGCCCGATGAGCGCGTAGAAATTGCCTCGGTGCAAAAATTCTGGGATTTCACACTGGGAATTCTGAAGAGCATCTGCAAATAAGAGGATAGGCAGAACTTCTCAAAGGGGAGGCAGCCTGCGCTTAAAATCGCCCGGCATCAAGACAATTACCGTCTTTGGTTTTCAGCCTCAGGTCTGATACCTTTGTATTTCTTTTGTTACCTTTTGGCTTCCTTCCTTAAATCTGAAAAAACTTTATGCAACCGCTACCTGCAACCTTAGAAATAATGGCTCCGGCCGGTTCTTATGAGTCGTTGATGGCAGCCATTCAGGGGGGAGCCGATGCGGTATATTTTGGAGCAGGTAAGTTAAATATGCGCTCGCGGTCATCGCAGAATTTCTCCCTTGATGACTTGCGAAATATAACCTCCATTTGCAGCCAGCATGGTGTCAAGTCGTATCTCACACTCAATACCGTGATTTTTGATAGTGAGTTGGAAGAGATGCGCCAAACTGTGAATGCTGCTGCACAGGCGGGCGTCAGCGCCATAATTGCCTCCGATGTAAGCGTCATGGAGTACGCACGCTCGCAAGGAATGGAAGTACACCTATCCACCCAAACCAATATCACCAATATTGAGGCCGTTAAGTTCTATTCCCTTTTTGCCGATGTGATTGTAACTGCCCGTGAGCTATCGCTTTTGCAGGTAAGCAATATTGTAAAAGCTATTGGTCAGCAGCAGATAAAGGGTCCTTCAGGCAAATTAATGCAGATAGAGGTGTTTGTACACGGGGCGTTGTGTATGGCCATAAGTGGCAAATGCTACCTGAGTCTCGACAATATGAATTCCTCTGCCAACCGGGGTGCATGTCTGCAGCCTTGCAGGCGAACTTATCTGGTTACTGACAAGGAGGACGGGCATGAGTATGAAATAGACAACGCTTACATCATGTCGCCCAAAGATTTGTGTACAATTTGGTTTTTGGATCAGATTGTTCAGGCAGGAATCACGGTTTTAAAAATCGAGGGCAGAGGACGCGGCCCCGAGTATGTAAAAACCGTAACCCGATGCTACAGAGAGGCTGCTGATGCAGTATTGAACAACACATTTGATCAAATAAAGGTTGAACACTGGATGGAGCAGCTCAAATCGGTTTACAACCGCGGATTCTGGGACGGCTACTACCTTGGCCGAAAAATGGGCGAATGGACCGGCCGCTACGGTTCCCAGGCAACGCGCCGAAAGGTTTATGTAGGTGTGGTTACCAATTATTTTGCCAAGTTACAGGTAGCTGAAATAAAGGTTGAAGCAAACGAATTGCATAAAGCCGACTTCCTCCTGGCAATTGGACCCACAACAGGGGTTGTGGAGTGCGTTGCTGCCGAAATACGGGTAGCGCTTGATCCAGTGGCCATAGCAAAAAAGGGTGAGTTCTGCTCCGTTGCCGTACCGGCAATAGTAAGGCGTGGGGATAAGGTGTATAAATGGGTGGACGCACGAGGTTCAGAGTGAAAAATCACACCCATAGTCACTTAGGCAGTGCATAATAATTGCAGATATCTTCCCATGTGGGTTATAACCCATTTGGAAATAGGAAGAGCCGCAACCATATTGGATGCGGCTCTTGGAATTTGAGGACCTTCAATTACATTATAATGGAGTAAAAATCCTGTAGGTCATATTACTCAGGTTCACCTCAATGGTGTAAGTCCCTGCAACTGCCGGTGTTGGAATACTCCCAGGATCTCCCGGTCCCGGAGGATTTCTGAAAAGAGGACCGCTGGCAGGGGTTCCGGTTGCGTTGGTTCCCCACTGGGGTTGCCATTGCCCAAGAACTTCAATAAACTTGATTTCTCCTGCTGCTGCAAGAGGGGTTGTTATCCTGAACAATCCCGGGGAAACTCTGGTGAATGGCAGGGCTGCAGTATTGCTCCAGCCAACTGTGGTGGCACCACCAAGTAAGAACAACTGCTCTGTTACCCGCTCAATGGTATAGGTTAAGGCCAAAGTGTCGGCAACAACGCGGTAGTCACCTGCTTCGGGGAGGCCTCTCGTGTCAATTGGAGGTGGATCAGGATCTGCACCAGTAGGACGGTAAGCAAGAGGCCCCGCAAATGCGGTACCCCCCGGGCCGGCTCCCCACTGTGGCTCCCAATGGCCACGACGGGAAATGAATTTTATAGCCCATTGGGTGGGTGTCAAACGGTCAACAACTGCAAACCTGCCCCCCGTAATATGATACATTTGTATGGCAGCCATGTTGTTCCAACCTACAGAGGTACCTCCACCAAGCATGTATATGGGCTTCACTATGATTACCATATCATATGTTCTGATAGAAACAGCCAAAGGTGTCGAGTACACAAAAGTTGCCGGTGATGCATCTGTTAGAAACGACCTTACCCTGAACTCCATTGGAGCGGTAGTATCTGCTACTATCCCCATATCCAGCAAGCGGGTATTAAGGGCGGCCTGTGTGATCCTGAAAACCGTATCGGTTGTATTCACCAGGTCGCGAGGGTTCGCAAAGTTGTTGCCTGCACGGTCCATCTGGAGGAGATATCTGGGCGCAGCCAGATTCTCTCCATACTCTGCAGGCGACCATGTGAATACAACTTCGACAGCTTCATTGGCCCTCGACAAAACGATTGTTGCGCCAGGCAAAGGAAACCTTATCTGCGGACCGACTGTTTTTTCCATGTCCAGGAAAACCTTGTCCTTTTCGCAGGCATAAAACAGGCCGGTGCCTAAAAGCAAACTGAAGATGAAAACTATTTTTTTCATTTTCTTACGATTTTAATTGTTTAATAACCCGGATTTTGAACAAGGTTTGGGTTTGCTGCCAGGTCGGCTGCAGGAATTGGAAACAGGTTAAATCTGGCATCAACTGCCACACCATCTCTCGAATTCCCTTTCCATGGCCATACATAAGGATTGGGGCCTGCAAACCTGCCAAAGCGGATCAGGTCGGTACGCCTGTGGCCTTCCCAAAACAATTCACGAGCCCTTTCATCCAAAATGAAATCTAAGGTGATTGCGGTTACATTACCTGCAGTTGACCCGAAGGCTCTTTCCCTTATGCGGTTCACATAAGTGATTGCTAGTGCCATCGAGCCACCGGTTCCGCCCCTGAGTACCGCCTCGGCATACATCAGATAAACATCAGCCAGGCGAAACATGGGGAAGTCCGTGTCCGCAAAACCAAGACTCGACCCGCGTGTACCATCGCGCCTGATGTTGGTGAATTTGGTACTTGCAAACCCATGGGTAAAATTTGTAAGTTCCGCAATATCCAGAGTTTGCCCGCTTGTATGTAAAAGGCGCCTCCCATCAGCAATAGAGTAAAGTTCTACAATATTTCTGGTAGTTCTTAGGCCCCCCCACCCGCTTTCGATACCCGAAGCCAAGGGGTTCATGTTTCCACCGGTACCACCGCGAATGATAAAGGTTGTGCCTCCCCAGGTATTTGTGTGTATTCCGTCAAAGGGAACCGTGAAAATAATCTCTTGCATGCTGAGGTGGTTATCTGCATTGAAGAGGTGTCTGAAGTTTGGAACAAGGCTATACCCGGCATTGATAATGTTGGTGGTATAGGTAATAACCTCTGTGTAGCGAGGCTGACCGATATATACCTCTGCGTTAAGGTACAACTTAGCCAGAAGCATCCAGGCAGCGCCGCGGTCGGCCCTGCCGTAAAATCCCGGCGACCTGGGAGGAGCCATGTTAGGATATATTGCTTTCAGTTCGCTCTCGATGAATGCGAACAGATCGGCTCTGCTGATTTGTGGAGGCAAAAATCCGCCGCCCACTGGGTCGTTTTCAGTAACAAAAGGAACACTGCCGAACACATCCAGCGCATGCCAATAACTAAGTGCCCTTAAAAATCTGGCCTCAAGCCTGTAGCCCTGTATGTCGGTGCGCAGTTGCCCTGTTACCCCTCTTCTGTCGAGCTGTACATCGGTGGTTTCCCGCAAAAACTCATTTGCCAGAGCTATCTGGTAGAAAATCCTGTAATAAAATGCAGCAATGAAAACACAGGTTGATGTCCAGTCCTGATGAACAAAATCGAGCAGGGTTTGGTCGGCCCATCCAATTACAGCCTCATCAGTAGAGAGCACCTGGTGATGAAATAATGCCCTGAGGTATTGGCTGAATCCTTCGTCAATACCACTGATATCCGGCATTCCTGCGGGACCTTGCTGGCCGGTTACCGACAGGCCTGCATACAATTTGGCAAGAAATTGTCGATAAGAGGCCGGGTCGTCAAATACATCTGCAGCAGTAAGTTCTCTGCCGTCCAGGGGGCGGGTGTTCAAGTCATCCATGCAGGACGAAAACAAAACGGCAAATCCTGCAAGTAAGGTAATGAAATATAAGGTTTTTTTCATTGTAACGGATTGTTAGTGTTAGAATTGCAGGCTTAGGCTGAGAACAAAATTGCGTGGCCGTGGATAGAAGTTGTAGTCTATTCCACTGAACACCTCTGGGTCAATTCCTTCGTATTGGGTAATGACAAACGCATTCTGAACAATACCGGAAAGCATCAAATTGGATCCGCCGCCCATGATGTTGCCAAAATTATAGCTCAGGGTTATATGATCCATTTTAAAGAAAGAAGCATCTTGCACATAAAAGTCAGAGAAGAAATGAGACCTGTTAAAGCCTACGGTCAAAGCCTCGCGGTGCACATTGCTCAGATAAGGGCCGCGTGAGTTAAACAACCATCCCAGCTCTCCTGCGGTGGAAGTTACATTGTTGTAAACAAAGTTTCCGATGTTGGCTCTGCCTGCAAATGATAAAGACCACTGCCTGTAGTTGAACTCAGAAGTGATGCCCATAAAATATCTGGGAGCCCTGTTGTGGAAGCGGTACAAGTCGTCTTCATTGATTATGCCATCTCCGTTTCTGTCCACAAACACACCCTCGATAGGCCTGCCCTGCGGGTCAAATACCTGCTGGAATACGAAGAAAGAGTAAGGCGAGTAGCCTACCGAATGAATTTGGATGGTATTCCCCACACCGCCTGCAATTCCGCCGGTGAGGATGCCGAGATACCCGGGGTCGTCAACCACGGTCAGTCTGGTTATTTCACTACGGTTCCAGGAAGCATTAAATCCAAGCAGCCAGTTGAAATTTTGGCGCACTACCGGGCGGGTGAATATGCTGAATTCCGCTCCGATACTTTCCATATTGCCCACATTGGTGGTGATAAAGTTGGTCAGGGTTGTACCTGCCGGAACGGGGATGAAATTTATCAGGTGGCGTGTTTCGCGCATAAAAAAGTTGAACGAGCCATAATGCCTGTGACCAAAAATACCCCAGTCCAAACCAACATTGTAAGTAGTGGTTTCTTCCCATCTCAGGTTGCGGTCATGACCGGCCGGCCTGATGGTCTGAATAAAGTTGTCAGGACTGCCAAAGGGGAATGATGCTCCCAACATACTGCGGGTATAGCGGGCCATCCAGGGAAAATCACCCAGGCCGATGTTTTCCTGCCCGGTAACACCAACTCCTACACGGAATTTTAGTTCTGAGAGGAAATCCGCATTTGCCATGAATGGTTCTTCATTTATTTGCCATGCAAAAGCCATTGATGGGAATAAACCTGAGCGGGTTTCGGGTGAGAATCTTGATGTATGGTCGTTGCGCAAGGTGAAGGTAAACAAATACCTGTCGAGCAGGGTGTAGTTGAGCCTTCCGAAAAATCCGATTAAAACTTGCTCCGATTCGTATGGAATATCCGGCACCAAGATTCTGTGCCTATCCGGATTTAGGCCCATTACAAAGGCCAGATTGTCTTTGTTGCTTTCCCCAAACGCTGAGCCCCTGTGCCATAGCCGCTGATAGGAGTAACCTACCGTAAGGTCAATATGGCTTGCAATGGCCTCGAAGGCACGGTTGTAGTTCAGGTAAAAGTCAAATAGCTCGTTGCTTCTGTCTTGCCAGTAATTTCCTCTGTAACCGCCCTGGAAGAACGACCATGCGGCAAAATCCGGAGTAAATGTTGTTCCTTCGGACTGGGAAAAGTCATATGCTACATTCAGGTTGACCCTTAAATCGGGCAGGAAAGGAAGCCTGTAATTGGCACGGAAATTACCAATGAATCTGTTTGCATTAGCCTGGTCGTCGCGCAAATTGAGCAAAGCCATGGGGTTTGGAGTGCCGGGTGTTGGCCGGTTGCCCAGGCGCCATGCAAAGTAGCCACCAAACAAGCTCTGGTCGTCTCTTACTGCCTGGGTGGGGTCCATTCTTAGCGCTGCACCAATTGCTCCCTGGTCTGCAAAAAAGTTCTCCACTAAAGAGCCGCGGGCACTCAGGGTAAGTTGCAAATCGTCGTTCAACAGGCTGGGTGTAAGATTTATAGAAGCGGTCATTCTCCTCATGTTGTCGGTTCTGAGCACTCCATCCTGAGCGCTGTAGCCCAACGAAATCCTATAGGGAAGGAAGTCCCATGCTCCGGTGGCGGTTAGCACATGATCATGACCTATTGCATTGTCAAAAATCTCATCTTGCCAGTTGGTTTCTGCATTACCCAATAATCCCAAAACCTCTGGCCTGCCGGCAAACCGCTGGCTCATCAGGTCGCGAAATTCTGTGGCCGACAGCACATCGGTTTTTTTGGCGATAGTGGACATGGAGAAGGTTCCCGTGTAGCTGATTTGCAGCGGAGTACCAACTCTGCCCCTGCGGGTGGTAATGAGTATTACTCCGTTGGATGCACGCGCACCGAAAATGGCAGTAGCCGATGCATCTTTGAGTACGGTAAAGGATTCAATATCTTGTGGGTTGATGGTGCCCAGCGGATTTCTCACACCTGGTACGCCGGCATTCTCAATCGGCACGCCATCAATCACAATCAACGGATCATTGCTAGCGGCTAAGGATGAGCCTCCTCTGATGCGGATCACACCTCCATCGCCCGGAGCACCGCTGGGAAGGGTAACCTGAACACCTGATACCCTGCCTGCCAATAGTTGCTGGGGTGATGTAATCATGCCTCTGTTGAAATCCCTGGCGCCAACAACAGCAACAGCTCCTGTTGCATCCTCGCGGCGTTGGATACCATAGCCGATTACCACAAATTCATCCACCAGAATAGCCACTCTCTCCAGTGCTACATTAATTAGCGTCCGGCCGGCAACTGGAACTTCCATCGTTTGCATTCCTACAAACGAGAACACCAAAACTGCATTGGAAGGGGCCTCAATCGAATAATTTCCTTCAATGTCAGTTATTGTGCCAATGGTTGTCCCTTGGATCATGATGGTAACACCGGGGAGGGACATGCCGTCTGTGGCATCGGTAACCCTTCCGGTAACCCTCACTGTTTGTCCAAAAAGACTAGGAGCCATTAGCAGCAAAAGTCCGCAAAGAATCAGAATTTGCTTCATGTCATTCTTGTTTTAATTATGGTTTGATTGGAAAATTGGAAAAAATAAATATAAAAGTTCTGCAAACTTAAATAAATGATTCATTAAAGATACTTTAAAATTCCCCTGATTATAAGTTTTTTACAAAAAATTCTGCAATCGTTTGCGGTTACGATTGCAAAACTTTCAGCTCACTGAAAAACAAACTTGATTTTTTCGTAAATTGGCTGCATTATTAAGGATTTGCTTATGAAAGGTGCACCAGCATCCATTAACGACATTGCCCGGGCTTTGGGCATTTCTGCTTCCACTGTGTCCCGTGCTTTGGGTAATCACCCCGACATAAGCGCAGATACACGCAGCAAAGTGCTCGAATATGCCAAGGCAATCAAATATCGGCCCAATGCCCTTGCCTTAGGATTGAAGCATCAACGCTCCAACACAATCGGGGTGGTTATACCTGAAATAATTCACCACTTTTTCTCAACCATTATCAGCGGCATAGAAGGAGTAGCCTACAGCAAGGGGATTAGGGTTATGATATGCCAATCTAACGAAGATTACAGCCGGGAGGTTATCAATATCAGAGCGCTGCTAGATCATCGGGTTGATGGCTTGTTAATTTCTCAGAGTAAAACTACGGTGGATTTGGGGCATTTTATTGAGGCATACGAATCGAATGTTCCTATCGTTTTTTTTGACCGGTTTCCCTCCAATATAGATACCGACAGGATCATTACGGATGACTATCAAGGGGGGAAATTAGTAACACGGCATCTGATAGAAAAAGGATGCAAGTCTATCCTGCACCTCAGCACTTCCGAAAATCTTCTGGTAGGGATGGAGCGCAGACGGGGCTATATTGACACTTTGATGGAAATGGGGCTGCCGGTTGACCCCGGATTCATTCTGGAATGTGATACCCAGCAGAAAGTTTTTGCAGATAAGGATCAAATATTGAAGTTAGCACCTTTTATAGATGGAGTTTTTGCCGTGAACGACTTCTCGGCTATTACTGTAATGCATATCCTACAGGAGGCGGGATACTTAGTGCCGGGTCAGATAAAGGTAGTAGGATTCGGCGACGACCCCATTGCCAGCATTGTCCGGCCACGGCTTACTACGGTGGAGCAAAAAGGATTCGATATGGGCAAAAAAGCCATCGAAATGCTGATAGACCATATGGAAAAACCCGATTCCGCCCTTTTGCCACGAACCTTTAAATTTCCGGTGAACCTCATCATTCGCGATTCGAGTTAATACTTCTTCTACCCACCACGCTGAGATCTGATAGATGCGTCAAATTTCAGTGTTGTTTGTCAACCCAGCTTACTTACAATCAGCCCAAGTCGCTTCTAAATATGTTCTTTAACTATTTCCATTAATTCGGGCAGATCCATTCCAATATTTTTCAGGTGCTCCGGAGTGGGTATCCCGTTTGGTGTCCATCCTCGCCGCTGATATACTGCATCTACCAGTTTTTCGTACTGAGCCTCGCGATGTTTTCTCAGCAGTGTAATTTTTTCGGGAGTTGTTTTTGAGGTTGGGTCCACTCCCAAAATTTCAATCAGTTGCTTATCGTAACGCTCGGCACGCGATTCGTATTCTTCTACTGTAACAGGGCCGGCTGCGCGGTAGGGCTGCTTGTCGTGAATTCTTTTTCCATATCCTCTGCGTAGGTTAAAAACCCGCTGAAAATTATATACCCGCTCACTTTGCCTGACGAGTTCTTCCTTGCTAAACGGATTCCCCGTTACGGCTTCATAAATAGTAACATAATTATCAACATGTTCTGGAATTTTATGAGGCTCATCGGCAAGGGCATTGCTTTCCGGAATCACATCATTCCAACATAGCTTGCAAAGGCCCATCAACCCAAACCAGGTGCGAAACATCGGGAAATAATGCAAGGCTTCGGCTTTGTCGTCGAATGTAGGTATTTGGTTGTTTACCATATCCATGAAAATCAACCATGCTTCATCGTGCTGGGGTCCTTTGTTGGTCATGGCGTATCCTCCCTGCTGAGCTAATGATTCTTTGGAAACATACTGACTGTATTCCAATCCTTTGTTTTCCATAGCAATATCATTGATGAATGTCGGATCGCCCCAACCTTTGGCTATAAACATTTCTTTCATCTTACGAACCCCCAGACCGGCAATTTTGCCAAAGCCTTCGCCCCGGGCAAGCTGATGCAGCAGTTCAAGTGAGTCGGCCTGGCTGCCAAAACTGAGGTCAAGACCTCCGGTACGATCTTTATTCAAAACACCATTCTCATAACACTCCATGATAAAAGCTACTATGGTGCCCCAGGTAATGGTGCAAATGCCATAGGTGTCGCAGTAGAAATTGGCTTCGATAATATATTCCGGGTCGAAAATTCCCAGATTGGAGCCTAATCCGGCTGCATTTTCATATTCCGGGCCATCTACCAACACCGGGTCTCCTTTGTATGGGCCTGTTTTCAGAACATAATTGTCAACTCCTTTGGAACACGACATGCTGCATCCAATCCAGCAGCCATCGGGAATATTTTGGGTGAAATATTTATCCCTGAATATGTTACTATGTATTTTGTGGCCATCAGGATGGCTGCCATATTTGAAATTGTGAGTAGGCAGCAGGTCATAATCGTTCATCACATTGATAATGTTGGCCGTGCCCTTTTTGCGCATCTGGCACTGCTTGTCGTCGAGTTCGCGCATTTCACGGTTGAAACGCCGGCCTCGTTCCTGGATAGCTTCAAGATTGGCCACATTGTTCAGATTGCCTGAAACGCCCTTTATCCGCGATACAATAGCCTTAATCTTCTTATTGCGCATTACTGTTCCCAGACCCCCCCGGCCGGCCTGCTTCAGACGGATTTTCTTGCGCTTCACATCATAAAAACTGAAATTGATCATTCCAATAAGCGAATGCTCTGCTGCTGCACCTGTTGAAACAATTCCTATGTTTTTAAAATCTTTTTCGTTTTCCGAAAACATCTCTGTAAGCTCTTCCACAAGAATATGGGAGTCGGTAGAGAGGCCGGGGTCTTCAAATATCTCAATGTAGTTTTTAACCGCGTCAATATAAATAATTACATCTTTCTCTGCCTTGCCCTGAAGCTCGAGGGCGTCGAATCCCGAAAATTTTAAAAATGGACCGAAAAAGCCTCCCACATTGGAATCCATCACCGAGTCGGTTTGTGGCGAAAGGCCTACAATCAGCGATTTGCCGGCTCCGCTGTATTGTGTTATCCCTCCAATGGGGCCTGAGGATATGATGAGCTCGTTTTCCGGGTCATCCCAACGGGTATCGGGTTTAGTAGCTTCCCACAGCAATTTTAGGCCATAACCCTTACCTCCTGCAAATTTCTCCTTCATCAGCGGTGGAACATCCTTTTCTTTGATTTCTGCTGTGCCCACATTGATGTAAAGAATTTTGTCGGTATAACCCCTGTACAATTCTTTTTGCTGATAGTTTACACTGTTGAGTATTTTTCGCTCTTTCTTCAAACTTGTAATGTCCATATCGATATTTTTAAAATATTGTTACTATAATATGGGCAAATCTACAAAATTTATAATTAGGCAATTCGCTAAAATAAAGAAAATTGTACGCTTTATGAAACTGCATTTTCCGTGCAGGCAATTGATACTCTCCGGTAAGGTTTTGTTTGTATTTCAACACAGTCTGGGCGATAGAAATCAGACAGAAAAATATTTTACAGATTCTTTGCTATCAGTAGTAATTTTGGTGTTGATTTTGCTGTCTTTGTCTGCATCCCGTGCAAAGGGGTAATGTTTTGGTAAAACCATACCCAGTGCAACTATGGGAAGGAGGAGAAGTCAAAAAAAACATTTTACAGCATGTTTTGAGGAATTTGACAAGTTTTGATTGTCAGTGAAGACCCATTTAAAGATTCAATTAATGAAATGAGCATGATTCGAACATGAGGGGTCCTACAGTCCGTTAAAAAAAATAAAATATCGTCCGATGAAAAAAAGAGGCATTTTGGGTACAGGAAAGATTTTTCTTCCCTTTGCAGGGTTGGTGTTGGCTTCCGTTGTTTTGATTGCAGTTTTTGCGAACTGGCGCACAGCCCCCTACAACGATCAATTGTATTATGATGCATTCCGGAAGCACTATGGTATCTATTCTTTGCCTATTCCTGCTCAGTTGGAGTTTGCCGGTGAACCCGTTCCTATGCATCTGTGGGATGTGCACGAGCGATTCGACCGCGAATTGCTCGTAAATACCTATTGGCAGAGCAATATATTGTTGTATTTAAAAAGGGCAAACCGTTGGTTTCCGATTATTGATCCGATTTTGAAAGCCAACGGCATTCCGGAAGACTTCCGGTATCTTGCACTGATAGAAAGCGGTTTTTTATTAAATGCGGTGTCTCCGGCAGGTGCTGCAGGATTCTGGCAAATTCTCGAATCAACGGGTCGCGAATTAGGTTTGGAAGTGAATGAACATGTAGATGAGCGATTCCATCCTGTAAAATCTACTGAGGCAGCCAGTCGCTTTTTAACCAATGCCAGGAACCGTTTTGGGAGCTGGACCCTTGCTGCTGCCGCCTACAACATTGGCCCGGCCCGTCTGAGTAGAATTCTTCAAACCCAGATGCAAACCTGTTATTATGACTTGCACCTGAATGAGGAAACATCGCGGTATGTTTTTAGAATTCTTGCCGTGAAAACTATTTTTGACAATCCCGCACTATACGGGATACATCTGCGCACCAAGGATCTGTATCCGATTATACCTCAAAGAACGGTTTCTGTAGACACGGCAATCACAAACCTTGCGGCATTTGCCATTGCCCAGGGTACCAACTACAAAACTTTGCGCTTGCTCAATCCGTGGCTGAGGTCCAACGAACTTCCGCGTAATCCCGGAAAAACATATCATATCAGTTTGCCACGGTAGTAATTACTGGAAGCACAAGACTGTTGCAAGCCACTTTTTAGAGTCTGATAAATAATGAGTAATTGAGTAATGGAAAATCCTGCTGTGTAGGGTCAGGATCTCGGGCTGTACATTCCAATGCAGCATAAAAAGGATAATGCATTGCTGAACATCAACGATCTGCCAATTTCTGCACAAAGCTACATTACGAAAAAAGGGGAAGTTTTATAGAGCCTTGATTATGGTGCAACAAAAAAACACAACCCTTAAATTCCTCGCGGGGGTTGCTGTATTTAGTTGTATTTAGTCGGGGTGAGAGGATTCGAACCTCCGACCTCGTCGTCCCGAACGACGCGCGCTAACCGGGCTGCGCTACACCCCGAAATGATGCCGCTAAATTACAGGTTTTTTTGTTTGGTGCTTTTCCTGTTGAGACCTGCAACAAAACCTGTGTTGCAGGATTACAATTTCCCATGCGTGCAAGTGATCAGGCTAAACCTCACGCGATAATAATGTTTGGGCCAGTTCATGCAGCAATTCCTTTTTGCTTTGGGGCGCATCAACTTCCTTCAGCTTCCCTAATGCACCTTGGAAGAGTTTTTCTGCCTCCACCAATGCAAGCCTTTCAATCTGCAGTTTTCCGAAAATGTCTTTCACAAGAGCGATTTTATTTTCAGGGTTTTCGGTTTTGCTCGAATAGGTCTGAGTTAGGGCTTGGTAGTGATTTTGGTCTGCCAGTTCCAGCGCCTTAATGTAGAGCCATGTCTTTTTGTTGGCCAAAATATCTCCGCCATTGGATTTTCCGAATTTTTCGAAATCGCCATATAAATCCAACCAATCGTCTTTAATTTGAAAAGCAAGCCCTAAAAGCAAACCAAAGTCATAAACCAACTGTAAATTCTCCTCCGAAGCACCAGCAACAATACCTCCTGCCTTCAGACAGGCAGCAGGAAGTACTGCAGTCTTCAGCCTGATCATTTCCAGGTATTCATCAAGTGAAACGGCTTTCCTGTGTTCGAAGTCCATATCGTACTGCTGACCTTTACAAACCTCTACAACCGTAGTGTGGTAAAGTTCCATCACCTTCCTCAGGTGGGCATCATCAACCCGGGTCATAAATTCTCCTGCCAGGGCAAACAAGGCATCGCCCGACAAGATTGCAGTATTGATATTCCATTTGGTAAAAACAGTGGGTTGCCCCCTACGCAAAGGGGCGTTGTCCATAATGTCGTCATGTATCAGGGTGAAGTTGTGAAACAACTCCAAACCTATTGCCGGGTTATAGGCTTTTTCGATTTCTGCGCCAAAAAGGTGGGCCGACAACATCGTCAGAACCGGACGCATTCTTTTTCCGCCATTTTTGATGCTGTAATTTATAGGCTCAAAAAGACCTTTGGGTTCACCGGGGAAGTTCAGTTGCGCAAAAAGATTATTTGCAGTGGTGTAGAATTGGTGTAGCTTCATATTGCGTCAGAAATTCAGGATCATGCCCATTCATGATAAAATCCAGATTATTAAGAACAGAAGCCAGCCCTTCAGCAATGGGTTTCATAGGGCGGTTGAGCAGCCGTTGCATTTTTGTTGTTTCAGGAAGCCGCCTGCACATATCGCCCTCACTCAGCGGGGGAACATGGAAAATCCTGCTTGAGGAGCCGGTAATTTCAACTATCATCTCCGCCAGATCTAAAATGCTTATCCCAAAATCCGAGCCGATGTTTACCACTTCGTTCAAGGCTAAATTTTTATAGAGTGCATTCACACAAGCATCTACATTATCATCAATATAACAGAATGTGCGGCTTTGGGTTCCATCGCCAAAAATGGGTATGTCCTCGTTGCGCAAGGCGTGCCTGATAAACTTCGACATCACGAAGTCTATAGACTGCTTTGGACCATAAGTGTTGAAAAATCGAAAAATGGTGTAATCCAATCCAAACTCTTTTTTGTACGAACGCAAAAATGCTTCGCCTAAATTCTTTACTACTGCGTAAGGGAGCCTGGAGTTTAACGGAGTAGTTTCCTCATGTTGGGGCAGCGTTACCGGCTCGCCATAAACCTCTGACGAGGAGGCAAAAAACAGCCGTTTTACCCGTGAATTCTTGCTCAGATTGCAAATGTGTTTGATGCCTTCCAGATCGTTCAGCACTCTGGCCGGGTTTTCCTGGGTGCGTTTTACTCCTACCGTGGCAGCATAATGAAAAACATAGTCGAAACCTGTGCTAAGCATCACTTCCGATATGTCGCGATAATCATTCACATCGCACCGCACAAAATGCAGGTTGCAATTTGGTGCATCCGGAATTTTCCTTTTGCTTCCGGTAGAAAGGTTGTCCGCTACTACCACATAATTGTACTCATCGGCTATCAGCTTTTCTGCGAGGCTGCTTCCAATGAATCCGGCTCCCCCGGAGATTAATATTTTCATAAGAAATAATCTAAAATTAAATATGAAATGTTTTGGCAAAGTTATTATTTGATGCAAATAAGTTGAAGATTGAACGAATTTTTCGCTAGGATATTTCATTAGTACTCATGTGCTTTGTGTTTTGCAAAACCGGATTTTATTTTTATTTAGACTAATTCTTTGTAAGTTTGCGGGTCGAAAAGACAGTCATTTGTTGAGGTGCGAAGCTACTTGTATTTAAAAATACGATAAGTTATTCATGTCATTCAGGAAATTTCTTTGATTTGATTTAATTGAAAATTAGAATGTTTTTTTTTAATACTTTAATGAACAATGAGAAAATTCATTTTTGCCATTTTTGCGGTCTTTGTCTTTTTTGGTTGTGAGCCTGCGTCAAAGGAAGTAAATGTGTATTCGGGTCGTCATTACGAAATCGACGAGCAGCTGTTTCAGGAGTTTTATGAGCAAACCGGCATAAGGGTTCACATGGTGAAGGCCGATGCAGATCAGCTCATCAGCAGGCTTGAGCTGGAAGGTGCAGGCTCTCCTGCCGACTTGCTTTTCACGGTTGACGCCGGCCGGCTGGTGCTTGCCGACCAAAAAGGGTTATTGCAATCGTTCGAATCTGCTGTTGTAAAGGAATTAGTTCCTGAACCATTTCGCGATGCGGGGGGCAAATGGACCGGTCTTACTACCCGTGCCAGGGTGTTGGTGTATCACAAAGACAGGGTGAATCCAGCCGACCTATCCACTTATGAAGCCTTGGCCGATCCCAGGTGGAGGGGGCAGATACTTACAAGATCTTCACAAAATCAGTACAATCAAACTTTAATGGCCTCGATGGTTGCCGCTTTGGGGCAAGAAAAGGCTGAGGAGTGGGCCAGGGGTCTTGTGGCAAACTTTGCAAGAAATCCTCAAGGTAATGACCGTGATCAGGTAAAAGCTTTAGCTGCCGGCACTGGAAGCATTGCCATTGTAAATACTTATTACATTGGGCTGTTGCACAGTTCTAAACTTGAAGCAGAACGAGCCGTTGTGCAAAACCTGGGTATCTTCTTCCCGAATCAGAACGACAGGGGAACGCACATCAATATCAGTGGGGTAGGGCTTACCGCCCACGCACCCAACCGCGAAAATGCGATCAAGCTCATAGAATTTCTCTTGAGCGACCATGCACAGCAAAAGTTGGCCAACAGCAATTACGAGTATCCTGTTTCCAAGCGGGTTCCATGGCCAGAACTGGTTCAACAATGGGGTCAATTCAAGCCCGACACTTTGCGGCTTTCAGAATTGCGCAACTACTTGCAGGAATCTATGTTCATCTTTGATCGCACCGGCTGGAGGTAAATTTGCCATTGCACAGAGCTAAAAGAAATCTGAAACACATCTGGACTAACCCCTGGGTTTTATTTCTACTTGGGGTTAGTTTGTTTGTAGCAGCTCCTTTGCTTGTTTTGTTGCCCGAGCTTTTCAACAGGGGAGGCGAGGTTTGGCAGCATATTCTGCTCAACCTTGTACCTGGCTATGTGATCAACACTTTCTGGCTTTTTCTGGTTGTAGGGTTTGCCACATTTGTAATAGGTACAGGAACAGCCTGGCTGGTTACAATGTACAAATTCCCAGGTTCGCGTCATTTCACCTGGGCTCTCATTCTGCCTCTGGCAGTTCCGGTGTATATCAACGGGTTTGCCTGGGCCGGCCTTCTCAGCTTTACCTCTCCGGTATATGTGTGGTTGCGCGAAAATTTTGGTATAGAAACCGGGCCGTTTTTGTTTTTCGAAATTTTATCCCTCGAAGGTGCAATGTTTATACTTTCGGCAACCTTGTATCCTTATGTTTTTCTGATAAGCCGAAGTTGGTTTCTGCGCCAGAGCAGGTCGTATTCCGAAGTATCGGCTTCCTTAGGGCGAGGGCCTGTTGCTACCTTCTTTCTTGTTGTGTTGCCGCTTGCCCGACCTGCCATAGTTGCCGGGGTGTCGCTGGTGCTGATGGAGGTGTTGAATGAATACGGATTGATGCGATATTTTAGCATCGAAACTTTCACAACAGGCATTTTTACTGCATGGTTTGCTTTTAGCGATCGGGAGGCAGCCATGCGCCTGAGTGCATTGCTGATGATCTTTGTTTTTGCCTTAATTTTTCTTGAAAGGTACCAGAGACGCTCCATGTTGTTCAATCAGTATGGCAGCCACTTCGTGCCCTATACAGTAGTTAAGCTCAGGGGTATTAAGGCAATTGCCTCATCCGTTGTTTGCGTCATCCCGGTGCTTGCAGGATTCATCCTACCGGTGGCCATGTTGGTGTGGTGGAGTATTTCAACATTTTATCAGGAACTCGATGCAGCTTTTGCAGTGTTGGTCAAAAACACCTTCCTGCTTTCAGCTACAGCCGCTCTGGTGGTAGTTGTTGTAGCTCTTTTGGTGGCCATTGCCGTAAGGTTCAAGCCCTATAAGTTTACCCGGTTTTTTGCCAAGATTTCTACTTTGGGATACAGCATACCGGGCGCCGTGGTCGCAATTGGGCTGATAACAGTGTTGCTTTGGGTGCAAAACCAAATATCCGGAATAGTACAGATACTGATCATGGGCACATGGGTGTCGCTCATTTTTGCTTATCTGGTTCGTTTTATGGCCGTGGCCTACAATGGGATTGACAGCGCCCTTTCCAATATTTCAACCTCCATTGATGAATCTTCCCGCTCTTTGGGAAAATCCTACTGGCAAACACTCAAGGAGGTGCTTTTGCCTTTGCTGAAGCGGCCTGTGGGAGTGGGTATGCTGCTGGTATTTATTGATGTGGTAAAAGAATTGCCCATTACCCTCATTCTGCGCCCTTTCAATTTTGATACATTGGCAATCAGGGCATTTGAGTTTGCTACCGATGAAAGGTTGGCCGAGGCAGCCCCATATGCCCTTGTGGTGATTCTTGTCGGCTTGCTGCCGGTTGTTTTTCTTCACAAAATAACACCCAAAGGATCATGAAACCTCATTTTTGTGAAAATGAATTTTCGATTTATAGGTTTATGCCCGCTTTTCAGAAGTTTATTTTGTCACAAAAAATTTTGTCATTTATGGCCTAATACTGAATCATCAATCCAGCAATTTCAATTCCAATGACCCCGATTTTAAGCATTCAAAACATTTCAAAAAAGTTTTCCGGCAACAAGCAATTTGCAGTGCGTGATTTTTCCATTGAGGTAAAAAAGGGAGAAGTCGTTGCCCTATTGGGTGAAAGCGGTTGTGGGAAAACCACAGTTTTGCGTATGGTTGCGGGGTTTGAGATGCCCGATAGTGGCAAAATATTGCTTGACGGGACAGAGGTTTTCGGTCGGAAATCATTTGTGGAACCGGAGAAAAGGGATGTGGGTATTGTTTTTCAGGATTATGCCTTGTTTCCTAACAAAACAGTTGAGCAAAACCTTGCTTTCGGGCTGTTCAGATTTGACAAACACACCCGGAAAAGAAAGATTAGGGAGGTGCTGGAGGTTTGCGGATTGGAAGATTTTACAAAAAGATATCCCCACCAGTTATCCGGTGGACAAAAACAAAGGGTTGCACTTGCCCGGGCATTGGCCCCACAGCCCAAAGTATTGCTTTTCGATGAGCCATTTAGCAATATTGACACCCTGCGAAAGGCGCAAATGCGGGCCGATATCGGAAAGATACTGCGCCAAACCCAAACAACAGCCATTTTTGTAACCCACGACACCCGGGATGTGTTGTCGCTTGCCGACAGAGTGGCTGTAATCAAAGAAGGAGTATGCCAGCAGGTAGGCTCTCCGGCAGAAGTTTACCGAATTCCGGTGAATTCCTATGTAGCCCGTTTTTTTGGCAAAACCAATCTCATTGATGCCTTGCCGGTATCCGGTGGCTTCCAAACTCCCATGGGTTTTATTTCATCCAAAAAAAACCTGCACCACATACAATCTAAAGTACTGCTATCACTGCGTCCCGAAGATTTTGAATTATGCAATCCTGATGCATACGGGTGCTTCAAAGGAAAAATTATCAAAGACCAATATTTGGGCAGTATCAGAGAACTTACTCTAGCAGTAACGGATTGTGCAGACTGTGGTGCGGAATTGCTATTGTATGTGGATCAGGGCGTTAAGTTGGAAGATGCATTTTGCTCCTTCAGGCAAAAAACAGAATGCGAGCCAATTATTCTCCAAAATTGACCATCCTCTGTTGGTACCACACGAATTTGTGCCATTGATAAAATCGAACAGCTCACCTATAAATTCTGCAGTTCTTTGCGGAGTTTCGCAGGAAGTTTTCGCACCACCAGCTCGTATGAATGCTCGGTCCAACTGTAGATCAGGCTGTTGGGAATCGAGCCATCCAAAACAACGGTATTCCAATGGCTTTTGTTCATGTGATATCCGGGTTGCACCGCAGGATAAAGCTCTCGTAGATTGATTGCCGTTTCGGGGTCGCACTTCAGATTGATGCTTTCAAATGATTCCACATCGGTGAGTGCGAAAATCTTGCCCATTACCTTATAAACAAGTGTAATATTATCAAAAGGAAAGCATTCTGTTACTCCTTTCTTAGACATACAAAATTCGCGAAACGACTCGATATCCATCTCAGTCATCAATTCGCTTCAAAATCACTGCTGTCCGGTTTCCGTAAGGGAGCGCCTGTTCTTCCTCCTTGAGCTTTTTCCATGCCCGGGCTATGATTACTTCATCAATGTCGTCGGGTCCGCATGGAACCTCCACCACATACTCATCCTCAGCGTATGTTGCAATGCTGCATTTTACAATGGCTTTTCCCATATTTGTATTTAATTTAGGTGTGAACCAGTTACAAACCAAGCAGGATTTCTTATGCAATTAGATGGTTTGCAACCCGGAAGCAATATTACAAAATATTCCGCTTTTTTGAAAGTATGTGTGGTTTTTTCGTAACTTTGCTCAGCATTTCGGGGCTGACATGGATTTGACAGCAGGTCGAGTGGAAATGTAAGCATGCCGAGCGCTGTGAACGCGGCTCGTTAATCCCGATTCTCACGCCTATAAACGGCAACAACAACTACGCATTGGCTGCTTAATAACAGTTATTAAGTGCCTTTTGCTTCCCGGGCAGCTATGCTTGGCTGCGGCCCCAAGGAAGCATCGTCAAAAGCCAGGATAAGCCATGTAAGACCCTGGTGCATGGACCAAAATCTAAAGGGTGTAGGTAGAGAATAGGGTCGCCTTTTCCCGGTTCAAAGCCGAATCCACAACTAAAGGATAAGCATGTAGAAAGCATTTTTGCTGCTTGTTTGGACGAGGGTTCAATCCCCTCCAGCTCCACAAACAAACTGAGAAAGCCGGCCGGAACGCCGGTTTTTTTTGTGCGGTAAGCTAATAAGTGGGCACTTGCGTTAGGATTGATCCCAAATGATATGCCGCAAGAAGAATTGCAGTAAAGCCTTTGGCAGGTACAGCTTATCTCCACATCTATGCTGCAAATACACGAGATGCTACTCATTTGATGTTCCTGTCTTTAAAATTGGGCAAAAAAACATTGAAAAAACCATGAAATTTGGCTTAATTTTGTTTATTACTAACATAATGAGACCATGAAGCAGTTTCCCGTTTTTCTGTATATTATTCTGATTTCTGCAAGTATGTTATTGTCGTCTTGTCCGGGCCGAAGGGCCGGGGACGCGGCTGAGCGAGCCGTAAACAATGGTGAGCTGGATAGGGTCGTTCCGGAGTTTGATGCAGATACAGCTTACTATTTTATAGCCCGCCAGGTAGCATTTGGTCCTCGTGTTCCCAATACCCAAACGCACCTGAATGCAGCTGCGTGGCTTGCCGAAACATTGGGCAGGTTTACCGATACACTTATTGTGCAGCATGCCCGGGTTCGTGCTTCCGATGGCACTGTACTGCAAATCCAGAATATCATCGGGTCGTTTGATTTGGACAATCCCCGCAGGGTGCTTCTGGTAGCACATTGGGATACGCGCCCCTGGGCCGACTATGATCCCGATCCGGCAAACCACTGGAAACCCATACCGGGTGCCAATGACGGAGGTAGCGGAACTGCCGTTTTGCTCGAAATTGCACGGCAGATTGCTGCTGCTGCCGAAAGACCGGGTGTGGGAATAGATATTATATTGTTCGATGCCGAGGATTATGGCGAACACCGAACAGTCAGCGGAAGGGTTGAAGATTCCTGGGGCTTGGGGTCGCAATTCTGGGCACGCAACCCCCATGTGAGAAACTACACTGCCCTCTACGGACTGAATCTGTGTATGGTGGGTGCCTATGGCGCAAGATTTCTGCACGAGGGATTTTCAAAGCGATTTGCCGCAGGTGTAATCAATAAGGTGTGGAGAAAAGCCCACGAACTGGGATATGCCGAATTTTTTCCAAACGAGGATGGCGGATTTATCATCAACGACCATTATTATGTAAACACCATTCTGAATATTCCTACCATCAATATTATCCATCAGGAAAAGAACGGAGTTCATGGATTCTTTCGCTATTGGCATACTATGCAGGACGATATGCCCATCATTGACAGAACTGTACTTAGGGCCATAGGCCAGACTGTGCTTGCTGTAGTATATTCTGAATAGCCATTTTGCTTAGAAAGGCATCACAGATTGTTTGCCAGGTTGGCAAGTTCGCTGCGCTCACCTTTCTCAAGCCGTATGTGGGCATAAATGGGATGGTGCTTTACCCTGTCGATAAGGTAAGATAAACCGTTGCTCTGCGAGTCGAGATAAGGAGTATCAATTTGATACACATCTCCCGTAAAAATCATTTTAGTGTTTTCTCCTGCCCGCGTAATAATCGTTTTTACCTCGTGAGGGGTTAGGTTTTGTGCCTCATCAATTATAAATATGATGTTCGACAGACTTCTGCCCCTTATGTAAGCCAATGGTGCCACCACTATTCTTTCCTTCTCCAGGGCATCCGTAATGCTTTTAAATTCCCGGTCTTTTTCTTTGAATTGGGTTTGGATATACTTGAGGTTATCGTATAACGGCTCCATATAAGGACTCAGTTTTGAACTGATGTCGCCCGGCAAGAAGCCAATATCGCGGTTGCTTAAGGGCACTATCGGCCTGGCCACAAAAAGTTGGTCGAAGTTGCTGCGCTGGTCAAGGGCACCTGCAAGTGCCAGCAGTGTCTTTCCTGTGCCGGCTACTCCCTGCATGGTAACTAATTTTACATCGGGGTTCAGGATGGCGTGCAGAGCAAAAACCTGCTCGGCATTGCGCGGGGTTATCCGTTGCACCGTATGCTTTTCTATCCTGCGTATCAGTCGTTCGGTCGGATTGTAGTATGCCAAAACAGAGGTCTTTATGTCTGTAAGAATATAGTAATGATTTGGGATAGCCTCCTGCAACCCCAACTCCTCTATATCGCAAAAGCCAAAATGATACAGTTTTTCAATTGCCTGGGTCGGAACATCGGTTTTGTGCGTCTTCCCGGTGTACAAATCATCAATATTTTTGATTTTTCCGGTTTCGAAATCCTCTGCAAACAGGTTGAGAGATTTGGCCTTCAACCTTAGGTTGATATCCTTGGAAACCAAAACCACCTTCCTGTCGGGGTAGTCCCGGGTGAGCGTTAGGGCCGTGTTCAAAATTCTGTGGTCCGGCTTGTCTTCCCCAAATACCTGTATGGCATCCAATCCGTTGGGTTTGTTCATTACAACTCTTACCATGCCTCCAAGAGTATTGTGTATCGGAACCCATTCCTGAAGTGAGCCGCTAACACTCAGAGAGTCGAGCAAGCGGGTGAATTCCCTTGCCTCAAAATTCTTGGTATCATTGCCCTTTTTAAACTGATCCAATTCCTCCAAAACAGTTATGGGGATGGCCACATCATTATCCTCAAAACTCGAAAGGGCAGAGTGGTTGTATAATATTACCGAGGTGTCGAGTACAAAAAGCTTTTTCTTTTTTCTTGACTTACCCCCTTTTACTGCAGGGTTTAATGAATTATTTTCCAGGCTTGATGTTGATGCATTCATGGCACACCATTATTATTGTAAACAAGACCCGAAGGTAATCACTTCGTGAATTGCTACAGCGATTGGATACTAACTTCCATTTGATTTATCTATCCACTTCTCGAACAGATTGATAGACATATAGTTGCAGATGGGGGGCAAAATCCGGATATTTTTTTCGCAATGGCAACAGCTATAACAAGTACCTCAGAGTATTTTCCATAATTGGCGCATTTTTTGGAGTTGTTGAATAAATGGTGCACAAGATAAAAATTCGCTGGAATCGTATTGAAGATTGGTGTTCGGCACAATGTTATCATTCCTGAAAATGAAAATTGGGCCTATTAAGGAGTTTTTTGAGGATTTTTGGTTGCCGTTGCAGTCAGAAATCATTGTTGATCCAGCCAAATGTGCCATGAGTACACAATTTTTTTTAAAAAAATTTCAATATTTTGCAGTAATATTTTTTTGTATTTTAGCAGCCTGAAAAATACCCCCTTTTTGGGGTATTGTCATAAATGGAGAGATGGCCGAGTGGTCGAAGGCGCACGCCTGGAAAGTGTGTATATCCCAAAAGGGTATCGAGGGTTCGAATCCCTCTCTCTCCGCCAAACTTTAACCTTTAATTAAACAAATCAGTTCAATTTACATTTTCCTAAAACAATTCCAACAGACTTACTTATGAAAAAATTACTCGTCTTATTGACTGTAGCTGGTCTCGCATTTGGCATGAGCACCAATGTATATGCGCAAGCAGATACCCCACAGCAAGCAACTGAAGTTACAGAAACTCCAGCAGTTCAAGAACCCACACCGGCCGAAGCGCTGCAAGTAGAAGCAGCTCCTGCTGATAGGCTGGGTTTCCACTATGTATTGAAGGAAAGATTTATTGAAGGTGGCGCTGGTTTTATGGGTGTTATTCTTATGTGTTTGATCATTGGCTTGGGCCTGAGTATCGAAAGGATTATCTACCTGAACCTTTCAAGTACCAATACAGCAAAACTGCTGAGCAAGGTTGAGGCCGCACTGAAATCTGGTGGAATTGAAGCTGCCAAAGAAGTTTGCAGAAACACTCGTGGTCCTGTTGCCAGTATCTACTATCAGGGTCTTGATCGCTTTAGCGAAGGAATGGAAGTCGTTGAAAAATCAGTCGTCTCCTACGGTAGCGTGCTTATGGGACGCATGGAGCTTAACCTTTCGTGGATTTCTCTGTTTATTGCTATTGCGCCTATGCTTGGTTTTATGGGTACTGTAATCGGTATGATTGCAGCTTTCGATGCTATTGCAGCCGCAGGTGATATCAGCCCCACAATCGTCGCGGAGGGTATTAAAGTTGCTCTTCTTACAACCGTGTTTGGCCTAATTGTTGCAGTTATCCTTCAGGTGTTCTATAACTATATTATCAGCAAAATCGATTCGCTGATAAATACTATGGAAGACTCTACGATCTCTTTCATTGACATTCTCATTAAGTACAAAAAATAATTAATCCATCCATTGCTATGAGCGAAACAATAATCAATATCGGCCTCTTTGTAACCTATGTACTGGTTGCATTGGCTGTGGTTTCGACGCTCTTCTTTGGCCTGCTGCAAATTGTTAGAAATTTTGGCAAAGCTAAAGGAGCATTGATCGGAATGGTTGTACTTGTTGCTATTGTGCTGATTTCATTTGCCTTGAGTACCGGCGAGCCGTATCCCGACTTTCAGGTTGGGGCACTAGCTTCACGATGGATTGGTGCTGGTATTACCACCACATTTATTCTTGTGGTATTGGCATCTGCAGCAGCAGTATTTACCGAAATAAGAAAACTTTTTAATTAAACACTAATCCAAGAGGAGAATTCTTTATGGCAAGATTGAGTCCAGAAATTAATGCCGGATCAATGGCCGACATCGCCTTCCTCCTGCTGATCTTCTTCCTGGTTACTACCACCATGGATGTTGACACCGGGATAATGAGGTTGTTGCCGCCACCCATTGACCCCGCTGCTCCTCCGCCACCACCCATCAAAGAAAGGAATGTGTTCGTTGTGTTGATTGACTTCCAGGATCGTTTGCTTGTGGAAGGGCAGCTGGGAAACCTCGCTACCCTCAGACGGCAAACCAAGGATTGGTTTATTAACGCTAACAACGATCCTAACAAACCTGAGTTCAGATTGACAACTATTGAGGGACTTGGGGAGGTGGAAGTATCAAGGGGTGTCATTTCATTGCAGAACGACCGCGGGACATCATACGAAATGTACATCGCTGTTCAAAACGAACTCACTGCCGCAATCAATGAATTGCGCGATGAGTTTTCCCGTCAGAGGTTTGGAGCCGCTTTTAGAGACCTTACCGATGCAACACTTGTAGAAGCCGTGCGCGACGCAATCCCAATGGCTATTTCTGAAGCAGAACCAAGAGATGTTGGAGAAGGGAGGGCAAACTAATGGGAAGATTTAAAAAAGATTCAGCTCCGAAGTCGATTACTATCAGTACGGCTTCATTGCCCGACATTATTTTCATGCTTTTGTTCTTCTTTATGGTTACCACAGTAATGCGCGAAACCACGCTTTTCGTGAAAAACAAGTTGCCACCCGCAACCGAAGTTCAAAGGATCGAAAGAAAGGCATTGGTGAGTTTTATTTACATCGGCGCTCCCTTGCAATACCAGGTTTTCGGTACCGCGCCACGCATCCAACTCAATGATGCTTTCGCCAAACCTAGCGACATTGCTGCTTTTATCGCTGCCGAAAGGGAAGCCCGTGCTGAAGCAGAGCGGCCCCTTATGACTACCTCTTTGAAGGTGGACAGGGATGTGCGAATGGGTATTGTTACAGATGTGAAGCAGGAATTGCGCAAGGTGAATGCCCTTAAAATTAATTACTCCACCCTGAGAGGTGAAGTTAGTTTCAGAAGGTGATTCGTTTATGAAATTTTCTTAAAAACCGGCTTAGGCCGGTTTTTTTGCTCCATATCTGCACTGTTGCTGCTGCCTGGCAATCCTTTTGTGTTGGCCTTGAAGTGGTTCAGGATAATTGAAGAAGAAGAGCCAAAGCCGTTCTGCAAACCTGAGGCGTGGCAGTTTCCCCGACCCTTATGTAATTATCTGTCATTACCTTGCGCCCTGTTTTATGAGACCGCAAGGCAACTGCCGAATCAGATATTACAAGGTGTGAGTTCCTGTTATAATCTATTTTGTTTTTCGAATAAACGAGCGCCAGTTAAAAACTTCCCGTTTTTGTTGCACACCAAAAAATCCGTCCTTCACCGCTTTGATCTCCTCAATGGTGTAGAAGGCATGGGGATTGAACTGATTAATGATTGCGATTGCATTGGAAATGCTTTTGCGTTTGATAATGGTAAACACAATTTGAACCGGACCCATTGCACCCTCAGCAGCAGCAGCAGTTACCCCGAATCCTTCTTGCCGCAGCCTGTTGATCATTTCGCTGGAGTCTTCCTTTGGAATAATGCGGATTAAAACCGTGCCAATACTTATTTTTTCTTCGATACGCATCCCAATATAATTTCCCATTGCAAATCCCGCTCCATAGGCTATGAACGCCATGGGATTTGTGAGATGTTGTAGAACCTGAGTTACTGCCAGAAGCCAGATGATTACCTCGAAGAAGCCCAGAAATGGTCCGATATTTTTGTAGCCTTTCGAAACAAATATCAGGCGCAGTGTGCCGATGCTCTGATCCAAAATGCGGGAGCAAAAAATTATCAGAGGAAGGACTACCCAAGTCCACCAGAGGGAATCAAAAAATGCTGCTTCCATGTTCTACCAGTTTAGATATCAAAAAAACTCATAGCTGTTTCTGAGATTGTAGCTCCGGGATATTCCGGTATGGAAATCCCTTACTAATACCTGTGTTTGCAGCAAAAGCCCGGATTCGTCATAATCTTTTTCCAGTTGCTTGATCAAATGCCCATGGCGGTCATGCTCTGTCTGAAAAACCACATCGCCCCGCTCGTTGTACTCATATATTGCAGTATTTTTTTGCCTCTTGTTTTCGTCCACTGTGCTTATGGGCCGGCCCATTTCGTCATTTTCAAATAAAAGCCGTTCCAAAGGCTCTCCACCTTTATCGTAAGTAGTTGCCATTGTGATATGTCCCTGCAAGTCGTATTCGTATTTTTTGCAGAAAATTATATCCTCTTCACTGTTGTGCAGTTGCATTTCGGCAATCTTTCCCTGCGCATTGTACTTGTAGGTTATTTCCACAAGGGGATTGCCATCCTGGTCGGTTTTCAGTTCCCTGAACCGCTTTTCTCCTTCGTAATGAATGGTCTCTTTCCATTCCAGCTCATCGCCATCGGCATACATTTCTTTTCGTACAATTCTATTTTGTTCGTCACGAAAGTATCTGGTACAATCCACCGAACCATCGGCATAATGTAAAAACTCTGTTGCAACCTGATTCGTGCTATCAGGTTCATAGGTGCGTTTTTCCAATACCGATCCGTCGGTGTCGAACATCTCTTCGGTAAGCAAAAAACTATCAGGGGTGTAAGTGTACACCATTTGCTGTTCTATTTGTCCGTCGGCATTCCAGGTGGTATCCTTTACTACCTTCCCATGTGGCATTTCAAACACTGTTTCCGATGCCAGATACTCCGGCTGATTTGCATCAAGTTCGCCAAGAGTGTTGTAAGCCAGATTTTTGCGATACACTGAGAGCGTTTTGATTTTTTTGTCCATTTTGTAAGGTGATGTTTTTTGGATTGCAATGATGCCACAAAATTATATATTCCATCAAACTTTGGTTTTTTTTTTCGTCAAACATTACGGCTGCAATCCGAATTGGGCAGGTATTGCTTCAAACAGGTTCATTACAGCCCATTGAAATTGCACACTTAGTGAGATGAAGTTGCAATTTGGCATATTCACAAAAAAAGCTGATATTTAAAGATATTTTGTGTGATGGTTATATCGTTTTTTTGGCGTTTCAACGCATTAAAAATCAATTGCAACCAGCAATATTCGCAAGCAAAAAGTTTAAATATAATAATTTTCCCAACATGAAACTTCACTTAAAAAGGCTTTTCATAATTTTAGTCCTTTTGCCACTGCTGACAGATTTTTCTGTTTTAGCGAGCCGCAACCGAAACGATGGCCTTGTGGTAGTTGACCGCAATGGGGTACTCCGTTTTCGGCAGAACAACCAGGAGGTGTTCGGTTTTGGTGTGAATTACACATTCCCTTTTGCCCACGAGTTTCGTATGGCCGGTCGCATGGGTGTTTCCCATGAGGAGGCCATAAGGCAGGATGTTTACCATTTTGCCAGGCTGGGACTCGACCTGTACAGGGTACATGTGTGGGATACCGAAATTTCTGACACACTTGGCAATCTCATTCAAAATGAGCATCTCCGCTTGTTCGATTTTGCCATTTACGAAATGAAGCGTAGGGGAATGCGCTTTGTCATTACTCCAATTGCCTATTGGGGTAACGGCTGGCCGGAGCCAGATTTTCCTACGCCCGGTTTTTCGCACAAATATGGCAAGGCAGGTAGCCTGATACACGAAAGCGCAATCAGGGCTCAGGAGAACTACCTGTACCAGTTTCTCAACCATGTGAATGCTTACACCGGTGTGGCCTACAAGGATGAGCCGAGTATTATTGCTTTTGAGGTGTCAAACGAGCCGCACCACTTTGGTACGCTCCGTGAAGTAGAAGACTTTATCAACCGCATGTCGCGCTCCATGCGGCGCACCGGCCTCAGAAAACCCATATTTTACAACTGGAGTCACAATATTTTTCAGCTTGAGGCATTTATGCGAAGCGAAGTGCAGGGAGGGACTTTTCAGTGGTACCCTACAGGCCTGGTAGCAAATCATCAGCGCAGGGGCAATTTTCTGCCCCAGGTAGATTATTATCATATCCCATTTGCCAACAATCCCGTATTCAGGCAAAGGGCCAGGCTGGTGTATGAGTTCGATGCCGCCGATACCCACGGCAGCTATTTGATTCCGGCCATGGCCCGCACTTTCCGTGAAGCCGGTATGCAGTTGGGAACTTATTTTGCCTACGATGCCATGTTTCTGGCTCCCTACAACACCAACTATGGAACCCATTTTATGAATCTGGCTTACACCCCGCAAAGGGCATTGGGTCTTAAAATCGCCGGAGAAATTTTCAGGCAGGTACCATTGCACACCAATTTTGGTATGTATCCCGACAACCTCCGCTTCGGGAACTTCCGCCTCAGCCATGAGGAAAATCTCGCCGAAATGGTTACCAACGAAAGGTTTATCCATACCAACAACACGGCCTCACAGCCTGCCAACCCGGCCTTGCTGAGAGAAATCGCAGGATTCGGCTCCTCACCTTTGGTTTCTTATGATGGTTTGGGTGTGTATTTTCTCGACAGGGTAGAGGATGGCATCTGGAGGCTCGAGGTGATGCCCGATGCCTTCCACATCCGCGACCCTTATTCCAGGGCAAGTCCTAAGGTGCAGAAAGCTGCCGTGGTGCATAATGAAAGAGCGATGACACTAAAAATTCCCAATCTGGGAGCGGATTTTTCCATAACACCCATCAACCAGGGCAACCGCTTTCAACCCATTGTAAACAACGGGAAATTCACCATCAGGCCGGGAGTGTACTTGCTGAGGAGAGCCGATGTTACCATGCATATAAGCCCAACAGCGCGGTTTGAAAATATACTGCTCAATGAGTTTGTGGCACCCGAAACCAACCTTACCGAAACTTTTTTAGCCAATCATTCAACGAAAGAGGCAAGCGAAGGCAAAACGCTTACACTGCAATTTGAAGTGTTTTCGCCCACTCTGCCCGAAAAAGTGGAAGTCATTTATACCTCGGCCAACCAATGGAGGCGCTTTGATGCTGTCTCGCGTGGAGGCGTTACCTGGGAGGTAGAGGTTCCTGCCGATTTTGTTATCCCGGGAGTTGTTTCGTATCAGGTGATTGTTTCAGAAGAAGGGCAATATGTAACCTTTCCGGGCGGACACAAAGGCAGACCCGGGCAATGGGACTTTGCCCATACCGATGCTTTCAGCCTCAGGGTGGTTCCCCGCGATGCTGCACTGATTTTATGGGAAGCCCAAAAAAGCTGGCCCGAAACCATGCGCAGATGGTATCCCAATGTGAGGCTATTGCCCACCCCGCAGGGAGGTACTGCCTTGCGCATTGAACTGGACAGGCTCTCCCGTGCGTTTCATGCCGGCGATTCTCTGGGCGATTACACTATCAAATATTATTTTGCCGATGAGTTGAAGGGTCGTAAGAGCGAATTTAAAGCAAAGGAGTATTTCTATTTTCATGCCCGCACCCATACCGGTTATTCACAACCTGTTGTGGTAGGACTGATAGACCGCAATGGGGTAGCTTTTACAGCCCACATACGCTTAGAGCCGGGCAAGCAACAATACAAGATACCTCTCAAAGAGTTTTCGCAAGGCAAATTTGCTATCATTCCCAGGCCTTATCCCGTGTTTATGTCGTTTTTCCACGAAGCCAAACCCAATGCTGCATTCGATTGGGAAAATCTGCAAACGGTTCAGTTTTCCATTAGGGAGGCAACAGGTGAGGCGGTATCGGTAGATGTGGAGAGAATTTGGCTTGAGTAGTGTATGCAGTGTGGGTTGATATGTGCTTATATAATGGAAAAATTACTGAGAGAATTCTGCATTACTTACGCTGATGAATTAAATTTGACAGCCTTTAAGCATTGAAAGTTTCTGAATACTAAAATGAATAGGTATGAAGCACCGAAAACTTGTTTTGTTTGTTGCAATTCTTTTGTCGGGATTCTCTTTTTCGTGCCGACCGGGCGAACCAACAGTCCTTGAACCCGAAAATTTCAACTTCGACTGGTTGTTTTATCGGGCCGAAGGCACGCCTGAACTTCCTCCTGCAGATGCGCAATGGGAAGCTGTTGACCTGCCCCATACAGCCCATATCGAACCGCTTGTGATTCTGAAACAATGGCAGGGCATAAGTTTTTATAAGAAAAACTTCGAACTCGAAGAGAAACACCGGGATAAAGAGCTGTTTATCAAGTTTGAGGCAGCCATGAAAGTGGCCGAGGTATGGGTAAACGGGCTCAAAATGTTTTTCAATTTTAACTTTTTTGGCGGAATATACCGAAACACCTACATGATTGCCAAGAACCGGGTACATATCACCAATGCCAACGGCAGACTCTCGGATGTTTACTCCACAAGGGTAGGTCTGCGCGAGATCCGTATTACCAACGAAGGGATGTGGCTCAACGGCGAACCTATTGTGCTCCGGGGAGTGAACAGGCATCAGGAATACCCTTATGTGGGTTATGCTATGAGTGATGCAGCACAGTTTCGCGATGCATACAAAATAAAACATGCCGGTTTCGACCTTGCTTCAATCCTCGCATGGGAGCTGTCTCTTAACGAAACGGATATGCCACAATGGTTTACTGAGGCTGCCCATGCCATTGGCCTTGAGGAGTTTCCCTACCCCGGAAACTATACCGCCGGATGGGTGCGCCATCCCTACGATATTTATATAGAAGCCCGCCAGCACCGCCACAACCTGTATCCTGAATTGCCTCTGCTGGTGAGCGAATATGGCGATTGGGAATACTATGCCCAGAATGCAGGCCTGAACCAGCACGAATGGGGTAATTTGCTCCCATACGAAAGAAACAGCCGCCAGGCACGCGATGCCGGCGAAAAACGGCTGCTGCAGAAGGCTTTCAATGTGCAGGAAGCCATTTATGCCATGAAATTAGAATAGTTGTTTGGAGAAATAACTTCTGTAATGCCTCATAAGGGTTGAAAAACGCAGAAGTGTTTAAAAATTATTAAAAATCTTTCTTTATGGAAAAAACAAAGAAATTGCTTGAGAAGATATATGCCGGACAGAGCAAAATCATGCAGGAACTTTATGGAGCCGATCCGGCAGAGCAGAAGAGGCAGATAGATCGTTATACAAAGCTTTTGCATGCCTTTGAAAATAAATTTGGCGCGAAAGAAGTGGCATTGTTCAGCTCGCCGGGCCGAACCGAAATAGGCGGCAACCACACCGACCATAACTACGGCCGGGTGCTTGCAGGAGCCGTAAATCTCGACAATATTGCTGCAGCAGCTCCCAACGGATCGAATACAGTGCGTATTGTTTCAGAGGGGTACCCATCCTTTGAGGTTGACCTGAAGCTGCTTAGCCCTGTTGCCGAAGAGCAGTATTCTTCAGCGGCCCTTGTGAGGGGCATTTGCGCACGGCTCAAGGAACTGGGGTTTGCCATAGGCGGGTTTGATGCCTGTATTGACGGCGAAGTCCCCAAAGGCTCCGGCCTTAGCTCCTCTGCATCTTTTGAAGTGCTGATTGGCGCTATCGTGAATCATCTGTTTAATGACGGCAAAATTGACCCAATCGAGATTGCCATAACAGGCCAGTATTCCGAAAATCAATTCTTCGGGAAGCCCTGCGGCCTGATGGATCAAACGGCTTGTTCCGTGGGAGGACTTGTTACCATTGATTTCGAAAACCCTGCCGCTCCCATTGTGAAAAAGGTAAATTTCGACTTTACCCAAACAGGCTATGCATTGGTAATTACCGACACAGGAGCCAGTCATGCCAACCTCAATGAAGAGTACGCATCCATACCCCGTGAAATGAAATCGGTGGCTTCGGCTCTGGGCAGCAAGGTTTTGCGAGAGGTTTCCATGGAAAAAGTGCTGCACGCCATGCCCGGCTTGCGCGAAAAGGTTGGCGACAGGGCATTGCTCAGAGCTATCCACTTTCAGGGCGATAATGGCAGGGTGGTAAGGCAGGTGGAAGCATTGGAGAATAACAACTTTGACGCTTTCCTGAAAATGGTTGGCGATTCGGGGTTTAGCTCTTTTATGTACAACCAGAATATTTTCCCCATTATTGATGTTGCCCATCAGGGCGTTGCCCTGGGGCTTGCGCTAAGCCAACTTGTGCTCGACGGCGAAGGTGCATTTAGGGTGCATGGCGGCGGATTTGCAGGAACCATTCAGGCTTTTGTGCCACATAACCTGCTGGATAAGTATTTGGATACCCTCGAGCATGTGTTTGGAAGGGGAGCCTGCCACAAACTCTTTATCAGAGACAAGGGAGCAATTAAAATTGAGTTGTAAAAAACAATAACGCCGGGAGTGATTCATCAGGCCGGATTGGTCAATAACCTGTTAGCCCAAAATGAACTCTCGCCCAATTACAATACAGGTAAAAACCCATACGGATGAAAAAATATAATCTCCTGGACGAATCGCGGTTTGAAAGCTTTGTGGATGGCAAGCCCACCGCTTTATATACCTTACGGAATAAAAATGGTCTTGTTGCCCAGATCACCAATTACGGAGCAGTAATCGCCAGCATTTTTGTGCCTGATAAACACGGAACCTTTGCCGATATTGTGCATGGCCTAGACAGTATTGATGATTATGTGAAGCACAACGGGCCTTACATGGGTGCTATTTGCGGGCGCAGCGCCAACCGTATTGCCGGTGGCAGGTTTTCCCTTGAAGGAAAGGATTATCAGCTCCCGGTGAACAACGGCCCCAACCATCTGCACGGGGGAATTAAGGGCTTCGATAAGGTTGTATGGAGCGTTCTGAAAGCAGATTCCGGCTGTCTGGAACTCCAATACCATTCAAAAGACGGCGAGGAAGGCTATCCGGGTGCGGTAACGGTGAAAGTAACTTATACCTTGACCGAAAATGACGAACTTATTCTGGATTATGAAGCCATTACTGATAAAGCCACTCTGCTCAACCTTGCAAGCCATTCGTATTTCAATCTGGCCGGAGACGGTTCTGCCAAAGTCTATCAGCATCAGCTTCTGATTAACGCCGACTTTTATACCCCAGTTGACGAAACTTCCATCCCTACAGGTGAGATACGAACTGTTGCAGGAAGCCCCATGGACTTTCGCGCTCCCAAAGCCATCGGCGTGGACCTTTTTTCTGACAATGAGCAGATACGCTACGGCAATGGCTTTGACCACAACTGGGTATTGAAAAACCGGCCCGGCGAACTGGGACTTGCAGCACGGGTTTCAGAACCTGAATCGGGAAGAGTAATGGAGGTTTATACTACCCAGCCCGGGTTGCAGTTTTACTCTTCAAACTGGACGGAGAACCAAAAAGGCAAACATGGCAGGGTGTACAACCCACATGAAGCTTTCTGTCTCGAAACCCAGCATTTTCCCGATGCCATCCATCATCCGCACTTCCCGACAACTATTCTTAAGCCCGGCGAAATGTACCGGCAAAGGTGTGTTCATAAATTCCTCATTCAGCCTTTTTAACCTTTAAAAATCAATTGCATGGAAAGCAATCAAAACAAGTATTTGTTTCCCCTTGTGGTAATGGCAGCCCTGTTCTTTTTGTTCGGGTTTATTACCACCATGAACAATTCTACCATAAATTTTCTAACCCAGGCATTTGGCCTGGATGATGTGCAGAGGCAGTTGCCCAACACCTTTTTCTTCGGGGCATACATTTTGTCGGTGCCTGTGGGTATAATGCTTACCAAAATTGGATATAAAAACGGGATTCTTACAGGTCTCGCCCTGATTGTTGCAGGCTTTTTTGTGTCAGTACCTGCCATTTCGGGGGGGTATTTCAGCTTCCTGAGCGCCGTTTCCATTTTTGCTGTTGGCGTAGTTGTGTTGCAGGTAGCAGCAGCTCCGTATGTAAACGCTCTCGGCGATCCAAAAACTGCGGCAAGCCGGCTCACACTCACCAATGCCCTGAACTCTGTTGCAACTACCATTGCTCCGGTATTTGTTTCGATGCTGCTGGTTACTCCCGCACTTACCCAAGGTGAAACGCTGCAGTATTCTGCCATCAGGGAAATCGTTTCAGTCCCGTTTTTCGCCATCGGAGGATTTACATTGGTCATTCTGATTATCATGTTCTTTCTGAAACTGCCCGAAATCAAACCCGGAGTGCAGCAGGGTGCTGAAGTCAAAACCTACAAGTCCAGTGCCTTTAAATATCCCCATGTTTGGTTAGGCTCCCTGGCCATTTTCCTGTATATGGGTATCGAAATCGGAATCTCAAGCTTTTTCCCTGACTTTGTTCGTAGTCTGGGTGTGGAAGGCATCAACGCCGTAGATATGCTCAGCTACTACTGGGGTGGGTTGATGGTTGGCCGTTTGCTGGGTATTTTTATCCTTCGCAAGTACAAGCCGGCACTGATTCTTACCATCTGTGCCATTGGAGGCGCCGCTCTCCTGGCTGCTTCTTTTGCACTTTCAGCAACCCTGCCCATGATTGCCATTTGGTTGTTCCTTGCTACAGGTTTGTTCCACTCCATCATGTGGCCTGTGATTTATAACCTTTCTCTGGAAGACCTTGGCCCACATGCTAAAATTGCTTCGGGCATCATTGCCACCTCCGTTATTGGTGCAGCCATCCTTACCCCATTGATGGGCGTAGTGCAGAAAGCTACCGGCTCGGTGATCATTGCCGTTGGGACATTGTTTATCTATTACGCTTACCTCGTGTTTTTTGCCCAAAAAGGTTCCAAAATCAGAACCTAAAGATTGTCGTTGACACTTGAATTACAGCCCGGCCCGAAAAGCCGGGTTTTTTCGTATAGGGCATTGAAAGCAGAAATCAATTTCAATGTAAAACTTGAAGACAACTTTATCAAACTCGCTTGACAAAAATGGAAGCCGAACTCCCAACATATGGAGTGATTGTAGGAGCGCAGCAACACCAAATCCACCGGCAGAATCCGTAACCCGGTTTTGGCATGAATAATCATAATTGCCTATGGGCAAATGTTTATAAAAAATCTTAAAAAATTATTAACCTGTCCGGTATTTTTGGCCTTACATTTTTTGTTTTTTAACATTATTGCACTATTTTTGAAACAGCACAAACTCCTTCAATTTTTTTCATTACCGTTTTGTGCTGTGCCCATAAAACAGCAAGTGACCGGAATTCTGCAATATTGAGAGGATTAAGGGTGTTTAGAAAAAAAGCCCGTTTGAGGGTTTGTGAAGCCATTAAAATGATAATTTGTTTTAAAATATTTTATATTTACTGGGCAATTTATTAGTTTGAAAAAAATATGATGTTTGTCCTACATATGCAATGGTTTTTAATAGCATTAAGATGAAAGCGTCATATTTGTAAATGTTATGGGCAATGGCACGACACAAAACTCTGACAAAAACGGAATAACAAAATGGAAATAATTTACCGAACTGACATAACACCAGACACAGACCAAATTATTGATGTTTACAATAGTTCAGGCATTAATAGACCAACGACAGACAAAGAACGAATTGAAAAAATGTATGACAACTCTAACTTAATTGTAACGGCTTGGGACAACGACAAATTAGTTGGTATTTCACGTTCATTGACAGACTTTTGCTATTGTTGTTATCTGTCTGACCTTGCTGTTAGAAAAGACTATCAAACAAGCGGGATAGGAAAAAAGCTTATTGAAATGACAAAAAGTGAAATTGGCGAACAGACAGCGTTAATACTTCTTTCTGCACCGACAGCAATGGACTACTATCCGAAAGTTGGCTTCCAAAAAATAGACAACGCATTTTTAATAAAACGGACAAAATGAATAACGAAATGCCACTTGCCCATAACACGCGTTTGGCTCTATGCGGCACGGCTGACAATAAATTATTAACTTTATGGTGTGCCGCACAGCGCCAAGCGCGAAACCGTTGCCAGCAGGTGTAAAGAACTGACTCCCAGAAATAAAAAAGAAAACAAAGATGTATAAAGTTGACATCCAGAATAAAAACCTAATTAAATTGGAGAAAACAACTTTCTTTAACGAAAAACTTAGGGAAAGATACGATATCCAAGAATGGGTGGAAAAGAAGCCAGAAATTATTGAAGAAAACTTATTGATTATTGGAAAAGAAGTTCCCCTACCTTCCGATATACGGATTGACTTACTTGCCATTGACAAAGCCTCAAATTTGGTAATTATTGAATTAAAGAGAGGCGATAGCGGAAGAAATGTTGATTGGCAGGCAATCAAATATGCATCTTATTGTTCGAACTTTACACCAACTGAGATTTTTAGACTTTACGCTGAATATTTAGGAACCACTGAAGATGAAGCCGAAACGATTATTGAAAAATTTATTGACACTGATGATTTTGAAGAACTCAATAAAAGCCAGAGAATAATCTTGATTTCAAAAGAATTTCATTCTGATGTGATATCAGCGGTGCTATGGCTTAGAGATTTTGGAATTGAAGTTTCATGCGTTAGATTTACCCCTTATATTGACGAGACTGGAAACCTCTTTATAGCACCAACTAAGATAATCCCATTACCCGAAGCAGAAGATTACCTGATTAAAAAAGAGAAGAAACAAAAAGAAGTACGTCAAACTAAATTTAGTTCATTCTCTCTAGAAAAGAGCGATTATGATAACGCAACTCTCAAAAAAGAGCTTATTTCTTCATTAACAAGAAAATCTGATTTAACTCCACGAATAATTGCATTCTTAGAAATTATCTTGAGCGAAAACAAAAAGTTTGACAGGGAAGAACTAAAGGATAAACTAAAAAACAAAGGAATTGGTGAAGACGTCGGACAAGCAGGTAGATACTTAAGCAATATATCTCAATTTTTAACAAAAAAATCAAATCCTCATTTCAGACAAATTATTGAATTTGAAACGGGCGGAAGCACTGGAGAAGTTAAAAATAATTACATCGTCATAGAAAAATACAGAGAATTATTGAGAGTGATACTTAATGAGATTGAAAAGGTTGAACCTATTCAGATAATTTCAGCAGAAGACAATTTTGACAATGAATTAAAATGACAAGAATAACACCAGTTATCAACATGGTATAGCCAACAATAGCGGGGCTTGGTGGTAGTTAGGCGTTCGCAGCCCCGCGTGTGCTTTTTTAGCGGTGGACAGGAACGCAACCCGCAACGGCGAAGCCCTCATGGAGCGAAGCGGAATAAATCCGCTACTGTGGCTACACCAGGACCGTTGGCACAAATATGAAGTAACAACAAAACTCCTTCACGCTGTTGATTGCAGGCATACATCGTTTTAGGATTTTAACATTCAAAGCCTTCGCTCTTAATAATTATTAAGCAAACCTGTGCTAACAAATCACTTAACTATATCAATGCATGGCTCGAATTAGAGTATTCGAAAAATCTCACATTTTTGCGAGCTTGTCTTTGGGAATTGTTGCATTTAGGGGGTTTTGAAAATTTTTTCTGAGAAAATATGGGAGGCCTCCTGGTATTTTCGGCAACTATGAGTAAAATTTATTAAGGCTTTTTTTGCTATCTATTTTGTAAGCGCCAAACAGTTTTTCTTTTTTTTTATCTTCGCAGCTTCGCAAATTATAATTATAAACAGTTGAAATAATATGGAGTACTTTAACGATCTAATAGCCAGCTCTCATATTTTGAACCAGTTTTGGCTCACATTCCTTTTGGTGATATCATTGGTGCTTGTATCACGCACGGTGGTTGCCGGAACAAGGTATTCGCCAATTCTGATCATTGTTGTTTTTGGTTTGGTAATGGGTTATTTAATGGTGAGCACCGGGATGGGTACACCCGGTTTGCAAGAGTTCCCGATTGTGAATTTCACCAGTAGAGTAACTATTACTGCGCTAATAGCCTCGTTTTTTATGGGAGGGCAAGAAATCAGGAAACTAATTTCCAATCAGGAATATGACAAGGAAGACATTGTGGAGCCATCTACAGATGAAATTCTTTTGGGTACAAGGTTCACCCAGTTTGTATTTTTAGTTCGGGCCTTTTTCATTCTGGTCGGTATCGAATCTTTGAGACGGGTAATTATAGGTTATAGCAACAATGAACCGCTGGATAATTTCTATCCCCTCCTGGGTTACCTGGGACTTGTAGGCTCCATCATACTGATTGACTATCGTGCAAAAATTAATAACAAACCGATTTACATCCGCAAAGGTGTTATCGAAACCATTATAATTATTGGAATACTGGTGTTGTCGTTTTATTTTGCCCAATGGATACGACCGGTCATAGCATTGCCTGAAATTTTCTTCGCAATGGTTCTATCGGTAACAACGGGGATGATATTCTCTAGCTGGAAGTTTGGCCCAACCTTAAGATCTCTGCTCTTTGCCGGCATCCCGATTGTACTTGCTGCAAATTTCATGGTTGGGGGGTCAAGAATAGGTGAAGCATTTATGCAAACGGGCATGACATCTGTTCTTGCATTTGGTTTCTTTGGGCAGCTTATGTGGATGTTTGGAGGATTAGCCCTTTTGATCATGCTGGGCCGCGCCAACCACATCCGCAACCTTGCCCCCGGTATGGCAGGATCACTATCCCATTCAGGCCTTACCGGCGCTTGTACAGCAGGTGATTTTGGACAGGTAGCGCAGCTACGCGCACCAATTATGATCAATATTCCTTTTGTCGGTCACATTTTTGTATTTTCAATTCTTGCAGCCAGTGCAGCAACCGGAAGACTTCTGATCCCACATACCATTGTAATTATTGCAGTTGGGATTGCCCTCACCATTTTGGCACTGCGGGCGCTGAAAACCTCCAATGCAATTGATAAAAAAGAAATAAGGGGCCTAATGCTTTTCTCATTAGGATGGCAATTGGTTGCTGTTTTTGGCGGGTTTTTTATTTTAAACATAATTGGCGGAATGGCACTTGACAATGCTGCTATGGCTAACTCTTCAGCGATATCGCACTTCGGGTTGTTTGCTGCCATACAAGGCGGAATGTTTGGAGAACAGGCAGCAGGTAAAATCGCTTTCGTTTTTGCAATGCCGTTCCTTGTCCATCCATTCGTTTTCGGGATATTTGGAAAAGCTGCTGAAAATAACGGTGTGATGCCGAAGAAAATTGTTCTAATACTTGCGGCGATTGGAGTAGCCGGGGTTTTGTACTCAATGTTTTAATGGTTCAGCTCCAATAATTTATCACTGCTGAACGACTAAAAAAACAAGGGCCACTCCCCAATGGTTTTACCCATGTTGTAAGTTTGTATTACCCACAATTTACAACATAGGTAAAAATCCTGCAACTAAATTTGTCGGACTGCCTACCTTTAAACCCGTAAATAATTTGCTGGAGAACCATGTTGCACTGTACAATGTGCAGATATATCATGGTAGTGGTGAAGTCAAGCTTGGCCAAGCAGTTTGTTGAGGGTTGCAATATGGATTCCCGGTTCAGGTAGTTGCTTAGCAAAAGAATATCCCGCCGAATAGGGTTTATTTCCTTTGTGCTGGATTTTTTTTCTAATTCTCTCGCATCACCCACGATAGTCCCTTTAGGCTATCGATTTTTGTTTTCACAAAGATTGGAAAAGGAAAACTAAGGAAATATTATTTTAGTCTGATTGTATTGGTAAAAAAAGTAACTGGTGCCAATAAACAGGACTCTGAGCGCCCTGCAAGACCCGGCGCAAATCCCCTGCACAGGGCTATTTACTTAACCCACATTGCAGCTATCCATCCATAACAATCTGGCAATCTGATTTGTAATTTTTTGAAATTTCGCCAGTGTGCCACACGGATTTTTTTCGTGGCAATGGAATTTGATGATATTTTAGTGCGATATAAATTTGTCTGACATCTTGAGTTGGTTCACTGCACTGCCTGATTTGTATGGTTTGGCCTTTATGGTTTTCTATAGTTGTTGTTACCATTTTCTGGGTGTTCATAATTCTGACAATCTCACTCCAGTTGTTGTTGATTCCCTGCAGTTTCAACTGGTAACGCATAGTGGAAACGAGCCAATAGGCCATTAACCCCAGATGGAGGTGCGCCATTGAGGCATTGTCGGTTTTGTGATAGATGGGGCGCAGGTCCAGGTCTGTTTTCAGCACCCGAAAGGTGTTATGTAAAGCTTTACATAACACCTTTCGAATATCCAAGCATGATTTAAGAATTCGTCCCATATTTCATTGGACGCCAAAGCGTATAAAAGCACATATTGCCATTTGCTTTTTATCGCTGGTTTGTGTCAGACACCTTGAACACAGAATAGCTTTGCAATACAAAAAACTTTCGCCTGAAGTAATCCGCAACGAACTTCTTCATGCACAAGTTAGCATTCTGAAGCATATCAAGACAGCAAAAATGTATGGCATTCCATCAAGGTTAACGCTTCACCTTAAAAAGATATACCAGGTTATGGGCATCAAAAACAGCGAAACACCATACAGTATATAATCCCGATTACATAAAATGTAAGAAAAGTAGTGCCTAAGCAAAAAGCTACTATACAGATTATCACGGCATTATGCGAAAAAGGGGTTGAAGTCGGGAAAAAACTGAAATGTTCTTGCGCCTCAGCAAACTTCGGTACAATGCAATGCTGGAATCAGTACACTGCAATACACATCGCAATTTTACAAAAGAAAACCTTTTGTCCCTTGCAGACTGCAGCTTTATCCAACGGGCTGAAAACATATTGATAACAGGGGCTACAGGATGTGGAAAAAGCTACCTTGCCTGTGCTTTGGGCAGGCAAGCCTGTGGTCTGGGATACAAAACCATGTACTTTGGCATGACCCGTTTAATAGAAAAAATTGCACAAGCTAAACTTGATGGGTCCTATGTAAAGTTTATCAACCAATTGGGAAAAACAAACCTTATAATCCTGGATGATTTTGGGTTACAGCCAATGGACACAATAACCCGGCTATCATTGCTGCAAATACTGGAGGACAGGTATGGGAAAAAATCAATCATTGTAACATCACAGCTCCAAATATCTAAATGGCATCAATATATTGACGACCCAACAATAGCTGATGCAATAATGGACAGAATGGCAGTAAATGCATCCAAAATAGATTTAAAGGGGGAATCACTTAGAAGGAAAAATTAATGTATATTTACTTCTCAAATTTGTTCTTTTTTATGTACACTTTCCTCCGGAATCCATTGTACACTTTGCAGCGAAATCAGTTGTACACTTTCACCGAAATATTCACCTTGGAAATACAATAGAGAATTCAGCTATGCCAGAAGACCCTTTGTAGTCGTCAATACAGAAAATGGACGAAAATATTATTGGGGGATGAGACAATGTGTGGCAGCCAGCCAGTATTTACATCAACTACTCCATTCTGGCAGCTTGACACATGGAGGAGTGAAAATTAACAGCCTTCTTGGTAATATTCTGAATGAAAATGGAAAGAAATTTAGGAATTCGGTTACAAAATGGTTAAAGAACAATACTGACTTAGTTGTCTGGGATTACGAAGTTACTATAAAACCTAGGGGTCATTTTAATGCCGACAAAGACTATGGCGATTGTGATATTCTTGCTTATGATCCGACCATAAATCGAGTGTATAATATCGAATGCAAACGAACAGTGGCAGCAAGAAATATTCATCAAATGAAAAAAGAAATGGATGATTATTTGGGGCGAGCTGGTCAGAAGAAAAAAGTAGCCAAACATGTTGAAAGAGATAATTGGCTACAAGCTAATTTGGATCAGGTAAAAACTTTGGTGGGTGCAACAGAACCGCCTAAAGTGAAATCTATAATTCTGACTTCTGAGCTAATTCCAACAAGATACCTTAGAACTGGAGAAATACCTTTACCCATAATAAGCTATCGAGAATTAAAAAGGAATGGATATGAAGAACTTATAAACTGCTAAATATGAGGGAACACAGCACTCAACATTGTATAAGCGTAATGCGGGCAGAATGGCTATAATTGAGCATTTTTGCTCCCATCAAACTTTACATTAGGCGGACATTTAATTGCTCCGAAACCCCGCACTACGCTTATCCTTGACCGTTGGCACAAATATGAAGTAACTATAAACCACCTTCGCGCCGTTGTTTACTGGGAATGTATGGTTTTAGGGTTTTGATTTTAACATGGAAAGCCTTCGCTCTTATTTAAATATTAAGCATACTTGTGCTAACATATCACTTAACTATATCAATCCATGGAGCGAATTAAAGTATTCAAAACATCAAACATTTTTGCAAGATTGTCTTTGGGTATTGGTGCCTTTTTACTATTAACGAGCATTATTCTAACCGTCACGGCAATTAAGCAAGGATTCAATACGCAGTTTCCATCCGGTGATTGGAATTCTGTAATTTTTACAATACAAGGCTTCCTTTTTCTCATAATGGGGATTGGGTATAAAATCAGCAGGAAGTATTTCATTGAGTGGGGTGAGGATGAATTAAGGTACCTTCTTCCAGCCACAAAGAAATTAGAGGCAATAAAGTTTGCAGATATTCACTCGGTTCGGGTAAAACTATTCGAAATAGAGCTTCAATTGGCTGAAGGCACCAGGAATCTGGATTTGAGCAACCTGCAGTTTAAAGACCTTAAAAAAATAAAGGAGAGGTTTGAGAGCCTGAAAGGAGTTAGAAAAGACTTGTGCCAACAAGGACAATAAAGCTCAGTTGGTTGTCACATTTTTTGCAAAAAGGCGGGTGCAAAAGAATGCACAATACCGTATGGCAGCGGGCACACAAACGGCTTTTATTGGCGGGCCTGTTACAGACAATAACATAAAAAATGAATACAAGCCATAATTATACTGTTTACAGCAATACCCTTTACATCTTCGAATCGTTAGTGAATGAAGAGAAAACCGGTAAGTGGCTTTATGAAGATTTAGTTCGGTTTACTTATGTAAGCGATATTTATCAAATGAGGTATATTCCATTTGAGAGTAAAAAACAAATTTTTCAAGAATTAGAAAATATAAAGGTTGAAATAAAAACTGAACTGAGATTACCAACAATCCACATCGAAGCTCATGGAGACACTGAAGGATTCGAAATTGCTCAAACAAAAGAAGATATCTCTTGGAGAGAACTAAATAATGAATTAAGCGAAATCAACTTTCTATGCCGAAACAACCTGATTTTATCACTTGGAATCTGCAATGGGCATTACATTAATTTGGACATGATTAAATTCTTTGAAGAATAGTCAAGGAGTAAAACCCATTGTGGGTTATATGTTCATAAAATTTGCTAAAAAATTGAAAATTAAAAGTATAAGAGCAAATTTGACAGCAAAATTTTCCGTAAAAAACTATCTTTAACCCAAATTTAACAAAACCCTGTTTGCCCATGAAAACCAAACTTATTATTGCTGCCGTGGTTACGGCGTTGATACTCATTGTTGTATGGTTCACCAGGCCGTATCTGCCTACCTATCCTCAAACAGCCACCGTTGATGTGGTTGACAATTACTTTGGAGTAGAAGTGCCCGACCCGTTTCGTTGGCTCGAAGACCATAAATCGGCCGAAGCCCGTGAATGGATTGAAGCACAAAACAATGTTACCTTCGCGTATCTCGAAAGGATTCCTTTCAGGGAACAAATCCGCAACAGACTTACCGAGATATGGAATTTTGAGCGTTACACTGCTCCCTTCTGGGAGAATGGGCGGTATTTTTTCTACAGAAACGATGGGCTTCAGAATCAAAGTGTCCTTTTTGTAAGGGAGGGACTTGATGGTGAGCCTCGGGTGCTGCTCGATCCAAACCAGATTGCCGTAGATGGTACGGCTGCGCTTTCGGCAGTCGGGATATCGAACGATGCCCGTTATCTGGCATACAGCATTGCGCAGGGAGGCTCCGACTGGAATGAGATTTTTGTGAGAAATATCGATACCGGCGAAGATCTGGATGTACGCATCCCCTGGGTGAAATTTTCCGGGATTGCCTGGCGTGGCAACGGATTTTATTACAGTCGCTTCGATGCGCCTGTCCCCGGTCAGGAGTTGCTTGCCGTGAACGAAAATCACCGTGTGTATTTTCACCAGTTGGGCACCCCGCCTCATACCGATCGCTTAGTGCACAGCAATCCTGCACACCCGCGCAGAACCTACAGGGCATTCACTACCGACGACGAACGCTTCCTGCTGATCAGCGAAGCTGAAACTACCTTCGGCAATGCGGTGCTTTTTAAAGATTATTCAAAGCCCGGCTCACAACTGTCGTACTTAATTGAGGGCTTTGAATACGATAACCGGGTTGTGGACCATATTGACGGTAAGTTTTTGGTGCTTACCAACAACAATGCCCCCATGTACCGGCTGGTACTGATTGATCCGGCAAACCCATCGCCTGAGAACTGGCAGGAGATCATACCCGAAACCGAACACCTGCTCAGGGGGGTTAGTCTGATTTATAACAGGTTGTTTGCACATTATTTTGAAAATGTGATGAGCAAGGTGTATATCCATAGCTTAGATGGCCAACGGATTGGTGAGCTTGAACTGCCCGGCATAGGCACCCTTGGTGCTTTCAGTGGGAAAAGGGACGAGCCCGGGGCATTCTTCACTTTCAGTTCATTCACTTTCCCTACAACAGTTTTTCAATACAATGCTGCAACGAACACCCATGAGGTGTATTTTGCCCCCGAAGTAGATTTCGACCCCAATGCTTTCGAAACCCGGCAGGTGTTCTTTCCAAGCAAGGATGGTACGATGATTCCCATGTTCATTACACACAAAAAAGGCCTTAGGATGAATGGCCGGAATCCTACGCTGCTCTACGGATACGGGGGCTTTAATATCAGCAGGCCTCCAAGGTTTGATATATCGCGACTGATTTTGCTGGAGAATGGAGGTGTGTTTGCCGTTGCAAACATCAGGGGCGGAGGCGAATTTGGGCTGGAATGGTACAAAGCGGGCACCAGACTCAATAAGCAGAATGTTTTCGACGATTTCATTGCCGCGGCAGAATTCCTGATAGCCGAAAACTATACCTCGCCTCGAAGGCTTGCAATACAGGGTGTTTCCAACGGTGGACTGCTGGTTGGGGCGGTTACCAACCAACGCCCAGACTTGTTTGCGGTGGCATTCCCTGATGTCGGCGTTATGGATATGCTGCGTTTCCACCTGTTCACCATCGGATGGGCTTGGGTTACCGATTACGGCTCAAGTGAAAATGAGGAGGATTTTCATAATCTGCTGTCATTTTCGCCCTTGCACAATATACAGGATGGGGTGAGATACCCTGCTGTGTTGGTAACAACCGCCGATCACGACGACAGAGTGGTGCCTGGGCATAGTTTTAAATACATTGCAGAGTTGCAACGGAGCAAGGCGGGAAGGAACCCGGCCCTCATACGCATCGAAACCCGTGCCGGACACGGAGCCGGAAAGCCTGTTTCCATGGTTATAGATAGACTTACGGATGTTTACTCCTTCATGTTCTACAATATGGGCATACGACCCAGGTATTAAAACAAGAGGCCCCGAAAGGGGCCTTTGTTTTTCAAATCCGAACCATTGCATTTCTGCAACGATCTATTTTATGATGGTCATCTCATCTATCAGGTGGCGTGCGCCTGCAAACTTATCAATGATAAACAGGATGTATCGGGCATCCACGCTGATGGCTCGCTGGGTTGCATTCTCAAACATGATATCGCCGCTCATAGCCTCCCAGTTGCCGTCAAACGCCAATCCTATCAGGTGGCCGTCCCCATTGATTACCGGACTTCCTGAGTTGCCTCCGGTAATATCGTTGTTGGATATAAAGTTTACATACATTACCCCGTTCTCAGCATAAGGGCCAAAGTTCCGGGTTTCATATAGCTCCCTGAGTTTGGCCGGCACAATAAACTCATGGTGATTGGGGTTTTCCTTTGCCATAACCCCACTCAAGGAGGTCTGGTAATTAAAAAACACCGCATCTGCTGCCTTGTACCCACTTATCGTTCCGTAGGTAAGCCGCAGGGTGCCGTTGGCATCCGGGTAAAAGGGTGTGTCGGGGTTCATTTCCCTGAGGCCTTTGATGTAAATCCTCTCTGCCCTGTTGAAACGGGTTACATATTGCTGCAATCGGGTATTTGCCTCATTGAAATGCTCCTGCACCGACCTTACCGCCTGAAACAGTGGGTCGTTTCTAAGTGTCCTTGCATTGGGGTTGTCCAGAAACTTTAGCAGGCGGTCGGCGCTGGCAAAGATGCTCCTTCTGAATACATCCTCTGCAAATCTGTTAAAGTCATTGCGGTAGCGGCGTTCGATGGTTTGGAAAATTCCCGGCAGTGTTTCTTTAGGAAGCCTTTTGGCATATTCTTCAAAAGCAGCCGCCCACAAATCTCTTTCCACCTGAAGGTTGTAGTTGCGGAATGTCCTTTCGGCGGCACCGCGCAATCTGGTAATCATTGCGTTGCGTTCTTCTGTTCTACCCTCAGCTTCCAGCAAGGGTAACAACTCCATGAAACCGACAGCCAGATTGAAGTTTGAGGGTCCGGTTGCCATCGCTTCCATATATATGAAGTTCAGGGAGTTGAATGTTGCCATGCCTTCGTAGATAGCCCGGAACTCATCCATAAGCCAGCCGTATTCTGCTTTGCGAGCCTCGTTGGCCATGGCCCATGCCATGAAAGCGCGTTCCCGCTCCCTTTTGCTTTCGGCTACATCGTTCAGTTCCAAGGCCCGTTGCATTCCGATAAACTTTTTCCACCAATTGGCAACCCCCGACTGCCTTGTGGCATATTGTATGCGGGTTTTATCGTCGGCAGCCATTGCCGCTTCAATAATGTCAAGCTTTCTCCTGCGGATTTCTATGCGTGGAGGATACTGCATCTTTTGGTTGAATTCGATGCCGTAGGAGGTTAGGTAGCGCTGTGTGGCACCGGGGAAGCCCATCACCATGGCAAAATCGCCTTCATTTACTCCCCTGATCGAGATGGGAAGGTAATGGCGTGGTCTCAGCGGAATGTTTTCGGGACTGAAGTCGGCCGGCTTACCGTCGGGGCCTGTATAAATCCTGAACAGGGTGAAGTCGCCCGTATGGCGCGGCCACATCCAGTTGTCGGTATCGCCTCCAAACCACCCGATGCTGTTGGGCGGAGCGCCAACTAAGCGCACATCGGTAAAGGTTTCAATTACAAATAGGTGAAATTCGTTGCCTGCAAACATGGGCCTTACGGTTGCAGTGTAGTGGGTGCCATCCACTGCTGCTCTCTCCAGTTCGGCACTTTTGGTGCGGATGGCCATGGCCCGTTCCGCTTCGGTCATATCGGGACGCAGCACTGTGTTCATCTGTTGCGTAACATCTTCTACCCTCACAATAAACCGTGCCACCATGCCCGGATTGGGCAGCTCGTCTGCTTTGGTTTGTGCCCAAAACCCATCGCGCAGCAGGTTGCGTTCCAGGGTGCTGTGGGCTTGTATGCGGCCGGTGGCGCAATGGTGGTTGGTGAGCATTAAGCCCTGGGGCGAAATCATCTCGGCAGTGCAACCGCCTATGCTCACAATGGCGTGTAGCAGGCTGGGCTGGTCGGTGCTGAAAATCTGTTCGCGGGTAAGGTTCAGTCCCATAGACTGCATGCGTTGCATCAGGGCGTCGTCAAGTTGCCACGGAAGCCACATGCCCTCGTCGGCCTTCGCCGGAGCACTCGCAAGCACCATGCACACTATTGCCACAAGCAATAAGGTTCGTTTCATAATCATTGAATTTAATTGGAAATAATTGGGTTTAGAGATTTTTAATATGATACAATTTGACAAGAAAAATAACGAAAAGTTTACCGTGTTTTAACGCTTGGAAAATCTTTTCAGAAACATGCTCAAAGACTACCGTTCATTCGCCGGGTGAATGATTGGCCTCGCCTGCAATGGCGCTGAGATGCCTATCTGTTAGCCCTCTCTTTTTAATGCATCCCATTTTACGAATCATCACTTCGTGGTTTCTAATTAGGTTCATGCCCAACAGACGCTTCGGGGGTTAAACAAATTTCTCGCCTTTTTTTAGTCGTATGTCAGTTATAAATCGGCGGATTTCCTGCTCGTTGCTTTTGCGGCATATCAGCAGGGAGTGGTCGGCTTCCGATACGATAAAATCCTCCAGACCCTGCAGCACTACTAATTTGTTGGTGGGCACATTCACCACGCAGTTTTTCACATCATAGAGCATCACATTCTTTCCGGCAACCGCATTTTCGTTGGCATCTTTTTGCTGAATGGCATGGAGCGACCCCCAAGTGCCTAAGTCCGACCATCCGAAGTCGGCTGCAATAACAAAAACATTCTCTGCCTTTTCCATGATGGCATAGTCAATGGAAATGCTCTTGCAAGCTTCGAATGCCGTTTCGATAAAAGGCGATTCACCGGGGGTATTGTATTTTCCCTCTCCCTCACGAAATACGAAGCTGATCTCCGGCTGATACTTTTCAAAAGCTTCCTGTATGGCACTTGCCGACCAGATAAAGATTCCGCTGTTCCACAGGAAATCGCCGCTTTTCAGAAACGATTCAGCCAGTTCCAGGTTGGGCTTTTCGGTGAATGTCTTTACTTTTTTCATGTTTTCGTTAACAGGCCACGGTTTTCCTTCCTGATACTGGATGTATCCATACCCTGTGTCGGGGCGGTGGGGTGTGATGCCCAATGTGATCAGCCAGTTTTTGTCCCTTGCCGCCTGCAACCCCAGTCCGATGATACGGCTGAACTCCTGCTCCTGCAAAATCACATGGTCGGAGGGAGCAAAAACCAGGCAGGCCTCTGGATCCATTGATTGGATTTTCCACGATGCATAAGCGATGCAGGGTGCTGTGTTCTTGCGGGTAGGCTCGCTGATGACCCTGTCGGGACTGATGCCGGGAATATGCTCAAGTACAAGGTTAAGATACCGCTTGTTGGTAATCACGAAGATGTTTTCGGGGGGTACCACACTCAGAAACCGTTCGTAAGTTTGACGGATCAATGACTTCCCGGTGCCCAGAATATCGAGAAACTGCTTGGGTCTGGCGCTGGTACTCATGGGCCAGAACCGCTCTCCGATTCCGCCGGCCATAATGATGGCATAGTTATGTTTGTGGTCTTGATTCATAATTGAATTGTTTTAAATATAAATATACAATCTTTCCAGTAGATTTTCGATGTTCTTTTTTCTGCGTCCATCTGCGGTAATCTGCGTGATCCGCGGGATTATTGTTTTTTCCCGCAGATTTTCGCAGATCATTTTTCTGCGTCCATCTGCGGTTATCTGCGTGATCTGCGGGCAAATTCTTCCCGCAGATTTTCGCAGATTTTTTTTCTGCTATCATTTGCGTGATCCGCGGGATTGTTTTTTCTCTCCCGCAGATTTTCGCAGATTTCTTTTCTGCAATCAGTTGCGTGATCCGCGGGCAAATTCTTTCTCGCAGATTTATTCATTTACAATCCATTTACTTTTCTAAATATTGATTTTTCAATATCTACACAATTAAAATTCACCAACAAGCCCAATTTCAAACCTGACAACTTCAAATAAGTTAATACCTGTTTATGGTGGACCTCTGCCAGATTTTCCACCGATTTTATTTCAATGATTACCTTGTCCTCCAACAGCAAATCAATCCGGTATCCTAAATTCAAATTTATGTCCTCATACACCAGAGGCAAAGGAACCTGAGTTTTTACTTTGAATCCTACTTTTAGGAGTTCGTGCATTAAGACTGCTTCATAAGCAGACTCAAGTAAACCGGGCCCCAATTCGTTAAACACTTTAAAAATGGCGCCTCTAACTTTGTAAGAAATTTCGTTCTCTGTCATAGTTTGGCTTTTAAAGTTTATCTATAGTCCATCTATGTGATCCGCGGGAATACTTTTTTCTTCTCCCGCAGATTTTCGCAAATCATTTTTCTGCGTCTATCTGCGTTCATCTGCGCAATCAGCGGGATTATTGTTTTTTTCCCGCAGATTTTCGCAGATTTAATCTGGCTCTTTTTCTGCGTCCATCTGCGGTTATCTGCGTGATCTGCGGGATTTCTTTTTTTTCTCCCGCAGATTTTCGCAGATTCTTTCTGCAATCATTTGCGTGATCCGCGGGATTATGTTTTCTCCCGCAGATTTTCGCAGATTCTTTCTGCAATCATTTGCGTGATCCTCGGGATTATGTTTTCTCCCGCAGATTTTCGCAGATTTAATCTGGCTCTTTTTCTGCGTCTATCTGCGTCCATCTGCGCAATCAGCGGGATTATTGTTTTTTTCCCGCAGATTTTCGCGGATTTTCTCTGGCTTTTTTCTGCGTCCATCTGCGGTTATCTGCGTGATCTGCGGGATTTCTTTTTTTTCTCCCGCAGATTTTCGCAGATTCTTTCTGCAATCATTTGCGTGATCCGCGGGATTATTGTTTTTTCCCGCAGATTTTCGCAGATTTTATCTGGCTCTTTTCTGCGTCTATCTGCGGTTATCTGCGTGATCTGCGGGCAAATTCTTCCCGCAGATTTTCGCAGATTTTTTTTCTGCTATCATTTGCGTGATCCGCGGGATTGTTTTTTCTCTCCCGCAGATTTTCGCAGATTTCTTTTCTGCAATCAGTTGCGTGATCCGCGGGCAAATTCTTTCTCGCAGATTTATTCATTTACAATCCATTTACTTTTCTAAATATTGATTTTTCAATATCTACACAATTAAAATTCACCAACAAGCCCAATTTCAAACCTGACAACTTCAAATAAGTTAATACCTGTTTATGGTGGACCTCTGCCAGATTTTCCACCGATTTTATTTCAATGATTACCTTGTCCTCCAACAGCAAATCAATCCGGTATCCTAAATTCAAATTTATGTCCTCATACACCAGAGGCAAAGGAACCTGAGTTTTTACTTTGAATCCTACTTTTAGGAGTTCGTGCATTAAGACTGCTTCATAAGCAGACTCAAGTAAACCGGGCACCAATTCGTTAAACACTTTAAAAATGGCGCCTCTAACTTTGTAAGAAATTTCGTTCTCTGTCATAGTTTGGCTTTTAAAGTTTATCTATAGTCCATCTATGTGATCCACGGGAATACTTTTTTCTTCTCCCGCAGATTTTCGCAAATTTAATCTGTGCACTTTTCTGCGTCTATCTGCGGTTATCTGCGTGATCCGCGGGAATACTTTTTTCTTCTCCCGCAGATTTTCGCAAATCATTTTTCTGCGTCTATCTGCGTTCATCTGCGCAATCAGCGGGATTATTGTTTTTTTCCCGCAGATTTTCGCAGATTTAATCTGGCTCTTTTTCTGCGTCTATCTGCGTTCATCTGCGCAATCAGCGGGAAATGTTTTTTCTTCTCCCGCAGATTTTCGCAGATCTTTTCTCTGCGTCCTTATCTGCGTCCATCTGCGCAATCAGCGGGAAATGTTTTTTCTTCTCCCGCAGATTTTCGCAGATATCTTTTCCGTATTCAATTTCGTAACCCGAAGGAAAGCTCTTTCGTCGTATTGGTATAAACGGTCAAAAAAAATGATTTACTTTTCCTTGTTAATGTCAGGTGGTTTTTCTTGTTGTATCATCGTCTTTTGCGCTTGTCTGTATAAAAATGCTTATTTGGTTCCTTGGTAGGGAGACTCTACCGGTGTTACGCTGGCCATTGGCTGAAACAGGTAGCGCCGTTTGGTGCTGATGCACAGACAGCGGTACCTCTTGCGCAGCTTGTCTTCTTTCAGGTAGGTCATACCGTTGCCTGCCACGAACATGGCATCTCGGGGAAGGTCTTCCAGAAACTTTTTCAAGTGTTGGGTATCCGGCTCGGGATCGAACAGGCTCAGCAGCCTTTGCAGCTTAGGGCTTCCCAGTCCGGCAGCCGTCACCTCCTGGCTATACTCTTCAATGGCATCTCTAAGCACCGGGTGAAAGCATTGTGCATGGCAGAAATGGCGCAGCAGCCATCCGAAAGCCTGCTTCCATTCCTGACCGTGAGGATCGGCCCGACGGCCAAATCGCGTGTGTACCTGCCAGTGGGCATACTCGTGCAGGAATACAATCAAAAAGGCATACACATTCAGGTTTCCGTTTACGCTGATACGGGCCGGTGCACCATTGTGTCCGGGGCGAAAGTCACCCAGCTTGGTGTTCCTCCCCCGGTGGATAACCAGCCGGATGCCCTCCCGGCTAATCAGCTCAGAAACCTGGTCCAGGGCCTCTATGGGAAGGTGCTTTGCCAGATTCTTTTTTGCTGCCTGCAACATGTTGTAGTGTGTCTGTTTGGGTTGCTATGGGTATTGTAAACGGTTTATAAGGTAAACGGCTTAAGTCCTGCTTTTCGGTATGGATTCCCGGCGCATTCGACTCTTGGGGCAACCCCACTGTTAGCGCCATGCTTAGGCCTGAAAACACATTGTCAAATGTAGCAATTAATCAGCCAGAGGGAGGGAATGCCGGGTTTAATTTGGCCTAAGACGCAAAATTTCTGTACTTTTGTACTTTACCCGTCTAACCCATGGATTTCTTTTTTCATGCAGGCCGTTATTTCCAGTTGATGGTGCAGGTGTTGAAAAGGCCCGAAAATCCTTCCATTTATTACAGGCAAATCATTGTGGAGATGGACTATTTAGGGATTCAGAGCCTTGGCATAGTGAGTATCATCTCTGTATTTATGGGAGCGGTACTTACCATCCAAACCGCCTTCAACACCGAACATCCCATGTTGCCCATATATGCCATCGGGTTTGCTACCCGCCAGGCCATTATCCTGGAGTTTGCACCTACCATTGTAAGCCTTATACTGGCCGGAAAGGTGGGCTCGCGCATCGCATCTGAGATTGGCACAATGCGGGTTACCGAGCAGATTGATGCCTTGGAGATAATGGGGATCAACTCGGCGGGCTACCTGATTCTGCCCAAGACCATCGCCTTGGTAATCATCAATCCTGTGCTGATTGTTATCAGCATGTTTCTGGGCATCTTGGGCGGTTATTTGGTGTCGGCTATCACCCATGTGATGCCAGTGGGGCATTATATCTACGGGGTGCTGTTCGACTTCTCACCCTTCGATATTTACTATGCCCTTATCAAAACGGTAGTCTTTGCTGTAATTATTGCCACAGTGTCGGGCTATTACGGCTATTACACCCGTGGCGGCGCCCTCGAGGTGGGCCAGGCAAGCACCAAGGCCGTGGTGATGAGCAGTATTTTTATCATCCTGTTTAACCTGATACTCACCCAACTGTTGCTGGCATGATAAAGGTTTCAGATGTATCAAAGAGCTTTGACGGGGTACCGGTGCTAAAAAACATCTCCACCCAATTCGAAAGGGGAAGCACCAACCTGATTATCGGACAGAGCGGCTCCGGCAAGACGGTACTGCTCAAATGCATTGTAGGGATGCTCGAATGCGACCAGGGTTCCATTCATTATGAAGACCTGGAAATCACCCGGATGAACTTCTCACAGCGCCGTGTATTAAGGCAGCAGATAGGTATGCTGTTTCAGGGAGGCGCCCTGTTCGATTCCATGACTGTTGAGGAAAACATCATCTTTCCTCTCAATATGTTCAGTACCCTCTCCAAAGAGCAGAAGCTTGAGCGGGCCAACTTTTGCCTCAAGCGGGTAGATCTGGGTAATGTAAACCACATGTACCCTTCCGAGCTGAGTGGGGGTATGAAGAAAAGGGTTGCCATTGCACGGGCCATTGCCAACAAGCCCAACTACCTCTTCTGTGATGAGCCTAACTCGGGCCTCGACCCCCGCACGGCAATCCTCATTGACAACCTGATCAAGGAAATCACCAAGGAATTTAATATTACAACAATCATCAATACCCACGATATGAACTCCGTGATGGAGATCGGCGACAAGGTGGTTTTTATTCATAAGGGCGAGCTGTGGTGGGAGGGTTCCAACCAGGATATTCTGCATTCGGGCAATGAGAAGCTCGACTATTTTGTGTATTCGTCGGAGCTTATGAATAAGTTAAAAAAATAATACCCGCAGAGGCCATGATCGTATTTGCAAGGATAGTGAAAGAGAGCACCCTGTTTGCCTTCACGGCAGCGCTGGCCAACAAAATGCGTACCGTGCTTACTCTGCTTGGTATCACCATTGGAATATTTTCTATTATCCTGGTATTCTCTGTGTTGGATGGACTGGAGCGCCAGGTGCGCGACAGCATTAGGGCATTGGGCGACAATGTGGTGTATGTTCAGAAATGGCCCTGGGTGTTTGAGGGCGATTTTCCCTGGTGGAGGTATGTCAACCGTCCGGTGCCCCACATGAGGGAATTGCCCGTGATCCTGCAACGGGCGCAGACAGTGGAGGCTGCAGCATTCATGGCGAGTACATCCCAAAACATTGAATATGGCGCCAACAGCATACAGAATGCCAGCCTGGTTGGGGTCTCCGATTTGTACCAACGGGTACGAACAGTAGATATAGCAAAGGGAAGGTACCTTTCAGCTGCCGAATTTCAGAGGGGGGTGAATGCGGTTATCATAGGATATGATATTGCTCAGGGTCTCTTCGACGACAACGACCCCATTGGCAGGAATGTCAGGTTCTTCGGACGCGAAGCCACAGTGGTGGGAGTGTTTGCAAGGGAAGGAACAGGCATGTTCGGCGTAAGCCACGATAACTGGGTACTCACCCCCCTGCTGTACCTCAACCGTTTTGTGGATGTGAATTCTGAAGGGCTCAACCCCCAAATCATGGTAGAGGCACGGGAGGGAGTGGACAATGAGGAGATGATTAGCGAACTTACAGGTATCATGCGGGCTGTGCGCCGTCTGCACCCGGCCGAAGAGGACAACTTCGCACTGAACCAAAGCAGCCTCCTCACCCAGCAAACCGACAGTCTGTTTTCCGTGATTTCCTTGGCAGGATGGATTATCGGCGGGTTCTCGATATTGGTGGGAGGATTCGGCATTGCCAATATCATGTTTGTATCGGTGCGCGAGCGCACCTCAATCATAGGAATACAAAAGGCCCTGGGGGCCAAACGGTTTTTCATCCTGGTTCAGTTTCTGTTCGAGTCTGTTCTGCTCAGCCTTATGGGCGGAGTGGTGGGACTTTTGCTTGCCCTGGGGGCTACCGCGGCCCTCTCGCATTTTGCAGCCATGGACTTCAACCTTACCCTGGGCAATGTGTTGCTGGGCATCAATGTGTCGGCCATCATAGGGGTGGTATCGGGCTTTGTACCTGCATGGTCGGCCTCCCGGCTCGACCCCGTGGAGGCTATCCGTTCCACAGGATAGGTCCCCCGGCAGGAGATCCGTTACAAAAATGAAACGCATTTTAAATTTTAACCAAATAAGGTATGTCTGATAAAAAAGTACTATTGGTAATTCTCGACGGCTGGGGTCAGGGCGATGGCAGTCCCTCCGATTTAATTGCGCATGCCCGTGTGCCTTTTACACGCCATCTCACCCAAACCGTGCCCCATACCTTGCTGCAGACCTCGGGCGAGGATGTTGGCCTGCCCATAGGACAGATGGGCAACTCCGAGGTTGGCCACCTGAACATCGGCGCGGGCAGGGTAGTGTTTCAGGAATTAGTAAAAATCTCCAAAGCCATCAGAGAGGGCAGCTTTCATAAAGAGCTTGTGGTGATAGAGGCGCTGGAATATGCAAAAGCAAACAACAAAAAGATCCATTTGCTGGGTCTGGTGTCAAACGGCGGGGTACATTCGGCAATGGACCACCTGTATGGCTTTTGCGATGTGGCAAAGCAGCAGGGCTTCGACCGGCTGTACATCCACGCTTTCACCGATGGCCGCGACACCGACCCCAAAAGCGGTGCGGGTTTTCTTCATGAGGTGGAGCAATACCTGCAGCACTCGGCAGGTACCATTGCCAGTGTGTGCGGCCGCTACTACGCCATGGACAGGGATAAGCGATGGGAGCGCATCAGGCTGGCATACGACCTTCTGCTCCACGGAAAGGGAGAGCAGTTCGCTTGCCCGTTGGAGGCTGTTAATGCTTCTTACCAGGCCGGCATTACCGACGAATTTATCACTCCAAAGGTGATCACAGGAGCCGATGGCAAGCCCCTGGCTACCATTGCACAGGGCGATGTGGTGATCTGCTTTAATTTCCGTACCGACCGCCTGCGTGAGATTACCACAGTGCTTACCCAGCAGGACATGCCCGAGCACGGCATGCAAACCCTGCCCTTGTATTTCGTAACCATGACCCGGTACGATGAGTCGTACAAAGGTGTGCTTGTGATTTACGAGAAAGATGACCTGGAGCATACCTTAGGCGAGGTGCTGGCATCCCATGGCAAGACCCAGCTGCGTATTGCCGAGACGGAGAAATATCCGCATGTAACCTTCTTCTTCAACGGGGGGCGGGAGGAGTCGTTTGCCGGCGAGGAGCGGATTATGGTGCCCTCTCCCAAGGTGGCCACTTACGACCTGCAACCGGAGATGAGCGCACCCGGCGTTACCCAAAAGGTGGTTGAAGCCATCCGCACCGGAAAGTACGATTTCATCTGCCTCAACTTCGCCAATGCCGACATGGTAGGCCATACGGGAGTTCCCGAGGCCATCACCCGTGCTCTCGAAACTGTGGATGGCTGCCTGAAACAGACAGTGGAGGCCGCACGCCAAATGGGCTATCAGGTAATCATCACCGCCGACCATGGCAATGCCGACTTCGCCATAAACCCCGACGGCTCGCCCAATACAGCGCATACCACAAACCCGGTGCCATGCTGGCTGGTAGCCGACGGCTACTCCCGCATCAACCCCGGCAGGCTTGCCGACCTGGCACCCACAGTACTGAGTATGATGCAGATCGAGATACCTGCTGCCATCAACGGGAAGGTGCTGGTGGAGTAAAGGATACCTTGATACTCACCGGGGCATTTTCAAGCGTTCCCATTCGCACAAAAGGAAAGGCGCTGAAAACGATTTTTGGATTCGCTTTCAGTGCCTTTTCACGCCCCGGCCGGTTCAGGCCTTATCCCCTTGCTTGGTCTCGCCTTCGCAGCAGCACTCACAATGCTTAAGGGCGAAGACCGCAATAATTAGAAATATCCCGGCAATCACAAAACCTACTCCGGGATAGAAATAGTTTTTCCAGTGGCTGTCCAGAAAATACCCTCCCGCAAAAACAGAAATGATACCCAGAAGCATCATCACAGCCCCTCCGGCTGCGCACACCCAACCGAAAATTGTCAGAATCTTTGTCATGGATACAAGGTTTTAATTTAACGATAAGTGTATGATGCAAATATAGAAATAGTTTCGGTTTATCGCAATCGGTACAAAAATATTTATATCAAATATATTATTGCATCTTCATCACCCGTTTCATGCGGGTTTCTCCGTTGATGCGCACCTGAATGATGAATATCCCATTTTGGAGTGTGTGCATAGGGATGGTAACGAAGTTCACGCCTTTGATGAGTTCCTGGGAAGGTATTTCCCACAGGCGGTTTCCGTAGATGTCGTAGAGTGCTATCTGAGCTTCGTCTTCTTTGGGCACCACAATGGGCAGATTGGTTGTAGCTGTTGCGGGGTTTGGGCGAGGATCCAGCAGCTGGAACGACTCCCTTAACGACAGGCAGCGGGTGTTGTTGCCGGTGTTGATGTCGGAGGGCAGGTGTGCCGGTGTGATAGCAGTAACACAGATGTATGCGGGTTGCTCATTGGGCCTCAGGGGAAACTGTGCCCTGAAAGAATACGAGGTGATGTCGCCGGTGCGCAGGCGTCCGCTCCACACCTCCCGTATGGGTCTTCGTCCTTCCATGTGCAGGTCAAGCATCAGGGTGTCCAGGTCGCGGGTACCCAGATTGAGCAGGTTGGCGGTGATCTGCATGAATCCTGCGTGGTGGGAGTATCCTATCTGTGTAATGGCTGCATCCATCACTATGGGCACAACCCGTATCTCCCGGCTGAGGGTGTCGATACATCCGTGCTGACTGGTGGCAGTGAGCAGTATCCGGAAGCGGCCGTCGGTTCGGAAGGTATGCACCGGTGCCGGCAGGGCAGAGGCAGGGCTGCCGTCGCCGAAGTTCCACAGAAATTGGTTTGCTCCCGTGCTGAGGTTGGTAAATGCCACATTCAGGGGCGATGCTCCCATGTCGGGTGCAAAAGAAAATGCGGCCGTGGGTGAGGGATGCACCACAATGTTACGGGTGGTTTGATTGCGGCAGCCTGCAGCCGACACTGCTTCCAGACGCACCGCATGCTGGCCGGGGCTAACGAAGGCGAAGCTGGGATGCTGAAGGGTTGAGCTGCCCTGATTGCCAAACGACCAATTCCAACCGGTAATGGTGCTGCGTGCCACGGTGCTTTGGTCCACAAACCGGTGGGCCACCCCCTGGCAAAGGTCGGCAATGGCAAAGTCCACCACGGGCAGGCTGTGCACCGTAACCTCCTGTGTGAGGCTGATGCGGCAACCGTTGGCGGCCGTCAGGCTGAGCGTTACGGGGAAAACACCGTCGGAAGGAAAGGTGTGGGCGGGGTTCAAACGGGTGCTGGTGTTTCCGTCGCCGAATGTCCATTCCCGTGCCGTGATGGGGGCCCAGACAGGAGCACTGCTGATCTCCGTGAAATGCACCTGCTCGCCCGGGCAGGCGGTGGTCCAGGAGAAGTCCAACTGAGGGCTTTCCCGAACCAGTACGGTACGGGTGAGAGAGGAGGAGCAGCCCGCTGCTGAAGTGGCATGGAGGGTTACCGGAAAAGAGCCTGATTCTGGAAAGGTAAACGAGGCATTCTGTGATGTGGAGCCACTGCCGTCGGGAAACGACCACTGCCATGCCGTGATGCCGCCCAGGTCGGGGTCGAAGGAGGTATCGGTGAATTGCAGTGGTACACGGGAACAGGCGTGGTTTGGGGTAAACGACACCTGTGGGTTGTGAAACATCCGCACGGGAAGGGTGATGCTGTGGCTGCAGCCGGCATCGGTCATCACATGCAGGGTTACAGGGGCAATGCCCGGAGGACGCGCAGGGGTATGCACGGGGTTGCGCTGGGTGGAGGTATTCCCGTCCTGAAAATCCCAATGCCAGCTTACCACTGCCCCGGAGGCCACCGTACTCAGGTCGGTGAACGATATGGGCTGACCCGGGCAGGCCCCGGTGGATGAAAACAATGCCGTAGGTCTGTGCCCACCGAAAGAGAGCCTTACCGTATCCACTGCCACGCAGCCCGCCGCCGACACAGCACGAACCCAGTAAGAACCCGGCTCATTGACGGTGATGGACGGCACAGTGGCTCCCGTGCTCCAGAGAAACTCCACCGCAGCCCCCGAACCCTCCAAAGAAAGGACATCGCCCATACAAAACGGACGGTCGGGACCTAGAGTGACACCACGGGCAAAGTTGTCAACATGTACCACTGCGCTCAGGGAGAAGGAACATCCCAGATGGTCGGTTATGGTAAGGGTGTAAGTACCTGCTGCGCCCACAGTGATGTTGGGAGTGGTGGTGCCCGTACTCCACAAATATGAAAAGCCCGGTTGTGTGCCAATGAGCGAAAGACTGACGCTATCTCCATAACAGATGGAAACCGAAGAATGGTTGAGTGAAATTTCGGGGAAGCGCACTCTGATAGTGTCAGAAGACAAAAAACCGAAGGAGTTTCTGGCCGAAACAGTGTATGTACCCGGCTGGCTGACTGAGATAGATGGGGAGGTTTGCCCCGTGCTCCAAAGGTGGTTGGTAAAACCCGGACCAGTGGATACAACCACCGGACAAAAACTATCTGCCACCGAAATATCCGGACCCAAGTTTATCGGGGGAGCATATTTATCGGTTAAAAAGCGTTCTATAGCCACCCTCTCGCTTTCGGAAAACACCCGATCGAATATCAAAATTTCCAGAATATGCCCTGCCCAAAATCTGATGTTGCCACGGTCCCGGCCAATACGGAAATCATCCCAGACGGTTCTTGCGCTTAAACTGCCACTGATGATTTTCATCTGCTGTAAGGGGGCAAAAGAAGTGGTTCTGAAACCGTTGATTAATGTATTTCCAGTTATAGGCGAAGGCCAGAAATTTGTGGTGCCATTGCTGCCCACATACAGCAAATCGGTAGTGCCATCAATAGCTCTGGTTCGGGTTAATAAGCCTGGAAAGTCAATGAAGTTGCTGGCAGCAGTATAGTTGGCCACTATAAAAACCGTCTGAAACCCTATGGTAGCATTTATATCCAGAAAGGAATTGCTGAATGTAACGGCGGGCTTGTTATTCATTACATTTTCGGTAACCCTCGGCCTGAATGCTGCATTGGGTTGAGTTGCATGATTGCCGTTGCCGCTCACATCCTGCCAGATTTCCACAACCCCATTGCTGTGCACCACACCCGAGTCGGCCCGCAGCCACAGGCGCAAATGCTGGGTTGGAATCTGGGAAAAGGCAACAAAGGAGAAAGGAGAAAGGAGAAAAGAGAATATGAAAAGGCGGAGAAATTGCATAGCCGGAGGCAATTTAGTTGGGGCTAATGTACGGAAATTCTAAGAAAGTTGAAGGAAAAAATTGTCATTGGTCATTGGTCATTAGAAAGATTGGTTTTGGGTATTGGGAGAAAAAGGTATTGGGTTTTTGGTATTAGGTGTTGGGAAAATGGCTAACCCGCACCTCACATCTGAGGCCTAATACCTCACACCCATTTTCCGTGAAATCATTAAAGAAACTACCACGAAAGACATAACTTTGCGCCGACCAAAATGCTTTGTATGGCCGAAAATTGGGATCATGTGATTGAGAACAAATCCACCTGGCGGGATGTGGATGTGAATGAGCTTGTCAGGTACAGGGATTTGATCCTGTTGCTGGTGCGCCGCGATTTTGTGGCGGTGTACAAACAGACCATTCTTGGTCCTGCCTGGTTTTTGATTCAACCTATTCTTACCACACTTATGTTTACGGTGGTGTTTGGAAATATAGCCAATATCTCCACCGATGGTTTGCCCCACCTGGTGTTTTACCTCAGCGGGCTGACGCTATGGAATTACTTTTCCGGCTGCTTCACGGCCACCTCCGAAACCTTTGTGCAAAACGCCAATATCTTCGGCAAGGTGTATTTTCCGCGCCTGGTGATGCCCCTGAGCATCGTCATCAGCAAACTGATTACTTTCGGCATACAGTTCGTGCTTTTCTTAGTCATCTATTTTTTCTACTTCTTTACGGGTGCTCCGCTGCAACCCAATATTTATTTACTAACCTTGCCTTTGTTGGTGCTTATCACGGCAGGATTGGCTCTGGGCTTCGGACTGATCATCACCTCCCTCACCACCAAATACCGCGATATGCGCTTTTTGCTGCAATTTGCCATTCAACTTGCCATGTACGCCACCCCGATCATCTACCCCCTAAGCGTTACCGAAGGGACACTCAGAACGGTGATCCTGGCCAACCCCATGAGCAGCCTGGTGGAAGCATTCCGGTTTGCATTTACGGGTACGGGGGCGTTTAATTGGGTTTACCTGGGGTATAGTTTCGGGTTTATGGTGGTTTTGATGGTGGCAGGAACCTTGATTTTTTACAAGACCCAGAAAAACTTCATGGATACGGTGTAATGGTCATTGGTCATTGGTGAATTGGTCATTGGTCATTGGATAATTGGTCATTGGTCATTGGGGAATTGGTCACATTGGTAAATTGGTCATTAGTCATTGGAAAAAAAGAAAAATGGAATTAAAGGATTTGGAAGTTTATAATGAAGCCAAGGAAATTGGGCAAATTGTCTGGGATATTGTTATCAAATGGGATTACTTTCAAAAAGATACTATTGGTAAACAATATGTTAAAGCTGCTGATTCCATTGCTGCAAATATTTCCGAAGGATTTGGGAGGTTCCATTTTGCCGATTCAAAAAAATTCTATTATTACTCCAGAGGCTCAATTTTTGAAACCATTACCTGGTCTGAAAAAGCACTGGAGAGAAAACTCATTTCACCTGATGAGTTTGAAATTTTAAATAACAAGCTGAACACCCTCGGGAGAAGATTGAATAACTTTATCAAGAAAATTGGACACTAATCATTGGAAAATTGGTCATTGGAAAATTGGTCACTGGTCATTGGGAAATTGGTCATTGGTAAATTGGTCATTGGTAAATTGGTCACTGGTCATTGGTAAATTGGTCATTGGTCATTGGTAAATTGGTCATCGGTAAATTGGTCATTGGTAAATTGGTCATTGGTAAATTGGTCATCGGTCATTGGAAAATTGGTCATTGGTCATTGGAAAATTGGTCATTGGTCATTGGAAAATTGGTCATTGGTAAATTGGTCATTGGTAAATTGGTCATTGGTAAATTGGTCATTGGTCATCGGTCATCGGAAAAAATGCCTAATGACTGATTACTAATGACGCTCGCGCCAGCGAGCATAATGACTAATTACTAATGACTGTTGACTAATGACTAATGACGCTCGCGCCAGCGAGCATAATGACTAATGACTGTTGACTAATGACTAATGACACTCGCGTCAGCGAGCAATAACCAATGACGCTCGCGCCAGCGAGCAATGACCAATGACGCTCGCGTCAGCGAGCATAATGACCAATGACTAATGCCTAATGCCTAATAAAACTTTTTCTTAAATTTGTTGCATGGATAAGTTAGGGTATATTGAAATAAAGGTTTCTGGTTTTGTTGGGAATTTGGAGTTGACGCCCGATCATTACGATATAAGGGAGATCAATTCCATTCTTGAGAATGCCGAGAACTTGCTTGTTCCTGGCGACAAAAAAAACAGACCTGTGATCAGCTATAAAATTGAGGAGGGGTCTGTGAGGCATATTTTCAAGACTTCTGTTCAGTTCATTATTGGAATAAATGCCATTATTTTGCAAGTGGTGCAAAATCAAAACATTGACTTTCTGGAATACAACTCGGCCAAAGCATTTGAAAACTTGCAAGAAGCAGCCATAACTAAGGACTATACCTTCACCATCAAAACCTCACTGGAGAATTCTTCTGAGATTACCATTGACCGAAACACCAGATATTACCGAACGGAGGCTTTCTGGGCTGACGCTGAGTTTTACTTTTATGGTAGAGTGACCAATGCTGGGGGAAAAGATAAGGCAAATATTCATATTGTGACGGATGAGCTGGGAACTGTAATAATAAAGACACCCATCAGTTTTCTGGAAAAGTACGATGAAAATCTGCTTTATAAAACATTTGGGATAAGAGCTACCGGGAAACAGCACTCGGAAACCGGCCAGGTTGACACCAGTTCTTTGTCGTTTGTTGAATTAATTGACTACCAGCACCATTACGACGAGGAATACCTGAAAGGCCTGAGGGAAAAGGCAAAAAAAGGCTGGCTGGGGAAAACCAACCCTGACGAATGGTTAAGAGAAATCAGGGGAGGATATGATGCATAAAGCCGTTTTGTTAGATACCAGTTTTTTTCTTCGGTTTTTGAATGATGAAGACCCTCTTTTTAATAATGCTGATGGGTATTACCGATATTTTATGCAGCATGAAATTTCAATGGTCATCTCCACCATTTCCATTGCAGAATATTGCGTGAAGGGTGATGTGCACGAATTACCCTTGAGAAACCTTCAGATTCTACCTTTTAACCTTGATCATGCCAAGAGGACCGGCGAGTTTGCCAGGTTCGTTTTTGATAATAAAAACAAGCTAAAACTAAGCCAGAGAAATATTATACCAAACGACACAAAACTCTTCGCCCAGGCCGACCAGGAAAAAGCTATTGAATTTTACCTTTCATCCGACAACGAAAGCCAGAGGATTTACCAGCTCTTGAAAGAAAATCCTGAAAATGGATTGAGGTTTACCTTTATTGATCTAAAAGTTCCCCATCATGAGGCATTTGGATTGTTGGATTTGTGAATATTGGTCATTGGTCATTGGAAAATTGGTCATTGGTAGATTGGTCATTGGTCACTTGTCATCGGGAAAAATGACTAATGACGCTCGCGTCAGCGAGCATAATGACTAATGACCAATGACTGTTGACTAATGACTAATGACGCTCGCGCCAGCGAGCATTTACCAATGACGCTCGCGCCAGCGAGCAAAATGACTAATGACTAATGACTAATGACGCTCGCGTCAGCGAGCATAATGACTAATGACGCTCGCGCCAGCGAGCATTTACCAATGACGCTCGCGCCAGCGAGCAAAATGACTAATGACGCTCGCGCCAGCGAGCAAAATGACTAATGACTAATGACGCTCGCGCCAGCGAGCAAAATGACTAATGACTAATGACGCTCGCGTCAGCGAGCAAAATGACTAATGACTAATGACGCTCGCGTCAGCGATCATAATGCCTAATGACTAATGACTAAAACCGTCCTCCACATCGACAATGTTTCCAAACTTTACCGCCTCGGCCAGGTTGGTACGGGCACCCTGGCCCATGATTTAAACCGCTGGTGGGCGAAGGTGCGGGGGAAGGAGGATCCGTTTCTGAAGATCGGGGAGACGAACCGTCAGGATGTACATGGGCAAAGCGAATATGTGTGGGCGCTGAAGGACATCAACCTGGAAGTGAAGCAGGGCGAGGTGCTGGGCATCATTGGTAAGAACGGAGCGGGGAAAAGTACCCTGCTGAAGATCCTGGCGCGGGTGACAGGCCCAACCACCGGGCAGGTCAAGATAAAGGGCCGCATTGGCTCGCTGCTGGAGGTGGGTACCGGCTTTCATCCTGAACTGACGGGCCGCGAGAACATCTTCCTGAACGGGGCCATACTGGGGATGACACGGGCCGAAGTGCGGGCCAAGTTCGATGCCATCGTGGATTTTGCAGGCATCGAGCGCTACATTGATACCCCTGTGAAGCGCTACTCCTCGGGTATGTATGTGCGCTTAGCTTTTGCCGTGGCCGCCTTCCTCGAGCCTGAGATACTGATCGTGGACGAGGTGCTGGCAGTGGGCGATGCGGAGTTTCAAGATAAGGCTATTGGGAAAATGCAGGATGTGAGTAAAGGGGAGGGAAGAACAGTTTTATTTGTTAGCCACAATTTAAGCTCTGTGAACAAACTTACCCAAAGAGCAATTTTGCTGCACGATGGTAGTATTATTAAGGAGGGACAAACAGCAGATGTTATTGACTTTTACAGAAAGAAGCAAGGAAATATAGGTTCTTATAAATATTTTCAAGCCAATAAAAAAAATGGGGTTGAATCCATTATTATTGAAACTTCCACTGGAACCTCAACACATTTTTTCGGAGGAGAATTAAAAATAAAGTTGACTGCAAATTTTAACCAACCACAACATAATGTTGCTGTAGCCTTTCAGATTTTTAATGAAAGTGGCATATCCATCCTAAACCCGCTCATTACTAATGATAAAATTAATTGGGTGAAAAACGGTAGGGGAGAAATTAGTTGTATTATTCCAAATTTGAAACTATTTCAAGGAAAATACTTTATTACTGTTCACCTTGGGGACGCAGGGACTAAGCAACATATTGAAACTATTGAAGATTCCTGTTACTTTGAAGTTGTTATGGATAACTTGCATTCCGATTACGGTTGGCGAAAAGGTGCTGCTATTTATTTAGAAAAGTCATACTGGAAAACTAATAACGCAATTTATGAGGCTCCTTTCTAAAATAAAGAATCTGTTTTTACCTGACACTCAAATAAAAATAGATCCTTTTTGGATACAAAAACTAGATGTGATCAGAACCCCTCAGCGAATGGATCTTTTTAGAAAGTTTTGCGATGGGAGAAAGGTACTCCATATAGGTTGTACGGACCATCCAATCTTTAATCCGGAACACAACCTTCATCTTCAACTTAGCAAAATCTGTGCTGAACTACATGGATTGGATATTGACAAGGAGGGTTTGTCTGTTTTGAAAAGTCATTTTGATGCTCCCTATTTTTCTGATTTTTCTCAAATAGAAAATGAAAAATATGATGTTGTTTTAGTGCCCGAAACAATAGAACATGTTGATAATGTTGAAATTTTTCTTAAACAGATTAATGAAATAAAAGCAGATACTTTTATAATATCAGGGCCCAATTGTTTTCATCAATTTTTCAAAAACGGATACGAGAAAAATTCAAATACCTGGATTGAGGGGATTCATCCAGATCACAACTGTTGGTACAGCCCTTACACCTTAAAAAACTCAATTGAAAAATACACGAAACTTGAAGTTACAGAGACTCATTTAAGTAATAATGATATAATGGTAATTTGCGTTTGCAAAAAAAAGAATGGCTGAAAAGAAAAAAATTTTCATGCTTTGTTCCTGGCTGGATCACAAATCTGCCATCGGCATTTTTTTCAGGGAGCAAGCCAAAATATTAAGTGAAGAATTCGATTTCATTTTAGCAACCCTTCGGGAGGAGCCTATTGGGTTTAGAAGTTTTCTTAAAAAAAAGAAGCTTTCGAAGGTTGAAAAGCATATTTCCACAGAAGGATTGCCTGTATATTATCTGGAATTTTATTATTTCTGGTTTCTTGGTAGTTACTTTAAAGAGAATTTTAAAAAAAAGGCACTTAGAAAGTTTTTTAAATCCTTAAATGAGCAAGAAGGCAGAATCAATCTGATTCATGCACAAAGCCTTTTTAAAGCAGGATATTGGGCATATTGGATTCATGAAATGTTTAAAATTCCATATATTTTGACCGAGCATAATCAAATTAGTTTTTACGGTCTTAAAACGGACGAAAGAGTCATGGTTGATAAGGTTTTTTTAAATTCCCAAAAAAACCTGGTAGTAAGTTTCGACAAGATCAGGCAATTTGCAGCAAACGGGGTTTTTGCCGATTTTGTTCCCATCGGGAATTTTGTTGATGAGCAGCGATTTCATTATTCAGAAAAACACCCGAGGAAAGAAAACAACTTTGCGTTTTCTACCATTGGCGCCTTCAGTGCTATTAAAGATCAAAGAACCCTGATAAAAGCTATTGAGTTAGTCGCATCGAGAAATCCTAAACTCACATTTGCTTTCAATTGGGTAGGTTTTGACGCTTGGGGAGGAGATAACCGCAGTATGGTTGAGAAATTATTCGCTGATTATAATTTGCCCAACATAAGCATACACTTAATGGAAAAAGCAGAAAGGGATCAGGTCGCTGAACTATTACAGGCCACCGATTTGTTTCTATTCAGCAGCATTTCAGAGGGTATGCCTGTTTCCGTTCTGGAAGCTCTGGCTTGTGGCGTGCCTGTGGTTACAACCCGCTGCGGGGGTGTGGACGAGGTAATTGATGAAAGCAACGGGAGAATTGTGCAGATTAAAGATTACGAGGGAATGGCGGATTTTATTGAGAAAGTAATTTTAGGAGACATTACCTTTGACAGAAAGAAAATTTCAGCATCTGTCATTGAGAAATTTGGCTCAGAAGCTTTTCGAAAGAAAATGAAAAAGATCTATGAAGAAGCCATTTCTAAACAGGATATAGATTTAGATTCTGTATCATGAATGAAAAGCAACCCATTTTCGTTACCAAGCCTTACCTTCCACCCTTAGAGGAGTTTCTCCCTTATTTGGAACAGATATGGGAAAGCAGGATACTCACCAACAACGGCCCTTTTCATCAGCAATTGGAGGAAAAGCTTTGTGAATATCTGGGGGTAAAATATATTTCCCTTTTTGCAAATGGCACCCTTGCCCTTGTTACCGCCATGCAAGCCCTTGGGCTGAAAGGGGAGGTGATCACCACCCCCTTTAGCTTTGTGGCTACCACCCATGCCTTGTGGTGGAATAATATAACTCCCGTATTTGCTGATATTGAGCCGGACACCTTCACCCTTGACCCCGCAAAGATAGAAGCGGCCATCACCCCCCGTACCACCGCCATACTGCCTGTACATGTATATGGGTATCCTTGCAGGGTGGCGCGCATACAGGAAATTGCCCACAAGCACGGGCTAAAGGTATTCTACGACGCCGCCCACGCCTTCGGCGCCACATACAAAGGACAGAGTATGTGCAGTTTTGGCGATATGAGCATACTCAGCTTTCACGCCACCAAGGTGTTCAATACATTTGAGGGGGGAGCTATTGTGTGCCATACAGCCGAAATGAAGGAGCATATAGATAACCTGAAAAACTTTGGATTCCGTGGCGAAACCACCGTTGTGGAGCCGGGCATCAATGCCAAGATGAATGAATTTCAGGCGGCTTTGGGATTGGTGCAGCTCAATCATATCGAAACTGCTATCGGGAAGCGGAAAGATATTGCCAACAGTTACAGGCAAAGGCTTAGCGGAATACCCGGCATAAGATGTCTTGCCGACATGAGCGGCGTAAAGCACAACTACTCATATTTCCCCATTCTGGTTGATGAAACTTCGTACGGCAGAAGCAGGGATGCGCTTTATTCTGCACTCAGGGAAAAGAATATTTTTGCACGCAGGTATTTTTACCCGCTCATAAGCAGTTTTCAACCCTATTCTGCCTTGGCTTCGGCAGATGTGCAATATCTTGAAACGGCACATAAGACGGCCGCTAATATTTTATGTCTGCCTATTTTCACAGATATGACAGACGGAATGGTTCAGGAAGTAATCAGTTGTATTTAAAAATCCATTATGATGGAATACGCAGGGCAGACATCATTTCTTTCGCCTGACGAGCTCAAAGGGCTGGGACTGAAACGGTACGGAGCAAATGTGCTGATTAGTCGTTTTGCCAGATTATATAGTGTTGACAGGATTGAGGTGGGGGACAATGTTCGGATTGATGATTTTTGCATACTTTCGGGAAATATCGAAATTGGTAGCTTTGTGCATATTTCAGCTTATTCAGCCATTTATGCACGGGAATTGGTCAGGTTGATGGATTATTCCGGAATTTCGCCACGGGTGACCATTTTCAGTGCAACGGATGATTTTTCAGGGGATTATTTGATTGGCCCTATGGCACCGGCGGGAAGCACCCGACTCATTTCGGGACCCGTAACATTGGAAAAATTTGTGCAAATTGGGGCTTCTTCTGTGATTCTGCCCAATCTGACCATCAAAGAAGGGAGCGTTGTGGGAGCAATGGGGCTGGTAAATAAAGACCTGGAGGCCTGGGGAATATACGCCGGCATCCCTGCCAAAAGAATTAGAGAACGAAACAAAGGTTTGTTGCGCTATGTCTGAAATGATGGTTTCGGTTTGCATGATCACCTGCAACCACGAGGCTTTCATCCGTGAGGCCATTGAAGGGGTGCTGATGCAGCAGACCCACTTCCCTTTTGAATTGGTCATTGATGCAGTTGGAGAAAGTATTATAGATGCGAAACTCCCTTATGATTTTTAAGAGGAGTTACTTGAAATTGAATTAAAGAAGGAAATCTGGGAGGCTACACTTTCAATACAAGTATTCCAGAAGGTTTTTGTCTGATGATTAAAAAATGTTTTCCGAATATAGAGATATGAAAGACACCGAAGCTTTTCAGTATCACAAGCCTTTTGCAGAAGAGGATATGCATTCTAATCATGAAACAATGAAAGTTGTGGAATGGATCGGGAGGGATAGGAAAGTGATAGAGTGTGGATGCTACACCGGCCATTTATCCTCGTGGCTAAAAAAGCAAGGGTGCTTGGTAACAGGTATAGAAATAAACACAGAAGCGCTAAAAAGGGCAAATCCATATCTTGTGCAAAGCATCTGTGGGGATATTGAAAGCCGGGAAACCTGGGATGCCATCAACGAAAAATCAAGTGATGTGGTTACTTTTATGCATGTTCTTGAGCATTTAAAGGATCCCGAAACTGCCCTTAGGAGAGGGGTAGAAAGGCTAAATGATAATGGGTTTGTTATTATTGCCCTCCCGAATATTTCTAATGCCACGGATCGTTTTAAAATGTTTAAAGGGGTTTTTGAGTACACCGATATGGGCGTGATGGATCGCACACACCTTCGGTTCTTTAACCAGAAAACCGCCCGCGAGATGATCGAGGGTGCAGGACTTGAAATAGTGGATTATTACTCACCATGGCGGGTAAAACCAGTCAAGGAGTTTTTTGAGCATGTGCCATTCTTTAATACGGTGGGCAAGTTTCTTAAAGTCCGCAAGCTACTTGGCTTTTTAAGGTTTTCTAAAAACCTCACTGATGTTGTAATGCTGTTTAAATGTCGTAAAAAACAGAATTGATTTGCTGTGCTGTTTTGACCTCAAAATTTTCCTTGCTGTGATTGCTTTCATGGTATGCTTAGGAAGCCGTTCATTGTTCAATTGTCTGAACTAAAACACTCAAAAACAACAATGTTGCGAATGGGATTGCCATGGGGCTACCAGACAAAAGCTATCGTAATGACTTCCGGGAAATTCAAAACGCTTATTTTAGTAATTTTGGCAATTATCTAAAAATCCCCTTTTTGTATGACAGAAAACCCGGAAATGGAAAAAGAATGTTTCATGCCGGTTAAGGAGTCTCACTTACCCTCCCACCAAACACCCATGGTCAGTGTGGCTATGATTACCTACAACCATGAGCCTTTCATCCGTGAAGCCATTGAAGGGGTACTGATGCAACAAACCACCTTCCCTTATGAATTGGTCATAGGGGAGGACTGCTCCACCGACCGCACACGGGAAATTTGCATTGAATACCGGCAAAAGCACCCCGATAAGATACGGCTGCTTCTCAACGATAAAAACCTGGGTATGATGCCCAACTTTATCCAGACCCTAAATGCCTGCTCCGGCAAGTACATCGCCCTGTGCGAGGGCGACGACTACTGGATCGACACTATGAAGCTGCAAAAGCAGGTGGACATACTCGAATATGATCCGCAAATAGGCATTTGCTATACGGATGTTGATATGTACTTACAAGAAACCGGAATATTTCATAGATCTGTTTTTGAAAATGGTATAATAAAAAGACACACTGATTTTTATGAATTTCTTGCAAATATGGGCTATCTAGCCCCACTCACATGGGTATTCAGAAGAGCCACATATGACACCCTTGACATTGGCAATCCCACGGATGGGTCTTTTGTGGTGATGCTTGAGTTTATGCGCAATTCAAGAGTTTATTATCTGAATGAGGTAACAGGGATATACAGAAAACATAAAAATGGAATAAGTTCACGAAAAAACGGTTGCAAATCTTATAAGCAATGGAAAGGTGTTTTCGAAACGCAGAAAAAGTATGTCAACACAAAAGAGATAGATGAAAAATTGCGATTGAAAATCCTTAGCCAGGGATATAATATGCTATTGTATGAAGCCTTGAAATATGATGACAGGGAGTTTATTAACGAGGCGGAAGCGTTTTTTAATGACATTTCTGTTAGTTTTAGCGAAATGTATTCATATTGTCAGCGGATATTGAATTTAGAGAGGAGCGCATCATTTAGGCTTGGGCAAATGATACTTTACCCTTTCCATTATCTGAAAAACTTGGTTGGCAAAAAGCGATAAAATCCGGATCACAGAGAATTTCAGTTATAAATACAAAATCTGATCATTTTTCGCCATTTGAAAACAAATTGTTTAATATTTATGCCGATTCACAGGATTTGTCAGAGAATGTATCTGTAAGAATTGCATTTGAAGTGATAAAAAGAAGATTATCAGAAGGCTAAAAAATATATTGCAATTATCATGACTATATCTGTAATATTATCAACTTACAATGGAGAATCCTACATATCGGAGCAATTAGACTCAATACTCAACCAAACTTTTCAAAATTTCAAACTTTACATTCGTGATGATGGAAGCATTGATGGAACCGTTTCGATTATTGAAGATTATCAAAAGCGTTTTCCTGAAAGGATCTTTATTTTAAGAGATGATCAAGGAAATATTGGAGTTGCAGAATCATTTCAGAGGGTGATTGAGGCTGCAAATTCTGATTATTACTTATTTGCTGATCAGGACGATGTGTGGGATTCCCAAAAGATTTACAAATTAGTCAAAAAGATAAGGGAAATTGAGAGCGACAATCCAAATACACCCGTTTTGGTTTTTTCAGATATGGAGGTAATTGACGAAGGAGGTAAAGTGATATATGATTCCTTTTTAAAATTGTCCAAATACAAAGATTCTTTTCATTCCAATATTTTATTCAGAGGTTTTATTCCAGGCTGCTCCATAGCATTTAATAATGAAGCAAAAAAATTGATCTTGGGTTACAAAAATCTGATGCTGCACGATGGATTTGCCTTTATGATGGTTAATTTGTTTGGAGTAATATCAAAAGCACCTGATAAACTCATTAAATACAGGTTGCATTCCAAAAATACCATAGGCTTGGGGGAAACACAAAAAAACGCAATCTTGGTAAAAGATTTTATCAAGTACATATTTAGAAATAGAAAATATCGAAGCATTGTGCTGCAAAATTATTTTGAACAAGTCTCCCACATCAGGAATAATATTAATAACCAGTATTTGTATCAAAAGGAATTCTATACGAGGGACGAGATTGAAAACCTAAATATTTTTGAAAGAAAAAAATGGTTTTTAAAGCACTTTGTTCCTTTTAAAAGAGGTTTTTTTGATGGCTTGGTTGCTCTTTTTTTAATCTGAAATTTTAATTGATGATAAACATTAAAGGATTTTTTCGTTTTAATCTTATCAGAAATCATTATTTGCGGTATGGTTTCTCCGGATTGATTTTTTATATAAAACTTCTTTTGGAGAATGATAGTTCCTTATTGGAGTTTAAGTCAAAAGAAATGAAGCATCCAATTTCATTAAGGAGAGGCACTTCTGATATAAATGCCTTTTATCAGGTGCTTTTTAATCTGGAATACGATATTAAATTTGAAAAAAAACCTGAAGTTATTATTGATCTTGGAGCGAATATTGGTTTGGCGAGTATCTTTTTTTTAAATAAATTTCCTGATTGCAAGGTAATTGCCGTTGAACCAGAACCCAGCAACTTTGAGATATTAAAAAGAAACACAGGAAAATACCCTAATTTTTTTGCGTATAATAAAGCAATTTGGAACAAACCAGCCAAACTACAGATTCGTGACAGTGAATTAGGGAATTGGGCCTTTCAGGTAAAAGAAGCCAAGGGTGAAGAATCAAATATTATTGAAGCGATCTCGCTTGGCCAGATTATCAAAGAATCCAACCTTTCTCAGATCGATGTTTTGAAAATTGACATCGAAGGAGCTGAGGTCGAATTGTTTTCAGGCAATTGTGATGAGTGGCTTTCGATAACGAAATATATCATTATTGAAACCCATGATTGGTTAAGGAATGGCTGTGCAAAAACTCTTTTCCAAGCGCTATTCAAATATGATTTCAAGCTTTGCATTCAAAAGGAAAACCTTGTAATTATTTTAAAAGATTAGCTTTTTTATTTGAATTAACATTTGGAGCTATGCACCCCAAAAAAAACTCTATTGCCTTAATCATACCTTATTTCGGAAAATTTCCCGAATGGGCTCCTTTGTTTTTCGAAACCTTAAAGAGGAATTCAAGCATAGATTTCTTGTTTTATACCGATTGTGAAACTAATGGATATGAGGCTCCAAACATTTTTTTCAAAAAAACATCCTTCGCCGAATATGTTGAATTTGCAAGGGAAAAAACCGGGGCTAATTTTAGACCGGCCAACCCCTATAAGCTCTGCGACCTAAGGCCGTTATTTCCAGTCGTACATTACGAGGACATAGAAGCCTATGAATTTTATGGTTGGACAGACATGGACCTCTTATTTGGGGATATTCGTGCTTTCTACACCGACGACATTTTGAAAAATTATGATGTTTTCTCCACTCATAAAATTAGGATTTCCGGCCATATGGCATTATTCAGGAATACAAGCAGAAACCGGAATATGTATAAGAAAATTTATAAGTGGAAGGAAAACCTAAGTAATCCGCACTTTGTGGGGATTGATGAGCATGGGATTACAAATGCTTATCAAATGACATTATTTGATAAGGTCAACGAGAAGTTCAATTTGAAAATTGACAACTTTATTACCCGCTGGGCTGCAAATAGGAAAAAGAGACGATTGTACATGACGGAGCAACATACAACGCCTTTTACATCCATTCCGTGGCTTGATGGCACTATTAATAGTCAGCAACCCGATGAGTGGTATTACAAAGATGGGGAGATAACAAACAATCGTGACGGGGAGAGGAATTTCATGTATATTCACTTTATGAATTTTAAAAGCAGCCAGTGGCGACATGATGGTACTAAAGCCCCGTGGGAGGGAAAGGAAAGGATTTGCTTTGCCTCCGCCTCAGACATGAAAAAGGGGATAAAAATCAATTCGGAAGGGATTTATCCGATTTAGGAAAAGCATGGAAGAAAGCCGAAAAATTAAGCTTCCCTTAGGGAAAGTCTCTTGGGAAAAGGAACTTGGGTCATATTATATTGATATGCGGCCTGTCATTATTCACTATACAAACAATATCTACAACGGGAAATTTGATAATCTCTTTACTCTAATTATTTTGCTATGTTCCTTTCTGAAGCGCATTGGATAAAAGAACAATTGGAAAAGATACCTGAAGATCAACTTTATCCAATTATTAATGTGGGCAGTTCAACCCTTGAGGCAAGAAAAAACCCACTTACAAATTTTCAGGAAATATTATTTGACCCCCTTGAAATGAAAGGACTAGTTATTCATGCTGACATAAGAGAAGGCGAAGGGATAAATATCAGTGGCAACTTAAAAGATAAGGAATTCATAGAGAGAATAAAAAAAATACAACCTGCTACAGTATTATGTAATAACCTTTTGGAGCACATTGAAGGGCCGCATGAAATAGCAAGATCTTTGTTAGATGTAACAAAGCCAGGCGGTCATATTTTGGTTTCGGTTCCTTACAGATATCCTTATCATTACGATCCTATCGATACCATGTTCCGACCAACACCAAACGGAATTTTGGAGCTTTTCCCAAATGCTACAATGGTGACCGGTGAGATTATAAACGATCACCGAACCTATTTTGATAAATTAAAAAATGACCCTTATTTGGCAAGGATTATTTTTTTCAGATCGTTGCTGCCATTTTACAAGCCAAAAATGTGGTGGTACACAGTTAGTTATTTGCCCAACATGTTTAAAAGGTTTCAGGTGTCATGTGCTTTGTTAAGGAAAAATCATGAAGGTACTGCATATCATTAATGAACTAAAAAAAGGAGGAGCTGGACGCCTTTGTCTTGATATCGTCAGGTATTCGAATGCCTTGGAAGGAGTCGAAGCCAAATTAATTACCTTTAATAAAACAAATGATTTTTCGGTTGAGTATCCTGATATCAATCCTGTTGTTATTGATGCATTTGTTAAACTTTCAGTTACCAAGCTTAACAAAACTTATATTCAGGAATTACAAGGATTTCTTGATGAATTTCAGCCCGAAATTATTCACACCCATCTGTTTGAAGCTGAAATTGTATCCCGCTCTATTTATTACCCCAATGCCAAATGGTTTTCGCATTGCCACGACAATATGGTGCAATTCAGAAATTTGGGCGTTAAAACCTTGTTCAGCAAGCAGGCTTTGACAAACTTTTATGAAAAAAGATTTTTGTTTCAGAGGTATGTAATTAATGGGGGCAATCATTTTATTGCTATTTCACGGGACGCACAAGCATATTTTAGTAAAACCGCAAAGCCCTACTCTGTAAAACTGCTGCATAACGCCATTGACAATAAGAAGTTTTCAAATCCCGACTTAAAACAACTGCCGGGCAATGTTTTGCGATTGATCAATATAGGGTCGTTTGTTGAAAAAAAGAATCAGATATTTTTACTGGATGTTGGGGTAGCATTAAAAAAGCTATCCATCCCATTCGAGTTACATCTCGTCGGGGATGGAGATAAAAGGACTGTGCTTGAGAGTCGTGCAAAGACCCTAAGGATTGAGAAACAGGTAGTCTTTCACGGATCAGTGGATCATGTCGAAAAATTACTTTGGCAATCGGATATATATGTGCATAGTGCAACTTATGAACCTTTGGGCTTGGTTCTTTTGGAAGCCATGGCAGCAGGCTTGCCGGTAATTACCCTTGATGGCAAAGGCAATCGCGACTTGATTGTGCAGGGGAAGAATGGATTTATGCTTATGGAGAAAGATGCAGAAAAGTTTGCCGATAAAATTGTTGAACTATGGGAAAATAAATCCCTTTATAGAGAGATGGTTGCTTTTGCGCAAGAGTTCGCCAAAGGGTATGATATTAAGGAGTATATTCGCCGTTTAATTTTGTTATATCAGGCTTCAACCTAAGTAAATTATAATGCTAAAATATGCTCGGCAAACTTTTTGTAATTTTCGTCTGCATTATATTCGTCCTTCCAGGTTGTAAAAGCATTTTTCCGAAGCATCTTCTTTTCTTTAATTGGTAAATGATAGAATTCTGAGATTTTTTCTGCAATTTCTTCAGGTTTTGGTTTTCTATCTAGTAGAAAACCATTGCGGCCATCTTTAACTATTTCGGAAGTACCCCCCACATTCGTAGCTAGAACAGGCATACCAAATGACATTGCTTCCATTATGGAAACAGGCACTCCCTCACTTTCACTAAGATTAATGAATAAGTCGCTCGGATTATTAGCATAAAATGCCAATAAATCCTGATTATTAATTTGCCCAAAAAAATGTATTCTATGGCCAGTTAACTTCAAAATTTCGATGGAGTCATTTTCTATTGATTTATTCGACGAACCCCCGCCCAAGTGACACCATGAAATTTTAAACTCTGTGATCAACGAAATCGACTTCGCAATCAAATCAATTCTTTTTCTGGGGATTATATTGGAACAACTGAAAATAGTCAGATTGCCGGTCTGCGGATTATAGTTTTCAGGGTCAAAATTTGAGTTCCCAAAGCTACCTAATGGTGAGAAAATTATTTTTGGGAGATCCTTTTTAAGTTTCTCTTCAAGATGTTTTTTTATGTCACGCGATATGGCAAATGTCCCATCTAGAGTTTCAATTATTAAGTTTTTCAAGGGAAGATAGTCATAATGGTTTTCTTCAAAATAGACATCTCCCCTATGTGCCCTTGAAATTCCTTTTATTTCGCTTTGCTTTATTTTCAAAAGACTAACAGCAATTGCCCGATAATCATTCCAAAACGAATAAACAATCAAATTCGAGTAGTTTAATTTCTCTTTTTTAATACAACTTCTCAGTTTTCTTGATAATTGCCAGCCCAGAAAAAACTCAACAAGTAATATTGCCAAAATTTTTGGCGATATAGATTTTTTATATTTTGTTAGAATTATTTGAATTTCAGCTATAACTATAGGGTGAAAAATGAAGAAAACGGCTTTTATCTTGGTGAAAAGCCCCCTTTTAGGGTAAATTTTCAAAAAGGAGATATTACTTGGCGGATCAAATTGTTGCGCAATTTCGGTTTGCGCCTCATCGCAAATGACCAAGATTTTATTAAAATGCGGAGACAGAAACAAGACCTCCCGTTCTTCATAAATTGCTCCAGCTTTCCGAAACGGATAATTTGAGGTAAGTATAATCAAATCTTTTTTCATTTAACTATGTAAATTTGAAGAAAAATAACAAAGATGAAAATTATTGAGCAAATAAGAAATAAATTCAATTATCTTTTTTTGAAATCTATAAAACCACAAACTATTGGGGGTTTTAGAAACCCTAATGGATTGTTTTTTGAAAGATCAAGTGTAAGTAATATGACTCACATCTCAAACAAGAACAATAATCTTTTTATAGGCGAAAATGTTTTTGTTGGTCACTTTAATTACATTGACGGATACAATGCCAAAGTTACCATCTCAAATAATGTGCAAATAACGAATTATGTAAATATACTAACCCATTCATCGCATCATAGTATTAGGCTGATTGATAGCAGGTTCGATGGATACGCAGAGTATCCTGAAATATTGAAGATAGGAGATGTTTTTATTGGAGAAAACTCATATATTGGGCCTCACTCAGTAATTATGCCTGGAACAAAACTTGGCAAGGGTACTATTGTTTCAGCTTTTTCATTTGTAAATGGTGATTTTCCTGATTTTGCAATACTAAGGGGACAACCTGCAAGAGTTATTGGTGATACTCGAGCGGTTGACAAAAAACTTCTTGAAAAATATCCAGAGCTTAGAGAAACCTACTATCTGCGAAATGAGATTGATTAATTCTTTATCAGAAATCGGTCTAAAAAGTGATGATTTTCCCATTTTTTTCTGGGACCAGTGGCTTGCATTCGAAAAAAGCTCGAAATGTCAAACCTTTCTTTTTGTTGATGAAACAATAAAGGCAGTCGTTCCTTTCAAAGTTCACAAACTAAAATTTTTGAAAAAAGGAGAATACATCTATAAACCTTTAAATTTCTCAGGAAATGAACTATCCATTGAGGATGAGAAGGAATTTATTGAATGTTTTCATGATTTTTTAGCCAAAAAGGGATTTTGTGATGTAATTTTTCCCCCTCAACATGTGGTTAATTTTAAGTGTATTCCAGAAAAGACACAATATTTCTCAATTGGTATAATTATTTTGGATATCCCCAAAACAGGAGAGGAAGTTCTTTCCAAAATGAAAGCAAACTATAGAAATGAAATTAGAAAAGCCCGAAAAATGAACATTCAGGTTCATTTTGGTAGAAAATGGGTAAATGAATTTTATGAAGTATATCGGCAAACTCATCAATTGCAAGGCATGGAATATGAGGATATTGAGCATTTCAATAGGTTAATTCATTTTATGCCAGAAAATGCACAGGTCGGTATTTCAAAACTAGATGCAAATTTGGAATGCGGGTTTTTTAATATTTTCGATTATAAAACGGCTTATTATTCATATGCTGGAATTGGAGAAAAAACAATTGTGCCGGGCTCAAATAAATTATTGCTTTATGAAGCGATAAGGTTTTATCAGGCGCAGGGCTTTAAAAAATTTATATTTGGGGGATGCCGCCCACATATTTCTGCTGAGGACAAAAAGAACGAAATTCAAAATTTTAAAATTCGTTTCGGAGCCGAAATTGAGCAAGGATACCATTTTATTAAAATTGTTAGTCCCTTTAGGTACTGGCTTTTCGAATTCGCTTTAAAGATGAAATCATTTCTGATAAAAAGAGAACTTAGTTTTTTCAATAAATCCGGGTTGGATATTAAATGGTCAGATTGAAACGAAACATATTGTTGACCTTTGATTATGAGCTTTTTCTTGGCGAAAGAAGCGGCTCTGTGGAGAAGTGCCTCATAGCACCAACCTCAGAAATTCTTAAAATATTGGATAAGCACAAAGCTTTAGCTATTTTTTTTGTTGACACAACATACTTGATGAGGCTTGAGCAGGAAAGCAAAATAAATCAAAATGCCAGAAATGATTTCAATGGAATTACAAATCAGTTGCTTGAAGTAGCAAGAAAAGGTCACTATCTATATCATCACCTGCATCCCCATTGGCTTGATGCCAGATATATTGAATATGAAAATCAATGGGATTTAAGTAATTCAAAAAGATTTAGTCTGGCAAGCCTTTGCAAACAAGATATAAACACTCTATTTGAATATTCTTCATTTTTTTTAAAGTCAATTTATAAGGAGGCAAAGGAGTCCAACGCTCCTGAAGGATTCAGAGCAGGTGGTTTGTTTATTGAGCCATTTGATGTGGTAAAACCTTTTTTAAAAAACTTTGGAATAAAGTATGAGTTTAGCGTGGTGCCTGGCGAAAGAAAACTTGGCCAACAACTTGCTTATGATTTTTCCACTTGCCCGCAGAACCGTATTTATTGTTTTGAAGATAATATTTGCCAGCCAGATGAAAATGGAGGCTTCATTGAATTTCCCATTACCAGAATAAGCATTAAAGGATTCAGAAAAGTACTGAATGGTTTGTTTTTTCGTTTGACGAAAAACCAGTTGAATTACAAGGCGTTAGGCGATGGATTATCTGTTAGCCCTGATATAAATGCGTCGGGCGAAAAAAGAAAAATGCTCGATTATTTTAATCTCACCATGTCAATTAGTGTTGAACTAATGAATCAGGTGCTTTTCCCGGAGTTTTTTAATATTGTATCAAGAAATAAGTTTGTGCATTTTCTTTCCCATCCCAAATTGGTTTCGCATAACAGCCTTAAAGTTTTTGATGAATTTTTATGCAAATGTCAAAATGATTTTGACCTGGAGTTTGATTTTAAGAAAATGATAGAAGAGTCGATAAATGAAATTGGCTTTCCTGAGACTTGAAAAGCATTTAGTATTTCGACCTTTTAGTTTGTAAAATAAATACTTTATGGTTGACCTAAAGTGATTAAAATTTCATTTTAGCATATATTTGCCATGCATGAAAAAAGTCCTAATCCTTGCCTACGACACACCCCCGCAGAACTCCATGGGCGGTCAGCGCCCCTGGAGCTGGTATTTGCATTTTGCGGAGCATGGCTGGCATCCGGTGGTGGTTACAAGGCATTGGGACCGGCCTGTGCAATCGCCCTTGGATGTGTATTTGCCATCGTTGCAATCCCAAATCACCACCGAGCATACTTCGTCAGGGACCCTGATCCGTGTACCCAATAAGGCAGGGTTTCGCTACCTGGTGTTTATAAGGTTGCTGGGTGGGAGGCTTGCCTGGGTGCGCAGGGGCATATCCCTCTGTGCCAATGTGATGAGCTTTTTCCATGTGGCATTCGACAATAAGGGAGGCCTGTACCGTGCCGCCCGCCAATACATGCAGCAAAATCGGGTGGATGTCGTGGTGGCCACCGGCGACCCCTTTGTGCTGTTCTATTATGCCGGCCTTCTATCCAAAGAGTTTGGTGTGCCTTGGGTGGCCGACTACCGCGACTGCTGGACGAACCATCATGAGATTACGCTTGTTCCGGTAACTTTTTGGGATCGTATTTACAACAAGGTTCTCAGGTGTATAGAGAAACGAACGGTACAATCGGCAAATTTGATAACTTGCCCCGGAAAAACTTACCATTTTAAGTTACAAGAATTGTTTCCTGATAAAAATATTCGGTTGGTTTACAACGGGTATTTTGAACTGTCGCAACCTGTTGTACCGGTGGAGCCGCAGAGCGAAGGACTTAGCATATCCCATGGTGGCACACTGTATTCCTTTCATCCATTGGAGATCTTTACCGAAGGTATTGTAAAGCTGCTGGAAACTTCCGGCAATAACTTTCCTCTGAAGGTAAACTGGTTTGGCAGTAATTATTACCCCGATCAGGTAGAACGCATCAATGGCAATGAAAAGGTGTCGCACTTTTTTTATGTAACCGACCGTTTGCCGCGGGCGGAATTGCTCGAAAACTATCGTCGTTCAGATTTGTTTTTGTTATTTTCAAACAAGGGTATGGTTTCGGCCAAAGTGTTCGACTACATTCTTGCGGGCCGGCCTATAATATTGGTAGGCGCTGAGGGAGGCGAGCTGGAAGAAATTGTGGTGAACCACAACCTGGGTTTCGTGTGCAGGGACGCCCATGAGGTGGCAGATCTGCTTGCCGACTTGCTTGCCCAAAAGCAACGGGGTGAATTTCCAACATTTTCTCCCCGCGAAGGATTGGAATTTTTCAGCCGCCGACACCAGGCAGGGGTGATGTGCGGTTTGCTCAACGAATTGTGTGCAACCCACAACTAAACTTATTGAAATACCCATAATGAAAAGAAAGTTTCTGATTTTTAACTTTCACAGCATATCCGATAAGCAGTCGGCAGCGTTTCCTTCCATGCCCGTAAAGGTATTTCGGCAAGTTTGTAGGTACCTGCAGCGAAACTTTTTTATCGCACCCCTCAGCGACATTGAGGGAAGTTTCAGTACACGCAAACCCATTGGCGTGATAACTTTTGATGACGGTTTCTCCGATTTCCATGAAAACGCGCTGGAAATCCTTTCAGAAAGGCAACTTACTGCCACCCATCATGTTATTGCCGACAGTGTTATTTCGGGCCAAACCCTTTGGTCGCAGAAACTCAACGATCTGATGGATGCATACTATTTTGGTTCCCGGCAGTTTGTGGTGCCTGAACTGGGTATCAATACCCTTCTGAAAGGGAAAGCCTACACCGAGAAACTGTGCAGGGAAATATACATGAAGATGCTCAACGATACGGGTTTGCACGGGATAATTGAAAATCTCGAAATGGCACTGCAAGAGGAGGTTAGGTACTCGAAAATGATGAACCGTGCCCAGATTCAGGAATGTATGCAGTATGGCATATCCTTCGGCTCTCATACCTACACCCACAAGAACTTATGCCTTTTGGAAGGCAGCGAACTGGAATATGAACTCTCGGCATCGAAGCGGGCTATTGAAGAAATTGCAGGCAACGCGCCTTGCTTGTCGCTGGCTGTACCCAACGGGCAGTACAATGCAGTGGTGAAAGAAGCATGCAGGGCTGCAGGATACAGGTTTTTACTCACCACCCGCCGGAGGTCATTTACTGCTCCCTTCGATTGTTTTGAATTGCCGCGGATTTCATTATCAGATACTACCTACTGGAAAGCCTTTTTGAAGATACAAGCGTTTGCCCATAACATACTCTATGACCGATAACCTGCAAAATTATGAAAGCGATGCCGTAGTGAGGCGCTACGAGCGGCAGCACAAACTGAGCCGGGCTGAAAAGGCCATACTTGATACCGTTGCTAAAAATCAAGGCGGTCGTATGCTCGATATAGGAGTTGGTGCTGGCAGGACAACCGTGCATTTTGCAGGGGTGTTTAAGGATTATATCGGTATTGATTACTCAATGCCAATGATTGATGCTGCACGCCAAAGGTTTGCAGGTGCGCGTGGTTGCAGTTTTTTTCATTGTGATGCCCGTGATATGCTGATGTTCGACAAAGAAAGCTTCGATTTTATATTGTTCAGTTTTAATGGGATTGACTGCGTTTCCTTCGCCGACCGGCAGAAAATCCTTTCAGAAGTGAAACGGATAGGTAAGCCCAACTCATGGTTTGCCTTTTCTTCCCACAATCTGTATAGTCTGGATGTTTTGTTTTCGTTTCAGTTTCCCAAAAACCCCTTCAAATATCCCGGAGAATACAAAAGGTATAAAGGCGTGAGAAGCCACAACCCGGCCAAGGAAATTATGGTGGCACATGACTGGTATCCCGTGTTTGACGGGGATATCAATTTTACCGCCGAGTATGTGTACTACAAACCCGAAAAGCAAATTGAAGAATTGGGGCGGCATGGTTTTGATGAGGTGCAGGTGTTTTCTGTAAAAACAGGAAAGGTGATACCGGCTGAGCCTGTGGTCTGGCAAAAAGTGGACGACCCATGGTTGTATTATTTATGCAAAAACTCTGACTGATGGAAGCGGTTTTCCTGCAAAATCTCTCTTTGGACCAAGAGCACGAGATTCAAAAGTTTCTGTCGTCGTTGAGGTTTTGCTCTGTGCTTCAGCATCCCGGGTGGAATCGTGCCATTCATAAGGCAAAAACGCTAAGGTATTATCTGGCAAGAGATGAAGGCCGGATCATTTGTTTCGCCCTGATTGTTGAGAATATCCTGGAAGCAAAAATCGCCTTCGGCCCTTGTGGTGCTCATGCGGGTGTGATTGCCGATTCGGTCGGAAAGATTGTGGAGCACTACAAGGCCAGGGGGTTTGCCACCCTTGAGATTCAACTGGGAATGCCTGTTTCGCAACATTCGGAAGAGATAGAGTATGCCATCAGGAAGAAATTGCCATTTTCCCAAAAGGTCAGCAGGGAGAATTGGACCACCATGGATGTTTTGTTAAACCGGGAACCGGATACGCTTTTGTCATCCTTTTCCCAAAACCACCGCCGTTCTATCGCCAAGGCCGCAAAAAACGGCTTACAGGCAGTGGTTTTGCAGGATGAAGCCTCCGTAAAAGAATTCGGCGCCCTGTACGATGCTATGTACAGACACAGAAAACAAATACCCCCCTTTGCCGACAGCAAAACTGTGTTTTTGGAAATTTATAATTTGTTTCAAACGCAATTAAATGGCTTTTTTATGGGTGTTTTTGCGCAAGACGGCAGGATGCTGGGAGGTGCCTGTTTTACTATCTGCAATAACACCATAGCATACGCATTTGGGTGTACTGCCACTGGAAAGCAGCTACCTGTGCTGCACCTTGCATTTTTTGAAGCCATGAAAAAAGCAGCCAGCCAACAGGTTGAGCGCATGGATATGGGCGGCATAAATCTGATGGTTGACGAATCCGATCAGGTGTTTCATATCAACAGGTTTAAGATGGGATTCAATGGTTTGGTAGTGTATTATCCAAAAAAAATGGTATTTACATTGAATGCATCCAGAAAACTCCTTTTGGGCATAGCAAAACGATTGTATCAATTATGGAAAAAAACATGAGCAGAGATGCGTTTTTGCAGCAAATGAAAGCGGGATACGACAATATCAAAGTCGGAGTCAAATATTTGCCGTTGCTGAGATTGTATGATTTTGCCATCTATCTGAGTGGCAATTTCCCCCATAAGAGTTCCAATACCCTGATCAGAAAAATTTGCAGGAGATTCGGACTGCGACACAAAAGGATCCTTGATGCAGGTTCTTTTACTGGGTATCATTCCTTTTATTTTTATTGCGAAAGAAATAAGGTTGTTGGGGTGGAGCTGAGCGATAAGGCAGATTATGCCCAAATGCGTTACAAGCATTATCCGGTATTGTTTCTGAAGGGCGATGTGCTGCAAGCACTTGATGATATGGAAGATCGCATCTTCGATTTTATTTTCTGTTCGAATTTGCCTTTGCATTATGATACCGGCAGTGTTTTGGATTCCCCTATTTTTGATGATTTCATGGGTAAAGCCCTGAAAAAACTTGCGCCCGGAGGTATATTGTTCTATATTTTCTTTGCCTCCAAACATGCCAAAGTTGCCATACCGGTTAATATGGATGAATTGCAGGATTATTGCAAAGCCAAAGGCATGGTGAATTATTCCATTCGTAAGACACATTTGTTGATTGAAGAGACTGCGGAACTGGTTGTGCGAAAATAATCTGCCTTTCTGGGGGTTGTAGGTTATAGGTTATAGGTTGTAGGTTTTTGGGTGTAAGATTTTTCCGCTCCAGCCCGGTACTTTTTTTATTTCATCGTATGCAAATACTTGTTTTTCAGACCAATTCAAAGCTTGAAGCCCGGTACCTTTCTGGTGCCAACCGGGTACCAGTTTTAAAAGCACCTGTTCCCAGTCTTCGTCAAACCAATCGGCAGATATTTCAACTTTCTCTAAGCCTCGCAAGAGATGTTCTGAAAAACTCTGGTGCAAACCCAGCCAGGCGATGCATTTTTCGGCATGGGCATCCATGCTTACCAACCGCAGCGGAATAATGGTTTTAAAAATGTTGTTTTCGATAAAAACCGGATGAGTGAGCGCCCATGGCGTTCCGGGGCAAATACTTATTGGTGTTTCTTACCCCGCTTCCAATCTCATCGGCCCAGCCAAAAGCCGTAAAGAACTTGCGGATGTTTGGGTTTTTGGGGTTGCTTTATCCTTTATCCTTTCCCCTTTCTCCTTTCTTCTTTTACCCTTTCTCCTTTCCCCTTTCCTCTCACGCCTTCGTCCCCCTCCTTACCACCGCTGCTTCCATTTCCCGGTCGTACTGCACATTTTCGGCTTTCACATGAATCAGGTCCAGTTCAACGAACCATTGCCTCACTTTTGTGGAGCGCCGGGGTTTGTCATAGACAGGGCTAAACATATCGAAAGTGTCGAGAACCATCCACTCCTCTATCTCCTTGTTGCTGAGGCATGATGTCAGCGCATCGGGCATTTCGCAGATGGGTAGGAATCGGTTCAGCCACTTCAGCCCATTGCGTTTATTGAAAAAATACATCCTTTTCAACCCGGGCACCATCCTTCTGATGAGAGCAAGGAGCTTACGATGCTCCATGTTGCGCAGCAAAGGCCTCAGTAGGTATTTTGCATTCAGGGTGGTGTACCATCCCTTCACCGGATAGAAGTCAATGACCAGTTCGCCCCCCGGCTTCAGCACCCGCACCATGCACTCCAGCGCCCGTTTAAAATCAGGAGTATGTTGCAGCACCCCAAAGCAAAATATCTTGTCGAAGCTGTTGTCGGCAAAGGGCATCTGAAACATATCTGCCTGTAAAATCTTCAGGCGTTTGTGGGGGCCATTGTTGCGGTAGTTCACATCCACGGCATTGCTGTAGTCAATGGCATAGAGATTGGCATGGGTGTTCTTCAGCACAATCTCAGTAAACCTCCCGGCCCCGCAGCCCACCTCCAGAATGTTCTGGTCTTTCATATTCCGTCCCCAGCGGGTGGTGGCAAAAAATCGTTTTTTCGAAATGTTTGTACCACTGAAAGAGTCGAGCTGGGTTTGATGGAAATGACTCCACTCAAAGCCGAAGCTGTCGGTGTAATTCTTTTCGGTGGCCACCCTAATCATCCCTTGGTTGCAGGGGAAAACCACAGTGCCATCCTTGTGTGCCAGACCTTCAGAAACTTCAATTAAAGGAGTGCGCAAAACAGGGTGGATGAATTGTACCATTTCAGGGGATGGAGTTGCTGTTTCAGATGGCTATCAAAGGCAAAATTAACAGAAATACGATGAAGGGGGTAAAAAATATAGGGAAGCGAAGGAATAAACGGGTTATAAGGGTTATAAGGGTTATAAGGGTTGTAATTGTTGTAAGGGTTGTAAGGGTTGTAATTGTTATAAGGGTTGTAAGGGTTGTACGGGTTGTAGGGGTTGTAAGGGTTGTAATTGTTGTAAGGGTTGGGAGGGGTTATAAGGGTTGTAAGGGTTGTAGGGGTTGTAGGGGTTGTAGGGTTTATTTCCAATAAAAATATTTCAGCCACCATGCATAAAGTGGGTCGAGGATTTGCACGCTGCCACGGGTGGTGTCGATGATTTCTTTTGCAACCAAAGCCTGTTTAATGCGTTGAATGTTTGCCGAAGTGCCAAGCTGGTATTTTTCAAGGTTATGCCTGGCGCTGAAATGCTCAACGCCATCAATCAATGCCTTCAGGAAATTTACCTGCGTGGTGCTCAGCCCATCGGTGGCCGCATGAAAAAGCATGCTGAGCTGCATGACTAGGCTTTCAAAGGCTTCGTGAATAATGTTTTCAGCACACTTGCCGCTTGTCCTTAGCCAGGTCAGTTGCGCCAGCTGCTGCACATAATACGGGTGGTTATCGGCCAGTTGGGCAATCAGCTCGCAGCTCTTGCGGCCAATGCTTTTTCCGCTAAGCATGAATCCCTTTTCCAGATAAGTGATCCAATCTTCACGGCTTATCTTTTCCAGGAAAACCACATCGCCAAACTTATAGAAAGGCATGGATGGTGCGTTGAATACTTCCATCATCATATGCCTTTTGCTGCCAAACAAGCAAAACGAAGCGTGCTGCAGAAGCTGCCAGTTTGCCCTGAGTTTTTTCTGAAATCCCAAAGGGTCTTCAAAAAAGGCAATGTTTTGAAATTCGTCTATACAAATCACTGCTTTCATGTTTCGTGCGCCGGCAAGGCGTTCTGCCAAAAACAAGATTTCACCGGGCTCTTTTTTTATCTCCTCCCAGTCGAAGCTCAACGAAAAGTCGGTATCAGGTCCGGGACTAAATGTAATCTTTGGAATAAGCCGTCCCAGGAAGCGGCGGCTTTGCTCCAGTATATCATCCACTTTCGTGGAAAAAGCTTTCAGGGTTTCTTTTGCCAGCAACTGATAAAACTGGGCTTCGGTTCGCACATTGAATAAGTCAATAAAAATAAACCGGATGTGTGGGTGTTGTTTCCGGACCAGGCCGGCAGCATGATGCACCAGGGAGGATTTTCCCCAACGACGCGGTGAGATGATAATGGTGTTGGCACCCATTAAGAAGTTTTTTGTCAGGCGCTCTGCCTCGGCAACACGGTTGGTAAAATGAGGGTCAGCAACAATTTTTCCGAAAGCAAAAGGGGTTTCCATAGCGGGATATTTTGTTGCACAAATGTAACTAACAAATTTGTAAGTTACAAGTTTGTAAGGAAGTTTTTCTCCTTTCTCCTTTCTCCTTTCTCTTTTCTCCTTCATTCAAAAAGCATTTATCGCTGGTGTTTCCACCTCCCACCATTCACCATTCACTATTCACCATTCACCATTCACCATTCACCATTCACCATTCACCATTCACCATTCACCATTCACCATTCACCATTCACCATTCACCATTCACCATTCACCATTCACCATTCACCATTCACCATTCACCATTCACCATTCACCATTCACCATTCACCATTCACCATTAACCATTAACCATTCACCATTAACCATTCACCATTCACCATTAACCATTCACCATTAACCATTCACCATTAACCATTCACCATTC